>Ga0190265_10001688_pt1 | contig 14544 bp, 13 predicted proteins | sample Popmic124T_FD_133135 | JGI IMG/M metagenome (GOLD analysis project Ga0190265, IMG submission 133135) | Populus adjacent soil microbial communities from riparian zone of Indian Creek, Utah, USA - 124 T | ecosystem: Environmental > Terrestrial > Soil > Riparian zone | place: USA: Utah | collected...
ATTCGCCCCCGCGGAGTCCGATGCTGATAAAAGATGTCAATCGCATGATATAGGACGCTGGACCGAAGTCAAAGGTTCGCCGCGTCAGAACTCCGCACGCAAGTGCGGGGGCACTCCTCGCGCGCGGCTTCACTTCAAGTTCTGAAATCGCTCTCATTTCGCGAGAAGGCCGCACCCCTTGCAGGGTGGGTTCTGACGGGCGTGCCCTGCGTATCAGATGGAATGAAAGCTCCGTGGTCCGCGTACAACGCGGGTTTCGACCAAGAGATTCTAACCAAGAAGCTTTGAGGTGATGAAGAGCATTGAGGATCGATTTCGTAGATGCAGCACTTCTTACGAGCCCGTCGAATAATCCCGCCATCGGAATCGATTACATCTTCGGTCGCGGGAACCTGACCGCACCGCGCTACGAAGTCCTGAATTCAGAAGCCTCGGATCACCGGCCCGTCGTCGCCGACCTGGTCATCCGAACAGGTGCGACATCGCATCCACCAGATCGTCGATATGCCGGCTCACCATCCACATGGGAATAATCATCAGACCCACGCCCAGCATCACCAGGCAGGCCCCCATCGTCGAGGGCATCTGCGAAACGCTGTGGAAGCGATCTTCGATTTCGACGCGAAGCGCCTGAATCCTTCGCGCGGCCGCGGCATGGTTCGCCGCTGACTCGATGTGAACCGTCACGTTGCGAAGCGGGGGCAACGCGCGCAGCGTGATCGTCATTCGCCCGTCGGCGGCCCGCCAGGCGTTGTCGTCCCACTTGCCCGCCCAAGCCATCGCATTGATTGCGTCGGACACCAGAAAACGGCAGCGCCGCGCGGAAATGTTGTAGATCACAAAACCGGCCGTGGCAGCCGGAAGCATCCGGATGAAAACCGCCGTCACGACGACGGCCGCCGCGATCAGCAGCCACCACTGCCCGCCCGTCGCAAGCATCGGCAACGGCCAGATCAGCAGGGGGATTAGAACACTGGTGAGTGAAACAAAATCGCTGCGACTGGAAATCAGCCAGGGTCGGGCGTGACTGTTGACCAGGCCGAGCGTCAGAAAATAGCTGGCCACGGGGCCGATGCACAGAACCAGCATCAGCACGTCTACAACCTGATAACCGCCGGCAAGCATTGGCCGATTCCCGCGAGGAGCAGATGGCCGCAAAGGGCGACTAATCCCGATCGGCGGCCGGCCGATCGACGTGTTCGCCGCGCTGCGCGACCTTACGATACCCGAGGTATTTTATCACTTCGAGCACTTCGGTCCAACTGGGAAAGGGCCTTTTATTGGCCCGCTTGTATTCGTCCACGGCCATGACGAATTCGAACTGCTCTTCGCTCATTTCGCCTTCTTCGGCGTTGCGGCGTGATTCGGGGCGTCTGCAGCCGGGACCGCGGCGGCGCTCGAGGCCGTATCTGCGGTCCGTCACCGCATTTCGACGGTCCTCGGCTTCCCGGCGATCCGCCTCGAGAGCGACGGAATCGAGGTTCGCGTCAGCGGATGAGGCATGGTCCATACGGGCAACTCCAACGGGGCCCGTAAGCGAATGAGAAGGGTCCCCCCTCCGCTATCGTCAGAACTCGTCGTCATCTTCGGCTAAATCCTCGTCGTCATCATCGGCGTCGTCATCGTCCGCCGCATCGTCATCGTCCGCAAAAACATCGTCGTCATCGTCGTCATCGTCGTCGATTTCGATTTCCTCGTCATCATCGACGGCCAGGGTCGTCAGTACTTCGGTTGCCTCAACAAGGCGATCTGAGGCGACGAGCACGGCGACGCCGCACTGGCTGGGAAGGGAAATCGAGCGCTCGGTCAGCGCCGGAATTCCCTGCCCGTCGAGAAGCCGGCGAACCTGTTCGGCCTCATCGGCCGACCTGGCGAACAGCACTTCGACGAAATCAACACCCGACAACTCGGCGTTCGAGTTTTCGGAGCGAATTGGCATTTCGATCATGCTCCACGACTCCTTGAGAATGAAGGTCGACTTCAGGTTGTCCGACCCGGAAAATTGGCATCGACGGGGCGATCCGTCAAGCGCTTTCTTTGAACAAAAGCCGGGATTCCCGGAGGCAGCGGTTGAACCGAGATTAGCAATCTCACATGCCGTCCGTCAACGCTTTCGCGACCGTCGCGGGACGCGATTTTTTTCCCCATCGCATCGATGCGGATATCCCGCCTTTTGCGAAGCGTGGTCCGACCGCAAACGACGGACACGCGCGCATTTTGCTACCGGCTTTCGTTGCGTCAAGAGGGTAAAATTTTCGGAGAAAAGCGGCTTGCAAGACTTATTTCGGATCACATACCGGGTCGGATGCACTTGGCGGATCGGCCCGCCAATGCTTTTGCCGCCTTCAATTCGCGTGAAAAGCGGCCATGTCGACGCCGCACTCGTCGCTCCAGCGTATCCTTTATGGGAGAGGTCCCCATGCAGGCGATGCGGACAGATCAGATCGCGAGCAACGTGCCGAAAATCGTTTACGACGCGGATTGTGGGTTTTGCTCCGGCTTGGCTCGGCGGTTTGGCTCCGTGTTCCGCCGGCGGGGTTTTGAATTCATCGGGTTGCGGTCATGGCTCGACTCGCTTTCGGATAAGGAGCGCCAGCGGGAGACCATCGACGAAATGCGCGTGGTAGCACGGGATGGCAGGATATTTCGCGGCGCCGATGCGGTGCTTTACCTCCTTCGGCAAGTGCCGCTCACATGGCTCTTCGGCCAGCTCGGACGGTTGCCGGGCGTTCACGACCTGCTCAGGCGAGCCTATGCGTCCATCGCCCGGCGGCGATATTGCTTCGCCGCGCTGGATCGCGGTGGACGGGACACTTCATGCGAAAACAAACCCCAATCGCGCAGCGCGAACAGCGCTTGACCCTCAGCGAACAGGCGCGGCTGCAATTCATCCGAACCGAGAAGCGGCCATTTTTTCTCAACGATTGGCGCGACGTCCTCATGATCCACTTTCGCGTCGATCCCGAGGTGCTTCAGGCCCAGGCGCCGTTTGATCTCGATCTTTTCGACGGAGAGGCCTACGTCAGCCTGATCGGCTTTGACATGCGGCGTCTTCGTCCGACTGTCGGCGGACCATGGAGCGCGGCGCTCGTTCGCTGCATCAGCGACCACTCCTTTCTGAACGTGCGCACCTATGTCCGGCACAGGGGCGAGCGCGGAATCTATTTTCTCGCCGAGTGGCTGCCCAATCGTCTCAGCGTCCTGCTCGGGCCGCCGACATTCGGGCTTCCCTATCGGTTTGGTCGATTGCGATACGAGCATCGCGTGGATGAACTGTCCGGCGAAGTTGAGGATCGGCGGCAAAAACTTCGCCTGGCATACCAAGGCGTGCCGCCTGCGGGATCGGCGATGGGGCTTTGCCCTCCCGGGTCTCTGGACGAGTTTGTAATGGAACGCTACACGGCGTTCACCTGCTGGCATGGTCTCAAACGGTACTTTCGGATCTGGCATACGCCGTGGCGCCGACAAGCCATGGACGTGAACCTCACCGATTGCAACTTGCTGCGGGGGAGCGGGCCGTGGAGCGAATCGGCTTCATATGTCGGCGCCCATTTTTCGCCCGGGTTGGAGGACATCTGGATGGGTCGGCCGCGATGGTTTCGACGAGGGCACGATGAGAACCCGGCACGCAGGACTCGGTTACTCCTCAAGTTGTGATTTCTGATCGATGCCGGAGTTCCTGGGCGGGATTCGGGACGGATGGGTTTCTGTTGCCCATCGCCGAAAATAACTTTGAATTTATCCCTCGCCGGAATCTGGTTTTTTTGGATTTCGATTGGCACAATTGCACGCAGATTCCGGCAGCGTTTGCTCTGGCAAATCTTTTAAGGGATGGGAACGCCTTTCTCGTTTACGGTTGTGAATCATTCTCCCGTGAGAGCGAATCCCGGAATGCACACGCCTCGCAAAAGAGCGATTCGAAGTATTGTTTCTCGATAAGGGAAGACCCGGCGGAAAAGGCGCTCGGTCCGCCGCGCCGAACGAGCCGCGCTGGAACGATGCCGTGGGCTCCCGGCCTTCCTATGTCAGGATACTCAGCAGGATTTATTGGAAAACAAATCATCCGCGGCACCCGGGGGAGGAAGGAGGCCCGCTCGACATCCCGTCGTTCTCAATTTCGTCATCCAATTGAAAAGAGGCAACTGTTTTTTCAAGGAGGTCGTCAAATGAGTCTCAATCGGAAGTTCATCACGTTTGGAGTGGTTTGTGCGGGAATCACCGCCATTACCTGGCAGGTTCAATCGCGCGTGTCGGAGGCCGACCAGCCCAAGCCCGCTGAGCAGGACCTGCAACACGTCATCGCCGAAGCGCCGGCGGCCGAATCAAGCGGACCGATGGCGTCGAACGATGCGCGGATCCTCATTGAGCAGCAACACGCGGTTGAGAATCAACCGTTTCCTGAGCCGGCCGAACCGGGGAGCGATGCGCAGAACGGCGCGATGAATGCCCGCAACCAGACGGTCGATCTGGCCCCGGCGCCGGAAGACCAGGTCATTCCGACAGATGAGGGCGACGGCACACCAGGTGATGAGGACGGCGAGCCCCGTGCTCCGATTCTGGCGAGCAGAAGACTAAGCTATCAGGCGGTGCTGACGGACAACCTCGGCAACGCGCTTCCCGGCCCGACCGTGAATCTCACCTTCAATATTTACAACACCGCTCCTGCTCTGGTCGAAGGCCCCATCAACGTGAACAACGTGCCGATTAATGACGGCGTGGTGAGCACGCAGATACCGGTGTTGGCTGCGACGTTTGACGGCGGCGACCGGCTGCTGGGCGTGCGCGTAAACGGGGGGGCGGAGTTAACCCCGCGCGTCCAACTCACGACCGTGGCGTACGCGCTGCGGGTTGATCGCGTGGCCAGCGCGGAGCTTGACGACCAAATCGCGTTTGGCAGTGGAGTGGCGCCCATCGCAAGCGGATCGGTCCAGGTCTTTAACGGACTGAGTTTTTCGCCGACGGTTGAGCTGGACGGCAGCGGCAGTCGCATGAGCACGTTTGGGCTGGACGGCCTTGAGCAGATCCGGCTTTATGGTCCCAGCTGGGGGGAGATGTGGCTGCACGACTCCGGCGCAGGGAATGAGCGCACGGTGCTGCTCAGCGCGAATTCAAACTCGGGCGGGCAGCTCACTTTGTATGACACCAACGCCGCGGTTCGTGCCAACATGACCACTTCCACGACCGGCGGCTTGCTGAGCCTTTATGACGCGGCCGCGGGAACCTCAATTTTTCTCGACGGCGCTAACGGAGACATCGAGGCCGAGGGAGTGATCGCAAAGGTTTCCGCGATCGGCGGCGCGATTAAAGCCACGCTCACGACCAACGGGAGCGATCAGGGGGCTTTGCGTACTTACGACGCCTCCGGCGATCAAACCATCGTGGTTGGGTCGAACGGGGCGCTGAACTCCGGCGGTCTGGTCAACGTGCACATGGCCAATTCGATCTGGCCGGGCATGACGGTCGATGGCGACGACGGAAATTCCGGCAGGCTTACGCTTCTTCGTACGAACAATGACGACTCGGTCATCCTCGACGCGAACAGCGTCGGCAGCGGCGGACAAATCTCGATGCAGGACGGCGACGGTGACGAAACGGTCGAGATCCTTGCTTCCGAGACCCCCGACACGGGCGGCCAAATCGTCCTTCGAAATGCCGCCGGCGTCTCTGAGATCGAGATGGATGCAGAATTCGGGGGAGTCGGCGATCCGGGCCGCATTGTCACGCCGGTTCTTCAAATCACCGGAGGCGCCGATCTGTCCGAACAGTTTGATATTTCCGGCGATTTCGAGCCGGGCATGGTCGTATGCATCGACGAGAACAATCCCGGGAAACTGGTCATCAGTCAGTCCGCCTATGACACCAAGGTCGCGGGTGTCGTTTCCGGAGCGGGAGGAGTCCGCACCGGCCTGCTCATGGGCCAGCGCAGTCAGGAAGAAGTCGACGGCAAGAACGCTGTCGCCCTCACCGGCCGTGTCTACTGTCGGGTGGATGCATCGTTCGGCGGAATCAAGGCCGGCGACATGCTGACGACATCGTCCACGCCCGGTCACGCGATGAAGGCGTCTGATCGCGATCGCTCACACGGGACCGTCATCGGCAAGGCCATGCAGCCGCTCGACTCGGGCAAGGGACTGATTCTCGTTCTGGTGAACCTCCAGTAATTGGACTCAACGAAAGGAGGCTACAACCATGACGAAACGAAAAAGGTTTAGGGTGACTTGTGTGGCGGCGATGGCGATGCTCGCCGTGTCCGCCGCGCTTCAGGCAACCACCTATCGCATCGAAATCGACTACATGGTGGGCGGCAGCCCCAACCATTCGCACGTGCCGTCGGCCGCGGTCATCAACGCCGTCGTGCAGATGTTCGCGTGCCAGGGACACACGCTCATCGTCGACGTCGACGACGCCCTCACCCACTACAACATCCTGCGGCGCGACCCGGATGGCTGCGACGATTGTGATGCCGCTTTCTTTTCCTACGATGGCGAGCCGGCCAGCTTTGGCTTGCTAAAATCGGGGAACTTCGATCACGCCGGCGACGACCCCGCGTGGCACTATTGCATCTTTGCCCACCAGTACGAAGACAGTTGCTGCGATACCACCACGAGTTCAGGGCTGGCCGAAGGCTCCTCCGACGACTTCATCGTCAGCCTCGGCGCCTTCAGCAATGACACGGGCACGCTCTTCGACCAGGCGGCCACGCTGGCCCACGAGTTCGGCCACAACATCGGCTTGGGACACTGCGGCACGATGTATTGCGGAAGCGACGAGGACGATCCTGATTACGTCGGACCCTATGTGCCCAACATGCCCAGCGTCATGAGCTATCGCTATCAGCTTACCGGCGTGCGGACCAACATGCTGGCCAACGGGCTGACATTTGATCTCGCACTCTTCAAGGACATCGATTACTCGCATGGGCGCATGTGCGGGCTGAATGAGAACTCGTTGAACGAAGTCCTGGGCACGTTGATGGTTTCAACGGACTTCGATTGCGACGGCTCGCTGGAGGTCGGCCCGGTGGTCAAGGACTTGAACGGGGGCAACAGCGGCTGGTGCAGCGCCGTCGGCAATCGCACGTCGATCTTCGATTACAACGAATGGGCGAACATCGAAGACCCGCTGAACGGCGGGGGAGGCGGTGGGGGAGGCATCATCGAAGAAGCCCCGATCGTCTATTCCTGTATCACCGCGGAAGAAGTCGCCGAAGTTCAGGAAGAGATCGCCCCGCGCGGCACCGGCACACAGCCGCCGCTTTCCACTGAGTCGTGCATCAGCGGGCAGAACATGTACATTGGTCCCCTCTTTTTTGTCGAGGCTGGTACGTGCACGCTGCCGTACGACCACGTGCAACAGGCTCACGACGTCGCGCCGAACAACAGCCGCTTCTACATCCGGCCCGGCACGTACAACCAGGCCCCGACGATCACGCTGGACAAGCCTGGTTACTATTTCTGCAACACGGGTACCGCGGTCATCGAATGATGCCCGCGAAGGAGATATGACGATGAAACCATTCAAAATCCTCGGCTTGGCGCTGGGCGTGGCGGCACTCGCCATGATCGGCGCGCCCGTGCAGGCCGATATCGAACACTGCCCGACCCACTCCATGGGCGCGGGCACGACGACGCCCGGCCCCTCGTTTCATAACGTGGGCCAGAGCGTCATCGGCATCTCCTCGGGAGCCACCGTCGTGGCATACCAGGGAAGCCTGCACTGCCTCCGGGTGCATACGACCTGCATCCTCGGCGACGTCAACGGCGACTTCCTGGTCGACGGCGCCGACGTGCAGGGTTACACCGACGTCACCATCACCGGCACTGGAACGCCGCGTGAACTGTGCGCGGCCTCCATCGACGTGTTGACGTTCGTCGGTTTGCTGATAAATCCGTAGCAAGTTTGCGCGTGCACCCTGCCGTTCTTGGCAGGGTGCACGCCATTTTGTCTTGGGACTAGGATCTCACGCGATCATCCAATCGTGAATCATGTCTCGGGTGCCGCAACCCGCTGTTATCAAAGGCGAAAGTATGAAGCGCGACGGATGGCATGAAGCTCCGCGGGCTGGTTTCGATGACGCTCCCCGTGGCTCGCACTCCCAGGACGTTCGCGGCTCGCACCCCCAGAACGCTCGCATCCGCACGATATATTGGAAGCGGCTGTCCCTCTTCGTCGGCCTCATCCTGGCGGCGGTCGCCGCCTGGCTGACTTGGAGCTCTACAAAAATGAACGCCGTCTTTGAATTGCATCCCGACCGCGAAAGTGCCCCAGAGCAGCGCCGGCCGCTGATTCCGGACACCCACTGACGAAAAAAGCATATCACCCTGACCCGACCTCCAAAACCAGCATTTCAAAATCCAAATCGTCCGGAACCGCGAGCAAGCCTCATCTTCATATGCTGTACCCCGCAACCATCACTCGACCCTGGGCCCCCGCCTCCTCGCGTCCGCCGCGTCGGATGCTGCAGTTTAGTCACCGCGCGGGCGACGGCCTTTCCCTTCGATCGCCTGATCACCAAATCGCATGTGCCGAGCAAATCTACATCTCGGCAGGTGTCAACTACCCACCCAAAATCGCTCACCCGTTCAGGCGGTTTCAACTCAGTTCAAGTCCCGAGAAAAAAAGAGGGGTTGAAAATCGATCGCTGCAGGGGATAAAGAGACACTTTTTCGTAGGAATTAGCGCCGAAGTCGAAAGTCACAATGCGTCACGAATCGCGGGGAAAGTCAGGTGGATGCCGATTTGTCAGCGCAGACTGGCGGGTTATCTTACCCGGCATGTACACATCTCGATCGCAATCGGCCGGGTACTTCCTGATATTCTGTCTCTTCCCCAATATCGCGTGTTCGTCCGACGAGCCGCCCTCTAACGCAAATGCATCGGAGCCGGCCAAGGCCGCGCACAGCGGGGGCACCGACACAAAACACGCGGCGCAACCCGACGCAGCCGAGTCGCAAATTGACCTCACCACGCCGCCCAGCGGAACAAAAGTCGCTGCTAATGCGGAGGCGGTCCGTGCCATGTTGCGCGAGCGGTTCGGCCGGCTCGCGCGGGCCGTGCGCGTGCGCGTGGCGGGCGAAGCCGGCGACGTTCAGGTGCAGTTGCGTGGAGAGGTTCCCAGCGAGCAGGCCCGGGACGCCATCACCCGTGAGGTATCGGCGCGCGTCGAAGGCGTGCGGGTTCACGATTTCGATCTGACCATCTCCGGCCCGGCCCCGCTGATCGGCATCGTCGAGACGCCGATGGACGACACCGGCGGAGCGTGTTTTACGAACGACCTGCGGATTGCCGCCATCTTCCGGCCGTCCGATTCGAGGGGTGCGCCGGAGCTGTGGGACCTCTGGACCGGGCGGCGCATCAACAAGCCCAGCCTGGAAGGATTTGGCCATGGCAGCGCCGTGGCTCTGGCGGAAGACGGAACGCTGATGGCGACGGGCCACGCGTTCGGTGAAGTTGTCTCCTGGCGCCTGCCCATGGGCGAAAAGCCGGAAGTCATCGAAAAGAAACACGACATGAGCAGTTGGGGCAACGCCAAGGCCCTGGCGATCTCGCCGGATTGCAAATCGCTCGCCTACGTCCTGTCGAAAGACGGCGGAGTGTGGCTGCGCTCGCTGGAGGCTTCGCGCGAGAACCGGCTGCTGGGCAGGCACGACCCCAACATGGAATACATTCTCAGGTTCTCTCCGGACGGGAACCGGCTGGCGTCGGCCGATACCCGCGCCGCTCAGATTCGGCTTTGGGATGTCAAGGCACGGGCACTGAAGCGGGAGCTTCCCCTGAAGGGAATGTTCGTCGAGGCCCTGGCCTGGTCTCCCGACAGCAAAACGCTGGCGATCGCACGAACCACAGGGCAAATTGGTATCCTGCTCGCCGACGTGGAAGGCGATAAAAAACGCACCCTCGGACCGATCGAGGCCAGCCGCGTGCGCGACCTCGCATTTTCGCCGGATGGCAGAACGCTGGCGGTGCGATGTGAGTGGATCGGCGTCGTGCTCTGGGACCTCGCCACCGACAAGGAATGGCTCCGGCTCGACCATCGGAAGATCGGTAGCGGTGGGGGACTCGCGTTCTGGCCCGATGGCAGCGTCCTGGCCGTCGCGTGCAGCGGCATGAATCCGCAAACGCTCGGTCCCCCAGGGTTTCAGTTCTGGGATGTCTCGAAACGTCCCGGCGCGAGCGGCGGAAGCGGCGATTTCCCGCCGGCCGGAGCAACGCCGATCGCGACGCGTGACGATGAATTGTTGTTCCGCATGTTGCAGCGGGCGCAAAGGGCGCCGGGCATGAGAAAAAAAGACGAAGTCCAGGTCGAGATTCTGCCGGACGGCAGCGTGCTGCTGACAGGCAAAGTATCAACCCATCACGTCAGCGCCAACATCGTGCGCGACATCGAAATCCAGTTTCCGATCGAGGACCCCAAGACGGGCGCTCAACAGAAGCGGAAAGTGATCAACGAGATGAAGGAAGTCGGATATTGATAGCCAAATCCGGGCGAGGGGATCTCAGCTCGGCCCGTTGTTCGGCCAGATCGTCCAGCTCTTTCCAAACGGATAGCGCGTGTCCATGAAGCGGTTTTCGGAGTGCCCGTCGAGAAACAGAATGGAGTGCTTGGAGAATCCGCGGTGCCAGCCCTTGAATTGCACGCCGCCGCCACTTTGCCGCGCGTCCTTCAAGATGAAATGGCAAAACGATTCGTAGGTGACCACAAAAGTGGACGCGCGCCCGCCGATCAGTTCCTTCACCATCGGGCCCGACCGGTCCTCCATATTGTTCGTGCTCCAGCTTGACGGGTGATAAAAATTCATCCACCACCAGTTGATGGCGTAGCTGTTGCCCGCCGCCTTCCACGAGGACTGCCAGTCATTTGGGTTCACGTTGTAACCCGGCAGCGCTCCGATCGTGCCGAAGCCGCGCGTCCGATCGCCGGGGCAAATGTAAATATCGATCGTGTCTCGGCCACGCGCATCGGGCGCCACGTACTTGTTGAGCGGCCGCTCCTCGGCCATGTGCCGCATGTAGTCGATGCTGTTTCCGAATGCCGGATCCGGCATGGGCGCGACGAATCCGCCCCATGCGAACTGCGAAGTGATCACAGGCGGATCCGTTGGATGAATCCACGGAATGCCGTTCTCGTGATCGCCCATGTAGAACCAAAGCCCGCGGCCGATCTCGCGCAGATTGGAGATACACTTGGTTTGGCGTCCCTGCTCGCGAGCCTGGCTGAGCGAGGGGAGCAACACGGCCAGAAGCAACGCGATAATCGCAATCACCACAAGAAGCTCGATCAGCGTGAACGCGCGGGCGAAGCGCGGCGAGGAATCGGTGGCGATTCGCAGGATCTGCGGCGATTTGAGGGGCTGATTCGACATTTTAAGCGAGCCCAATGTCCTGTTCTATTGTATTGAAAATGCCGTTGGAAAAAAAGAGCCGCAAATCGCACGGAACGCGCCGGCAGTTGCCGACGGCCCGCCCGGCCGTAGCATATGAGATTCACCGGCAATGCCGGCGATACAAGGAGGATGCATGAGCAATTCCGCCAATAACCCCCTGAAGGGAAAGAGTCTTGTTTCGCTCGCTGATCTGTCAGTCGGGGAGCTGACGCTGATTCTCGACACTGCCGCCAAGGTGAAGAAGAACCCGGGCGAGTACAGAACGCGATTCGCTGGCAAGACCCTGGCGATGATCTTTCAGAAGCCGTCGCTGCGCACTCGCGTCTCGTTCGAGGCCGGCATGACCCAGATGGGCGGCCACGCGATCTACCTGGGCCCGTCCGACATCAGCATCGGCAAGCGCGAGACGACCGAGGACATCGCCCTGGTGCTTTCGCGGATGTGCGACATCATCATGGCACGCACCTTTGGCCACGACATCGTGGTCGACCTGGCGAAGTATGCGACGGTGCCGGTCATCAACGGCCTGTCGGACTTCTCGCACCCCTGCCAGATCCTGGCGGATTTGCAGACGGTGGTGGAGCGGCGCGGCAAGCTGGCGGGCCTGCGGTTCACCTATCTGGGCGACGGCAACAATGTGGCCCATTCGATTCTGTTCGGCGGGGCGCTGGGAGGGATGCACGTCAGCATCGTGACACCGGAAGGATTCGAGCCGGACGCCGCCGTGGTGAAGCGGGCGGGCGAGATCGCCTCGAAGACGGGCGGCAGCGCGCGGGTGCTGCGCGACGTGCGCGAAGGGGCGAAAAACGCGGACGTGCTCTACACCGACGTCTGGGCCGGCATGGGGCAGGAGGCCGACGCCGAGCGGCGCAAGCAGCACTTCGTGCCGTATCAACTGAATATGGACGTGCTGAAACTGGCGAATCCCGACTGCGTTGTGCTGCACTGCCTGCCGGCGCACTATGGCGACGAGATCAGTTATGACGTGACGCGCACGAAGAACTCGGCGATTTTCGACGAGGCGGAAAACCGCCTGCACGCGCAGAAGGCGCTGATGCTTTTGCTCGCGGGAGCGGCGTAATTCAAACGTTGAAAAGCCGAAACGGCGAAAGCAGAAGACGAGAGGCGATGGATTTGCAATGCGACACGATTGTGTCACGGCGCGATCAATCGCCAGATCACAAAATCGTCAAATTATCAAATCACCAGACTCACCTGATTTGCGTCGCCCGCCTGACACTCCGCGTGTAGCGCGTCGGTGAGCTGCGCTCCTGAGATACGTTACCCTGGTAATCCCAGTAAAGTTGATAATACGACGATTCTTCGATGCTCTCCGTCGGCCCCATCGTCGAAGGCCAGGGCAGCCGTCGAAATGCCGTCGCCTCGTACGGTGATGCGACGTGCTCATCAAACAACAGTGCCGCCGAGCCGACCGTCACCGGGCTGATGGCGACCTGCTTGCCGGTGCAGCATTGGACCAGCTCGACCTTCCGCTCGGAGCTGCAGCCCATCATACTCACGAGGATCAGCACGGCCGCCGTCAACGCGAATGCGACATAAACGGAATAAGATGTTGGTCGATGATGCATGTTGTTTTCCTGCCACGGGTGAAGCGACCCGTGACACGATGCACCACGCGTGCCGCAAGCGAGCATGCGGTCGGCGAGACGAGATTCCCTGAACGAATGATAGGACCGACGCCACAAGTCAAGATACAGCCATCAGTAAAAACGACCGTCAGATAACCCGCGTCGTCTGATTGGGGGATTACGGCGGTCGGCGAAGCCGTTCGAACCATGACGATTAGATGGATTGTGCGGCCGCGTTTAGCGGCAGCCCCCTTAACAGAGCCGCGATCGTAAGGGAGCGGTGGGTGTGATATCCGAGCGAATCGAGATATGGCTCTGCAAGCCGGGCATGCTTCTGCATTCGAGCGCCGCCCGCTTCCTGACGGGCGCGGCTCTGTCTACTCGCCGCTTCGCGGCGGGGCGGCCGAGAAATGCGGCTAAGCGCTCGGCCGTCGTCGCAGCGGCATCGTCATGCAGCGCGGACCACCCAGCCCGCGAACCAGCTCGGATCCGGAAATGGAGAGGCACTCGATGCCGGCCTTCTGCATGGCCGCGATCGTGCGTTGATTGCGCCGATAGGTGCAGGCCACCCCCGGCGCGATGGCGAGAATGTTGGTGCCGTCGGTCCGCTGCTCCCGGCTGGCGAAGTGGTCGTCGCCGCCGCCGGTGCGAATGACCTTCAGCTCCGTCCCGAATTCTTCGCTGAGGATTTGCGTGATGTTCCGGGTCTCGATCACCCGGGTCATTCCCCCATTGCCGTCGGAGGAAAGCCGAGCGATTTTTTCGAGACGGTCCATGACGCCGGGAAACCATACCACCACGCCCCGATCGACGATCGTGAAGACGGTATCGAGGTGCATGAACGTGCGTTCGAACGGAATGGGGATTTCATAGCAGCGCTTGAGATGGCCTCCGGCGAATGCATTGCGGGCCAGCGCCTTGACCGTCTCGGATCGCGTTCGCTCGCTGACGCCGATCAGCAATGATTCCTCGTTGAGCACGATGACATCGCCGCCCTCGATGGTAAATGGACGGTCCTCGACAGGACTGTTTGTGCTGCCGTAGAGAATTTCATGCCGAGTGAAATCGGGATGATGCTCCAATAGCGTGCGCAACAGAATCGTCTCCCGAACCCGTTCGACAAAGTGCATCTTGCACGAAATCACGCGCTCGCCGACGACCACCGCCGGATCGCGACTGAAGTAGGCGTTCGGAATGGGCAGGAGAATGAAGCTGTCCTTGGTGCCGGTGTGCAGCGATTCCCTTCCCGTCAACTCGTAATATTCGTTCGTCGTAATTCCCCGAAAAAGAATCCGCAGCAGTAGCTCGTTCGGGACGAGTGCTTCGTTCATCAGGTCGGGAGCGATGGCCGGGGACAGCTCCGCGGCACACACCTGCTGAATCAGTTGAGCCTTCGCTTCCGGCCGCTTAAGCACGTCGCCCATCAGCCGATCGAGATAGAGCACCCGGATGTCCCGGTCCTGAAGATCGCCGACGAACTCATCGTGCTCTTCCTGCATTCCACCGAGGAACGGAATGTCCTCAAAGAGGAATCGCTTCATGTTGTCCTGGGTCAGGCGGTCGATCTCGTC
>Ga0190265_10001689_pt1 | contig 14542 bp, 15 predicted proteins | sample Popmic124T_FD_133135 | JGI IMG/M metagenome (GOLD analysis project Ga0190265, IMG submission 133135) | Populus adjacent soil microbial communities from riparian zone of Indian Creek, Utah, USA - 124 T | ecosystem: Environmental > Terrestrial > Soil > Riparian zone | place: USA: Utah | collected...
CGCCCGCTCCTCGAAGCGGCGGATGAGCAGCATCTGGCGGTAAAATTCGAGCAGCTCCTCCTTGGACGCCTGGTAGCGCACGGGCTCGGCGGGCTGCTCGCGATTGGGCGTCTGCGGAGGCGCGGAGGCCGCTGCGCCCTTCGGCGCTGCGCGTTTAGGCGATGCTGCCCTGGCCACTCTCAAAGGCCCCTTCTTCTGGTGTCGCTGGCTGGCGGTCTATGGCGGCAAACGCCGAAGCGCGCAACATGGCGCCGGGGGCCAATCGGACTGGGCTGGAAAGGGCGCGGGCGCGCCCGCGGCTTATTACGGACGCCGGGCGGCGGCGGGCCGGGTTTGCGGCTGCGGGTCGAGCTCGATGATCACTTCGTCGGGGCGGACGAGGCCGAGGTTGTGGCGGACCATCTCTTCGACGAGATCGGGATCGGCGTTGCGCGGATCGAGCAGCTGCGAGCGGTGGGCGAGCCGCGCCCGCTCCTGCTCGAGCTGGGCGAGCTCGACGCTTCGCTCGGCTTTGACCCGGCGATAATCGCCCCAGGCCAGAACGCCGTTTTCGCCGACCACCGCGGCGCCGAGGAAATAGGCGATGATGAGCGATCCCAAAGCGGGCCAGGCTGCCCGCCGGATCAGAGTGAATGGATTGCGCCCCGCGACCGTCATCGTTCCGCCACAGAATCAGCAAATGCGCCCGGAATCAAGCCTTTTGAGGCGTAAGTGGTGAAAATACGCTAGATCGAAGGTTCAGTGGGGCGCCCCGAAAACGGCCCGGCCCGGATAGAGTGCGGCGCCGCCGAGCTCCTCCTCGATCCTGAGCAGCCGGTTATATTTGGCAGTCCGGTCGGAGCGGGCGAGGCTGCCGGTCTTGATCTGCCCGCAATTGGTGGCGACGGCGAGGTCGGCGATAATCGTGTCCTCAGTTTCGCCCGAACGGTGCGACATCACCGCGCTGTAGCCCGCCCGATGGGCGTCCGAGACGGTCTCCAGCGTTTCGGTCAAGGTCCCGATCTGGTTGACTTTTATCAGGATGGAATTGGCCAGCCCCCGGGCGATGCCCATGGCGAGGCGCTTCGGATTGGTGACGAAGACGTCGTCGCCGACCAGCTGGATTTTCGCGCCGAGCAAATCCGTCACCGTCTTCCAGCCGTCGAGATCGTCCTCGGCCATCCCGTCCTCGATCGAGGCGATCGGATAATCATCGCAGAGCGCGGCGAGATCGGCGGCCATCTCGTCGGGCGAGAGCGACCGCCCCTCCCCGTCCAGCCGATAGGCCCCGTCGCGGAAGAATTCGCTCGCCGCGCAGTCGAGCGCGAGGACGACGTCGCCGCCGGGCGCGTAACCCGCCGCCTCGATCGAGCGCATGATGAAATCGAGCGCGTCGCGCGCCGAGGCGAGGTTGGGGGCGAAGCCGCCTTCGTCGCCGACCGCGGTGGCGAGGCCGGCGTCGTGGAGACCTTTTTTGAGCGTGTGGAAGATCTCCGCCCCGCAGCGCAGCGCTTCGGAGAAGGTCGGCGCGCCGACCGGCATGATCATGAATTCCTGGAAATCGATTGGATTGTCGGCATGGGCGCCGCCGTTCAATATGTTCATCATCGGCACGGGCAAGGTCACCGCCGCCTCTCCGCCGATCGAACAATAGAGCTGCAGGCTCCGCGCCGCGGCCGCCGCCTGGGCGCAGGCAAGGCTCGCGCCGAGGATCGCATTGGCGCCCAGCCGCGCCTTGTTCTCGGTGCCGTCGAGCGCGATCAAAGCGGCGTCGATCCCGGCCTGGTCCTCGGCCTCCATTCCGGCCAGCGCCCGCGCGATCTCGCCGTTCACGGCATCGACGGCCTTCGACACGCCCTTGCCCAGCCAGCGGCTCTTGTCCCCGTCCCTCTTCTCGACGGCCTCGTGCGCCCCCGTCGAGGCGCCGGACGGGACTGCGGCGCGGCCGAAGCTGCCGTCGGCGAGCCTCACCTCCGCTTCCACCGTCGGATTGCCCCTGCTGTCGAGGATCTGGCGGCCGTGGACCTGAGCGATAGCGGTCATTTTGTTGCGGCCTCGTTATGAGTTATGGAAGGAATAGGGCGCGAATATCGGCCGGTCGGCGCTCATGCAACTTTCCTCGGCGCGAGGGGAACGCATGGCGCGGGTCGGGGTTGTCCGGAGACGAGCGTTCCTGCCAGTAAATGTGGAGATCAACATGCCCCGCCGAGACCAAGAGCTTCCCGAAGGCACCGACCATATCGTCCGCGGCGCCGCCGCGGCCGGAAGCGAGAGCGGCGGCGGCGGCTTCGTCGCCACCCGCGACGGCTCCGGCACCGACCGGCTGGTGAGCCAGGTCCGCGGCCAGGTCGAGAGCCTGCGCGGCCAGGCGGGCGGCCGCATCCGAGGCCTCGCCGACGACGGCAAGGCCAGGGCGACCGGCCTGCTCGACGATTTCAGCGAGGTCATCACCGAGGCGGCCCGTTCGGTCGACGGCAAGTTCGGCGAGGACTATGGCGAATATGCCCATCGGGCCGCCGGCGCCGTCTCGTCCTTCGCCGAAAGGATGCGCACCAAATCGGTGGACGACATCGTCGACGACACCCGCGAATTCGTCCGCAAGAGCCCGGGCATCGCGATCGGAATCGCCGCCGTCGCCGGCTTCGCCCTGATGCGGGTGATCAAGACCGGGCTCGACGAGGTCGGCGCCAGGCGCGGGCCGGGCGGCGACGGCGGCAGCGGGGCCTGATCGTTGGACGGGCCGGCCGGGGACCCGCGCGACGAATCGATCGGCGACCTGCTCGGCCGCCTGGTCGATGACGGCCGCGATTACGCCCAGGCCGAGCTGGAACTCTACAAGGCGATCGCCGCCTATCGCGCGGTTCGGGCGCGGCGCGCCCTGGTCGCGCTCGCCGCGGGCTGGTTCCTGCTCGTGACCTCGACGACCGCGGTCGCGATCGGCACCGTGATCAGCGTGGCCCAATATATCGGGCCGATGCTCGCCGGCCTCGCGGTCGGAATTCCATTGGCCGCGGCGGGCTATCTCCTCGTCCATTACGGCTGGTCCGGGGTCAAGGGCCTGGCGCGCGACCAGGGCGAGCACGAAGCCCTCGAGCGCGGCGAGCAGCCCTCGTGACTCTCACCGGGATCGAGCAGGCCCGCCGCGACGCTTTGCGCTCCCGGCAGCGGTTCGAACGGACTCTGGCCGCCGTCCAGAGCCGGCTCCATCCGGGCAATCTGGCCGAGGAAGCGTGGGACGGGGTCAAGGACAAGGGCGCCGACCTCGCCGACGGCGCCCTGCAGGCGGTCAAGAAGCGGCCCGCCGCAGTGTCGTTGGCGCTGGGCGCGTTCGCCCTCTTTCTCGCCCGGGCGCCGTTGCAGCGGGCGGTGAGCCGCCTTATCTCGCCGGGCGACGATGATGCGGGGATCGATAGCGGCGGCACGGAGTTGACCGAAAAGGATGCAGTGGAAGGAGTGAGTTGATGAGCGCCAGCACGGACAAGAACCCGGAAGCCGAGAGCGACTCCCCGGGCCGCGCCGCCGGCGCCTATCAGGCCGCCCGGGAGCGCACCGCATCCGCCTACGAAGCGGCGCGCAGCCGCGCCAGCAACGTCACCCGTCAGGCGAGCGACCAGCTGTCGGTCTATCCAGTCGGCGCCGTGATCGGCGGCTTCGCGATCGGCGCGCTGCTTGCGTTCGTGCTGCCGCGGACCGATCAGGAGGAGCGCGTGCTGGGCAAGACCGGCCGTCGCCTGACCGGCGCCGCCCGGGAGGCCGCCCAGCGCGGGCTCGACGCGGGCAAAGAGCAGATCGAGCAGATCAGGGCGAAGACCGCGCAGAAGGTCGGCGAGGCGGTGGCGGACGCGGTCGCCGGCAAGCATTAAGGCGCCCATGACCAAGCTTCACTTCGTGTTCGGCGGGCGGGTCAAGGATCCGCGCGGCCTCGATTTCGATCTCTCGACCGTCGAGATGGTCGGTCTCTATCCCGATTATGCGAGCGCTCTCGACGCCTGGCGGGGCAAGGCCCAGCGCAGCGTCGACGACGCCGAGATGAAATATGTCGTCGTCCACCTCCACCGCCTGCTGGAGCCCGAGATGCGCGACACCGAATCCCCCTCCCCTTGATGGGGAGGGGTTAGGGGTGGGGTGAACCTGAGAGCCCCACGCTGTGCCGACGGAGGCGTTCACCCCCACCCAACCCTCCCCCATCAAGGGGGAGGGCTCCTAAGCCTTTCGGTAGCGGAACAAGAGCAGCGGATTGGCGAGCAGGAGCCCCGCCAGGAAGCCGCCGACATGGGCGGCGACGGCGATCCGCATGCCGTCGGCCGAAATCGTCGCGAAGGCGAAGCCGACCGCGAGCTGAAGAACCACCCAGGCGGCCATCAGCCAGAGCGCGTTGAGCCAAAGCTCGAGCCGGGGCCGGCCCAATTTCACCTTGTTGCGCCCGAACAGCAAGGCATAAGCGCCGATCACCGCCGAGACGGCCCCGCTGGCCCCGATCATCGGCACGATCGACAGCGGGTCCAGCGCATATTGGGCGCCGGCCGCGGCATAAGCGCCGACCATATAGAGCATTGCCATGCCCACCGGCCCAAGCACCGCTTCGACCGGGCGGCCGCAATAGACGAAGATGAGCAGGTTGAAGAAAAGGTGAGCCGCGCCGGCATGGAGCAGGGCCGCGGTCAGCGGGGTCAGCCAGAAAGGCGCCATCCCGCCATCGTCGGCATAGGTGTAGCGGGCGGGGATGAAGCCGCCGCCGATCGCCGCCCATTCGTCGAGCCGGAGCAGGCTCAGCACGAGCCAGATCACGGCCGTGACGCCAGTGATCGCAAGCGTCACTCGGGCATTCTTCCAGCTGTCGGGGAGCCGCATCGCGCGATCAGCCGCGGCTCAAACGAACTGGATCTTTTTGATCTCGTAATATTTGTCGCCCGACGGCGCCGAGAATTCGACTTCCTCGCCGACCATTCGCCCGATCAGCGCGCGGCCAAGGGGCGACGCGTAGCTGATCCGCCCCATCTTGGCGTCCGCCTCGGTCTCGCCGACGATCTGATATTTGATCTTGTTGTTGTTCTCGTCGAGCAGGTGGACGGTGGCGCCGAAGACGACCTTGTTGCCCGAGAGCGTCCTCGGATCGATCACCATCGCCCGGCTCAGCCGGTCCTCGATATCGGCGATCTGGGTCTCGACCTGGCCCTGCCGCTCCTTGGCGGCGTGATATTCGGCATTTTCGGAAAGGTCGCCATGGGCGCGCGCTTCCTCGATCGAGTCGATGATCGCCGGCCGCTCGACCGTCTTCAGGTGACGGACGTCGGTCTGCAGCTTCTCATAGCCTTCGGCCAGCATCGGCAGTTTGTCGACCGTAGCCATCTCAATATTCGCCTTTCGTACAAAAACTCTTTGCAGCGATGCCGCGAGAGCAACGCCTGATCTCGGCCTGGTTGTGCGGGATCATGCTCCGGAAGCGGAATAATAGTCCTGGAGCGAGCGTACTTCAAGGCCGCCGTCCCGAAGCACGGCGATCGCCCGCGCCACCGCCGCGCTGGACGCCGCGGTGGTGAAATAGGGAATCTTGTTCATCAGGGCCGCTGCCCGGATCGAGGCCGAGTCCTTGTGGCTCTGCCAGCCCTCGGTGGTGTTGAAGACGATGTGGACCGCGCCGTCCTTGATCCGGTCGACGATGTGGGGGCGGCCCTGCGCCACCTTGTTGACCCGTTCGACGTCGAGCCCCTGCCCCTGGAGGTAATCGGCGGTGCCGCCGGTCGCGATCACCTTGAAGCCGAAGCCGAGCAGGCTGCGCACGCCGTCGAGGATCAGCGGCTTGTCGCCGTCCTTGACCGACACGAACAATGTCCCCTGCGTCGGCAAATCGAGCCCACTCCCCTCCTGCGACTTGAGGAAGGCTGTTGCAAAATCCAATGCGATCCCCATAACTTCGCCGGTAGACTTCATTTCCGGTGAGAGGACGGGATCGATTCCTGGGAAGCGGGCGAAGGGGAAGACCGCCTCCTTGACCGCGACATAAGCGATGGTCCTCGCGATCGGCGGCAGATCGGCGAGCTTCTCTCCCGCCATCACCCGCGCCGCAAGCTTGGCGACGGGCGCGCCGATCGCCTTGGCGACGAAGGGCACGGTCCGGCTGGCGCGGGGATTGACCTCGATCAGGTAGACGATGTTGTCCTTGACCGCGAACTGGACGTTCATCAGCCCGACGACGCCGAGCGCCCTGGCCAGCACCGCCGCCTGCCGCTCGATCTCGGCGACGATGGCGGGCTCGAGGCTGTAGGGCGGCAGCGAACAGGCGCTGTCGCCCGAATGGACGCCCGCCTCCTCGATATGCTGCATCACGCCGGCAATGACGACGTCGGTGCCGTCGCAGATCGCGTCGACGTCGACCTCGATCGCGTCGCGCAGATATTGGTCGATCAGCACCGGGCTGTCGCCGGACACCTGCACGGCCGTCACGATATAATCGTCGAGCTGCGCGGGACCGTCGACGATCTCCATCGCCCGCCCGCCGAGCACATAAGAGGGCCGGGTCAGCACCGGATAGCCGATCCGCTCGGCGACCGCGATCGCCTCGTCGCGGCTGCGCGCGATTCCGTTCAGCGGCTGCTTGAGGCCGAGCCTGTCGATCAGTTTGGCGAAGCGCTCGCGATCCTCGGCGAGGTCGATCGCGTCGGGCGAGGTGCCGAGGATGGGGATGCCCTCGTCCTCCAGCGCCTGAGCGAGCTTGAGCGGGGTCTGGCCGCCGAACTGGACGATGACTCCGTGGAGCGTGCCGCGCGAGGCCTCGACATGGAGGATTTCGAGCACGTCCTCGACCGTCAGCGGCTCGAAATAGAGTCGGTCGGACGTGTCGTAATCGGTCGACACCGTCTCCGGATTGCAATTGACCATGATCGTCTCGTAGCCGGCCTCCTTGAGCGCATAAGCGGCGTGGACGCAGCAATAGTCGAACTCGATCCCCTGCCCGATCCGGTTCGGCCCGCCGCCCAGGATCACGACCTTCTTGCGGTCCGACGGCTGGCTCTCATCCTCGGGCTCGCCGAAGCTCGGCGCCTCGTAGGTCGAGTACATATAGGGCGTCTTCGCTTCGAATTCGGCGGCGCAGGTGTCGATCCGCTTGAAGACGGGCCGGACTCCGAGCCGGTGGCGAAGCCGGCGGACCTCGTCCTCGGTGGTCGCTCCGATCATCGCCTTGACCGCGTCGTGGAGCAGACCGCGCGAGCGCGCCCGCATCTTCACTCCCTCGCCGGCGATATTGGCGGATTTGAGGTTGAGCTCGGCCAGCCTTCGGTCCGAAAAGCCCATCGCCTTCAAGCGCCTCAGGCCCTCTGCGTCGCCGGGCAGGCCGTCGCGGCAGACACTCTCCTCGGCCTCGACGATCTCGCCGATCCGCTCGAGGAACCAGGGGTCGTATCGCGTGATCGCGTGGACCTCGGCGACGCTCAGGCCTTCCCGAAGGGCCTGGGCGGCGACAAGCAGCCGGTCCGGGCTCGGCACGGCGAGCGCCGCCTCGATCTCCGCTTTGGGCGCTCCGTAGAGCTCGCGCACGCCGTCGAGGCCGATCAGCCCCGTCTCGAGCCCGCGCAGCGCCTTTTGCAGGCTCTCGCCGAAGCTTCGGCCGATCGCCATCACCTCGCCGACCGATTTCATCGCGGTCGAAAGGACCGCCTCCGATCCCTTGAACTTCTCGAAGGCGAAGCGCGGGATCTTGGTGACGACATAGTCGATCGTCGGCTCGAACGAGGCCGGGGTGACGCCGGTAATATCGTTCTGGATCTCGTCGAGCGTGTAGCCGACGGCGAGCTTGGCCGCGACCTTGGCGATCGGGAAGCCGGTCGCCTTGGACGCCAGCGCCGAGGAGCGGCTGACCCGCGGGTTCATCTCGATCACTACCAGCCGGCCGTCCGCGGGATTGACCGCGAACTGGACGTTGGAGCCCCCGGTCTCGACCCCGATCTCGCGCAGGCAGGCGATGCTCGCATTGCGCATGATCTGATATTCCTTGTCGGTGAGCGTCAGCGCCGGCGCGACCGTGATCGAATCGCCGGTGTGGATGCCCATCGGATCGACATTCTCGATGGAGCAGATGATGATTGCATTGTCCGCGCGGTCGCGGACCACCTCCATCTCAAATTCCTTCCAGCCGAGCACCGATTCCTCGATCAGCACCTCGGTGGTCGGCGAGGCGTCGAGCCCGCCGCGGACGATGTCGAGAAACTCGTCCTTATTGTAGGCGATCCCTCCGCCCGTGCCGCCCAAGGTGAAGCTTGGCCGGATGATCGCCGGAAGCCCGATTTCGTCGAGCGCCATCATGGCGTCGTCGATCGAATGGGCGATCGCCGAGCGCGGGCTTTCGAGCCCGATCCGCTCCATCGCCTGGCGGAATTTGAGCCGGTCCTCCGCCATCTCGATCGCGTCCGCATCGGCGCCGATCATCTTGACGCCGTATTTCTCGAGCGTGCCATCCTTGAAGAGCGCGAGCGCGGTGTTGAGCGCGGTCTGCCCACCCATCGTCGGAAGCACCGCGTCCGGCCGCTCCTTCGCGATGATCTTGGCGACGTAGGCCGGCGTGATCGGCTCGATATAGGTCGCGTCGGCGAGGTCGGGATCGGTCATGATCGTCGCCGGATTCGAATTGACGACGACGACCCGATACCCCTCCTCCTTCAGCGCCTTCACGGCCTGCGACCCCGAATAATCGAACTCCGCCGCCTGCCCAATCACGATCGGCCCGGCGCCGATGATGAGGATGGAGGAGATGTCGGTGCGCTTGGGCATCAGTTGTCCGAATGATTGGGATAAATGACAATGTCGGGCATCCCGTCGACCTCGAAGGGCGGCGGCGTCAGGGTTGGACATTTTCGCCGGATTTCGCCTTCGATCTCGTGAAACGCCCTTTCGATCAGCGCGCGCCGCTCCGCAGCCGGCAGCCCGGCCAGATCGGTCCGGTCGAAGTTCCGGAAGTCGGTGGTGCAGCTCGGATGCAAGATGTAGACGAAGAGCTGGCTGTCCGCCGTAACCAGCGTAACGACATAGCGGTCCATCGCCCGCGCGGCCGTGCAATTGACAGCGAAGCCGTCCGTCCCGTTGGCGCAGGCGGTCCGCCATAGCATCTCCGGCGGCGGGCTGAGCAACGGAGCTTGGGTCGCCACGGAGGTGGCGCTGAGCAGGCCGATGAGGGCGCCCGTCAACGCAACTGCTCCACGAACTTCCCGAACAAATAGACGCTGTCCTGCGGCCCCGGGCTCGCCTCCGGGTGATATTGCACGCTGAACGCAGGCCGGTCGGTCAGCTCCAGCCCGCAGAGGCTCCCGTCGAACAGGCTGATATGCGTCGGTCGTGCATTGTCCGGCAGGCTGTCCGCCTCGACCGCGAAGCCGTGGTTCATGCTGGTGATCTCGACGCGGCCGTCGGCGAGGCGCTTGACCGGGTGGTTGGCGCCGCGGTGGCCCTGGTGCATCTTCGTCGTGGTCGCGCCCACGGCGAGCCCCAGGAGCTGGTGGCCGAGGCAGATGCCGAAAAGCGGCTTGCCCGTTTCCAGCATCGCGCGGATCACCGGCACCGCATATTCCCCAGTCGCGGCGGGGTCGCCTGGCCCGTTGGAGAGGAAGAAGCCGTCGGGCTGGTGCGCCATCACCTCCTCGAACGTGGCGGCGGCGGGAAGCGCCGTGACCCGCGCGCCGGCGTCGGCGAGGTTGCGGAAGATGTTGCGCTTGGAGCCGTAGTCGATGGCGACGACGTGGGGGCGGCTTTCGTCCTCCTCATGCTCGCCATAGCCGCTCCCGAGCGCCCAGCGGCCGCCGCTCCAGCGGTACATCTGCCGGCAGGAGACCTCTTTGGCGAGGTCCATGCCCTCGAGGCCCGGCCAGGCGCGGGCCTTGGCGAGCAACGCCTCCAGGTCGAACGCCCCCTTCGGATCGTGGGCGATGACGCCGTTGGGCGCGCCCCGCGTGCGGATCAGCCTGGTCAGCGCCCTGGTATCGACGCCCGACAGCCCGATCCGCCCGTTGGCGCGCATCCACTCCGCGAAGCCCTGCGCCGCCCGGAAGTTGCTCGGCTGGGTCACGTCCTGCCGGACCACGCAGCCCAGAGCGAACGGATTGTCCGCCTCCAGATCCTCATAATTGGCGCCGACATTGCCGATATGGGGAAAGGTGAAGGTGACGATCTGGGCCGCGTAGCTCGGATCGGTCATGATCTCCTGATAGCCGGTCATCGCGGTGTTGAAGCAGATTTCGCCGACCGCCTCGCCTTCCGCGCCGAAGCCTTTGCCCCAGATCGCGCTGCCGTCCGCCAGGACCAATAGGCCCGTGGCCCCTTCAGGCGCGGGCATGGTGCTGGCGTCAGCCATCGTGGCGGGCATCCTTGTTGAAACTGGCGATGTCGCTAAGTCCCAGCCGCTATAGCCGCCCCGCCATCGCGTCAATCCTGTTAAAAGCCGAACCGCCCGGTTAGGGTGGCGGTTCCCTTTTCGGACGTCCAAGAGCCATGATTCGCGACACGATCAAACAGGCGCTGGTCGCCGCCATGAAGGCCGGCGACGCCCCGCGCCGCGACGCCATCCGCCTGATCCAGGCGGCGCTCAAGAATCGCGACATCGAGCTGCGCGGCGCCGCCAATCCGCCCGAGGACGACGTGCTGGTCTGCGAAACCTTGCAGAAAATGGTCAAGCAGCGCCGCGAATCGATCGACATGTATGTGAAGGGCGGCCGGCAGGAGCTGGCGGACGCCGAGGCGGCCGAGGTGGCGGTGATCGAAACCTTCCTCCCCCGCCAGATGGACGAAGCCGAGCTCGCCGCCGCGATCGACTCGATCGTCGCCGAAACCGGAGCCTCGAGCGTCAAGGATATGGGCCGGGTGATGGCGTTGGTGAAGGAGCGCCATGCCGGCGCGCTCGACATGAGCAAGGCGAGCCAGGCCGTGAAGGCGCGGTTATCGTGACAATACTCCCCTCCCGCTTGCGGGAGGGGCCGGGGGTGGGCATGCCGACGTGGCGAAGGCGCAACACGACAAGAGCCAGGCAGCTTCGCCGGGAGGCCACCCCCGCTGAACGCGCGCTCTGGCGGGAACTGAGCAGCAGCAAGCTCGACGGCTTCAAGTTCAGCCGGCAGATGCAGATTGGGCCCTTCTACTGCGATTTGCTCTGCCGGCAGGAGCGCCTCGCAATCGAGCTGGACGGTTTCAGCCACGACGTGCAACCCGGCCGCGACAAATGGCGCGACCGCATCCTTGCCGAACACGGAATTCGGGTGCTTCATTTCGCCAATGAAGACGTTTTCAAGCATATGGATGGTGTGTTGATCGAGATCAGGCGGGCACTGGCCGAGGGCCCACCCCCGGCCCCTCCCGCGTGCGGGAGGGGAGAAGAGTGACCCTCTCCCCAGCCTTCCTCGACGAGCTGCGCGCGCGGACGACTTTGTCGGAGCTGGTCGGCCGCACGGTCAAGCTCCAGCGGGCAGGCCGCGAGTTCAAGGCCTGCTGCCCGTTCCACAACGAGAAGACGCCGAGCTTCTACGTCAACGACGAAAAGGGCTTCTTCCATTGCTTCGGCTGCCAGGCGCATGGCGACGCGATAAGCTGGCTGACCGATCAGCGCGGCCTCGCCTTCATGGACGCGGTCAAGGAGCTGGCGGAAGCGGCGGGCATGGCGGTGCCGGCGCCCGATCCGCGCGCGCAGGAGCGGGCCGAGCGCACCGCCGGCCTCTACGAGGTGGTGGACGCCGCGACTCGCTGGTTCGCCGACCAGCTCGGCGGGATCGAGGGCGCGGGCGCTCGCGCCTATCTCGGGGAGCGCGGCATTTCGGCGGCGACGATGGCCAGGTTCGATTTCGGCTTCGCGCCCGATTCTCGCGGCAAGCTCAAGACCGCGCTGAAAGCCTATGGCAACGACAAATTGGTCGAGACCGGCCTGCTGATCCAGCCCGAAGAAGGCGAGTCTTCGACCGGCCCGGAGCAGCGGCGCGAGCCCTATGACCGGTTCCGCAGCCGGCTGATGTTCCCCATACGCGATCCGCGCGGGCGGGTGATCGGCTTCAGCGGGCGGATATTGGGCGCCGGCGAGCCCAAATATCTGAATTCCCCCGACACGCCCCTGTTCGACAAGGGCCGGACCCTGTTCAACTTCGACAAGGCGGCGCCGGCGAGCCGGGAGAGCCGCCGCGTGATCGTCGTCGAAGGCCAGATGGACGTAATCGCGCTCGATCAGGCCGGAATCAGCGAGGCGGTCGCTCCGCTCGGCACCGCGCTGACCGAAGGGCAGCTCGGCCTGCTGTGGAAGCTCTCCCCTGCCCCGCTGCTCTGCTTCGATGGCGATGCGGCGGGGCAGAAAGCGGCGGTGCGCGCGGCCTTGAAGGCGCTTCCCTTCGTCGGGCCCGCGCGGTCGCTTGCCTTCGTCACCCTGCCGGCGGGGCAGGATCCGGACGATCTCATTCGCGCCGGCGGGCGGGCCGCTCTCGACGTTCTGCTCGAACAGCCCGAATCGCTGGTGGAAAAATTGTGGCAGCACGAGCTCGCCGCCGAGCCGCTCGCCACGCCCGAGCAGAAAGCCGGGCTTCGGCGCCGGCTTTCGGACCATGCCTCGGCGATCCAGGATTCGGACGTTCGCGAGCAATATCGCTTCGAGCTGTTGAAGCGGTTCAACGCCCTGACCCTGCCGCAGCGGCAGTGGGCCCCGCGCGCGCCCTTCAAGCCGGGCGGCCGCTTCACCCCGCCGCCGCGCCCGACCTCGGCCGAGGCCCGCTCCGTCGGCCGCACCGGCCTGAACCCGCAACTGGGCCGCGCGGTGCTTCAGGGCCTGTGCCGTTTTCCCGAGCTGATCGGCCGCCACGCGGAAGAGATATTGGCCTTGCCTTTGGCCGATCGCGACGCCGTTCGGCTGAGGGACCTGATGGTCGAATCGGCGATGACCAACGCTACGCTTGATCCACAGGCGCTCAATACCATATTGGCCGACAGTGGCGGGGCTTCTCTGATCGAGGATCTCGGCCGCAAACGAGGGCTTGCGTTTTCCTTCACGCGACGTGATGCCGAGCCGGATCGCGCCTGCCGCGATCTGGCTCTCGCCATAGAGACGCTGGCGGCCCGGCCTGGGCTGGACGCGGCACTCGAGGCGGCCACCGCGCGTTTGAAGGACGATGGAGACGAAGCGGCGTTCGAGGAGCAGCAGCGGCTGCGGGCGGCGCGCGACGAGGCCGACCGGCAGCTTGCGACATTGTTCGAGGGCCCAGGAGACTAAAAGGCCCCGGACTAAAGGCCTCGATTGAGATAAGGCGTATCAATGGCGAAGACCAACACGGCGGAACCCGAAGAGAAGAACGAGGGCGGCGACGCGCCGCTCATCGATCTCAACGAAGCCTCTTTGAAAAAGCTGATCAGCCGCGCCAAGAAGCGCGGCTACATCACCTATGACGAATTGAACGACGCTTTGCCGCAGGACCAGATGTCTTCCGAGCAGATCGAGGACGTGATGTCGGCCCTCTCGGAAATGGGGGTCAATATCGTCGAGAATGAAGAAGCGGACGAGGACGACCCGCAGCCCGAGCCGGACAATGGCGGGCTCGACGAGCCGGACGGCGCCGGCGAGACCTATATCCTCGAGAAGAAGAAGGAGACCGTCGACCGGACCGACGATCCGGTCCGAATGTACCTTCGCGAAATGGGCGCGGTGGAGCTGCTCAGCCGCGAGGGCGAGATCGCCATCGCCAAGCGGATCGAAGCCGGCCGCGACACGATGATCTGGGGCCTTTGCGAAAGCCCGATCACCTTCAACGCGATCATCGAATGGTCGAACGCGCTCAACAACGGCATGATGCAGCTGAGGGAAATCCTCGACCTCGAGGCGATGCTCTCCAAGGGGCCGACGCCCGAGCAGGTCGAAGGCGCCGAGGCCGACGACGACACCATCTCCGAATCGACCGCCGGCCCTTCGTTCAAGGAAGAGGAAGAGGTCGAGGAGGCCCCGCCCGAGGAGGAGGACGAGGAGGACAGCCTGGTCGAACGCCGCGCGCCCCGCCCGGTCGAGGAGGAGGACGAGGACAACACGCTCAGCCTCGCCCAGATGGAAGAGGCGCTGAAGCCCGCCGCGCTCGACAAGTTCGCCGCGATCACCGGCCTCTACAAGAAATTCGCCAGGCTCCAGGGCATCCGGATGGATTCGATGAGCGGCGGCCAGGACTTCGCCGCCAATGAGGAGAAGAAATACCAGAAATTGCGCGAGCTGCTGACCGCGGAGGTCGAAAGCGTCCAATTCCACGGCGCCAAGATCGAATATCTGGTCGACCAGCTCTACAGCTACAACCGCCGCCTGACCACTTTGGGCGGCCAGATGCTCCGCCTCGCCGAGCGCCACAAGGTGCCGCGCCGCGCCTTCCTCGATGCCTATATGGGCCACGAGCTCGACGAGGGCTGGGCCGAGCGGGTCTGCGGGATCGACAAGAAATGGACCGCTTTTTGCCAGGACGAAGCCGAGCCGATCGAGCGCATCCGCACCGAGATCAGCGAGATCAGCCAGGCGACCGGCATGAGCCTTGGCGAATTCCGCCGGATCGTGAACCAGGTCCAGAAAGGCGAGCGCGAG
>Ga0190265_10001690_pt1 | contig 14540 bp, 10 predicted proteins | sample Popmic124T_FD_133135 | JGI IMG/M metagenome (GOLD analysis project Ga0190265, IMG submission 133135) | Populus adjacent soil microbial communities from riparian zone of Indian Creek, Utah, USA - 124 T | ecosystem: Environmental > Terrestrial > Soil > Riparian zone | place: USA: Utah | collected...
CCTCCCCCCGGCGAGCAGGCCGCCCCGGCGCCGCTGCGCAGCAACTTCGCCGAGACCGCCTTCTGGGAGCCGCACTTGCTCACCGGGCCGGACGGCACGGCGACGATCGAATTCACCGTGCCCGACTCGGTGACCGCCTGGACCGTCTGGGTGCACGCCGTTACGGCCGACATGCGGGGCGGGTCGCTCCAACGGGAGACCCGGAGCGTCAAGGACCTGATGGTGCGCCCCTACCTGCCGCGCTTCCTGCGCGAGGGGGACCGCGCGGACCTCAAGGTGGTGGTCAACAACGCCTCCGAGGCCGAGCTCAAGGGCGAGGTGGTCTTCGACATCGTCGATCCCGAAACCGAGCAGAGCCTGCTCGCCGACTTCGGCCTCGACCGCGCCTCGGCGCGCCTGCCCTTCACCGTGAAGGCCGGCGGCGGGGCCGACCTCACCTTCCCGGTGACCGCGCCGCGCCGGGTGGGGCAGGTCGCTTTCAAGGTGACGGCCGTGGCCGGCGACCTCTCGGACGGCGAGCTGCGCCCGCTCCCCCTGCTCCCCTCGCGCCTCCACCTCGCCCAATCGCGCTTCGCGGCCTTGAAGGGCGAGGAGACGCGGGTGCTGCGCTTCGCCGATCTCGAGAAGGACGACGATCCGACCCGGATCGACGAGCAGCTCGTCGTCACCCTGGACGCCCAGCTCTTCTACAGCGTCCTCGAAGCCCTGCCCTACCTGGTCAACTACCCTTACGAGTGCACCGAGCAGACGCTCAACCGGTTCCTCTCGACCGGCATCGTCTCCAGCCTCTTCGACCGCTACCCCTCGGTGGCCAAGATGGCGACCGACTTCTCGCAGCGCGACACCCGCCTGGAGACCTGGGACACGGCCGACCCCAACCGCAAGATGACCCTGGAGGAGACCCCCTGGCTGGTGGAGGCGAAGGGTGGCAAGGAGGGCCCTGAGGAGCTGGTGAAGGTGCTCGACCCGCGGGTGGCCCGCGCCGAGCGGGACGCGGCGCTCGCCAAGCTCCAGAAGGCGCAGCTCCCCTCCGGCGGCTTTCCCTGGTGGCCGGACGGCCCGCCTTCTCCCTACATGACGGTCTACATCCTCTATGGCTTCGCCAAGGCGGCCGAGTTCGGCGTCGAGGTGCCGCGCGAAATGGTGGAAGCCGGCTGGAACTACCTTGCCGACGAGTACCGGAAGGTCTGGGCCAAGCGGCTCGGCGACAAGAATTGCGACTGCGAGTTCCTCACCTTCCTGAACTACGTGGCCTCGGCCTATCCCGACCCCTCCTGGATGGGCGACGCCCTCAGCCCCGAGGAGAGGAAGCGCATCCTCGACCACAGCTTCGCCCACTGGCGCGAGCACTCGCCGTACCTCAAGGGCCTCCTCGCGCTGACCCTGAAGCGCATGGGGCGGCCGAAGAACGCCGAGCTGGTCTTCGCGAGCGTCATGGACTCCGCCAAGACGACGCCCGACGAGGGCACCTTCTGGCAGCCCGAGGACCGCGCCTGGCTCTGGTACAACGACACCATCGAGACCCATGCCTTCGCTCTCCGTGCCTTGACCGAGCTGCGGCCGGACGACGCCCGCCGGCACGGCCTGGTGCAGTGGCTCTTCCTCAACAAGAAGCTCAACCATTGGAAATCGACCCGCGCCACGGCCGAGGTGCTCTACTCGCTGGTCCACTACCTGGAGAAGGAGGGGCAGCTCGGCGTCCGCGAGGAGGCGGTGGTGAGAGTGGGAGACGGGGCCGCCCGGACCTTCACCTTCGAGCCGGACCGCTACACCGGCAAGAAGAACCAGGTCGTCGTCCCCGGCGAGGCGATCGACCCGGCCCGCTCGGCCGTGACCGTCGAGAAGGAGACGCCCGGCATCCTCTTCGCCTCGGCCACCTGGCACTTCTCGACCGAGGAGCTGCCCAAGGAGGCGCGGGGAGACCTCTTCGAGGTCACGCGCCGCTACTTCCAGCGCGTCAAGACGGGGGAGGAGACGATTCTGCGGCCGTTCGCCGAGGGCACGGTCCTCTCGCCGGGAGACGAGGTCGAGGTGCAGCTCTCCATCCGCAGCCGCGCCCAGGCCGAGTACGTCCACCTGCGCGACCCGCGCCCCGCCGGCTTCGAGCCGGAGGCCGCGCGCTCCGGCTACCGCTGGGACCTCGGGGTGGCGCGCTACGAGGAGACCCGCGACAGCGGCACCAACTTCTTCTTCGAGAACCTGCCCGCGGGCGAGTACACCCTGAAGTACCGCCTGCGCGCCAACCTCGCCGGCACCTTCCGCGCCGGCCCGGCGACCCTGCAGTCGATGTACGCCCCGGAGTTCACCGCCTACTCGGCGGGGGAGGTGGTGCGGATCGAGCCCTGAGCCGAGGGGTGCTACCATCCGTCCCCGTGAACCCGGGGACAACCATGGAGGACCCAGCCGCCGGCCGGCGTGATCTCCTGCTCAAGGCGATCCTCTGGCTCGGCCTGCTGTTCCTGCTCTTCCCGGCCTCCTTCATCCCGTTGAGCACCGGGCTCGACGCCTCGTACCTCTACGCCATCAACGCCCTCCCGGAGACCGGCCTGGTCTTCGGGCGCGACGTGGCCTTCACCTTCGGGCCGCTCGGCTACCTGCTGCTGCCCTCGCACTTCGGCGACAACCTGCTGCAGGCCGAGATCTTCCGCCTGATCGTCCACCTGCTCTTCGCCGCCGGGCTCGCCTCCGTTCTCTGGCGCTGGGCGAACGCGGCCCAGGCGGCCTGCTTCGCGGGCCTCTACCTGGTCGCGATGCTCCTGGGCCTGCCGTACGACTACCAGTTGCTCCTGCTGCTCGCGCTGCTGCTCGGCCCCTCCGTGAGGGTGGACCGCGTCCTGACCCTGGCCGCTCCGGTCTGCACCGTCCTGGCGGTGATCTTCTCCCTGATCAAGATCAACCTGGGGATCTCCTCGCTCGCGCTGATCGCCTCCTACCTCCTCCTGATCGTCGTGCTGCGGAAGCCGGGGCGCTGGCTGGAGGTCGGCATGTCGGCCGCGGCGTTCGCGTTCACGGCGACCGTCTGCGTCGTGGTGCTCTTCGAATCTGCGGAGAACGCCGGCCGCTGGCTGGCGATCCAGTCCGAGCTGGCGCGCGGCTACGGCTCGGCCATGAGCTACCTCGGAGACGCGCCGGTGCTGGTCGCCGGCTGCGCGGCCCTGTTGATCTTCGCGGCGCTCGGGGTCCACGCCGTCAGGAAGCGCAGCAGCCTCATGGGTTTCTGGGCCATCACCGTGATCCCGGTGATCCTCGCCTTCAAACACGGCTTCACCCGGCAAGACGCCCACGTCGTCCTCTTCTTCGCCTTCCTCCTGGGTGTCCTGAGCCTGGGCGTGCTCCTCGCGAGGGCGGAAGCCGAGGTGCGTCCGGTCCTCGCCGCCTTTCTGGGGATCCTGATCTTCGCCCTTCCCGTCGCCCTCTACCCGCGGGCGAAGACGGACCGCACGCGGGCCGGGCTCGACCTCGTCACCGGTGCGAAGGCGGTCAACAACCTCCGTGCGATGTTGTTCCTCGATCAGGAGAGCCGCGGCCTCGAGCTGCGCAGCCGCCGCTTGCTTCAGGAGGCGCGGCTGCCCGCGTCTTTCGTGCGGCCGGTGCGCGAGCAGGGGCTCGGCGTCGACGTCGTCCCCTCGGAGCTGAGCTACCTGCCGGCCAACGGCCTGCGCTGGGTGCCCAACCCCATGCTGCAGCTCTATACCGTCTATACCCCCGAGCTGGACGCCTGGGTGGCCCGCCACTTCGAAGGCGCGCGGGCGCCCGACCTGTTGCTCGCCGAGTTCCGCAGCGTCGGCAACCGCAACATGGTGTGGGACACGCCGGAGACCTGGCGCGCCATCTTCCGGCGCTACGAGCCGACAGGCGTGAGGCCCCGTCCGGGCATCCTGGCCCTGCGCCAGCGGACCGCCATGCCCGAATGGTCGTGGCGGCGGCTGGGGGAGGAGCGGGTGCAGCCCGGTCGATGGACCCGCGTGCCGGCCTCCGACGACTGGCTCTTCGCCGAGCTGGAGATGCCGCTCAGCTTCCCCGGCAAGCTGGCGCAGGCGGCGTTCCGCGTGCCGCCGGTCTACATCGAAACCACCTACGAGGACGGCCGCCGCGTGCGCTCCCGCTTCCTGCCCGAAACCGCGAAAAGCGGCCTCCTCATGAACTACGCACCCAGGAACCTCCGCGGCCTGACCAGCCTCTGGCGGGGCGGAGACAAGGTCCGTGTCGTCCGCTTCCGCGTGAGCGGCGGAGGCCTCCGCTACTACCCCGGCGAGATCCGCGTCGTCTGGCGCAACGGGCGCCTCGATCCCCCAAAGGAGCGTGTCGCTCCGCCCCGTCCGCCGCGACGTCCGGCCACAGCGGGGCCCGTGACGCTCGTCTCTCCGTAGCAGTCCATGCTCCTGACCCTGCGCACCACCCACGTCCCGGCGACCGATCTCGGCTACCTGCTTCATAAGAACCCGGCGCGGTTGCAGTCGTTCGAGATGTCGTTCGGGCAGGCGCACTTTTTCTACCCGGAGGCGGACGAGACGGCGTGCACGGCGGCGCTGCTGCTCGACGTGGACCCGGTGGGGCTGGTGCGCGGACGGGGGGCGGGGGAGGGGGCTCTCGATCAGTATGTCAACGACCGGCCGTACGTCGCCTCCTCGTTCCTCGCCGTGGCGCTCGCACAGGTGCTCGGCCAGGCGATGGGGGGCCGGAGCAAGGAGCGGCCCGAGCTGGCGGAGACGGCGATCCCGCTGGAGGCCAAGGTGGCCGCGCTGCCGTGCCGCGGTGGGGAGGTTTTCCTGCGCCGCCTGTTCGAGCCGCTCGGCTACCGGGTCACCGCGGAGCCGCACCTCCTCGACCCGGCCAACCCGGACTGGGGGCCGAGCCGCTACTTCACGGTGACGCTCGCCGCCGTCTGCCGGCTGAGCGACCTGCTGACCCACCTCTACGTGCTCATCCCCGTGCTGGACGACGAGAAGCACTACTGGGTGGGCGACGACGAGGTGGAGAAGCTGGTGCGCCATGGCGAGGGTTGGCTCGCCGCCCACCCGGAGCGCGACGCCATCGCCCGGCGCTACCTGCGGCATCGCCGCAGCCTGGTGCGCGACGCCATCTCCCACCTCGTCCAGGAGGAGGGCCCGGAGCCGGACGCCGTCGTCGAGGTCAGAGACGCCGAGGAGGCCACGCTCGAATCGACGCTCTCCCTCCACGAGCGCCGGCTTGCTGCCGTCTTGGACATCGTCAAGGAGAGCGGCGCGAAGCGGGTGCTCGACCTCGGCTGCGGCGAAGGGAAGCTCCTGAAGCTGCTGCTCGCCGACCGCCAGTTCGAAGAGATCGTGGGGATGGACGTCAGCTACCGTGGAATCGAGACCGCCGCCGAGCGGCTGAACCTCGACCGCCTGCCCCCGAAGCAGCGCGAGAGGGTAAAGCTGCTCCACGGCTCGCTCATGTACCGCGACGCCCGCCTCGCCGGCTTCGACGCCGCCGCCGTGGTCGAGGTCGTCGAGCATCTGGATCCGCCGCGCCTCGCCGCTTTCGAGAGGGTGCTCTTCGAGTGCGCCCGGCCCGGCACGGTGGTGCTCACCACCCCGAACTCCGAGTACAACGTCCGCTGGCCCGCGCTCCCCGCCGGGCGCTTCCGCCACCGGGACCACCGCTTCGAGTGGACCCGCGCCGAGTTCCGCCGTTGGGCCGAAGGGATCGCCGAGCGCTTCGGCTACGCCGTGCGCTTCCTTCCTGTCGGGGACGAGGACCCGCAGGTCGGTCCGCCGTCGCAGATGGGGGTCTTCACGCGGTGAAGCTCACCATCCCCGAGCTCTCCCTCGTCGTCCTCATCGGGCCCTCCGGCTCCGGCAAGTCGACCTTCGCCCAGGCTCACTTCCGGCCGACGGAGGTGCTGTCGTCCGACCAGTGCCGGGCGTTCGTTTCGGATGACGAGAACGACCAGGGGGCTACGGGGGATGCTTTCGCGGTGCTCCATTTCATCGCGGGCCGGCGCCTGGCCCGCGGCCGGTTGACCGTGGTGGACGCGACCAGCGTGCAGCCCGAGGCGCGGAAGCCGCTCGTCGAGCTGGCCCGGGAGCACGACGTGCTGCCGGTCGCGGTCGTCTTCGATCTGCCCGAGCGGGTCTGCGAGGAACGCAACCGCTCGCGGCCGGACCGCAGCTTCGGGCCGCACGTCCTGCGCAACCAGCGCAGCCAGCTCCATCGCTCGCTGCGCGGCCTCGGGCGCGAGGGCTTCCGCCACGTCTATGTCCTGAAGACCCCCGAGGAGGTCGCGGCGGTCCACGTCGAGCGGGTCCGGCTCTGGGTCGACCGGCGGTTCGATTCCGGGCCGTTCGACCTGATCGGAGACATCCACGGCTGCGCCGACGAGTTGGAGGAGCTGCTCGGCCTCCTCGGCTATGCGCCGGACGACGCCGGGGTCTGGCGTCATCCGGCGGGACGCAAGGTCGCCTTCCTCGGCGACCTGGTGGACCGCGGGCCGCGCGTCCCGGATGTGCTGCGGATCGTCATGGACATGGTCGCGGCGGAGACGGCTCTCTGTGTGCCCGGTAACCACGACGTGAAGCTGCTCCGGAAGCTCCGCGGCAAGGACGTGCGCATGGCCCACGGGCTTCAGCAGTCGATCGAGCAACTCGAGCGGGAGACGCCCGAGTTCCGCGACCGGGTGGCCTCGTTCATCGACGGCCTGATCAGCCATTACGTGCTCGACGGCGGCCGGCTGGTGGCCGCTCACGCCGGGATGAAACAAGAGATGCAGGGGCGCGCCTCGGGCCGGGTGCGCGAGTTCGCCCTCTACGGCGAGACGACCGGCGAGATGGACGAGCTCGGGCTGCCCGTGCGGCTCGACTGGGCGGCCGAGTACCGCGGCCCGGCCATGGTCGTCTACGGCCACACGCCGGTGGCCGAACCCGAGTGGCTCAACCGCACGATCAACCTCGACACGGGCTGTGTCTTCGGCGGCCGGCTGACAGCGTTGCGCTATCCCGAGCGGGAGCTGGTCTCGGTGCCTGCCCGCGAGGTCTACGCCGGCTCGGCCCGCCCGTTCAGGAGCCGCACGGGTGGCGCCCCGGAGCTTTCAGCCCAGCAGGAGCATGACGACCTGCTCGACCTGGACGACGTGATGGGCAAGCGGCTCATCGAAACCCGGCTGCGGGGTGCCGTGACCATCCGCGAGGAGAACGCCGCCGCGGCGCTGGAGGTGATGAGCCGCTTCGCGGCCAATCCCAAGTGGCTCATCTACCTGCCGCCGACCATGTCGCCTTCCGAAACCTCGGAGCGGCCGGGCCTGCTGGAGCATCCCGCCGAGGCGTTCGCCCACTTCCGGAGCCAGGGCGTCGAGCGGTTGGTCTGCGAGGAGAAGCACATGGGCTCGCGGGCGGTGCTGGTCGTCTGCCGCGACGAGGAGGCGGCCCGCCGCCGCTTCGGAGTGGCGGGGGAGGGCATCGGCCTCTGCGCCACCCGCACCGGCCGGCGCTCCTTCGACGATCCGAAGCTGGAGCGCGAGCTGCTTGGGCGGGTGCGCGACGCCCTCACCGCCGCGGGCCTCTGGGAGAAGCTCGCCACCGACTGGGCCTGCCTGGACTGCGAGCTGATGCCGTGGTCCGCCAAGGCCCAGGACCTGATCCGTCAGCAGTACGCCGCCGTCGGCGCCGCCGCCCGGGCCTCCCTACCCAAGGCCCTGGCCCGGCTCGCCGAGGCCGGAGCGCGCGGGATCGACACCGGCAGCCTGCTCGCCCGTTACCGCGACCGCTATACGCTGGCCGGGCTCTACGCCGAGGCCTACCGGCGCTACTGCTGGCCCGTCCGCTCGCTCGCGGACCTGCGTCTCGCCCCCTTCCACCTCCTGGCGACCGAGGGGGCGGTCCATACTGACAAGGACCACGTCTGGCACATGGAGACCCTGGCGGAGGTCTGTGCCGCGGACTCACCTCTGCTCGTCGCCACCCGCTACCGCCAGGTGGACTTGGCCGACCCGGAGAGCGAGGCGGCGGCCACGGCGTGGTGGGAGGAGATGACGGCGAACGGCGGGGAAGGCATGGTCGTCAAGCCCTTCGCCTTCCTCACCCGGGGCAAGCGCGGGCTCGTCCAGCCGGCGCTCAAGTGCCGCGGCATGGAGTACCTGCGGATCATCTACGGCCCGGAGTACACCCTCCCCGGCAACCTGGAGCGCCTGCGCGCCCGCGGCCTCTCCGCCAAGCGCTCCCTCGCCCTGCGCGAATTCGCCCTGGGAATCGAAGCCCTGGAACGCTTCGTCCGCCGCGAGCCTCTCCGCCGAGTCCACGAGTGCGTCTTCGGCGTCCTCGCGCTCGAGAGCGAGCCGGTGGACCCGCGGCTGTAGAGCGTCCGAGCCCCATCCCCCAAAAAAAGTTGAATAGTCAAACGGCCGCTTTCCGTCCAGGCCAAGGCCCGCAAGGGCATGAAGGAGCGGATCTGGGACTACTACAGTGGAGCCGGGCTCGTCAGAAGCTTGAGTGCCTGCGCCGGATCGCGGAGGCGCCCGAAATTTCCGGCCTGGGGCGATTTTTGTTGGTTAACTGTGTCGAAACCCATCTACAATTGAAAGGGAGGGCTGCCACGGAGTACGCCGCTCTGGGGCAGGCCCTGGGCAGTCAGGAGGTCGAGACCATGAAGACTACTTGGGCGGATCGGATGCGGGAAGAAGGGATAGAGCTCGGGATGAGACAAGGGATCGATACTTTGAAACGGGTCTTGCTGAGTCAACTGAGCCAGCGATTCGGCCCGCTTCCCGAAAGCTTTCGCAAGCGGGTGCAGTCCATCAACTCCATGGAACCCCTGACCCGGATTGCCGAGGAGATCCTGGTCGCCCGTTCGCTCGACGAAGTGAAGATCTAGGCGCGCGTAACTCTCGGGCAGGGCACGGTCCGTCCAACACACCCTTCCGGCCGTGCTAGTCTCCTCGCGAGATTTTCCGGAGGAGGACTCCCGATGAGAAAGATCCTTCTGTTGACCGCCCTGTTCACCCTGGCAGCAGGCTCCGCCTTTGCCCAGGAGGCCATCAAACAGCGCTTGGAGAAGTCGCCGCGGCATGCGGAGTGGGTTGCAATCAAGGTCGGCGAGCGGACGGTCCACGCCTTCCTGGTCTTCCCGGAGACGAAGACGAAGGCCCCGGCCGTGGTGGTTCTCCATGAGAACCGGGGTCTGACGGACTGGGTGCGCTCCGTCGCCGACCGCCTGGCCGAGGCCGGCTACATCGCCATCGCTCCGGACCTGCTGTCCGGTACGGGGCCCGGCGGCGGCAAGACCAGCGATTTCCCCAACTCGGATGCAGCCCGCGAGGCGATCTCCAAGCTGGCTCCGGACGACGTGACCGCCGCCTTGAACGCGTTGACCGACTACGTCGCCAAGCTGCCCGCGGCCAACGGCAAGGTGGCGGTGGGCGGGTTCTGCTGGGGCGGCTCGCAGACCTTCCGCTTCGCGACCAACCCGCCGGACCTCGCCGCGGCCTTCGTCTTCTACGGCTCCGGCCCGGAGTCCAAGGAGGCCATCGCCAAGGTCAAGGCGCCGGTCTACGGCTTCTACGGCGGCAACGACGCCCGGGTCAACGCGACGATCCCCACCTCGGCGGAGCTGATGAAGACGGCGGGCAAGACCTACGAGCCGGTGACCTACGAGGGCGCCGGGCACGGCTTCATGCGGATGGGCGAGGAGCCGGACGCCTCGGCGGCGGACAAGAAGGCCCGCGAGGAGGCCTGGAGCCGCTGGCTGGCCCTGCTGAAGAAGATCTGAGCTTCGGCGGGGCGGCTATCGAGGCCGCCCCGCGGCTACATCAAGCCCTGCAGGAGATGGAGGACGCGGTCGGCGATAAAGCCCGATTCGATCCGGTCGAGCGGGAACGACTCCTGGTGGAACCGCGAACCGGTCGAGACCCAGCCGTAGTCCACCTTGAGCTTGCCGGGATTCGAGACGTCGAGGCCGAACTCGACGGTGCCGCGCTTCGGCACCTTGGTCTGGATCTGCACGTCGAGGCGGATCTTCTCCGGGGACTTCTCGGAGAGCCGGGTCAGATGGCCTTTGGCATCGAGGTCGACCATGAACTCGCGCAGAACCGGCAGGATGACGTCCTTCTTCAGCTCCTGGAACCTGTAGGCGTGGCGGTTCTTCTGCAGCAGCCGGTCGCGTTCGCTGAACCGGTCCTGCTCCTTCAGGGCTTCGAGTCCGACGAGTACCTTGCTGAGCTCTTTCTTCTTGCGCTCGTCCAAATCATTTCTCCCGGGATTCGAATATTGTAGCCGACCGGCGGAGATCGTGCCCGGTGTAGGATTTATCCCTGAGGAGAACCCATCATGATCCAGACGATCGAACACGGACCGATCCGTGAGCTGCGCCTCGCCCGCCCGCCGGCCAACGCCCTCTCCCCCGAGCTGATCGCCGCCCTGCGCGACGCCGTGCTCGCCTCCGGCGAGGGCGGGGCGCGAGCCATCGTCCTCTCCGGGGCTCCCGGCAGGTTTTCAGGCGGCCTCGACGTGCCCCACCTGCTCACCCTGGACCGCGCGGCCATCGCGGCAACCTGGCGCGACTTCTACGGCATGATGCGCGCCCTCGCCGCCTCGCCCGTGCCCATCGCGGCGGCCCTCACCGGTCACAGCCCGGCGGGCGGCGCGGTGATCTCGCTGTTCTGCGACTACCGCGTCATGGCCGAGGGGGATTACAGGATCGGCCTGAACGAGGTCCAGGTGGGCCTGCCCATCCCGCCCGTCATCCACACCGCCCTGCGGCGCGTGGTGGGCGACCGCCTGGCCGAGCGCCTGGTCGTCACCGGCGCGCTGATCCCCGCGGCCGAAGCGGCGCGCATCGGCCTGGTCGACGAGCTGGCGCCTCTCGAGCAGGTCGTCGAGCGGGCCGTGGAGTGGTGCCGGAGTGTCCTCACCCTGCCCCCGGGCGCGGTGGCCGAGACCCGGCGGATCGCCCGCGCCAGCCTCATTCAATCGTTCGACGAAGCAGGCGAGGCCGAGGTACAGAAGGTCCTCAACGATTGGTTCAGCCCCGAGACCCAGGGAGCGATGCAGGCTCTCGTGGAGCGGCTGGCCAAGAAGAAGGGGTAGGAGCGATCGCTCGTCAGGCCGCCGCTTCCGCTTCCTTCCCGCGCGCCCGGTCGGCGGCCTGCTGGAACGCCGCGATCTGGAGGGCCTCGCGGATGTCGTTCAGGTTGACGAGACCGAGATAGCTCTCGCCTTCGAAGACGGCGGCGACGGGGGCTCCCGCCTCCGTCATCTTCTCCTGGGCGTCGGCCAGGGAGAGTTGGGGATCGAGGACGAGCACCTGGCGGTTCATGATGCCGGTGACGTAGGGGTCGCCCGTCTCCCTCATGAGCGATTGGAGGACGTTGTCGCGGGTGACGACGCCCAGGAGCCGGCCGCCGTGGAGGACGGCGAAGTCGGGCTGGTAGCTGGTCAGCAGGTAGTCGATCACCCGGCTGACCTGGTCTCCCGCCTGGAGGGTCAGGGCGTGCTTGTTGTAGGCGTCGCCCAGGCGCAGTGTGGAGAGCAGGCCGCGGGCCTGCTCCGAGGCCCGCTCGCCGCTCGCGCCCAGGAAGACGAAGAGGGCGACCAGGGTGAGCATGAAGTTGCCGCTCCAGATGGCCCAGGCGCCGGTCGCCACGGCCAGGAACTGCCCCAGCGCTGCCGCCGCCCGGGTGGCGCGTTGGTAATCGATCACCATGGCGAGCAGCGCCCGGAGGATGCGCCCGCCGTCCATGGGGAAGGCCGGCACCAGGTTGAACAGGGCGAGCATGAGGTTGCTGCCGAGCAGCCAGACCAGCGCCGTGCGCAGCGACGGCTCGGTGAGGGAGGCCCGCAGGCTTTCGGAAGATGTCGGGACGAGCATGCCCTGCGACCAGAGGGCGAGCCCCAGGGCCGCCGCCAGGACGGCGTTGACCAGCGGCCCTGCGATGGCGATCAACAGCTCGTGGAGCGGCTTTCTGGGATTGCGGCCGAGGAAGGCGACGCCGCCGATCGGCAGCAGAACGATCTCCCGCACGGGGATGCCCAGCCGCCGGGCGACCACGGCGTGCCCCAACTCATGCAGCGCGACGCAGGCGAAGAGCGCCGCCATGAGCAGGGCGCCGAAGAGGGCGCCCAGGGCCCCGCCGTTGTCCGTCCACTGGACGGCGCCCCAGATCAGGATCAGCGGGAAGGTGAGATGGATCTTGACGTCGATACCCGCCAGGCGGACGAGACGGAACGATCCCTTCATGGCGACTCCTCTCAAGGCGCGCCCGGAGTGGTCCGGGCGGCGAGAGCTTCCTGCTCCCGCTCCTCTCGGCGGCTCCGGCGCAGCGAGGCGACGACCGCAATCGTGAGCAGCGCCGCGATCACCGCGAGGGAGACGAGCGACGGGATCTTGTAGACGCCCACCAGGCACATCTTGATGCCCACGAAGACGAGCACGGACGACAGGCCCAGCTTCAGATAGTAGAACTTTTGGATCACCCCGGCGAGGACGAAGTAGAGCGAGCGCAGGCCCAGGATGGCGAAGACGTTCGAGGTGTAGACGATGAACGGGTCGCCGGTCACCGCGAAGATGGCGGGGATCGAGTCGACCGCGAAGATCAGGTCCGTGCTCTCGACCAGGACGAGCACCAGCAGGAGGGGCGTCGCCATGAGGCGTCCCGCTTCGCGCACGAAGAAGTGGTCCTTCCGATACTCGGCGGTGACCGGGATCAGCCGGCGCACCAGCCCGAGCAGCGGATTCTTCTCCGGGTGGATCTCCTCGTTTTTATGGAGCGCCATCCGGATGCCCGTCAGGATGAGGAAGCCGCCGAAGATGTAGATGACCCAGTGGAACTCGGCGAGCAGCGCGGCCCCGGCCAGGATGAACACGCCTCGCATCACCAGCGCTCCCAGGATGCCCCAGAAGAGCACCCGGTGCTGGTATTCGGCCGGCACGGCGAAGTAGCTGAAGAGCAGGGCGAAGACGAAGATGTTGTCGACGCTGAGCGACTTCTCGATCAGATAGCCGGTGAAGAACTCGATGCCGGCCTGGGGGCCGCTGAAATGCCAGAGGCCGAGGTTGAAGATCATGGAGAGCGTCACCCAGACGGCGCTCCAGATCAGGGCTTCGCGGACCGAAACGGTGTGCGATTTACGGTGGAAGACGCCGAGGTCTACGGCGAGCATGGCCAGGACGAAGGCGTTGAAGCCTATCCATAGCCAAATCGAGGTTTCCGGCATGAGCCTATCTCCCTACAAGATAGACCGTGGGTAAAGGCAAAAGCGAGGCCCCACGGCACATGAGTGTCGTAGTGGTCTCGCTCAAGTGCGCGGGGCACTCTCAGGCGACCGAGGGCGTGAGCCCTGTGTTGACGGCGGCCTGACTCCGGAAACGTCCGGCGGGCTACTCCCCACCAAATCCCAGACAGATTAACAGAAATCGGGCGCCTCGGATTCCTACGCCTCCAGCCGGTCGATCCTCCCCTTGGCGATCGCCTGCGCGGCGGCGTAACCGAGGACTCGGACGCCGTCGATCATGCCGGCGAAGCGCTCGTCCTTCGTTAGCCCCTGGCGGTAGCGGAAGTAGATCTGCTGGGCGATGACGGCGATCTTGAACAGGCCGAAGACGTAGTGGAAGAGGATGCCGGAGACGTCCCTGCCGCTCCGCGCCGCGTAGCGCTCCACGACCTCGGCGCGGCGGAGGCCGCCCGGGAGGGTGGTGGGGCCGGCGGGCATGAGGCGCATGGCGGGCGGGTCGTCGGGATCGATCCAGTAGCCGAGGCTGGTGCCTAAGTCCATCAGCGGGTCGCCCACGGTCGCCATCTCCCAGTCGAGGACGGCGACGACGCGGGTGAGGTCTCGGGGGTCAAGCACCAGGTTGTCGTATTTGTAGTCGTTGTGAATGAGCGCGGCGCCGCCCGCCTCCGGCGGCTGGAAGCCGGTCAGCCAGGCGGCGGCGCGGTCGACGTCCGGCACGTCGTCGGTGCGGGCGTTCTTCCAGCGCTCGGCCCAGCCGTTCACCTGGCGGGAGACGTACCCCGCGGGACGCCCGAAATCGCCGAGCCCGGCCGCCTGGTAGTCCACGGCGTGGAGCTCGGCCAGGCCGTCGACCGCCGCCTCGCTGATCGCGCGCATCCGCTCCGGCGGCAGGTCGATCCCCTCCGGTGCCCGCTGGTGGCGCAGCACCACCCCGCGCACCCGCTCCATGACGTAGAACGGCGCCCCGATCACCGCAGGGTCCGCGCACTCGAGGAGGGCGCGCGGAGCCTTGGGGTAGAGGGCGTCGAGGCGCGAGAGCACGCGGAACTCCCGCCCCATGTCGTGGGCCGACTTCACCTTGGAGCCGAAGGGCGGCCGGCGGAGGACCAGCTCGCGGTCCTCCAGGCGGAGCAGGTAGGTGAGGTTCGAGTGGCCGCCGGGGAACTGCTCGATTCCCACCGGACCCTCGATACCGGGCAGCCGCTCGGCGAGCCAGGCGGCCAGCGCCTCGGCGGGGAGCTCCTCGCCGGGCCGCACCGGGCGGGTGGGATCGGCCGCGCCGGTCACCGCTTCCTCTCCATCCCATAGCGCTCCAGGATGCGCCGGGCCACGGAGGTCTTGTGCACCTCGTCGGCG
>Ga0190265_10001691_pt1 | contig 14538 bp, 9 predicted proteins | sample Popmic124T_FD_133135 | JGI IMG/M metagenome (GOLD analysis project Ga0190265, IMG submission 133135) | Populus adjacent soil microbial communities from riparian zone of Indian Creek, Utah, USA - 124 T | ecosystem: Environmental > Terrestrial > Soil > Riparian zone | place: USA: Utah | collected...
GAGATCTTGAAGGCGTTGCCGTCGTCGGCGCGGATCATGATGTCGACCTTGCCCTCGGGCATGCCGGAGGGCGTGGTGACTTCGATGGTCTCGGGGTCGCGAATCGTGACCGAGCTGGTCTTCTTGGTCCCGAAGTAAATCGTGTAGCCGATGTCCTGGCGGAAGTTCTTGCCGATGATCCGGACCGGCTGCTCCCCCTGGGTGTGCCCGGCCTTTGGATTCACGTCCAGAATCGCCATGCTGCCGCCGCTCTCACAGGCAGCGATCAGCAGGCCGGCGGCGACCGCACCCACGCAACCCAGCACGTTCCGTCCTGCTTCCGACTTCGACATGTGCATGCTCCCCGTGTTTGCTTCGGAACTGCGGCTTGGAGGCCGATCAAAACCCGGATAACATTGTGAAGCCGGGCCGTTTCAGCGACGATATGCGACGGCGCCGCTAGGGGTCAAGCTCCTACCCCAGCGTATGCGGATGGCTGGCAAGTGACTCCGCGTGAACGCGTACGCGACTCGAACTCAACCTGTCCTAGCGCTGGGTAAGACCTGCTCCGGCGCGCGAATGCACTCGCATCGTGGTCAAGAAGAACCTCCTCCTCGTCGACGCTGACTCGCGAAGCTTGCGGGTGTTGGAAGTCAGCTTGCGCAAGGCTGGCTACAACATCGCGTCGGGCGGCGATGCCAAGAGCGCGCTCGAGCTGCTGGAGCTCTCGCGGCCGGATTTGATCCTGTCCGACACGCGCCTGCCGGGCCTGAACGGCTTCGCCCTGGTCGAGGAGATCCGCCGGCACAACGAGTGGACCGAGATTCCGATCATCTTTCTGTCGAGCGACGCCTCGGTCGAGAGCAAGGTCCAGGGCCTCGAGCTCGGGGTCGAGGACTACCTCACCAAGCCGATCTACATCCGCGAGATCATCGCGCGCGTGAACCTGGTCCTGCAGCGCAAGCAGCGCGCAGGGCTCGAGGCGCGCGGGTCGGCGAACAACAGCAAGACCAAGTTCACCGGGTCGCTCTCGGACATGGGCCTGGTCGATCTGCTGCAGACCGTCGACCACAGCAAGAAGTCGGGCGTGCTGTACGTAACGTCGGGTAGTCTGCGCGGCGCGATCTACTTCCGCGACGGCAACATCGTCGACGCCGAGGTCGGCGCGCTGCGCGGGGAGCGCGCGGTCTATCGCGCGCTGGTCTGGAACGAAGGCAGCTTCGAGATCGACTTTCGCGACGTGCGGCGCGAGGACGTGATCGGCGCGTCCACGCAGGGCGTGCTGATGGAAGGCATGCGGCGGATCGACGAGTGGGGACGGCTGTCGGAGCAGCTGCCCGAGCTCGCGACCGTGTTCGAGGTCAACGACGAGGAGCTGCTGCGGCGACTCGCGGAGCTGCCGGACGACATCAACCGCGTGCTCCGTCAGTTCGACGGCACGCGCTCGGTGCTGCAGATCGTCGACCGCACCGATCAAGACGACCTCGAGACCTTGACCGTGATCTCCAAGCTCTACTTCGAGGGCTTGATCTTCGATACCGGCCGACGCATGAGCGCGGACCGAGACTCCATCCAGATGGAGATCGACGCCGGCACCGTGGTGCCGAGCGTGCTGCCGGGCGCGGGCGCGTCGATGGTGCCGTCGTCGGTGGCGCTCTCGGCCGGTCGTGCCATGGCGGTGGCTGCGGATCCCGGGCCGGTCACGCGCGAAGTGCTGACCGATCCGCGCCGCACGTGGGACTACGGCGACAACCAAGAGAGCGGCGCGCACGAACGCCCGCAGCAGCCCGGCAACGGCGAAGACACGCTCAACGTCCCGGCACCGGCCGAACGCACGCTGCGCGGGGTGCGCGCGAGCAGCGTAGCGATGCAGGCTGCGGCGCCCGCTCCCAGCCAGGTGCCCGAAGGCGTGGCCACGGCCGGACCTGGCGGCCCGCGTCCGCGCGCGCTGACACCGCGCTACGGCGAGTCGCCGCAAGCGGTCCCGCAATCGGTCGTGGCCAATCACATGAATACGCTGCGACCTTCGGCCGAGCCGGTCGAAACGGGTCGCCTGACCAAGACCAAACGCAAGCCGCGCAGACGCCGGCGCGCGTCGCTGATCACGTCGGCCGGTTTGCTCAGCGGCGTCGACATCACCGAGGCGGAACAGGGGCTCGGCTCGATCGTCCCGGCTGCGCCTGCGCTCGACCCGCGCGAGCAGGCGGCGCGGCTCGAAGCCAGCGGTGTGCAGGCCGGCCCGCCAGCTTCGCAGACGACCGCAGCGGGGCTCGGCCCGGCACCGGCCGCCAGCGCGGCGGTCCCCGCGGCGCAGTCGGCAGCCAAGACGAGCGCAACCGCCGCGCAACCGCCGCCACCGCCGCGGCCTGCGGCTGCAGCGCCTGCTGCTGCGAGCGCGACCGCAGCGCCACCACCGCCGCCGCCTTCTGCGACGCGGCAGAGCCGCACCGACTTGCCCGCGCAGCGGCCGGGGCCGCCGGCGGTTCCTCCCGAAGCGCGTGCCACCGTCCCCGATGCACCGCGCGCGCCGCGCGAGAACTCGACCGCGGTGCGCACCAGCCCAACGCAGGGGCTCATCCACGACGACTCCACGCGGCGCGCGACCACGGAGAGCAGCGCGGCGACCAATGGGGCGAGCGCTGTGACCCAGCCGTCGCGCACGGAAGCGCGCGGCGATCGCTGGAACCGGCCCGGTGCGACGATCCGGCCGGCGTTGCCGGCCGCCGCAGCACCGGCGGCGCCCGCAGCGAGCACGGCGTGGCCGCGCACGGAAGCCGCTCCACAGCGCGACGCGGAAGCACACGACGAGGGCGATCAAGCGCCGAGCTCGGAGCGTCCGCAGCACGTCGAGCCAGAGCCCCGCCTGCCGATGGCGAAGACGGGCCGCGCGATCCGCAACGGCCTGGGCTTGTCGCTGGCGTTGATCGCCGCGGCGCTGCTCTATCGCATGTTGTTCCCGGTGGAGGCGGGCGTTGCACCGCGGCCGCACGATGAAGCCGCCCAGCCGAGCGAAGCCAAGACGCCCGAGCCCGCGCCGGAAGCAGCGCCGGAAGCACTCGCACAGCCCGCGCCCGCAGCGACCGGAACGCCGAGCGAGACGCCGACGCCGAACGAGCCGGCCACAGAGCCGGCACCGGCTGCGGCGCCGCCCGCCGCCGGCAGCGTGGAGGAGCTGCTGGCACAGGCCAAGACGCTCGAACAGCAGGGCAAGCCGCAGAAAGCCGTCGAGCTGTACGAGCGGGCGGCCGCGCTCGATCCCAACTCCGCACCGGTCTTGAGCCGGCTCGCGTTCGGCTATCTGAACCGCGGCGACAATCAGCAGGCGGCGGACTACTCGGCGCGCGCGGTGGCGATCGACCCGACCAGCTCGGAAGGCTGGATCGTGCTCGGCGCGGCGCGCGATGCGCTCGGGGACAGCAAGGGCGCGCGCGACGCCTACCGCAAATGCGTCGAGCTCGGCACGGGCGAATACCTGCAAGAGTGCCGGCGCGTAGCGCGCTGAACCTGCCGTCCCAATCGCCGTGTATGATCGCGCCGTGCGTCACTCCTCGCATGGCAGCGGTGAGTTCGAGCCGTCGCAGCTCGCCGCTTGCGGCGAGGGCTGCGTGTTCGAAGCGGGCGTGTTGATCTTCCATCCCGAGAACGTGCAGCTCGGGCGCAACGTGTACGTGGGGCATCAGGCGATCCTGAAGGGCTACTACAAGAACACGCTGCGCGTGGGCGACGAGACCTGGATCGGGCAGCAGGTGTTCATGCATGCCGCGGGCGGGCTCGAGATCGGCGCGCGCGTCGGCATCGGGCCGGGCGTGCGCATCATCACCTCGAGTCATCGCGAGGGGGGTCGGGACGTGCCCGTGCTGTTCTCGCCGATCGAGCTGGCACCGGTCGTGATCGGCGACGACAGCGATCTGGGAGTTGGCTGCGTCGTGCTGCCGGGCGTGACGATCGGGCGCGGCGCGGTGATCGGCGCCGGCGCGGTCGTGAACGAAGACATCCCGGAGTATGCCGTCGCCGCAGGCGTGCCCGCGCGCGTGCTGCGATTGCGGTAAGAGCGAGCGCATGGGCCAGGCCAGCAGCGATCTGTCGATCATCGTCTTCGCGTACAACGAAGCGCAGAACGTCGAGCCGATCCTCGCCGAGCTGCGCGCCTGGCTCGATGCCAACGAGCCGGGCGCGGAGATCTTGCTGGTCGACGACGGCTCGAGCGACGAGACCGCCGTCCATGCCTGTCGCGCGCTCGCGGGTTGTCGGCACGAGATCCTGCGCCACTCGCACAACCGCGGGATCGGCGCGGCGATCAAGACCGGCGTCGCCGCGGCCACGCGGCCGTGGGTCACCTTCCTGCCTGCAGACGGACAGATCGAGCCTGCGGCGATCGGCACGCTGCGAGCAGCCGCGCAGCAGCGCGACGCGGACGTGGTGTTCTCGCTCTATGCCGACCGCAACGACGGGCTCGACCGGACCGTGCTGTCGTGGGGCATGCGTGCGCTGGTGCACGCGATCCACGGCGTACGGCTCGAGAGCGACGGCCCCTACCTGTTCCGCCGCGCGCTGTTCAGGCCCGAACAGCTGCCGTCCGATTCGTTCTTCCTGAACCTCGAGTTTCCGATCCGCGTGCTCGCGGCGAAGAACCGCACCGCCACGGTCACCATTCGCTGCCGGCCGCGCCGCAGCGGCGTCTCGAAGTCGGCCAAGGCCCGCGTGGTGCTGCGCGTCGCGCGCGAGCTGCTCGGGTTCCGCGTGCGGCGATTGCTCGAGTAGCTGGGCACTGCCCTCAAGGTCGTCGCGGTGACCCGCGAGCGCAGCGAGCCCGGCGCGCAGCGCCGAAGGGGGGTGCACTCGGAGGACGCGACGGCGTCCGAAGAGGCGAGCTCATGCGCTCCGCGAGAGCGCATGAGCGACGGGGGGCTCTGCTCCCGACAAATCAACGTTCCCAGCCGAGGGCGAAGATGACGGCGATGGTGCCGGCGTCGTGCTGTTCGGCGGTGGCGATGCCGACGACGCCGGCGCCGGCGTCGAGCGCGGGCTCGAGCGTAGCGGCGTCGAGCAAGTCGCGTACGACGACGGTGACTGCGGCCACGCGGCGGTAGCTCAGGGCGAAGCGCTCGAGCTCGCCGTTCGCGCGCTGCATCACCGCGTCGCGCTCGGCCGCCGACGCGGTGAGCAACGCGGCCGCCGCGCGCTGCGCGACCGCGGTCAGCTCTGCGTCGGGGCGCAGCGGGGGCGCGCCGCGCGTGCGCCGGTGCGCGTTGATCGCGAGCAGCACCCGGCCGGCCGCGCGTTCGCTCTCGTCGTCGCTCGCGCGCACCGGGCCGGCGAGCAACGCCAGCGCGCGCAGCCCGCTGCGCTCGGCGCACACCGCGAGCCCCAATCGTGGCGGCGCTTGCGCGAAGAGCCCCGCGCGCACGACCGGATCCGCGATCAGCGCGGCGTAGAGCGCATCCACGTCGGCGCCGTTGGCCGTGGTCGCCTCGAATTCCTGATCGCGCTGCGGGTTGCCCGCAGGCGCGGGGCAACGCGTCGCGGCCAGCCGGCCGAGCCCCGTATCGCTCGCGAACGCGGCCAGGCCGTGCTCAGCGCGCAGGGTGCCGAGCCGCGCGATCAGCTGGCGGCGCACCTCGGCCAGCGCGGCGTCCTCGACGTCGAGCGGCTCGGGCGCGGCGCCGGGGTCGCCCACGCCGACCGTAAACGCGAGCAACGCTCGCTCGCCGTCCGCCGTCTGCTCGCTCAGCTGCAGGTCGTGGCTGCCGGCGGCCAGCGACGACAGCCGCACGTCGAGCACCAGGTTGCCTTCGAGCGCGAACGCCCGCCGTTGCCCGAGCGGGTCGCGCCACACCAGCTTGGCGCCGCGCACGTCCGCCGCCAGCCGTCCGCGCAGGTGCAGCGAGCCGCCGTCCGCGATCGCGCGCGGGATCGGCTCGAGCACCAGCGGGCGGCGGCTGAGCACGACCAGCGCGGAGTCGCCCTTGGGCGGCACGTACAGCCCGAAGTGCGTCGCGCCGATCACGCGCACCGCGGCGGGCAGCTCGACGCGCAGCGCCGCGGGCAACAGATCGGCCGCGCGCGCGCTGACCCGGCGCGCGAGCAGCGCGGCGTCCGCGAGCTCGAGCGCGCGAGCCTGCGCGAGCAAGCTCTCGAAGTCGCGATCACCGGCGCGCGAGGCCATGCGCTCGGCGAGCTCGGCCAGCCGGCCGTCGCCCTTCAGCTGAACCGCGACGTCGCGCCCCACCTCGAGCAATGCGTGCTCGAGCGCTTCGGGATCCGCGGCGCCGCGCACGGGGTCCGCTGTTTCAACCGTGAGCGCACGGGTGTGCACGTCGGCCAGCGCGTTGCGCGGCGCCGCGTCGCGCGCGCACGCGCTCGCCGCCACGAGCGCCAGCACGAGCGTCGCGATCACGAGCAAAAAAGCGCGCAGCCGCCGAGATTCGAGCACGGCGCATAGCCTACCTCGTGCCGCGCACAATGCGATCATCCGGGATGCGTCCGCTGCTTCGAGCGCGCTGCAAAGGCGTGCTCGTGCGCGCGTTTTGCAGCTACCGGGACGGCGGCAGGTTACCGTCGGCGTCGCGCACGGCGGCGATCGCCTCGGCCGCGGACATGCCCACGGCGACGGCAGCGCTGTTGGTCAGCGAACAGAGCAGACCCTCGCCGTCGCCACGCCCCCCGCACATCGACAGCTCGGGCAGCTGCGTGTTGTTGTTGAGCACGAAGCCGCACGCGCGGTTCTCGACCGAGATGCAGCCCTTCACCTCGTGCACCGCGCCGCCCATGTTCTGGTCGCCGGCCCGGGCCGCGCCGCCGAGCTTGAAGCCATTGCCGTCGCCGTTGGTGTTGTTCTGCGTCGCGCCGATCTTGCCGTTGGCGATCGCCCAGCAGTTCTCGATCACGACCACGTCGTCGGACGCGAACAGGTCCCAGCCGTCGTCGGCGTTGTTCCAGGCGCGGCAGCCGCGGAACACGTTGCCGGGCCCGATGTAGAGCTTGGCGGCAAAGCCGTCGGCGTTCTCACCCTGGTTCGCGGCGTCGTAGTTGTCGTGCGAGTCGCAGTTCAGCACGGTGTTGTGAGCGGCGCGGGTGGCGTCGCCCGCCTCGGCGCTGTTGGCGGTGATCTGCACGCCGGTGTCGCTGCAACCGTGCGTGTTCACGCGCTCGATCGTGTTGTGCGATCCCGAGATGTGAATGCAGTTGTCGCCGGCGTTGATCACGTCGATGCCGCGCACGTGCCAGTAGCTGCCGGAGATCTGCAGCCCGCGGGCGGAGCTCTCCCCGCGCGGCTGGGCCATGAAGTCGAACACCGGTCGCTGGCCCGGCTGCGCGAAGATGCGGATCGGCGTGCCCTCCGCTCCGCTGCTCTCGATCGCGACCGTCTGGGCGACGCGGTACGAGCCGGCAGCGACCCAGATCGTCGAGCCGGCTTGGGCGCGCAGGGCCGCCGCAGCCAGCGTGGCGAGCGGCATGCTCTCGGTGCCGGGGTTGGTGTCCGCGCCGTCGGGCGCGAGCCAAACATCGAGCGACGCGCCCGCTCCGGCGTCGGGATCGGCGGAGCTGGGCGGCGAGCCGGCATCGGCCACCGGCGCCGTCGAGCCCGCGGTCGCGGCCGATCCGCCGCCCGCTGCTCCGCCCGCGGACATTCCTCCGCTCGCGGCCGCGCCGGCCGCGCCGCCGCCCGCCGCTTGCCAGCCAACGCCTGCCGACGGCGCATCCGGAGCCACGGCCGATCCCGCGGCTCCGACGCCACCCGCCCCTGCCTGCGTGCTCGGTGCCTCCGCGCGCGGGTTCCGCTCCGACCCTGAACATGCCAGCAAGAGCGCGAGCAGCGCGTAGATGAGCCGCCGCGCCCCCGATCGAGCCCAAGACGTGCCGAGTTCCGCAGCGCTACCGGCCACGACCATTTCGCTCGCCCCGTCCTCCATTGGCACGCGCATGAGGCAAGGGGGCTCGAAGCTGGGCAAAAGGGTCACGGCATCGGATCTACGCCTTGATCGCGTCGAGCTCGCGCGGCTTGGTGATACGGCCGGACCACGAACCGGTCACTGTTCTTTCCCGCCTCCGCGCTACGCTTCTCGTTGGCGATGCGTACCGCAGTCCCCGTGCCCCGCTCCGCGGTCGTTCTCGATCCCGGAACTTTCTCGCTGCGCGCGGGTCGAACGCCACGCCTCATGCGCTCCACCTGGCCGTTCGGGCTCGCGTTCGCCGCGCTGATCGCGAATTGGCCTGCGCCGGCGCTCGCGCAGCCCGCCGCCAGCCCGCAGCCGGAGGACATCCTGCCCGACAGCGAGCTCGACGATCCGATCGGCATCGACGCGGAGACGCGCAAGCTCGGCCAATCCGCCGCGGAGCGTCCCGCGCCGCCGCCGCCGCCCCGCGACGAGCGCGCGCTGGCGGCGGACCGGGCGCGCTTCGGGCCGGAGCCGCCCGCGCCGATGGTCCGCGCGGGCGAGGTGCTCGCCACGGTCGCGAACGTGCGCGAAGCCAGCCACCGCGTGACGGTCGCGCTCGCGCCGAGCTCGGCGTTGATCGACGTCGAGCTGCGCTTCGAGAGCCGCGCCGCGCGGCCGGCCGAGCTGCGCTACCGGCTCGCGATCCCCAAAGGCAGCGCGCTGGTCGCGCTCGAAGCGTGCAACGACGCCGGCTGCCGCAGCGGCGTGCCCGATCCCGTCGGCGAGCTCGGCGCGTACGACGCCTCGGTGCTCGCTCGCCCGAGCAGCGGGAGCGCTGCGGCGACCAAGCCGGTCGCGCACGCGCAGCTGATCCACGACGCGCGCGGTCAGGCGATCGTGCTGCGCGCCGCGCCGGTCACCGAGCGCGCAGCGCTGACTCTGCGCGTACGCTACCGCGCGCCGACCCGCGTGCACGGCGGCGTGGTGCGCGTGCTGCTGCCCGCGCGCGGCATGGACCCGCAGATCGCGCCGACCGAGCTACAGCTGAACGGGCCGGGCTTGCTCGACCCACGCATCGGGCGCGACGCCGCCACGGAACACGGCGTCAGCGCCGAACCGTGGAGCGAGCTCGCGCTGCGCGCGCAGCTGCCCAGCGGCGCTCCCGCGCGCAGCGAGGTCTCGCTCGAACCGTGCGACGGGAGCACGGGGACCTGTGCGAGCGCCCGCGCGTGGGCCGGTCCGCGCGAAGCGAGCCCGCTCGACCTGGTGATCGCGCTCGACGTCTCGCCCTCGACCGAGGGGCCAGCGCGCGGGCGGCTCGTGCCTGCGGTGGCCGCGCTGCTCGCCGCCGCGCCGCCCGGTAGCCGCGTGCGCGCGCTGGCCTTTGCCGCCCGCGCGCAGGACATCGCGCCCGAGCCGCTCGAGCCCAGCGCGGTGGCGCTGGCGCCGTTCGAGCGCGCGGTGAACGACGCGGAGTTGGGCTCGGCCACCCGCTTCGAGGCGGTGTGGACGCACTCGCGCGAGTGGCTCGGGGCACGCAAAAAGGCGGGGCTGCGGCGCGTCATCGCGCTGGTCGGCGACGGCGGGCTGACGCGCGGCGAAGGCGACGCCTTCGAGCGCGCGCGCGCGGCCGGTGTCGAGGTGTCGGCGATCAACACCGGCGATCGCGAGGCCGTCGACGCGCTGCGCGCCGCGATCTTTCGCGGCAGCGGGGTGGTGCTCGATGTGGGCGTGGAAGCCGAAGCGGCCGCGCGCGGGCGCGACCCCGCCCCACTCGCGGAGCGGCTCGCGGCGCTGTTCGCGCCCAACGTCGTGCCTCACCTGCAGCTGAACGGAAACGGCAAGAGCCGCGAGCTCGGGCCGCTGCGCGCCGGCGAGCTGGTGCGGATCGACGAGCCCGCGCGGGGAGCGATCAGCCTGGTCGTGGGCGGGCGCGCCACTCCAGCGCGCCGCCGAAGCCAGCTGCCGGGGCAGCGGTCGCTCGTTGCGGTGGACGTGCGCGACCTGCGTACCGCCCACTCCGACTGGCCAGTAGCCGCCACCAAGACGTCCAAGTCCTCGTCCTGTGATCGACGTGGGCCGGCTGTGCGAGCCGGGGGCATCAGCAGCGACGCGGCGCCGGTCGCGCTGGCCGAGGAGCGGGTCTGCAAACCAGTGCCGGTCGCCAAGGTTCGCGCGCAGGGCGAGCTCGAGGTCGGGACGGGAATGCCGGCTGAACCGCTGCTCGACATGCTCCGGCGGCGGATCATGCCGGCCGCCCGCGGCTGCTTCCGGCGCGACCGTGCGGGCCGTCCCGACTACCAAAAGCGGGCCGTCTTCGCCTTTACCCTGGCCGAACGTGAGGTGGTCGACGCCAAGATCGAGGGGAAGATCCCGACCGCCCTGCGGACTTGTCTATTAAAGGCCGTCGACACTCTGGAGGTGCCGCGGTTTAGCGGGACCGTAATCGTCCGTTATCCCCTGGTCACCGAATCCTTGCCGCTGCCCGAGCAGGTCGAGTTGCGCGCCGCGACCGCGGCCAGCATCGACCGCTTGTTTCCGGAGGCACCCACCTCCGCGGACCGCGTCCCTTGACCTCGCGGGACCCCGTCTGCATACTCCGCCGTCCCACGCAGCGGGGCTACCGCGCTGCACACGCATAGAGTTGGATCGGATGCCTCTCAGCACTCAGAGCAAATCCACCCTGATCACGAAGTACCGCAATCACGAGTCGGACACCGGCTCGCCTGAGGTGCAGGTCGCTTTGCTGACCGAGCGCATTCGCCAGCTCACCGAACACTTCAAGATCCACACCAAGGATCACCACTCTCGCCGCGGCTTGCTGATGCTCGTTAGCCAGCGCCGCCGCCTGCTCGACTACCTGCGCTCGCGCGACGTCGGGCGCTACCGCACGTTGATCACCGAGCTCGGCATCCGCAGATAGCGGGGCCCGCTCGTCGTACGGCACATGCCGTACAACCGGGCTGTTGGAATGGTCCCTGGCCCGGGCTCTTTGACAAGCCTGTGATGTCCGGGGTCGTGGGGACTTCGATCTTCGATTCGAACGTTCGAGCTCGTGAATAGCTCGAACCTTGGAACCGAGGACCGGGAACCACGCCTCCGGCGACGCGAGCGTCCGGCCGAACCGGCGCCCGCGTAAGCGTGGCCGATGCCCGTGCATCGGTCGGAGGTAATTGGTTCCATGATAATTCGAGAAAGCGTCAAGGTCGGCGACAGCGTGATCACGCTGGAGACCGGCCGCATCGCGCGCCAAGCTCAGGGCTCCGTCCTGATCACGTGCGGTGAAACCGTCGTGCTCGTGACCGCTTGTGGCGGTCGCGACCCGCGCCCCGGCGTGGATTTCTTGCCGCTCAGCGTCGACTACGTCGAGAAGACGTACGCGGCGGGCAAGATCCCCGGCGGCTTCTTCAAGCGTGAAGGTCGGCTGCGCGACCACGAGATCCTGACCTCGCGCTTGATCGACCGGCCCTGCCGTCCGCTGTTCCCCGACGGCTACCGCGCCGAGCTGCAGGTGATCGCGACCGTGCTCTCGGTCGACAAGGTCTATCCGGCCGACGTGCTCGCCATGTTCGGCGCCTCGGCTGCGCTGCACATCAGCCCGATGCCCTGGGCCGGCCCGATCGCCGGTACGCGCGTCGGCCGCGTCGATGGCAAGTTGATCGCCAACCCGACCTACGAGCAGATCGAAGCCGGCGACATGGACATCATCGTCTCGGCTTCGCGCGACGCGATCGTCATGGTCGAAGGCGAGTGCGATCAGGTCAGCGAAGCGGAGTTCGCCGAAGCCGTGTTCTTCGGTCACGCCGCGGTGCAGAGCATGATCGAGCTGCAGGACAAGCTGCGCGAGGCGGTCGGCGTGAAGAAGTGGGTGTTCACCCCGCCGACCCCGCCCGCCGGCCTCGACCAGCGCATGCGCGAGGTCGCGCTCGGCCGGATCAAGGAAGCCTGCTCGGTGCGCGAGAAGTTCGCGCGCTACGACATGTTCTCCGCGGTCAAGAAGAGCGTGATCGAGGCGCTCAAGGGCGAGTTCCCCGAGTACGAGAGCTTCATCAAGGCTGCGTACGAAGACCTGAAGTACGACACGATGCGCGAGCAGGTCGTGTACGACGGCGTGCGCGTCGACGGCCGCGACCACGTCACCGTGCGTCCGATCACGATCGAAGTGGGCATGCTCCCGCGCACCCACGGCTCCACCCTGTTCACGCGCGGCGAGACCCAGGCGATCTGCACCGCGACCCTGGGCACCTCGCGCGATCAGCAGAAGATCGACGGGCTGATCGAAGAGGAGTGGAAGCGCTTCCTGCTCCACTACAACTTCCCCCCGTTCTCGGTCGGCGAGGTGCGACCGCTACGCGGCGCCAACCGGCGTGAGATCGGCCACGGCCACCTGGCCGAGCGCGCGGTCGCCCGCATGCTGCCGAGCAAGGAAGACTTCCCCTACACCATCCGGCTCGTGTCCGAGATCACCGAGTCGAACGGCTCGTCCTCGATGGCCACGGTGTGCGGCGGCACGCTCGCGTTGATGGACGCCGGAGTGAAGGTGAAGGCTCCGGTCGCGGGCGTCGCGATGGGCTTGATCCATCTCGGCGACAAGTACGCGGTTTTGACTGACATCCTCGGCGATGAAGATCATCTGGGCGACATGGACTTCAAGGTCTGCGGCACCGAGAAGGGCATCACCGCGATCCAGATGGACATCAAGATCGCCGGTCTGCAGCGCGAGGTCGTCGAAAAGGCGCTGGCGCAAGCCCGCGACGCGCGCCTGCACGTGCTGGCGAAGATGCACGAAGCGCTGTCCGAGCCGCGGGCGGAGCTCTCGCAGCACGCGCCGCGCATCACCACCGTGAAGGTGAAGCCGGATCAAATCCGCACGATCATCGGCCCAGGCGGCAAGATGATCAAAGCCATCGTCGACCAGACGGGCTGCTCCATCGACATCGAGGACGACGGGACGGTGTCGATCGCCTCGCCGGATGCGAACAGCATCCTGAAGGCGCTCGAGATCATCAAGACGCTCACGATGACGCCCGAGGTCGGCGAGGTCTACAAGGCGCGCATCGTGCGGGTCGAGCCCTACGGCGCGTTCCTCGAGTTCGCGCCGGGCAAGGACGGTCTCCTGCACGTCTCCGAGCTCGCGTACGAGCGGGTCGAGAACGTCGACGAGATTCTCAAGCTCGGCGAGGAGCTGGAGGTCAAGATCATCGAGATCGACCGCGAAGGCCGCGTGCGGCTCTCGCGCAAGGAGCTGCTGCCCAAGCCGGAAGGCTGGGAAGACCGCCCGCGTCCTCCGCGCGATGATCGCGGTGGTGATCGCGGTCGCGGCGGTGATCGTGGTCGCGGTGGCGATCGCGGTCGCGGCGGCCCGCGCCGCTAGAGCCGAACGGATCTGCGATGAACGACCAGCGTGAGCTCCGCGTGCACTTGCTGCGCCCGGAGCTCGCGCGCGTTCCGCAGTACGCGAGCGCGGGCGCGGCAGGGCTCGACTTGCACGCCGCGCTGGACGCGCCGCTGACGATCGAGCCCGGTGAGCGCCGCGCGGTGCCGACCGGGCTGGCGGTCGCGCTGCCCGCCGCACACGAGGGTCAGGTGCGGTCACGCTCGGGCCTCGCGCTGCGCCACGGCGTGACGGTGCTCAACGCACCCGGCACGATCGACGAGGACTACCGCGGCGAGGTCCAGGTGCTGCTCGTGAACCTGAGCCGCGAGCCGTACACGATCGCGCCCGGCGACCGCATCGCGCAGCTGGTGGTCGCGCCGGTGGTGCGCGTGCGGGTCGAGACCGTGCCGGACGCAGAAGCGCTCGGGGCGACGCAGCGCGGCGCGGGCGGCTTCGGCAGCAGCGGGCGTTGAGAAGAGGGCGGGGTGAAACCCGCCCGCACGAAGACGCCACCTGCACGGGCTTCTTCGTAGGGGCGGGTTTGAACCCGCCCTCTTCAAACCGCGGTCAGCCGTGCTATGCCCGGGGCCGTTGGGTCGCAACCGGAGCACTCGCGCATGGATTTCAGCCTCAATGAAGAAGACCGAATGCTGCAGCAGTCGGTCAAGGACTACGTCGAGAACAGCGCCAACGCAGTGTGGCGCGAGATCGAGAAGACCAACAGCCTGCCCGACAGCTTGATCGCCGAGGCCAACGAGCTCGGCTTGCTCGGGCTGAGCATCCCGGAGCAGTACGGCGGCGTCGGCTTCTCCGTGGTGCAGAAGGCGCTGGTGCACGAGATGCTCGGGCGCGGGCCGTGGGGCCTGTCCACGTTCATCAGCGTGCACACCGGCATCGGCTGCATCGGCATCGTGCGCTTCGGCAGCGAGGAGCAGAAGAAGAAGTACCTGCCGATGATGGCGCGCGGCGAATGGATCGGCTCGTTCGCGCTGACCGAGCCCGACGCCGGCTCGGACGCGGGCGCGATGAAGAGCACCGCGGTGCGCAAGGGCGACGAGTGGGTGCTCAACGGCACCAAGACCTTCATCACCAACGCGCCCAAGGCCCACCACTTCATGGTCTTCGCCAAGAGCGACAAGGGCATCTGCGCGTTCATCGTCGACCACGACCGCCCGGGGCTGCGCATCGGCCAGGTGTTCGAGACGATCGGCCACCGCGGCAGCAAGCCGGCCGAGGTCGTGATGGAAGACTGCGTCGTCCCGGCAGACGCGCTGGTCGGCGAGGAGGGCAAGGGCTTCGACC
>Ga0190265_10001692_pt1 | contig 14538 bp, 11 predicted proteins | sample Popmic124T_FD_133135 | JGI IMG/M metagenome (GOLD analysis project Ga0190265, IMG submission 133135) | Populus adjacent soil microbial communities from riparian zone of Indian Creek, Utah, USA - 124 T | ecosystem: Environmental > Terrestrial > Soil > Riparian zone | place: USA: Utah | collected...
ATTGGGTGTAGTGAGCAGCCGTTCACCAAGGAATACCGAATTCGCACCGGCCAGGAAGCACAGGGCCTGCGCCTCGTCGGTGAGCGACAGACGCCCGGCGCTCAAGCGCACGATCGATGCCGGCATCAGGATCCGGGCGGTGGCGATGGTGCGCACCATCTCGATCGGATCGACCGGCGCCCGACCGGCGAGCGGGGTGCCCTCGACCGCCACCAGGGCGTTGATCGGCACGCTCTCCGGGTGAGGATCGAGCCGGGCGAGCACGCCGAGCATCCCGATGCGGTCGGCGATCGACTCGCCCATCCCCAGGATGCCCCCCGAGCAGACGGTGATCCCCGCCGCCCGCACGTGGGAGAGGGTCTCCAGGCGATCGCCGTAGGTGCGGGTGGTGATGACGCTGCCGTAGTACTCCGGCCCGGTGTCCAGGTTGTGGTTGTAGGCGGTGAGGCCGGCGTCAGCCAGGCGCTCGGCCTGCCCCGGGGTTAGCATGCCCAGGGTACAGCAGGCCTCGAGGCCCAACTCGCGCACGCCGCGCACCATCTCGAGCACCCGGTCGAACTCCTCCCCCTCGCGCACCCGGCGCCAAGCCGCCCCCATGCAGAAGCGGGAGGAGCCGCCCTCCTTGGCCTGCCGGGCGGCCTCCAGCACCGCGTCCACCTCCATCAGGTCCTCGGCCTCTACGCCGGTCGAGTAGCGCACGCTCTGCGGGCAGTAGGCGCAGTCCTCGGGGCAGCCGCCGGTCTTGACCGACAGCAGGGTGCAAAGCTGCACCTTGGTGGGGTCGTTGTAGGCGCGGTGAACGCTCTGGGCGCGAAAGAGTAGCTCGGGGAACGGCAGGGTATGGATCCCGGCGATCTCCCGGTCGGTCCAGTCGTGGCGGAGGATCCCGGACGGGGGGATCTCGTGGAGAGAATCGGGCTGGAGAAAATCAGGGGTGCCGGGTTGGGTCTGCATGGTCTCCTCAATCTGGGAAGCTGCCGCAGGATAAAACAAGCTCCGGCCGATCACCAGCCCATCCGGCCGCAGAGCGCCGTGACGTGCGCCACGTGATGGCGTCCGTGCCAGGCATAAAGGTTGAGCATCTGGTCGAGGCTCAACAGGCCCTTCTCGGGGTGATTCAGGGAGCGCGCAAAGTCGGCGGCCCCGAGCGAGCGCAGCAGTACCACCCAGCGGGAGTGGAGAGCGTCCAGCAGGGCGAGGGAGACCTCGACCGGTGTGTCCCGCGTATCGGCCAGCCGGGCCCAGCGGTCTTCCTCATAGGGCTTGATGGTCGGCGCGTCCTCGGTCAGCGCCAGCTTGAAGCGGACGTAGGCGTTGACGTGGCTGTCCGGCACATGATGCACCACCTGCCGGACCGTCCACCCCTCCGGACGGTAGGGGGTGTCCAGCCGCTCCGGCGACAGGCCCTCGACCGCCGCACGCAGACGCGCCGGCGCCTCCTCGATCTCGGCGATCCTGGCGCGTCGCCAAGCGTCGTCGACCTCACCCACCTTTGGTAGGGGTCCGATCGGATACCTCGGGTCGGTCATGCCGGTCTCCTCCTCTGTAGAACGGTCATTTCAGGCTGGCGTCCAGCTTCAGCAGAACGTCCAGGACGACCTCGGGGGCCAGCTCCAGCGCCGCCGCGTCGATCTTGTCGAGCGTGTCTCCCGGCGTGTGGATGGTCTTCAGGATCTCCGGCACGAAACCCTCCCGGATACCGGACTCCGCGCCGCCGTTCAACATCAGCCAGAGCTGATGGGCCTGGACCTCTGGGACGAAGGCGAGCGATACGTTGGGTACGCCCGCGGCCTCGAAGCTGCGGTCGTCGCTGGGCGGGAACCTGGGGAAGCCGGTGCAGGCGAGGGCGCGCTCGGCGCACACCTGCCGCACCACCCGGTAGAGCGGCGCGTTCCTCTCCTCGGGCCCGGCCCTGAAAGCCAGCGAGCCGCCGTAGCCCGCGATGTCGAGGTTGATCGCCGCGGCGATCTCCCCGGGCTTCTGCGCGGCGACGTAGGCTTTCGAGCCGAGCAGGCCGATCTCCTCCTGGTCGAAGAACACGACCCGCACCCGATGCGTCAGCGCCCGCCCCTTCAAGGCTTTGGCCAGGCGGACGAGCACGATCACCGAGGCGCCGTTGTCCCCCATACCTGGGGAGAGGGTGCCGTCCTTCAGCTTTACAGCGTCGTAATGCGCTCCGACCACGATCTCCCGGGGCCCGGAGCCGAAGGAGACGACGACGTTGATCCCCTCCTCCGGCTTCGAGGCGGCCGTCTCAGGGGCCGCCTTCGGGGTGAAGGGCTGCGCCTCGAACGGCAAGCCGTGCTCCTTCAAGATCTCCTGAAGGGCGGCGAGCCGGCCGGCGTTCGACTCCTGGCGGAGCCGCGCGAGATCCTTCATCGGCTCCCCCGCCCGGACGGGAGCGGCGGCCAGCAGCACCACGGCGGCGAGGCCCAGCAATCCGCGTCTTTTCACTCCAGCTCTCTCCTCTCCGGCCGGCCTTCACCGGCCCTGCTCGATCGCCCGCCGGGCGATCCGATCCACCAGGCCCGGGGCGAGGAGCTTCAGCCACATCCCGAAACGCCCGCGCCCGGTCATCACCAGCTCGCGGCGGCGGCCGGCCATGGCGGCGAGAGTCAGCCGGGCGCAGGTCTCGACCGTCATCACCTCGGCCTCCCGCACCGGGCTCTTGCCCAGCGGCTCGCCGTCGCCGCCGAAGGCGCGCTCGCGGATCCCGGTCGCGACGAAGCCGGGATAGATCATGGTCACGCTCACCCCGGAGCCCGCCAGCTCGATGCGCAGAGAGTCGAACAGGCCGGCCATGGCGTGCTTGCTCGCCGCGTAGCCGCTGCGCGTCGGCACCCCGGTCTTGCCGGTGAGGCTGGAGATCGCGACGATCCGCCCGCCGGTCTGCTTCAGGTACGGCAGGGCGTGCGCGGTGCAGTAGACGCTGCCCAGGTAGTTGACCCGCATGAGACGCTCGAAGATCGAGAGGTCGCGGACCTCGTCGAAGCGGGCCCACATGCCGATCCCCGCATTGTTGACCAACGTGTCGATCCGCCCGTAGGCCTCGACCGCCCGGGCGACCAACGCCGCGCAGTCGGCCTCCTCCCCGACGTCCACCGTCACCGTGACCGCCTTGCCGCCGCGCGTGCGGCAGGACGCGGCAACGGCCGCCAGCTCTCCCGAGTTGCGCGCCGCGAGCACGAGCAAGGCTCCCTGGTCCGCCGCCTGGAGGGCCAGCTCCCGCCCGATCCCCCGCGAGGCGCCGGTGACGACCACCACGTTGTCCTTGAAGGCTGCGCTCATTACCTCTCCCGAGGCGCCCAGCATAGCAGCGCGGTGAATCAATCGTTGATGTACCGCTTCGGGATGGGTATACTTACCCCACTTTCTGGAGGAGGTTCACCGAGGCATCGGGGAGCCGCGCTTGCGCGGGGGGAAGGGTGTCGTGGATGCCTCGCCTCTGAGATACATCGGCGATCCGCCGGGCTGGAGCTCTACCCGGTGGCGAGACTCTTTTGAAGGAGGAGGCAGAGATGCACAAGATCCACAGGCCGGGTGCCCAGATGACAGCCCTCGAGCTCCCGGACATCGTCCACCTGAAGCTCTCCGGCGAGGTTCTGCTCGACGAGTGCAAGGAGATCAACCGCGCGCACGCCGAGTTCGCAGAGGAAGTCCCATACTTCTTCTACATGATCGACCTCTCGGACCTGAGCAACATCCCGGCAGCGGTCCGCCGGGAGGCCTCGGAGACGGTCAAGACCCTCCCGCTGCGGGGCACCATCATCTACAACAGCTCCCTGCGGGCACGCGTCCTCGGCAAGCTGCTGCTCACCGCCGCGAACATGTTCCGCAGCGGCCCGAACTCGAACCCGGTGGACTTCGTGGACACCGAGGCCGACGCGCGCGCCTGGGTCGACCAGCGCCGCAAGCAGATCGCCGCAGCCGCCGCCTGAACGACGCGCACCTCGACGGACTGCTCTCCGGAGCCTCCTGGCACACGCCTTGCGAAGGTGTGGAGGCCAGGAGGCTTGCCATGGAGAGGAACGTTGGAATGATCGAAGACCGGGTGAATCCGCGGGACGAATCGAAGGAAGAGCTACCGGAACAGGGCATAGAGACCCCCACGGGCGTCTGGCCCCTGCCGGAAGGGGCGCGGCGCATCCAACCTGTCGACGAATCCGGGGATGTTGTCGACGAGGCCGTGAACGAGTCCTTCCCCGCCAGCGATCCACCCGGCTTCACGCCTTGACTTACGCCCTGCTCGTGCCTAGCCTGTAGGGGAGATGCGAGGAGCGCCGCCCCCCTACGTCGAGTTGCACGCCGCCTCCGCCTTCTCCTTCCTGGACGGCGCCTCCCTGCCCGAGGACCTCGTCGACCGGGCGACGGCCTTGGAATTGCCGGCGGTGGCGTTGGTCGACGCCGGCGGCGTCTACGCGGCGCCGCGCTTCTACCAGGCGGCCAAGGCGGCCGGCGTGAAGGCGCTGGTGGGGGCGGAGGTGGTGCTGGAGGACGAGCCCAGCCTCTTCCACAAGCGCGCCCGGTTCGGCCCGCTGGGCCTGGTGCCGGACCCCAAGGCCGACGCCCTGACCCGCGCCGTCGACTCCCAGGCCCGGCTCACCCTGCTCGTCGAGAGCCGCGCCGGCTACAAGAACCTCTGCAAGCTGCTCACCGCCGCCGCGCGCGGCCGGCCCAAGGGCGAAGCCCGCATCCCCTGGGACCTCCTCGCCGAGCACGCCGCCGGCCTCCACTGCCTGACCGGCGGCGACGAGGGGCCGCTCGCCCGCGAGCTGGCCGAAGGGCTCGACCCGGCCCGGCGGATGCTCGAGCGGCTCGCCTCCCTCTTTGCCGGCCGCGTCCACGTCGAGCTGCAGCGCCACCGGCTGCGCGACGAGGAGCACCGCAACCGCGCCCTGATCGACCTGGCGCGCCGGCTGCGCCTGCCCCTCCTCGCAACCAACGGCGTGCGCTACGCCCGCACGGAAGACAAGCCGCTCCACGACGTGCTGACCGCCATCCGCCACCACACGACCCTCGACGCCGCGGGCAGCCTGCTCGCCGCCCACCGCGAGCGGCACCTGAAGAGCCCCGCCGAGATGGCGCGCCTCTTCGCCGACCTCCCCGAGGCGGTGACCCACTCGGCCGAGCTCGCCGGCCGGCTCGACTTCACGCTGGCCGACCTCGGCTACCGCTTCCCCGAATATCCGCTTCCCCCGGGAGAGACCGCCGCCTCCTACCTGCGGCACGTCACCTGGAACGGCGCCAAGGCCCGCTTCCGGCCGCTCACCGCGAGAGCTCAGGCGCAGATCCAGAAAGAGCTGGACCTGATCGAGAAGCTCAACCTCGCCGGCTACTTCCTCATCGTCTGGGACATCGTCAACTTCTGCCTGCGGGAGGGCATCCTGGCCCAGGGACGCGGCTCGGCCGCCAACAGCGCCGTCTGCTACGCCCTGTCGATGACCGCCGTCGACCCGGTCAAGATGGACCTGCTCTTCGAGCGCTTCCTTTCCGAAGAGCGCGGCGAGTGGCCGGACATCGACCTCGACCTCCCCTCGGGCGACCAGCGCGAGCGGGTCATCCAGTACGTCTACCAGCGCTACGGCCCGCACGGCGCGGCGATGACCGCGACCGTCATCACCTACCGCGACCGCTCGGCCACCCGAGAGGTGGCGAAGGTCTTCGGCTACTCCGAGGAGCAGGTGGACAAGCTCGCCCGCCAGCTCGGCACCTTCACCTACGACGTCGCCCGCGGCGACCCGAAGTCGCTGACCACCGAGCTGGCCGCGGCCGGCTTCGATACCGCAGAGCCGCGCCTCCATCTCTTCTCCGACCTCTGGCTGCGTATCCACAACATGCCCCGCCACATAGGCCAGCACACCGGCGGCATGGTGATCGCCGCTGGCCGCCTGGACGAGGTCGTCCCCCTGGAGCCCGCCGCCATGGCCGGCCGCGTCGTCGTGCAGTGGGACAAGGACGACTGCGCCGACCTGGGGATCATCAAGGTCGACCTCCTGGGCCTCGGCATGCTCTCGGCCCTGGAGGAGATGGTGCCTACCATCCGCAGCCGCGAGGGGGTCCACGTCGACCTCGCCCACCTGCCGCCGGACGACCCCAAGGTCTACAAGATGCTCCAGGAGGCGGACACCGTCGGCGTCTTCCAGGTCGAGAGCCGGGCCCAGATGTCTGCCCTGCCGCGCAACCGGCCGACCCGCTTCTACGACCTCGTCATCCAGGTGGGCATCATCCGTCCCGGCCCCATCGTGGGCAAGATGGCGAGCCCCTACTTCGAGCGCCGGGTGGGCCGCCAGGAGGTGACCTACCCGCACCCGAGCCTGAAGCCGATCCTCGAGCGCACCCTGGGCATCCCCATCTTCCAGGAGCAGCTCCTGCGCGTCGCCATGGTGGCGGCCGGTTTCAGCGGCGGCGAGGCCGAAGAGCTGCGCCGGGCCATGGGCTCGAAGCGTTCGGTCGAGCGGATGAACGCGATCGTCGACAAGCTGCGCCGCGGCATGAACGAACGGGGGATCACCGGCCAGCCGCAGGACGACATCGTCCAGGGGATCTCCTCCTTCGCCCTCTACGGCTTCCCCGAGTCGCACGCCGCGAGCTTCGCCCTGATCGCCTACGCCAGCGCCTACCTGAAGGCCCACCATCCGACAGCCTTCTACCTGGGGATCCTGAACGCCTGGCCGATGGGCTTCTATCACCCGGCGACGCTCATCAAGGACGCCCAGCGTCACGGCGTCGACGTGCGCCCCATCGACGTCCAGCGCTCCGGCTGGAAGTGCCGCTGGGAGGACCGGCCGCTGGCCGAGGGGAGGCGGGATGCGCGGACCGGCACCGTGCCGCCCACCGGCGCCATCCGCATCGGCTTCAAGTTCGTCAAGGGGCTGCGGCACCGGTCCGGCCTGGCGATCGAGACCGAGCAGGCCCGTGCCCCTTTCGAGAACGCCGACGACCTCGCCCGGCGCTGCGGCCTGCACGACCATGAGCTGGAGCTCCTGGCGACCGTTGGGGCCCTTGAGCCCTTCGGCCTCACCCGCCGCGCCGCCCTCTGGCAGGTGGCCCGCGTCGCCCGCCCCGCCGGTCCCCTCCTCGACCGGCTGGACGACCCGGAACCGTCGCCGCTCCCCGAGATGACCCCCGTCGAGGAGACCATGGCGGACTACGGCGGCCTCCAGCTCACCCTGGGTCCGCACCCGGTGGCCTACCTGCGAGAGCAGCTCGCGCAGAAGGGAGTCACCGCCAACGCCGGCCTCGCCGGCCTCGCCAACGGCGCCAAGGTCCGCACCGCCGGCGCGGTCATCGTCCGCCAGCGCCCCGGCACCGCCAAGGGGCTCCTCTTCATCACCCTGGAAGATGAGACCGGCATGTCCCAGGCCATCGTCCCCGCCGACCTCCTCCAGGAGCACCGCAAGCTGATCGTCGGCTCCCCCGGCCTCCTTGTCGAGGGGACCCTCCAGAAGCGGGACGGCACGATCTCGGTCAAGGCGGAGAAGTTCTGGTCCCTGCGGGAGCTGGTGACCGTTCCGAGCCACGACTTCCGGTAGGATCGCTGCTATGGAGGGAGCGCCGTGCCCTGCGACCTCACCCTCGGTCCCTCTCCCGGAGGGAGAGGGAGGCCTTGCTCCGAGGCTGCATCGAAGAGGAAAGGGGTCGAAGGGGCGGCTCCAGCTTCAGGCAATGCCGCCCGCAGGAGTCATCCCTCTCCCCCCGGGAGAGGGACCGAGGGTGAGGTGGCTGAGGAGAGATCCGATCATGACTGCAAACCCGGACCGACCCGCCGCGCTCCTCTTCGCCCTGCTCTTCCTGACCTCCCTCGCGTGCAGCGGCAGCAATGGCGGCGACCAGACGCCGACCCAGCCCGACGGGACGGTCGCCTTCGAGACGGTCGTGAAGACCAGGAACCCGAGCGGGCAGGGCTCCACGCGGCGGGAGGTGATCCGTGACCAGGCTGCATGGCAGGCTGCGTGGACGGAGATCCAGGGGGAGGGCTCGGCGGCGCCCGCGATCGACTTCGGACAAGAGATGGTGGTCCTGGCGGCTATGGAAACGCAGGGGTGCGTCGCCGAGGTCACCATCCGGTCGATCGTCCGCGAGGGGGGCGGGCTGGTCGTGGACGTCCTCGAAGCTCCGCCCGCCCCGAACTGTGTCTGCATCACCTCGGAGCGGCCGGTCCACGCCGTCCGCGTTCCCCTCTCCCAGGAGCCTGTACGCTTCACCGTGGAGAGGGGACAGACCGCCTGCTGATCCCGCTGGCTCAGCAGCGGCTCACGGCCCCACGTACTCCGACTGCGGACGGATCAGCTTGTTCTCCCTCTCCTGCTCGAAGACGTGCGCCGTCCAGCCGGCCACGCGGCCGATGGCGAAGACCGTGGTGAAGAGGTCGCGCGGCACGCCCAGGGCCTCCAGCAGGAGCGCGGTGTAGAGCTCGACGTTGGTGTCCAGCCGGCGGTCCGGGCGGTGGCGGGCCAGGGCGGCCACGGCCTCGCGCTCGACCTCCTCGGCGAAGGCCAGGCGGCCGGTGCCGGCGCCGCGCAGCTTCGCCACCTGCCCCTTGAGCACGTCCGCCCGCGGGTCTCGCACCCGGTAGATGCGGTGCCCGAAGCCCATGAGGCGGCGGCCTGCGGCCAGCTCGCCGGCGAGCCAGGGGCCGATCTCCGCCGGCTCGCCGATGGCGTCCAGCATGTCGAGCACCGGCCCCGGCGCGCCGCCGTGGAGCGGCCCTTCGAGGGCCGAGAGGGCCGCGATGACCGACGGCAGCACCCCGGCCCGCGTCGAGGCGACCACCCGGGCGGTGAAGGTCGAGGCGTTCATGCCGTGCTCGGCCACGGTCACCAGGTAGGCGTCGCACGCCTCCTCGGCCTCCCGTACCCCCCGCTCGCCGGAGAGCATGCGCAGGAAGTCCGCGGCCTGCCCGAGCGCCGGGTCCGGCGCGATGGGCGGCAGATCGCGGCGGAGACGGTCGAACGCCGCGGCGAAAACCGGCATGGCTCCCGCGGCAAGCACGTGGTCGTCCGCCCCGCCTCCCGGGAGGCTGGACAGCCCCAGGCGTAGCGCCTCGATCGGCCGCAGCCCGGCCGCGGCTTCACGGAGCGGTCCCACCCGGGCGAACGCGGCGACGCGCGCCTCTCCCAGAGCCAGTTGGATCTCCTCGGCGCTCCGCTCCCCGCCCGGCGCGAGGCCCTGCCACAGCCGGCGGACGATCTCCTCGAACGGCACGGCGCCGGTCAACTCTTCGATCGGCTGCCCGCGAACGATCAGGCGGCCCCCCTCTCCATCCACCAGGGAGAGGACGGTCCGCGCGACGACGACTCCTTCAAGACCCGACATGACGTTCTCCTTGTCTCAGCCACCCGTCGCGAGGCGGCTGTGGTAGTTTCGACGTGTTGATTGGAACGTGTCAATCTTGATTCCGGAATCAATATGTCGACCATCTACCTCACTGCCGCCGAAGCCGCCGCCGAGCTCGGGATCAACCTCTCGACCCTCTACGCCTACGTGAGCCGGGGGATTCTCCACAGCGAGCCGGGGCCGGACGCGCGCAGCCGGCGCTACCGGGCGGCGGACGTCGAAGCGCTCAAGAAGAAGAAGGAGGAGCGGGCGGACCCGCGCAAGGCCGTCGAGCGCGCCCTGGACTGGGGCGTGCCGGTGCTGGATTCCGGGCTGACCCTGATCGCCGGCGGCCGGCTCTTCTACCGTGGCCGGGACGCCATGGAGCTGGCCCGCGCCGGCGAGAGCCTGGAACGGGTGGCGGCCCTGCTCTGGCTGGGAGACCTGGATGCGCCGCTGCCGGCGGCGCCGCCGTCCCCTTCGCCGTGGACAAACACCGCTCTAAGGGAGACCGCCGGCCTCACTCCCTTCGAGCGCATGCAGATCCTCCTGCCGCTGGCGACGGTCGGCGATCCCCGGCGCTACGACCTGCGCCCGGGGACCAACCTGGCAACCGGAGCCCGCCTGGTCTCCCTGCTCGCCGCGGCCGCGGCCGGAGTGGACGGCCCGTCCCCGGAAGGCGCCGCGCGAACGCTCGCCCGGGCCTGGGCGGCAGATGTCCCCGAGGCCGCGGCGCTGATCGACGCCGCCCTCGTCGTCTCGGCGGACCACGAGCTGAACGTCTCCGCCTTCACCGCCCGCTGCGTGGCCTCGGCCGGAGCGCCCCTGGACGCCGTGGTGATCGGTGGTCTCGCGGCGCTCGGAGGCCGCCGGCATGGGGGCTACACGGAGCGCGTCGAGGCGCTCCTCGCCGAGGTCGCCACCCCGGGGGATTCCCGCGCCCGCCTGGCGGACCGCCTGCGCCGCGGCGAGGAGATCCCCGGTTTCGGCCACAATCTCTACTCGGAAGGAGACCCGCGCGGCGCCCTGCTCCTCGAGCTGGCCCGGGAGCGCCGGCCCGGCCCGGCCGTCGACCTGATGGAAGAGGTCGCCGCCGCCGCATTCGACCTCCTGGGAGAACGCCCCACCCTGGACTTCGGCCTGGTCACCGTGGCCCGCGCCCTCGGCCTGCCCCCCGGAGCAGCCCTCGCGCTCTTCGCCGTGGGTCGAAGCGTCGGCTGGATCGCCCACGCCCTGGAGCAGATCGCGGACGGGCGGATGATCCGACCGCGGGCTCGGTATACGGGTCCGGAGCCGTGAACGTGAACGTCGAGTCCCCCGATACGCCCATCGCCGTCCTCGGCGCCGGGGCCGCCGGGCTCCTGGCGGCCATCTTCGCCGCCGGGGCGGGCGAGCGGCGCGTGCTGCTCCTCGAGCGCACGCCGGACGGCGGGCGGAAGATCCTGGTCAGCGGCGGCGGGCGGTGCAACATCCTGCCCTCCTCCGTAGACCCGGGGAGGTTCGTCACCGACTCGTCCCCAAACACCCTGCGCAAGATCCTCAGTTCGTGGCCCCTTGCCGAGCAGCGCCGGTTCTTCGAGGATGAGGCGGGCATCCCCCTGGCTCTGGAGCCGGAGACCGGCAAGCTCTTCCCGGCGTCGAACAGCGCCCGCGAGGTGCGGGACAAGCTGCTGGCGCTCGCCCGGGGGCGCGGGGTGGAGGTCCGATTCGGCGCGATGGTCACGGATCTCGCACCGTCCTCGCCGGGGTGGACGGTGCGGATGGCGGATGGCGGAGAGGTCCGCGCCGCGGCGGTGATCGTGGCGACCGGCGGCCTCTCGCTCCCAGGCACGGGCAGCGACGGCACAGGCCTCGCGATCGTCCGCCGGCTCGGCCACCAAATCCACGCGACCTACCCGGCGCTCACGCCGCTGACGCTGGAGCCGCCCCACTACGCCGGCCTCGCCGGGATCTCCCGCGAGGTCACCCTCACCGCGCCCGGCCCCAGGAAGGCGACGCTCACCACGACCGGCGGTTTCCTCTTCACCCATCGCGGCTACAGCGGTCCCACCGTGCTCGACCTCTCCCACCTGGCCGTACGCTCGCGCTTGGCGGGCGGTCCCCCCCAGCCGCTCCTGGTGCAGTGGACCGGGCACGACGCCAACGCCTGGGACACCTTCCTGCGCGAGGGCCAGGGGACTGCCTTCGGCCTGCTGCGCCGCCACCTGCCGGACCGCCTCGCCGAGGCCCTGCTCGCTGACGCCGGAGTGGACGGCGCCCGTACCCTCCCCCAGCTCCGCCGCGAAGAGCGCCGTCGCCTGGTCGAGGCCCTGACCGCCCATCCTCTCCCCTGGACCGGCGACGAGGGCTACCGCAAGGCCGAGGTCACCGGCGGCGGGGTCGCGCTCTCGGAGGTGGACCCGCGAACGCTCGAAAGCCGCCGCCACCCCGGCCTCTTCCTCTGCGGAGAGATCCTGGACGCCTTCGGCCCCATCGGCGGCTACAACTTCCTCTGGGCCTGGGCCACGGGCCGGGCGGCGGGCCTGGGTTGCAGCTCCCCTACTCCGCCCGCAACGCCACCATCGGATCCACCCGCGTCGCCCGCCGGCCGGGCAGGTAGGCCGCGGTGAGCGAGACCAGCGCCAGGGCGATGGCGACCGCCGCGAAGGTGGCGGGGTCGGTCGAGCCGACGCCGAAGAGGAGGCTCGCCATCACCCGGGTCGCGGCCAGGGCGAGCAGCAGCCCGGTGGCGAGGCCGACCAGGGCGAGCGTGCCGGCTTCGCGGAGCACCATGCGCAGCACCGTGCCCGGCTCCGCCCCCAGCGCCATGCGGAGCCCCATCTCCCGCGTGCGCTGAGCGACCGAGTAGGAGGTGATGCCGTAGATCCCGACCGCCGCGAGCACCAGGGCCAATCCCGCGAAGACGCCGAGCAGGACCATGCTGAAGCGGCGGGAGGCGAGCGAACGGGACACCACCTGCTCCATGGTGTCGATGCTCGACACCGGCTGGTCGCGGTCCACCGCGAACACGGCGTTGCGCGCCTCCTGGGCCAGGCTCGGCGGGTCGCCCGCCGTGCGCACCACGTAAGTCATCACGTTCCGGGGACTCCGGGCCTGGGACACGTAGAGTTGCGGCCGGGCCTCGACGTGCAGACCGGAGTGGCGGACGTTGCCCACCACGCCGACCACGGTGAACCAGCTCCTCTCCTTTTCGGCGGATCCCCCGAAGTGGAGCCTCTTGCCGAGCGCCTCCTCTCCGGGCCAGTAAGCACGTGCCAGCATCTCGTCGATCACGGCCGCGCCCGGGGCCTCGGCCGTGTCCTGCGCCGTGAGCAGCCGCCCCCGGCGCAGGGGTATGCCGAGCGCCTCGAAGTAGCCGGGGGTCGCCGTCCGGGTATCCGCCAGAGGCTCCTTGCCCGGCTCCGGCTCCGGCCGGCCTTCGATGGTGATGAAGTTGATGTTCTCGCCCCCGCCGAGCGGCAGGTTCGAGACCGCGCCGGCCTTCGTCACCCCCGGCAGCCCGCCCAGGCGCTCGACCAGGCGATCGGTGAAGGCGTTGACGGCCAGGTCCTCCTTGTATTTGGACTCGGGCAGGGAGACCGTGAGCACCAGCGCGTTGGCCGGCTGGAACCCGGGGTCCACGGCCGAGAGGCGCGCGAAGCTCCTCAAGAGGAGACCGGCGCCCACCACCAGCAGCACGGCGAGGGCCGTCTCGACCACCACCAGCGCCCGGCGGGTGCGCCCGCCGCGGGCCGTGCCGCCGCCCGTCCGGGTGCCGTCGCGCAGCGTCGAGGCGAGGTCCGGCCGGGTCATCTGGAACGCCGGCACCAGCCCGGCCACGGCGCCGGTGGCGAGCGTCACGGCCAGGGTGAAGGCCAGCACGCGGCCGTCCAGACCGTCCGGCGCGGTGAGGCCCAGGCCGGCGGGCATCCACACCTCGAACCCACGCATCCCCCAATAGGCGGCGAGCAGCCCGAGCCCGCCGCCGGCGAGCGAGAGCAGGGCGCTCTCGGTCAGGAGCTGGCGCACCATGCGGCCCCGCCCGGCCCCGAGGGCGGTGCGGATGGCGACCTCCTTCTGCCGCGCCGTGGCCTGGGCCAGGAGCAGGTTCGCCACGTTGGCGCAGGCGATCAGCAGCACGAGCGCGACCGCCCCCAGGAGGATCAGCAGGGACGGTTTGACGTCTCCCACGATCACCTCCGGCAGCGGCTCCACGCGCGCCCGCCACCCCGTCTCCTGCTCGGGGTAGGCCTGCGCCAGGCGGTCCGAGATCGCCTCCATCTCCGCCTGCGCCGCCTCGATGCCGACTCCGGCCGCCAGGGAGCCGATCGCGACCGCGTTGTGGTTCCCCCGGTTCTGCCGGTCCTCCTGGGTCATGGCCATCGGCACCCAGGCGTCCACCACGGGGCGGAAGCCGAATCCGGCCGGCAGCTCGCCGCCGCGCGGGAACGCGAAGGCCGCCGGCATCACGCCCACGACCGTCACCGGGTTGCCGTCCAGCACGATCTTGCTGCCCACCACCTTGGGGTCGCCCCCGAACCGGCTCTGCCACAGGGACTGCGAGAGCACCGCCGTCGTCGCCGTCGAGCCCTCGTCGTCTCCCGGCTGGAGCGTACGCCCGAGGAGCGGCTTCGCTCCCAGCGCCTGGAAGAACTCGCCCGTCACATTCACCACGTCCAGTTGCTCCGGCTCCCCGGCGCCGGTCAGGGTCATCCCGTCCGACCCCACCAGGGCCAGCTTGTCGAAGGACTTGGCCTGCTGCCAGTCGAGGAAGAACGTCCCGCTGCCCACCGGTAGCCTGTCCGGCAGCCCCACCGCCCGCGCCAACTCCGGGTTCGAAGCCCAGACCACCACCGTCCGCTCCGGCGACGCAAACGGCAGAGGCGCGAGCAAGGTCGAGCTCACCACGCTGAAGATGGCCGTGTTGGCGCCGATCCCCAGAGCCAGGGTCAGCACTGCGATAAACGCAAACGCCGGACGCTTCACGAGCGTCCGGGCGGCATACTTCAAATCTTGAATGAAAGTTCCCATGGTTTCCCACCCCTTCCGGTCTGGTTAGCCATACGGCGGAGCGCCGGGGGGTGTTTCAGGGGTGGGCGGGGAGCCGGGGGCTCTGCTAGCCTGAGAGGCTGTGAGAAAATCGCGGCTGTCAGTTTCTTACGGTTGCTGATTGTGGGATACTTGCTGCATGCAAGACACCCTGTTTCCGATTCCAGCGCCGGAGGTTAGCGGCGTGGCCGCGCA
>Ga0190265_10001693_pt1 | contig 14537 bp, 9 predicted proteins | sample Popmic124T_FD_133135 | JGI IMG/M metagenome (GOLD analysis project Ga0190265, IMG submission 133135) | Populus adjacent soil microbial communities from riparian zone of Indian Creek, Utah, USA - 124 T | ecosystem: Environmental > Terrestrial > Soil > Riparian zone | place: USA: Utah | collected...
CCACGTACCAGTACAGCAGCGAGACCGTGAAGTAGGTGCTGACCGCGAACACGTCCCAGAGCAGCGGGCTCTTGAAGTTCGGCCACATCGACATCTGGTTCGGGATCGGCAGCGCGTAATAAAGGTGCCAGGGCCGGCCGACGTGGATCGACGGGAAGAGCAGCGCGCAAATGACCGCGAAGATGGTCATCGCCTCGGCGAAGCGGTTGACCGAGGTGCGCCACTTCTGCCGGAACAGGAACAGGATCGCGCTAATCAGCGTGCCGGCGTGGCCGATACCGATCCACCACACGAAGTTGGTGATGTCCCAGGCCCAGGCAACCGGGCTGTTGTTGCCCCAGGCGCCGATGCCTTCCCAGAACAAATACGAGACCGAGATCCCGAGCACGCCGAGCAGCAGCAGCGAGATCCCGAAATAGATCCACCAGCCGAGCGGCGCGGTGCGCTCCGTCACGCCGGTCACCTGCTCGGAGACCAGCGCCGGCGTCATGTGCGCGGGCAACAGGCGGGTCTCGCCGATTTCAGCGATGGGGCTATCGGCACTCATCCCTTCATCTCCGGGTTGGGATTGCGAATCTTGCCGAGGAAGCGGGTACGCGGGCGCGTGCCGACGTCCGAGAGCAGCGCGTAGTTGCGGTCGACCGCACGCGCCTTCGACACGGCGCTGGCCGGGTCGTTGATGTCACCGAAGGTGATCGCCTGCGAGGGGCAGGCCTGTTGGCAGGCCGACACGACGTCGCCGTCCTTCATCTCACGCCCCTCGCGCTTGCCGGCGATCTTCGCGCCCTGGATGCGCTGCACGCAGTACGAGCACTTCTCGATCACGCCGCGGAAGCGCAGCGTGACCTCCGGGTTGAACATCAGCTTCTGCGACTCGGGGATGTCCTGGTTGAAGTTGAGGAAATTGAAGCGCCGCACCTTGTACGGGCAGTTGTTCATGCAGTAGCGCGTGCCGATGCAGCGGTTGTACGCGATGTCGTTGAGCCCCTCGGGGCTGTGCGAAGTGGCGTTGACCGGACACACGTTCTCGCACGGCGCTTCTTCGCAGTGCTGGCAGCCGATCGGCTGGAAGGCGACCTCCGGCTGGTCGGCGTCCTCACCGATGTAGTAGCGGTCGATGCGCAGCCAGTGCATCTCGCGGCCGCGCGCCACTTGGTCCTTGCCGACGACCGGGATGTTGTTCTCGGCCTGGCAGGCGATCACGCAGGCGCTGCAGCCGGTACAGCGGTTGAGGTCGATGACCATGCCCCACTGCGGCCCCTTGCTGTAGTCCTGGGTCTTCCACAGCGGCGTGGCCGACGGATCGGGCGTGGCCCACTGACCGAAGTCGGGCGTGCTCTTGTACTCGTCGACATTGGCGTCGATCGCGAGCGGGCGACCCTCCATCAAGTCGTGCTCTTGGGTCTGCGAGATCGGGTACGAGGTGCCGAGCTTCTTCAGCTGAACCCCGCTCGCGAAGTGCGGCGCGGCGCTGGTGCGCAGCGGATACACGTCGAAGCCTGCGCCCGTGGCGTGGCTGCCCGCGGCGGTGCGGCCCCAGCCGAGCGGCAAGCCCACCGTGCCGGGCGCCTGACCGGGTTGGATCCAGGCCACGATCTCGACCGCGGTCCCGCCGGCGCCGCTCAGCCGCACCATTTCGCCGTTCTTGATGCCGAGCGACTTGGCGGTGCTGGGCCCGATCAGCGCGGCGTTGTCCCAGGTGATGCGCGTGATCGGATCGGGCAGCTCGAGCATCCACACGTTGTTCGCGTAGCGGCCGTCGAGCAGCTTGTTGTCGGCGAGGAACACCACCTCGAGCGCGTCGTTGGACGGGGTGCGGGCGGCGGGCAGCGCCGAGAGCGCAGCGGTCACCGCCGGCTCCTGCAGCGGCAGCGCGCCGATCACCTGCGCGTCGTTGCGCGCGCTGACGCCCTTGTGCAGCAGCTGCTGCCAGCTCGGCTGATCGGCGGCGCCGCGCTCGGCGGCGGTGGCCTTGACCAGCGCATGCGCGTCGCGCTCGGGGGACCCCGCGGCCGCACCGGCGAGGGCCGCGAGCAGCTCGCTGTCGGTGGCGCCGCCGAACAGCGGCGCGATCAGCGGTTGCTGCACCGCGTACGCACCGCTGCGCGAGACGTGATCGCCCCAGCTCTCGAGCTCGTGCGCGCGCGGCACGTGCCAGCTGCACGCCGCGCCGGTCTCGTGCCGGTAGCTCGACAGGCAGATGCTGAGCGGCACCTTGGCGAGTGCCTTCTTGAACTGCGTGTCGGCCGGCGCGTCATGCGCGGGATTGCCGCCGAGCACGATCAGCGTCTCGACCTGACCGGCCGCCATGTCGCGCGCGAGGCCCGCGATGTCGGCGAAATGATCGGGCTCGTCGGCGTCGAGCGGCGCCACATAGGTCACCGTCTTGCCCGCATTGCCGAGCGCGGCGTTGATCGCGTGGCAGAGCGCGTGCACCGCCGCCGGTTGGCGCGAGCCGACCAGCACCAGCGACGCACCCTTGTGCGCGGCCAGATCCTTGGCGACCGCATCGAGCCACTGCTTGGGCACGCCGGGTAGCTCGGCGCCGCCGAGCCCAGCGCTCAGACCGCCGAGCGAAACCCCGTTTTGGCCGAGCGACTTTGCGAGCGCCTTGGCGTACGCGCCGATCGACTGCGCGGGCAGGCTCAAGCGGTGGTCGGCGTTCGAGCCGGTCACGCTCATGCTCGGCTCGACCACGTACAGCCGGTTCGGATCCGCGTCGGCAGCGGACGCCATGTGACGACCGCCGGAGAAGCCACGACCGGCGGCCACGCTCCCGCTCTCGGTCATCAGGAAGTCGGAGTCGAGGGCGACGATCACCTTGGCTTCGCCCAGGCGAGGATTGACCAGCAGCGGGCGACCGAACGCGAGCTTGGTCCCTGCGCGCTCGTTCGCGTCGCTGACCGGCGTGTAGGTGTGGAAACGCGCGTTGGGCAGCTTGTCCTGCAGCTGCTTGCGCACGCGCAGGTAGGTCGGCGACAGCGACGGCTCGGCCAGCACGTGCAGTCCGCGCCCACCGTTCGTCGCGAGCTTGCCTGCGAGCGCCGCGAGCGCCGCGTCGAGCTCGGCCTGGCTCCTCGCCGCGCCTTTGTTCGTGGGCGTCTTCGCGCGATCGTTGTCGTAGAGATCCAGCACCGCGGCCTGCGCGAACATGTCGGTCGCACCGAGGCTCGCCGGGTGATCGGGATTGCCCTCGACCTTGGTCGGCCGGCCCTCGTGCGCCTGGACCAGCACGCCCACGGATTCACCGCGCGCGCTCAACACGCTGGCGTAGTGCAGCGGAACGCCGACCGTGACGTCCTGGGGCTGCTCGGTGTACGGCATGATCTTCTCGACCGGCCGGCGAATGCAGCCTTCGATGCCGGCCAGCGTGGAGATCGCACCGCTCAGGGTCAGGAAGTGGCGGCGGCGCAGCCGGGTCAGGTCGGAAGCGTCGACCGTCTGCTTGACGACATCGGAACCCTTGGCCTCTTCCGCCAGCCCGGCCGGGTTCTCTTTCTGCTCCAGGCTCCGCCAGAACACCTTGCTGCCCGAAGTCATGGTCCTGCTCTCGCTCGTCATCGGTGGCACCCCGAACAATGCTGAGGTGGGTGAACTTCGGCGTTGGCGAGCTGCTCTCCAGCTTCGCTCGGCGTCCAAGCCATGTTGGTGATCTGATCCTTGGGCCGCAGGTTGGGCGTGGGGTCGCGGTGACACTCCAGGCACCAACCCATGGCCAGCGGCGTGTCGAGACGCACGACCTCCATCTGGTCGATGCGTCCGTGGCAGCTCGCGCAGCCGACGCCCGCGGCCAGGTGCGCGCTGTGATCGAAATAAACGTGGTCCGGCAGCTTGTGCACGCGAACCCAGGGCACCGGGTTGCCGCTCTTCCAGCTGTCGTGCAGCGGCGCGAGCTTCGCGGAGTCGGGCTTGACCACCGCGTGGCAGCCCATACAGGTCTGCGTCGGAGGGATCATCGCTTCCTGCGAGCGCTCGACGTTGGCGTGGCAGTAGCGGCAATCGATGCCGAGCTCGTCCGCGTGCAGCTTGTGGCTGTACTCGATCGGCTGCTCGGGCGCGTAGCCGACCTGCGTGTTCTTCGGCGAGAAGTAATACCAGATCCCAAACGTGACACCTGCGCCGAGCCCGCCGGTGCCGAGCGCCAAGGCCAGCGGCAGGTAATTCAGTGAGCGGGGGAATAGCTGCATGAAGTGCTCGTGACTTTGAGGGCGTCGGGAAATTGCGCGGCGTTATACTGACGCCTCGCGCAGGACACAAGCGCGGAAGCACTCGGTTCGATCGACCGCGACCGAACGCGGTGAGCGCACCCAGCTCCGAGGCAGCGGTTAGGGTCGCGCCCTCGCTGGCGTCAAGGTCATCCCGCGCCTTGACGCTGTGTGGGCCCGGGTGCTAGCCCTGGCGGGCCTTTTCGGTAGCTGCCCAGGCCCTTCGACCCGCGGACTTCATCGGCGAACTCTCAAGACGGAGCGGCAGGCGCCGCCCCGCTGCCGCGCCTCTTGGCGGCGACCCCCCGATCCGCCCGTCGCAGACCAGTGCTGTCGTGCGGCTGCCGAACCAGACCCGAGCAGACGGTGTAGTGATCATGAAGACATCCAAAGTCCTCGTTTCCGACAAGCTCAGCGACTCCGGTTTGAACGTGCTGCGCGCGGCCGCCGGCATCCAAGTCGACTACCGGCCCGGCCTCAGCGAGGACGAGCTCGCCGACGTGATCGGCGAGTACGACGCGCTGATCATCCGCAGCGCGTCCAAGGTCACCGCCAAGGTGCTCGAGCGCGCCGATCAGCTCCAGGTCGTCGGCCGCGCCGGCATCGGCGTCGACAACGTCGACGTGCCCGCGGCCAGCCGGCGCGGCGTGATCGTGATGAACACCCCCACCGGCAACGCCGTGACCACGGCCGAGCACGCGCTCAGCCTGCTGATGTCGATGGCGCGCAAGATCCCGCAAGCCACCGCTTCGATCCGCGCGGGCAAGTGGGAAAAGAACAAGTTCGAAGGCGCCGAGATCGCGGGCAAGACGCTGGGCGTGATCGGCATGGGCAACATCGGCCGCATCGTCGCCGACCGCGCGCAGGGCCTGAAGCTCAAGGTGATCGCGTTCGATCCGGTGCTCAGCTCGGACAAGGCCGCCAGCCTCGGCATCGAGCTGGTCGCGCTCGAGGATCTGTTCGGCCGCGCCGATTTCATCACCATCCACGCGCCGCTCACGCCCGAGACGAAGAACATCATCTCGGCCGAGTCGATCGCGAAGATGAAGAAGGGCGTGATGATCGTGAACGCCGCGCGCGGCGGGATCGTGGACGAGAAGGCGCTGGCCAAGGCGATCGTCGAAGGCCACGTCGCGTCCGCTGCGCTCGACGTCTTCGTGAAAGAGCCGATCGAGGCCGACAATCCGCTGCTCAAGCTCGAGCAGGTGGTGCTGACGCCGCACCTCGGCGCGTCGACGGCCGAGGCGCAGGAGCGCGTCGCGCAGGAGATCGCCGAGCAGGTGATCGATTACTTGAAGAACGGCACGATCCGCAACGCGGTCAACGTGCCCGCGCTCTCGGGCGATGCGGCGGAACAGATCGCGCCGTACCTCGTCCTCGCGCGGCGCTTGGGCAAGCTGCTGGGACAGCTCGAGTCGATCGACGTGCGCGAGCTGCGCGTGATCTGCTCGGGCCAGGCCGGTGAGTTCGGCGTGCGCCCGGTCGCCAACGCCGCCCTCGCCGGCTACCTCGAGCGCTTCCTGGAAGAGCCGGTCAACCCGATCAGCGCGCCCTACGAGGCCAAGGAGCGCGGCATCCACGTGATCGAGGTGCGAGAGGACACGCCGCGCCGCTACACCAGCAGCGTGCGCGTCACGATCTCGGGCGAGTCGGGCCTGCACACCGCGACCGGCACGGTCAGCGCGGCGGGTCAGTCGCTGCTCGTCGGCATCGACGGCTACGAGCTCGACGCCGCGCTCGAAGGCCGCGTGATCATCATGCAGAACCTCGATCGCCCGGGCGTGATCGGCGCGGTCGGTACGATCTTGGGCAAGCGCGAGATCAACGTCTCGCGCATGCAGGTCGGCCTGGCCGACGGCGAAGCGCTGGCGGTCTGGAACGTGGACCAGGAAGTCCCCGAGGACGCGCACAAGGAGCTGCGTGCGCTGTCGAACGTCCGCTCGGTGCTGCTCGTCAAGCTGTGACCGCGCGCGCATCCGCCGCCCGACGCTCTGCTTCGCCGCGCGCACGTGCGGCGGGCGGAGCGCAAGCTCAGGTCGGCGACCAGACCGTGAGCATGGAGCTCGCGCGCGTCAACGGCGCGCTGGCCAGTCCCAAAGGCATGGGCGATCTACTTCCGCCCGAAGCCGCGGCGCGCAGAGCGCTCGCATCGAGCGTGCTGCAGTGCTTCGAGCTGTGCGGTTACGCGCTCGTCACGCCGCCGGTGTTCGAGCACGCCGAGGTGATGCAGCGCGGCAACGACACGCTCGAGAACCGCGACCTGTTCCGCTTCGTCGAGCCCGAGAGCGGCGAGGTCGCCGTGCTGCGCCCCGACATCACGCCGCAGATCGCGCGCATCGTCGCGACGCAGCTCGCCGATCACGCGCTACCGATCCGGCTCTGCTACGAGGGCCGCATCTTTCGCCGCCAGCGTGGCCGCGCGCGCAGCCATCGCCACGTCAGCCAGGTCGGCGTCGAGTGCGTCGGCCTCGGCGAGGTCGAAGGCGACACCGAAGTGCTCGCGCTGGCGATCAGCGCGTGCGAGCAGATCGGCCTGCACGACTTTCGCGTGGAGCTGACCGACATCCGCCTGGTGCGCTCGCTGCTGCAGGACGTGCCCGACGCCGCGCGCAGCGCCCTGTCCGAAGCGCTCGCGCAGAAAGACGCCGCCGCGCTCACCGCGATCGCGAAGAACCGCGGCGTCCCGCGCGAGCTCGCGGCTCAGCTCGTCGCGCTGATCGAGTGCTACGGCGAGCGCGACGTGCTGATCGCGGCTGCCAAGCGCTTCCGCTCCCCCGCCGCGAAGAGCGCGCTGCGCAGCCTGCAGTTGATCACCGATGCGCTCTACGAGCTCGGTGTGGGCGAGCGCATCTGCTTCGATTTGAGCGAGACGCGGGGGCTCAGCTACTACACCGGCATGCGCTTCTGCATCCTCGCGCACGGCCCGGGCGAAGAGCTCGGCAGCGGCGGGCGTTACGACAGCTTGCTGGCACGTTTCGGCGCGGATCTGCCGGCAACCGGGTTCGCGCTCGATCTCGGCAACCTGCAGTGGACGTTGCGCGAGCAAGGTCACGCGCCGCTATCGAAGTCGCCGCCCCGGATCGTCGTCGGCGGCGGCGATCGGCAGGCGCGCCAAGCCAGCGCGGAGCGCTTGCGCGCGGCCGGACTGGTCGCCGCGGGCTTGCCGGACTCCGATCCCGCGCGTTGCCTCGCTTTCGCCCGGAGCTGGGGCTACGATGCCGTACTGCTTCTCACGCGCGGCGCCGTTCGTCTGCTGCGCGTGCTCGATCAATCAAGCCAAACGCTGACGGAAGTCGATCCCGAGCTGGTGCGGCGCATGCTGCGCGGTCCGGGTAGCAAGCGCGCTGCGCAGCGAGCAAAGGACTGACGCGATGGGAGCCGTAGTGGTCGTGGGCGCCCAGTGGGGCGACGAGGGCAAGGGCAAGGTCGTCGACATCTACGCCCACTACGCCGACCAGATCGTGCGCTACGGCGGCGGCGCCAACGCCGGTCACACCCTGGTCGTCGACGGCAAGAAGCTCGTCTTCCACCTGATCCCATCGGGCGCCTTGCACCCCGGCAAGCGCTGCGTGCTGGGCCAGGGCACGGTGATCGATCCGGCTGTGCTGCTCAAGGAAATCGGCGAGCTGCAGCAGCGCAACCTGTTCGATCCCGGCTTCGTCGTGTCGGAGCGCGCGTTCCTGGTGCTGCCGCAACACATCCTGGTCGACAAGCTACGCGAGCAGCGCGAAGGCGCGATCGGCACGACCGGTCGCGGTATCGGGCCCGCATACGAGGACAAGGTCGGCCGCCGCGGCCTGCGCATGGGCGACTTGCTCTCGCGCGACAAGTTCGCCCGCAAGCTCGACGCCAACCTGGCGGCGTGGCGCCCCACGATCGAGGCGCTGGGCGGTGAAGCCCCCGCCGCCGAGGGCATTCTGGTGCGCTACATGGAGCACGCGCGCGAGCTCGCCCCCTTCATCGGCGACGCGGCCGGCGCCGTGCACGCCGCGTTGCGCGACGGCCAGCGCGTACTGATGGAAGGCGCGCAGGGTACGTTGCTCGACATCGACAGCGGCACGTACCCGTTCGTCACCAGCTCGACCACGGTCGCGGGCGGTGCCTGCTCGGGCGCCGGCATCGGCCCGACCGAGATCGACGCAGTCGTCGGCATCACCAAGGCCTACGCCACGCGCGTCGGCGAGGGCCCCTTCCCCACCGAGCTCGAAGGCGCGCTCGGCGACACGCTGCGCGAAGCCGGCGCGGAGTTCGGCGCCACCACCGGCCGGCCGCGCCGCTGCGGCTGGCTCGACCTCCCCGCGCTGCGCTTCGCGGTGCAGGTCAACGGGCTGAGCGGCCTGGCGCTGACCAAGATCGACATCCTCACGGGCATGGCCGAGATCCCCGTGTGCACGCGCTACAAGCTCAACGGCCAGGAGCTCGACGTCCCGCCCTACGACGAGCTCGAACGGGTCGAGCCCGTGTTCGAGACCTTCCCCGGCTGGAGCGAGCCGATCTCGGACTGCCGACGGATCGAAGACTTGCCGATCAACGCGCAGCGCTACGTGACCGCGATCGAGCGCCTGGCCGGTTGTCCGATCTGGCTGGTCAGCGTCGGCGCCGACCGCGAACAGACGATCGTGATCAAGAACCCGTTTAAGTGACGGGAAGGGCACGCGCCCTTCCCGCCCCGCCGGCAAAGCCGTCGGGGGCCCACCCATCCGCGGGTCGCGCGCTCACGCGCTGCTCCGCGTTACTGCGAAGTGGGCGCCAAGGGCACGCGCCCTTGCCCCACTCATCCGCGGGGTCGCTGCGCCTTCGCGCAGCTCCTCAGGCGGTACGCAGTTCCTAGGCGAGCGCGATGACGTCCATCTCCACGCGCGCATTCGCGGGCAACGCCGCGACCTGCACGGTCGAACGGGCCGGCGGCGTTCCGGGAAAATACGCGGCGTAGGCGCGGTTGACCTCGGCAAAGTCGGCCATGTCCGCCAGATAGATCGTGACCTTCACCGCGCGCTCGAGGCTGCTGCCCGCCGCGGCCAATACGGCGGTCTGGTTGTCGAGCACGCGGCGCACGTGATCGCCGATATCCGCACTCTCGATCAACTTCCCGGTACGCGGGTCGAGTGGGACCTGGCCCGAGGTGAACACGAGCCCGCCCGCGACGATCGCTTGGCTGTAAGGCCCGACGGCCTTGGGAGCGTCCTCGCTCGTAATCGCGCGCTTGCTCATCGCATGCCTCCTCCGCTCCGGCGCAGTGCAGAACCGCGTACCGACTGCTAGCTTCGCTGCCCTACGATGAAGATCGCGACCTGGAACGTCAACTCGATCAAGGCGCGCAAGGACCGCCTGCTGGCCTGGCTCGGCGCGCATGCGCCCGACGTGCTGTGTCTGCAGGAGCTCAAGCTCGAAGCCGCGGCCTTCCCGCACGAAGAGATCCGCGCGCTCGGCTATCACACGGTGCTGCACGCGCAGAAGACCTACAACGGCGTGGCGATCCTCAGCCGCCGCGAGCCCGAAGCGGTCGCGATCGGCTTCGACGACGGCGTCGACGACCAGCAAGCGCGCGCGATCGCAGCGACCGTCGAGGGCGTGCGTGTGCTCTGCGTCTACGTGCCCAACGGCGGAGAGCCGACCTCCGACAAGTTCGCGTACAAGCTCGAGTGGCTCGAGCGCCTCGGCTCCCATCTGCAGGCGCGCTACCAGCCGAACGAAGCGCTGGTCGTGTGCGGCGATCTCAACATCGCCCCTGACGACTCCGACGTCGCGCGCCCGGACGAATGGCGCGGCACGGTGCTCTGCCACGACGACGTGCGCGCCGCCTTTCGCGGCCTGATCGACTGGGGGCTGGTCGACTGCTTCCGACAGCACCACCCGAACGGCGGCGTGTACTCCTGGTGGGACTACCGCATGCTCAGCTTCCCGAAGGGCAACGGCCTGCGCATCGACCACGTGCTCGCCACGCCGCTGATCGCGGAGCGCTGCCGCGCCGCGAGCATCGACCGCGAGCAACGCAAGGGCAAGCTGCCGTCCGACCACGCCCCGGTGATGATCGAGCTCGAAACAGCCTAGACGTCGGGAAATTCGGGCGACCGGCGCTCGAGGAACGCGCCCATGCCTTCCTGCTGCTCGGGGCTGTCGAAACGGTCCGCGAACGCCTGCGCCTCGAGCGCGAGACCGACCGCCAGCGGCTCGTCCCAGCCCAGGTCGATCGCGCGCTTGGCTGCGGCCACGGAGCGCGGACCGTTCGCCGCGATCATGCGCGCGCGCTCGAGCGTGCGCTCCATCAACTCGGCCTTGGGCCACACCTCGTTGACCAGCCCGATGCGCAGCGCCTCCTCGGAGTTGAGCTGACGCCCGGTGTAGATCAGCTCCCGGGCGTGGCCGAGCCCAACCCTCCGCGCAAGCCGCTGCGTCCCGCCGAAGCCCGGCAACACGCCGAGCTTCACCTCGGGCTGCCCGATCTTGATCTTGTCCGACGCGTAGATGAAGTCGCACGCCAGCGCGAGCTCGCAGCCCCCGCCGAGCGCAAACCCGTTCACCGCCGCGATCACCGGACAGGCCAGCGCCTCGATCGCGTCGAACGTCCCCTGCCCGAGCTGCGCATAGACCAGCGCCTGCGCCTTCGTCATCGCCTTCATCGACGCGATGTCCGCTCCCGCACTGAACGCCCGCTCGTCCGCGCTGGTCACGATCACACAGCGCGGCCGCATCTCCCGCGCCCGCTCGACCGCCGCCACCAGTCCGCGCAGCACCGGCTCCCCCAACGCATTGAGCGCCGGCCCCTTCAACGTGATGACGACAACCCGCGCGTCTTCAGCCGCGCCCTCGACGGTAACCAAGTCGGACATGCCCGCGGTCTACCGACTGCAGTCGCTTTCGACAAGGCAAGACTGCGACGGGATCAACGGCCGCCGACTCGCAATCGCGTTCGGCTCACGCGGAGCAGCGCGCAAGCGCGCGACCCGCGGATGGGTGGGGCCCCAGCGGCTCCGCCGATGGGGCGGGAAGGGCGCGTGCCCTTCCCGATTGAAAAAGGAACGGAGTATGAGCTCGGCGCTAAGCCGAGCTCACACGTAGTGGGCGATGCTGGATTTGAACCAGCGACTTCCTCCGTGTGAAGAAGGCACTCTACCACTGAGTTAATCGCCCGATAGCGGCCGTTATCTACCAGCGCACGCAGCAGGTCGCAACCTGTGCGTGCGCTACTTGCCGCCTTCGCCCAGCTTCGCGCGCAGCAGGTCTCCGAACGTACCGAAGCCCTGCTTCGCCGCTTCGCGCCGGTAGTCCTTCACCGCGCGCCGCTCTTCGTCGATCTGCAGCGCCTTGGGCGAGCAGCGCAGACCGCCGTCCCGGTCGATGCCGATGATCTTGACGTCGAGCTCGCTGCCGAGCGCGTACGCCTTGCGCAGATCGCCGCCGCCTTTCAGCAGCTCGGTGCTCGGGACGTAGCCGCGGGCACGCCGGCCGACCACGCCGGCCACACGCACGACCAGCCCGCGCGGCTCGACCCGCGCCACCTTGACGGTGATGCGCGAGCCCGGCCGCAGGCTGCGCGGCGCTTCCTCGCCGGTCGCCTTCGCGAACTCCTCGGCTTCCTGCGGCGTCAGCTTCGACAAGCTGATGCGGCGCGCGCGCGCGTCGACGCGCTCGATCACCACCGGCAGCTCGTCGCCTTCTTTCACCGCCTGGCTCGCGTGCTGCAAGTCGCGCCCGAGCTCCGTGATGTGGAGCAGGCCCTCGACCTGGGGCGCAAGCTCGATGAACGCGCCGAACTCGGTCGTGCGCGTCACCTTGCCGTTGCGTACGGTGCCTTCCTGCAGCAGCTCGTTGTGCGCGTCCCATGGGTCCGGCATCAGCGACTTCATCGACAGGCTCACGCGGTCGATGCGCTCGCGGCGGACGCCCTCGGAGGTCCGCCGGGGATCGGCGCCGACCCGTAGGATCTGCACCTCGACCTCGTCGCCCGGCTTGGCCACGTCGGCGGGACGCACGCCGTGCTGGAACGAGAGCTCGCTCTGGTGCACCAGGCCTTCGATCCCGCCGATGTCGACGAACACGCCGAACTCGCGCACCTGGGTCACGCGACCCTTGATGCGCTGGCCCGGCTGCAAGGTCTTGATCAGCTCCTTGGCCTTCTTGCGCAGCTGACGCTCGAGGATCGAGCGGCGGCTAACAATCAGGTCCTTGGACATGTTCTGCGACGACGGCAGCAGGAACTCGAGCCGCTTGCCGACCAGCTCGTGCGGATCGCCGATCTCCTCGAGCGCCATCGCGCTGGCCGGACAGAACGCGCGCAGGCCTTCGACCAGCACGTCGAACCCGCCGCGGTTGAAGCCGTATACGAGTCCCTGTACGCGCCGTCGTTCGACGCGGTAGCGCTCGGCGTTCTGCAGCACCGCTTTGCGATCGATGATGCGGTTGACCAGCGCGATGTGGCCGCTCTCCGCGACCGCCCCGACGCGACCACGGAAGACCTGACCGAGCGGCGGCGGCTCCTGCCGGGGCAGGTTGTCCGGCACCACCGGCGCCGGCATCAGCGGACCGCGCGCACTCCGCACACCTTCGTGCTCTTCGCCGTCGGCGTCGTCGTCGTGGTCCGCGTGCTCTTGCGCATCCGCTTCAGTGAGCGCAGCCGCTGCTTCGAGATCGACGCCCGGCTCGGTAGCCGCCGCGGCATCCACGACCGCGGCCGCGGCCGCGTCGGGACCCACGTCGGACACTTGCTCCGGCGCAGTCGCTTCAGCTGCAGGAGCGCTCTCCCCGGTCTCGGCAACCGCGCCCTCAACCGGCGCGATCTCGGCCGGCGCGGTCTCGGCCGCCGCGGTCTCAGCCGCCGCGGTCGTCTCAGCCGCCGCAGCATTCGCGCCCGCCGCAGCCGCGATCGCCGCGGCCACCTTGGGGCTGACCACTGGCGGTGGCTCGGGCTCTGGCGGCAGCTCGCGCGGCTCGTGCTCGTCGGCGTACGCCAAGGCTTTGCCGAACAAGTCGACCGTGATCGTGCCGTCTTCGACGGCCTTGACCCGGCCCGCCACAACCTCGCCGACCGCGAAGCCGTGCTTGCGCCCGGCGTTGGCGCCGGTGAAGAAGCGCGAGAACGGAGCGAGCGGCGCGTCGCGGCGCCGGCCACGCTCTTCGTAGGGGGCGGCACCTTCCGCAGCTTCGCCCTCGGGACGCGGGCCCTTGCCCTTCTTGCGGCGGCGGCGCTTGCGCTTGCCGCCGGCTTCGCCGCCAGCAGCGTCGCCACCGGCTTCGGCTGCACCTTCGTCGCCGTCACCCGCGCCTTCCTGCTCTTCGCCGCCTGCAGCGTCGGCGTCCGGCTCGCTCACGGCGTCCGAGCCTGCTGCCGCTTCCGGCGCAGACTCGTCGCCTGCGCTCGAAGACGCCGCGAGCTCACCCGCGGAGCTGTCGCCCGCAGTCGAGGTCGGTTCTTCGGAGCGCGGGGATGCCTGCTCCGCCGGGGGCGGAGTTGGCTCGTCTTGAATAGGCTCGCTCGAGCCGTGGGCTTCGGGCACTTCCGACATGGGCAATCGCCAGCACCGACTGTTCGCACCCCCGACCGGCAGCCTGCGCGTCAGGCCGAAGATCGCTGCGGCTCACGGGATACTGCGGAGCTCCCGCTTGCGCAACAGCGCCGACCGACGGTCAATTCCGGCGGCGGGCGGACTCTAGAGGTGGTTTTGAGGTCGGGGCGCGGAGCCTAAATCGCCGACCCCCCCCCGCGCAACTGCTCGTGTGCACCAGCGCCCGATTCGTTGCACCTCTGACGCACCGCGTCAGAACGCGACGGGATAGGCGACCTTCAAGCTGGCCTGACTGAAGCTTGGAAAGCGGGCCGCGCGCACGGCACGCGCCATACAGGAGCCTTCCGGGGTGCCGGCGAACGGGCCTTCGACGAGCGCGTGCGAGATGCGGCCGGTACCGGCGATGGTCGCAGCGATCTGGGCGACGCCATGCTGCCCCGCAGCGCACTGTTCGAGCTGCGCGCGCACGGCTTCGAAGCCGGCGGCGACTGCCTCGCGGGTTGGGACGAGCCGCAGGTCCGCGGGCTGCACGGCATTGCTAGCCGCCGGCACACGCGCGGTCACCGCAGGGGCGGCAGCGGCTACTCGAGCCGTCGGCGGGCGCGGCCCTGCGCTCCGCTCAGCGGGGGCGATTTCGGCTGCTGCCGGCGTGGCGCGCACGCGTGAGGCAGGCGGCTCAATCGTTTCGGACGCGCTCGGCGCGGCTTCGGGCTCCGGTTCCACCGCAACGGCGACCACCGCCTCGGTCGGGGTGTTGGATGCGGCCGGGGTTGCCCTCTCGGGCGAGGCAGCGGGCGGCTTGGAAGCGAGACCGGCGGTGGGTGTGGAC
>Ga0190265_10001694_pt1 | contig 14536 bp, 7 predicted proteins | sample Popmic124T_FD_133135 | JGI IMG/M metagenome (GOLD analysis project Ga0190265, IMG submission 133135) | Populus adjacent soil microbial communities from riparian zone of Indian Creek, Utah, USA - 124 T | ecosystem: Environmental > Terrestrial > Soil > Riparian zone | place: USA: Utah | collected...
CCGGCGGGCCGACAGTCTCGGGATTACCTGACCGAGCGGAGGGGTGGCTTCTCGGTGTGGTCTGGGGTCGCGCATCCCGGCCGTGGCCGAGGAAGACACTGCTTTCGCGGGTCGCGGCGCTGCATTCTGGGCAGCCGCTGCCGACACAGCGGCGCCGCACGCGTCGGTTGTGCACTACGTCTACGACGTTGCCGATGCCGAACGCGACGTCGCGCGAAGGTCTACGGCGATGCGAAAGTACGGGCGGCTCGTGGCGCTCAAGCGCGAGTGCAACCCCCGACAACGTCTTCCGGCTCAACCAGAACATCAGGCCCGAATACCGGCCACGCGCAGGCTGCGGCCCCAACATGCCGCGCGAGGTCATGCGCCACGCACTGCGGGTGAGCGGGGGCCTACTGCGGATCACTTTTCAAGCCCCAAGCGCAGCGCCAGCTACTTTGAAAGGTTGTGCCCGAGCCGAGTCTAGAGATCGTCTGGCAGCAGGATGGGAGCGCCGAGCTCCTCGAGAGCGTTCCCGGCGCGGCGCCCCGCCGCGCAGACGTCGACGAGCTGATCCGGCTCAGCAGGTCGCCGCCTGCGAATGCGGGCGGGAGCGCACGCGCTGTCTTCGCGGTCGTCGAGCTCGCGCAGCGGTCGGTGACCGAGGGCCTTGTCCACCCGTACCTCGACTACGGCGGCGCCTGGCACGCCTTCTGGGGCGCGACGCTCGACGAGAGTGTCCAGACGCAGCTGACGCAGATCGCTGCGGCGCTGCCCGCGGCGGCCGCACGGGCGTTCGGCGGCGACCGGGGCGCGACCGTGCACGACCTCTATCCGGTCGTCGTCGACCAGATCGCCCGCGACCGGCTGCGGGTTGCGCGCGTCAGCCTCCGCAATCGGCTGCGCGCCGGCCGCCCGACGGCCGTCGACGTCTTCCTGGACGGGCTCGCTGCCGCCGACCCGGAGCTTCCCGCTCATTCCGGCTTGGCGGCGCTGCACAAGAAGGTGTCCGCTTGGCTCGAAGCGGGGCTGCGCGGGCGGTCGACGGCGCGCTGGCAGCTTGGGCTCCATCTCGACGAGCGTGGTGACCGGCTCGTCGCCGAGCTCTGGCTGCACGCGGAGGACGACCCGACTCTCAGCCTGCCGGCCTCGCTGCTGGAGGGTGACGGCGACGAGATCTTCACGTTCCTGCGCGCGAGCGACGCACGCCGTGATCTCGCCCAGCGGCTGACGGAGATCGAGCCGCTGCTCGCCGAGCACGGGATCCGTTTCGACGCCGCCGCGCCGAGTGAGGCCGAGCTCGACCCGGACGAGGTCCGCCTCTTCCTGCGCGAGGGGATGCCCGCCCTCGAGGACCGCGGCGTGTCGGTGCTGCTGCCCTCGGGCTGGTTCGGCTCGCCAAGCCGGCTGCGCGTCGACCTCACGGCGACGAGCGGTCCACCCGCTCGCTCGAGCGGGCTCCTCTCGACCTCCGCCCTCGCGACCTTTGACTGGAAGCTCGCCGTCGGGGACGTCGCCCTCACCGAGGAGGAGCTGGCCGAGCTCGCGAGCGCGAAGGAGCCGCTGATCCGCGTCGCGGGCCGCTGGCACGTGCTGCGGCAGTCGGAGGTCGAGCGCGCGCTGCGCTTCCTCGAGCGGCGCCGGCGCGGCGGCGGGCTCGTCGAGCTCGTCCGGGCAGTCTCCGGGATCGAGACGGGCGAGGCGGGCGTCGAGCTCGGCGAAGTGCATCTCGACGCGCCGCTCGCAGAGCTGCTCGGCGACGGCGACGCGCGCTTCCGGCCGCTGCCGACACCGTCGCGCATGCGCTTCGAGCTTTTCGAGTTCCAGGAGCGCGGGCACGGCTGGCTGCGGCTGCTCGGCGATGTTGGCGTCGGCGGGATCCTGGCCGACGACATGGGGCTCGGCAAGACCGTGCAGGCGATCGCGATGCTGGTCTCTGAGCGCGAGGATGGCGTCGAGCTCGGACCGACGCTCGTGGTCTGCCCGATGAGCATCGTCAAGCAGTGGGCCGCAGAGATTGCGAAGTTCGCGCCGGGCCTGCGCGTCCACCTCCACCACGGCAGCGCCCGCCTCGGCGCCGCCGAGCTCGCGCTGGCCGCCCAGGGCCACGACGTCGTCGTCACTTCATACGATCTCGCCGCGCGCGACGTCGACGCGCTCGCCGCGATCTCGTGGGACCGGCTGCTGCTCGACGAGGCCCAGGACGCCAAGAACCCGGCGACGAAGCGTGCCCGTGCGCTGCGCCGGCTGCGCGCGCGGCGGCGGCTCGCGATGACGGGCACCCCGATCGAGAACCGGCTCGGCGAGCTCTGGGCGATCATGGACCTCGTGAATCCCGGACTGCTCGGCTCGCGCGAGTGGTTCGACCGCACGTTCGCGAAGCCGGTGGAGGTCCGCGGCGACGAGCGTGCGCTCGAGCGGCTCCGCTCGATTGTGCAGCCCTTCGTCCTCCGGCGCGAGAAGAATGCGCCCGAGGTCGAGCTCGAGCTGCCGCCGATCACGATCGAGAAGGACTACTGCCGTCTCACCGTCGAGCAGGCGAGCCTCTACCGCGCAACGGTCGATCGCTGGCTGCCGCGGATCGAGGCGCACGAGGACCGCTTCGGCCGCCGCGGCGCCGTGCTCGCGATGCTCGGCCACCTCAAGCGGGTCTGCAACCACCCGGAGCTGTTGGTCGCGACCGGGCGCGCGCTCGACCGCCGGTCCGGGAAGCTCGAGCGGCTCGTCGGACTCCTTCACGAAGTCCCCGAAGGCGACAAGTCGCTCGTCTTCACGCAATACCCCGGCTTCGACCGCCTCGCGCCGCACCTGGCGGAGCGGCTCGGAGCGAGCGTCGGCTTCTTCCACGGACGGCTGAACGCCCGGCAGCGCGCAGAACTGCTGGCGGCGTTCGATCGGAAGGACGGGCCGTCGGTGCTCGTGATCTCGATCCGCGCCGGCGGCCGCGGCCTCAACCTGCCCGCCGCGAACCACGTCTTCCACTTCGATCGCTGGTGGAACCCGGCGGTCGAGCAGCAGGCGACCGACCGCGCGCACCGATTCGGGCAGCGCAAGCACGTCTACGTGCACAGCCTCATCTGCTCAGGCACCCTCGAGGAGCGGATCGACGCGCTGCTCGACGCGAAGCGCGAGCTCGCCGAGAAAGTGATCGCAGGCCGCTCCGAGGACTGGCTCGGCGACCTCGACCTCGGCACTATCCGAGCCGCCGTCGCCCTTGCGCCCGACCTCGAGGAGGCGGCATGAGCGAGGTACTCAACGACGGCCGGCCGATCCTGATCGAGAGCGAGCGCGACCGGATCGGCGCCGGCCCCTGGGCGCGGCTGTTCGCTTCCGCCGTTGAACCGCACGAAGGCTCGTCGGCCGCCGAGCGCGGGCGCCAGCTGGCGCGGGCGGGAGCGGTGCACACGGTGACTGTGGCCGAGGGCGAGCTTGGCGGCGAGGTCGAGGAGCACACCGCGACGATCGCGGCGGAGCCGGTCCCGGTGCGGATCTGGAGCGCGATCGTGAGGTCGGCCTCGCGCACCGCGTCGCTCGTGGCCGGGATCGAAGGGCGCGCGCAGTCGGTGCAGCTCATGCACGCGATGACCGTCGACTGGGAGGAGCCGCTCGTCCCGATCGGCAGGTCACTGAGCCGCTCGTGCACGTGCGGGCGCGACGCCTGCGAGCACGTCGCCGCGCTCGCCTTCGCGATCGCAAGCGAGATCGATCACGACCCGGGGCTGCTGCTCCGGTGGCGCGGGTGCGTCGAGCGAGTTGAGGACGAGCCGGCGCCGGTGATCGAGCCGGACACGAGCAGCGACGCTTGGCAGGCCGGCGCGCTGCCGGAGCCGCGCCCGCTCCGTCCACTCCCGGTCGGGGCCGTGCTTAAGCGGCTGGGGCCAACCGGCATCCGCGTCGGCGCGAACGACCTCGCTGCCACGCTCGAGCCCGCCTACGCCGCCTTCGCGCAGGGTGACGTCGTCGACCGATAGCGGGCGGCCGCGCCGGGGGCGCGTCCGCCCACGTGTGCCGTTACTCGTTTGTACTCGGCAAGCTGCCCGAGAACTCCGGCGACAGCGCAAGGTCGGGCGTCTAGGCCGATCGGTGTCAGCATGTCTGACAACAAAACATTTGCAAATGCAGGCAAAACATGCCCCCGGGCCGAATCGAACGGCCGCACGCGGTTTGCGGAACCGCGTGTCGGCTTAGACTCAGGGCCCGATGAAGTTGCGCGCCCGGTTAATCGACCCGGCGTCGCCCGCAGCGGCAGTCGAGCTCCTCGTACTGTCTACCGCATGTGTCGCTGGCACCTCCTGGTACGGGACCAGCGGCTCCAACGCCGTCTACGCCGCCGCACCTGACCTGACGAGACCTCAATCAGTGGCCGGAGCTCCCTCGTCACCGCTCGCCGCCCTGGCCGAGGCGATCGTTCGACCCGGTGACATGTCCGTCGACGACGTCGTGATCCCCACGAGAACTTCGTCATCGAAACTCACCTTTCTCTCTCGAAGCATTGTCGCGGTGGAGCCTGCCGGAGCGACTGAGCCTCATCGCGCGATCGGCGTTGTGGTTAGCCGGCGAGCAGGAACCGGACCTGCCGCTTGCCGACGTCAGCCGACTCGAGCTTGACCGAGACGCGCTCGCCCAGCGGCAGGTCGCCCTTGCAGTGCGCGGTTACCGCGGGGTCGGTCAGCTGGATGCTCCCGCCGCCGTCGTGCTCGTCCACGTCGATAACGACCGCGGTGAATGTCTCGCCGACCCTGTGCTCGAGCAGCGCCGCCTCGACGGTGGAAATGATCCCAGCTTCGTACTGCTGCGCCCGCCGGCCCGATCGCTCCATCGTGTGGGGGAGCTCCGGGAGCGCTGAGCGCGCCCACTCGGGCACGTCCATGTCGGCCGATACGGCCACGCACACCTCGCCGACGTAGCGATCGACGAGCCGGCGCAGCGGAGCGGTCGTGTGCGCATAGGGCGCTCCGATGCCGGCATGGACGGGCTGCTCCGGTGCCTCGCCGTCGAAGGCGGCGTAGCCTGAGCCGCGGAGCAGCACAGTCGACTCCGCCAGGAAGGCGGCCTGCGCCGGCACTCGCGGATCCAGGGTCCGGATCAGATCGGCATACGTGACCTCCGAGCCCCAGTCGATTGCGAGCGCCTTCGCGATCCTGCGCAGGCGCCCGACCGCCTTCGCGTCGGCGGTCGGGAGCGTCCGCAGCAGACCGACGCTCGCCGACAGCATGAGCTCTGCGGCCGCCTGACCGGTCATGAGCGAGATCTGCGCGTTCCAGCGCTCGACGGGGAGCGGCGCGCGAAAGCTGAGCTCGTACCCACCTGGGCCGGTGTCGACCTCCTGGTCGGGGATCGGCAGGTCGATGCCGCCGAGCCGCTTCTCGCGCTCCTGCCGCAGAAGGCCGACTTCGCGGAGCAGCTGCAGCGACTCGTCTGCGGAGCCCTCGTCGAGCGAGCGCTGGACGCCCGCGTAGTCGAGCTTTTGGCGGCTGCGGACGAGAGCCTTGCAGAGGGCGACCTCAACCCCCTCGCCCGTCGCGTCCAGCTCCATCGTCCAGACGAGGGCGGGCCGGACGTCGTCGGGAAGCAGGCTGCCCGCTCCTTCGCACAGGACTGGTGGATAGAGGCGGGCGTTCTCATCCGGCGCGTACAGCGTCTGCCCGCGCGCCTGAGCCTCGAGATCCATCGGCCCGCCCGGCGTGACGAACGCGGCGACGTCTGCGATCGCATAGCGGACGCGATAACCCTCGCCGTGGCGCTCGAGGTGGAGCGCCTGATCGAGGTCGAGCGATTCCGGCGGGTCGATCGTGACGAACGGGATCGCGGTCTCGTCCGCGTCGGGCAGACGCGGGGAGCGAACGGACTCCTCCGCGTCGGCGAGAGCCTCGGGCGGAAACTCGAGCGACACGTCGAGGCTCGCACGGAGATCGGCGAAGGAGGCCGCGATCCTCGCGGCCTCTGGCGAGGCGAACCGGATGCGACGCGACATCGCGCCAATCTAGTCAGCCGACCGATTTGCGGGCGGCTGGTTCGCCGCCCCGCTCGGATCCTCGTGCCAGGTCACCTCAGCGGGCGTGGCGCCTGACAGAGGCGCGACGACGGTCGAGCCGTTGCCCGTTCAGGTTCAGGATGCGATCACGGCGGGTGTGTCTTGTTGGCTCGTCTTCTGGGACCACGTTGGCGCCTTCGTCAACGATCGCGGTCGAATGTTGGCGGCGATGAGCGAGTTGCCCAGGACGAACGTATCGATGACCTCCACGCCCTCCTCCACGACTACGTGGGGATCGTGATCCCGGCATAGATCGTGCCGCCGCGCTGGCAGGCGCCGAAGCAGTGCTGCCGCGCTCGCGCCCTCCGACGTGCTCGCCTCGCCGTGATCGACGCCGCCCCGGACGCGGCATCGTCGTCGTTCGCGAGCTGTCCGGGAACGGCTGCGACGACATTCCTCTGGCAGCCGCGCGTGATCCCGTGCTCACGACCTTGCGTCAGCCGCACGCCGGCAAGGGTGACGCCGGTGTCACCCTTGCCGGCCTAAAGGACGGGCCCGCGGCCCGGCCGGCTCAGTCGAGCAGGTGGTCGAGCACGCGGCCCATGACCGCGTTGCGCGACGCCTGTGTCGAGATGCCCTCGAACCCGAAGCCCATCAGGATGGAGTCCGGGGTGCTGATGCTGGAGCCGACCGGGAACCCGGTGGCGTCGGTGCGGATCCAGTTGTTTGCGTTCGGTCCGCTGCCGGCCGGCGGCCCGGTGACCTGCCAGCCGTCGAGGCCGGCCTCGAACGACGTGCTGGTGCCGTCGGGCAGCGTCACATCGTCCAGGAACACGCCGAGCTGCTGCACCGCCCAGTCCGACACGTAGGCGATCGAGATCTCGACAGTCTTGCCGGCGTACGCGTTGAGGTTGATCCTCCACTGTTGCCAGCCGGCGGAGTTGCCGGAGGCGGCGTTCCACGATCCGGTGGTGCCGGTCGCCGTGCACGTGTCCGTGGCGCTATTGAACGTCTGGTAGTGATCGAGCCACGGGTGCAGGTCGCGCCACCCGGCCGCGCAGCTGTCGCCCGGCGCGGTGGTCGTGTGGCCGTTCGCGTCCGGCAGCGTCGTCCAGTCGTTTCCGCCGGCGGTCCGCGCCTCCACGAACAGGTGGTCCCAGGCGGGCTCGGTGTCCCACGAGCTCCAGAACGTGAGATCGCCGCCACCGGCCGGCACCGCGATCTCGCGGGTCAGCCGCTTGTAGGTGACGTCGGCGATCCGCGAGTAGACGTACTGCTCGCCGGTGTGGGGCGAGAACGGCCCGCCCGGCTTGTCATACCTGCTCGACGGCCAGCTGTTGAACTGCGGGAACTCGGTCGGGGCCAGGATGCCGCTGGTGGACACGAACGACGCGCTCATGTTCTGGTTGTCGGCGCCGTCCGGGCCGAACATCCAGGACAAGCCGACGAACGGATCGTCGATCCCGTTGACGCCGAAATGATCGCCCGTCTCAGGATCGTGCCCGTCGCCGGGTGCCAGCGCGTACGCGCCGAGCCAGTACTCCAGGACGTCGTTGATCCCGTCGCTGCTCGGTGAGCCGGCGAGCGCCAGGCAGCGCCGCGGGTCGAACCCGGCCGGCCGCGGGTTGCATGGGCCCTCGCCCTTCGGGTCGTAGAACTGCTGGCCGACCGCGCCGGCACGGACGTACTGCTGCCCGGCCCACGCGCCGGTGTAGACGACCCGGCCGCCCTCGTTCATGTAGGCGCGGAACTCGAGAATCTCGTCCATCGCCAGGCGATCGACGTTGCCGGCCCCCTGTCCGACCGGGCGCGTGACGTTGTCGTCGCCTGTGTACCAGATCACCGCGTCGTAGTGGCCGAGCACGCCGAGGTGATCAGGCGCCGTGCGGCCGCGCGCGTCGACGTCGTACACGTCCGGCGTCACGCCGTTGGCCGCGAGCGCGTTCAGGTAGTAACTCAGGTAGTGCGGTCCCGGCGTCTGCGGCGGCGACACGCCGGAGTAGTCTTCGGCGGCGACCACGAGCACGCGGCGGCCGGTCTCCGAGACGGCCCGGTAGGTGAACGAGTCGCTGCGCTCACCGCCGCCCTCGAACCAGACTTCGATGGAGTCGCCGGGACTGGTGCCGGTCACCACGCCGCGCATCTCGCGGTAGTGGACGGCGGCCGGCTTGAAGCGCTCGCCGCCTGCCCACTCCGAGGTCGGAGCGCTGTGGACAGTTCCGCCGTTGATCCGGTACCTGAGCGACACGCCGCCGAGGCTGCGCTTCGCCAGCACCTGCACCGGCTGGGGATCGCCGTAGGAGTAGGCGAACTCGAAGTCGACGCCCGGGATCCCGTCCTTGTACGGGTCGTCGCTCTTCGTGTAGAACGGCTTGGTCTCGATGTCGAGGACCGACTCCGGGTCGTCCGGGTCGTCCGCTGACTTGGCCACGGACAGCGCGAACGGCAGGTTGCGCTCGAATTCCTCCTGCACGAGCGCCTCGTCGTCCGGGAAAACAAAACCGCAGTTCGGGCAGCCCTCCGACAGTTCGGGCGTCCACGCGAGGGCGCCCGTGGCGGCGTGGGCGTAGTCGGTCGTCTCGCCGTTCGTGACGTAGAGGACGTCGGAGCTCAGGCCCGGATGGAAGTCTCGGATGGCGGGCTGATCCAGGTTGCCGGAGAGGGCGAAGTAGATCGGGTCGTCCGCAGTCGGCGTCGCGATTTGCCAGCCCTCCGCGTAGAGCAGCCACTGTCCGTTCGAGTGCCAGTTGACCTGGAACTCGAACCCGATCCGGTCGAGCAGGCCCTTCATCGCCACGGTCTCCGGCTCGGACACCGCCGCGGGGCCGCGGTACGTTTCGCTCGACGCGATCGAGGACGACCCCTCTTCGTCGTACTTGAAGTGGTTCGGGAAGTTGCGGTTGGGGTCGACGCCATCGCCGACCGCGACCTCGCCGTCGTTGTTGTTGTCGCGCAGGTTCTTGCGCCACAGCCGCTCGGCATCGAACGTGTACTCGTAGCCGTCGGGGTTGGCTACGAGGATGAACCACAGCTCCGTCGTCTGAAGCAGCTGTTTGACCTCGGGGTCGTCAGCCCGCCAGCGGTCGATGTACCAGTTCATCAGGCGCCGGTTGACCTCGTTGGCGATCCACTCGCGCGCGTGCTGCGTGGAGCTGTACAGCACCGCTGGGCGGCGCCCGTCAGGGACGCCGCGCGCTCCCGCGGTGAGCCTGAGCGCGAGCAGCTCGCGGCCCTGGTAGGTCGTCCCCAGCTGCACGAGCTTGGCGACGCCGCGGTTGTTGCGGGCGGCCGCGTGCATCTGCTCGCGGAACCCGCCGGGCTCGTCCCAGGAGCGCCAGACGGTGAACCCGTTCTCGGCCTGCTCCGCTGCGAACTCCTTGACGGTCTTGCCTCCCTTGACGCGGGTGAACTCGGTCCTGATCCCGTCCCGCCTCAGCTGGGCGCGCTGCGCCTTCGAAGCCACGAGCTGGACCTCGGTGCCGCCCGCCACCTCGCGGACGCCGGTCAGCTCGAACCCCAGAGCCGCCAGTGCCGAGAGCTGCTCATCGCTGACCACAGCGGTGTACACGTCCAGTTGATCGTGTGGACGCTGCGCGTCGCCGCCCGGCACAGCGACGGCAAGCATGAACGCGCCCGTCGCGGCCACGAGCAAAAATCGTCTCATCAACGCCTCCTCCAGAGGAACTCTCCCGAGTTCCGCCTCCCTATGCTTCCCCGCGCGCCTAGGGTTGCGCTATCGGGGTTGCGCTATACCCCCAAAATCGAGCGGATACCCGGTAGTTACGAGCACAAAACTCACATGCTCGGTCGGCACAGCTTGCAGGAATTCCCGGCACTCGCATCGATGCGCCCGCGGGCGCGGGCGCATCGATCGACGCCCTCTGCCGGATTGGCTTTTGCCACACTGGCGCTCGACGACTTCGACGAAATGCGACGCACGTTCCGCACGGCGCTCGAGCGAGCACACGAGCTGCTCTCGCTGAATCGCGACACTCGGCAGGCGCGTCGGTATCTACTTCGGCGCGGTGACGGCGAGTGCCCGGTCGACGAGGTCGTCAAGACTCGTGGCGGCCGCCGCGTGCCGTGCGGCGGCGAGCTGCTCGGGAGGTAGCTCGGCCTCGAGGGCCTCGAGCGCCGGTCGCGCTACGAGGCTGTAATGAGTGCGGCAGCTGCTCGTGACCGATGAGCCGCTCGGACGACACCTGCTCGGGCCTCCAAGAGCCTAGAGTGCCTCCTATGTCGTCACCTCGAGCGAGGGGAGACACGCAACCTGCACCGACGGCACGGAGCACAGGGCAGCTCGAACGCGGACGCCGAGCCTATGCGGAGCGCGCATGGGGAGACGCCTACGAGTCCTTGACCCTGGCCAATCAGGCGGCGTCAATCGGTGCCGAAGACGTCGAGCTCTTGGCGACATCGGCCTACATGCTCGGGCGTGATGACGAGTGGATGAGCCTTCTGGAGCAGGCCCATCACGTCTACATCGACGCCGGCGAAGCTCGACGAGCCGCCGGCTGTGCAGGGTGGATCGGCATGAATCTGGCGCTCCGGGGCGAAGTGGGCGGGGCGACCGGCTGGTTCGCTCGTGCGCAGAGGCTGCTCGAGAGCTACGGACGTGATTGTCCGGAGCGTGGCTGGATGATGTTGCCGGTCATGTACCAGCACGAGGTTGCCGGTGACCTCGCGGCAGCGGCAACCGCGGCTGCCGCTGCTCTGGAGATCGGCCAGCGCTTCGGCGACGCGGACCTGTTCGCGCTCGCGGCTCACGGGCAGGGGTACATGCTGTTGAGACAGGGGCGGGTCAAAGAGGGACTCGGCCTGCTCGACGAGGCCATGGTCGCGGTCACGACCGGAGAGCTGTCGCCGATTCCGACCGGGTTCGTCTACTGCGGCGTGATTCTGGCGTGCCAGGAGGTGTACGAGGTGGGCCGGGCCCGGGAGTGGACGGCGGCTTTGACGCGGTGGTGCGCCGATCAGCCGGATCTGGTCGCGTTCACCGGTCGCTGCCTCGTGCATCGCGCCGAGATCATGCAGCTGGAGGGCGCGTGGCCGGACGCGCTCGCGGAGGCGCGGCGCGCCGGCCGTCGCTTCGCGGAGACAAGGAACTCCGCGGCCGGTCTGGCCCTCTACCGGCAGGGAGAGCTCCTGCGCTTGCAGGGCGAGTTCGAGGCGGCCGAGGCGGCCTACCGGGAGGCGAGCCGGTCAGGCTGGGAGCCGCAGCCGGGGCTGGCCCAGCTGCGGCTGGCGCAGGGTAGGAAGGGTGCCGCCGCCGCCGCGATCCGCCGCGCGGCCGGGGAGATCGCCGAGCCGCTCGAGCGCGTGGGGCTGCTGACCGCCTACGTCGAGATCATGTTGGCCATCGACGATCTGGACGACGCACGCGACGCCAGTCGCGAGCTCGGCGAGATCGCCGAGAGCTACGAAAGCCGCATGCTCGCGGCGATGGTCGAGCAGACCCGGGGAGCGGTCGATCTGGCCGTGGGGGACGCGCGACAAGCGCTGGTCTCGCTTCGCTCGGCGTGGCGGCTCTGGCACGAGCTCGACGCGCCGTACGAAGCGGCTCGGGTGCGAGTGCGCGTCGGGCTCGCCTGTCGCCTCCTCGGCGACCGTGACGCGGCTGCCATGGAGCTCGAGGCCGCACGCGGCGTGTTCGAGATGCTCGGAGCGGCGCCCGATCTCCGTTACGTCGACTCGCTGCTCGGATCCGCTGACGCCCGCGAGAGCGACGCTCTGACGCCGCGTGAGCTGCAGGTGCTGCGACTCGTCGCTGCCGGGGGGAGCAACAGAGAGATCGCGGAGGCTCTCGTCATCAGCGAGCACACCGTCGCACGCCATGTGCAGAACATCTTCGCCAAGCTCCACGTGTCATCGCGAACCGCGGCCGGCGCTTTCGCGTTCGAGCACGGCCTGGTCTGATGATCTGGAGGCAACCTGGTCAGAAATGACCACGTCGGTCCTTCGGCGAGTTGGTGGATTCGGGCGATGAAATCCGCCCGCCCGTAGCCGTATCGTGTCCTCTCTCACGAAGAGGAGCTCAAGATGGAGGGGACAGAGCGGTTTGACACGGTGATCATCGGCGCCGGCCAGGCCGGCCTCGCTGCCGGATATCACCTGGCGAGGAAGGGCCGCTCGTTCGTGATCCTGGACGCGGGCGAGCGAGTCGGCGACTCCTGGCGCAAGCGCTGGGACTCGCTCCGACTGTTCACCCCGGCCCGCTATGACGCTCTGCCGGGCTGGGCGTTTCCAGCTCGGTCCTGGTCGTACCCCACGAAGGACGACGTTGCCGACTACTTTGCGGCCTACGTCACGCGCTTCGAGCTCCCCGTCCGAACCGGCGTCCGCGTGGACCGGCTCTCGAGGGAGAACCGAGCTTTCGTCGTGGTGTCTGGCGACCGGCGGTTCGGGGCCGACAACGTGGTCGTTGCGACCGGGGCGTACCAGAGCCCCAGGATCCCTTCCTTCGCGCGCGCGCTGGATCAGGGCATCGTGCAGCTGCACTCCAGTGAGTACCGGAGGCCTTCGCAACTCCAGGAAGGCGACACACTCGTGGTCGGCGCCGGGAACTCGGGTGCGGAGATCGCGCTCGAAGCGTCTCACGAGCACCGTGTGCTGCTCTCGGGAAGGGACACCGGCCAGGAGCCGGCGCGCGCCGGCAGCCGGGCGGATCGGCTGTTCACTCCCCCGTTCTGGTTCCTCCTCACGCGCCTGCTGACCGTGAAGACGCCGATGGGCCGGAGGGTCCGAGATCAGTTTCGCTCCCGGGGGCTGCCGCTTGCCCGCGTCAGGCGAAAGGATCTCGCTGCGGCCGGGATCGAACGCGTCCCGAGGACTGCCGGTGTGCAGGACGGACTGCCGGTGCTCGACGACGGTCGCCTCCTCGAGGTCGCGAACCTGGTCTGGTGCACCGGGTTCGAGTCGGACTTCGGGTGGATCGAACTGCCGGTCTTGGACGAGGAAGGAACCCCACTGCACGACCGCGGAGTGGTGAGCTCAGAGCCCGGCCTCTACTTCCTGGGCCTGTACTTCCAGTATGCAATGGCGTCGCAGCTCGTCGGCGGGGCGGCAAGGGACGCCGAGCACGTCGTGAAGCACATCGAGTCGCGCCAAGCCGAAGGCCCGTCGACGGCGCCGGAAGGCGCCGTCTCGCGAAGGATGAGATCGCGGCATGATGCGCCGCCAGGCCAGTGCCCCTCGTCAACGCATTTCATGGCGTGGCGCGCTGCTCCACACGGGCCTCCTGGTCTTCAACCAGAAGGCGTCGCCATAACATCGCACCCAGGAGGTCGGCGGTTCGAGTCCGCCTAGCTCCATCCGTCGTTGTTGGATGCCATCGAAGTGCCTGCGAGCGGCGGCCAACACGTTAGCTTGAGCACGTGGTCATCACGCGACGGCTTCCGTGGCTTCTACCCGTCGCGGCGCTTCTCGGACTAGTCGCGTTCGTCGGAGGCGTGATCGCCCTCTTCACCCTCGATAACGCCGCGGGCAGCCTCTTCCTGATCACGCTCGGCCTCGTGCTGCTCCTCGTGGTGACGCTGAGGGGTCGGATCACGCTCGAGTCGTTCGAGATCCTTGGCGCGAAGATCAAAGTGCAGGAAGTCGTCCGGAGTCGCCTCGAGCTCGCCGAAGCTGCGGGCATCGAGGAGGGGGGACCGGCACCGGTAGTGCGGAAGCAGGCGCGCGCGCTACAGCAGCTCGTCGGGCTGTACGACCTCTACGCGTACATCCGCAAGACACAGACCCTCTCCAGCGGGCGCACTGCGGCTCTTGACGAGGTCGCACGCCGGATGCAGGCCGCCGGCCGGGCAGTCCAGTTCGATCCCGCCGATGTGTCGACGTGGTTTCACCAAGGGGACGATGCGCTGCGCGTGGTGGCGCTCAACCTGATGCTCGCACGAGCGGAGAGCCGCGACTTCCTGGCGGTGCTGAAGGCGATCACGGAGCCGCGAAACAACTTCGAGCAGTTCTACGGCTTGGGTGTCGGTCGTGTGATGCTCCCCGATCTCGACAGCCTCGAGCGACGCCTGCTTACCGACGCCATTGGACGAGCCCAGCGCACGCGGAGATTCCGTAGGGATGCGCCGCTCATGAGGCTTAGTGCGGCGATCCTTGCGGAGCTGGACAGGCCACGAGGCCCACAAGAGTCATAACGCGACGTCATCGTGATCCGAACCACGTCGTCAGCGCGTCGCGCAGGCCGGTGTCTGTCCCGTCGCCGACCCAGGCGACGTAGCCGTCGGGCCGGATCAGAACCGCAGCCGGCGGCACAACCTGACCCAGGACCGGAAGCTCCCAATCGCCGCCGTATTCGGCGTCGATCGCGAGCACGCGGTCTGCCCATGGGGACGTATCGCAAGCCAAGGGCCGGCCGAGATTGAGGAGCACCGGCCGGGCGTCGTGCAGCAGAGTGAAGACCCGCAGCGGGCCGTCGGCGGTGACCAGGTCGAGATCGGGCATGCGGCGTCCGAGCAGCGCGTGTCCCTCGCCGAGGTCGTAGTGAATGCTCAGACCGGACATCTCCGCGGCGGGTCGTTTGCGAGGCTCGTCCATGCTGAGGAGCTCGGAAATGGTGTCACGCGCGGCCTC
>Ga0190265_10001695_pt1 | contig 14536 bp, 9 predicted proteins | sample Popmic124T_FD_133135 | JGI IMG/M metagenome (GOLD analysis project Ga0190265, IMG submission 133135) | Populus adjacent soil microbial communities from riparian zone of Indian Creek, Utah, USA - 124 T | ecosystem: Environmental > Terrestrial > Soil > Riparian zone | place: USA: Utah | collected...
GCAGGTGGGCCGAAGCCTCGGGGTGGAACAGGCTCATTCCCCGGCTGCCGCGGGTGATCAGCAGGAAGCGCGCGCCCAGCCGCTCGCGGAGGAGGCGGCCGGCCTCCTCCAGTCGGTCCGGGTCGTCGTTGATCGCCGCTCCGAGCAGGGCCTCCGCCTCCTCCTCGTTGGGGGTGGCGCCGTCCAAGCCCTGGAACTCCCCGAGCCGGTAGCGGCTGTCAGCCACCAGCGTCGCCTCCTCACCCAGGGCGGCGCGCACCCGGGGCAGCAGCCCGGGTTCGACCGTCCCATAGCCGTAGTCCGAGAGGATCGCCACCCGCGCCTCGCCGCCCCAGCGATCCAGGAGATCGCCGAACCGTCCGCGCTCCGCGTCGGTCAGCGTGAGCGTCTCCTCGATGTCGTAACGCACGATCTGCTGCTTGATCGAGTGCTTGCCGCCGCCGAGGATGCGGACCTTGGTGGGCGTCCGGTAGCCGGGCCGCACCGCGATCCCCTCCCTCGCCACCCCCATGCCGTCCAGCGCGGCGAGCAGCCCGCGGCCGTGAGCGTCGTCTCCGACTACCCCGAGGGGGAGCGGCCGGCCGCCGAGCGCCGCCACGTTGGCCACCGCGTTCGCTCCGCCGCCCGGGGTGAGCCTCTCGCCCTGATAGGAGAGAATGAGCACCGGGGCCTCCCGGCTGATCCGCTTCGGGATGCCGGTGACGAACACGTCCGCCACCAGGTCCACCAGCAGCACGACCGGCCGGCCCGCCATGGCGTCGACCAGGCGGAGCAGGCGTTCTGGAGTTGGAAGTGTTTGGGCCTGGGGCATTTGCGGGGCGGATTCTAGCACCGGGTTCGCGCCCGGAGGATGGGCCCCTTCACGGTGCGTACTGCTCGTCTGAGACCTCCTCCAGCCAACTCGTCTCCAGGTCGAGGTTGATGGCCAGGTGAGCCATCGGCCGATCGGGCGCCGCACCGTGCCAGTGCTTCTCGCCGGCCGGGATGTAGATCGTCGTGCCGGGGCCCACCTCCTCGACCGGTCCGCCCCAATGCTGGAACCGGCAGAAGCCTTCGAGGACGACCAGGAGCTGCACGCCCGTATGGGTGTGCCAGTTCGTCCGTGCCTGGGGGGCAAACTCTACCCGGATGAGCTTGGTCGCGCCGAGGTCGTCCTCGGCCGTACCCAGCGGTCTCAGCGTGACATGGCCGTTGAAGTAGTCCGGGTTTCCCGGCTGCTCTTTCCCGGGGGTGGTGCCGAGGATGTTCATCGGGGGCTCCTTGAGAGGTCTGTTGCGGCCAGCGTCCTCTCGATCTGGCCCTGGTGTTCGAGCGTGTGGACCCTCAGGGTCGCCGCGTACGCTTTCCAGTCGAGCTCTCCGATCCATTCGACGGGCACCACCTGGCAGTCCGGCTCCTGAGCCTTGATGACCAGGACGACCGGCGCGCGCGCCTCTCCTGGAGAATCGCCCGAAGCGGTGGCGAGAGCGGCGAGGAAATCGGCGTGGACCTCCTTGAGCTGCCGGACGAGGTCCGGCCAACTCCGGCTCATCGGGTCCGCGGAAAGGAGGCTCGCGGGGATCGGCCCCCCGATCGGCCGCTCACCCCGCAGCAGAGCCCGGATCTCGCCCACCGCCGGCCGATGGCTCTCGACCAGGTGATCGACGATCTCCTGCACGCACCACCGGTCCAACGCCGGCTTCCGCCGGGCCTCGTCCGCGCCGATGCCGTCCAGCAGCGCCTCCAGGTCGCCCAGCGTCTTGGCGATCCGTTCGCGCAGCTCCGGCAGCGGACCCTCCGTACCCTTCCTCCGAATGTACTCCAGCGCCCTCTCCTGCTCCGGCCTCATCGCGAGACTTACCCTCCCTTTCGGCCTTGCGGGTTAGTTCCCTTGGGCCTCTCCTGGCTAAGGGCGTATGGCTCCCGGTTGGCAGACCTTTGCTGGCTGGCTGCCCCCCTAATCTCCTTCGAAGCCTTTGCGACCGCTCCTAGGTCATAGGGATTGAAGTTGTTCCTCGAGTTTTTGTCGTCCTTCATGCGTCCTCCTCATGCCTCAAGGTCCTTAGTATAATCCAACATCAGCGCTCTACTCGGGTTCGAGATAGAAGTTCCAGAACGTGTTCGTCAACATCGAGTCGCCGGTCATCACCCGGAACACACAGTCTGATACGTTTTCTTGGAGGAGGACATATTTTAGGCCATCGATTTTCCTCGTACGAAGGGAGAATTCCATTCTGTGCGTGAGAACGCGGCGGATAAGCTCCGCACATTGATCAATGGTTCGAACTACCAGGACGCCGTTTGCAACTCCTGTGGTCAGGTTGACCTGGATTCCAAGAGGGTGGTCTTCGCGAAGCATTTGGTAGCGACGATCGTAGTGGGTTTTGATGCTAGCGGACAACCGATGCTTCGCCTCTTCCAGGTTGAGATCTTCAGGGCTGTCGAGCCAAGCACGAACCTTGGGGTCCTTCCAGGCGGCATCGGGCTCGAAGATCCGGAGCTGCTCGGCGAAGATCTGTTGCTCAGTTTTCTCAGGATAAAGATCTTTCAGCCTTGTGATGAGGTCGTCCACAAAACCATCCCCGGGGCTGGGCACGTAGGCAATGACTGGCTTTCCCTGCGCGAGAGTTGACGCGAGCTCGGAGTCTTTGCCCAGGGTATCTGTCTCCTGGACAAAATAGACTGTGCACTTGGCTCTCTTTAGCATCAAGGCTTCGGAGAGTCCCTTGTCGATGCGATCTTGGCAGTACGCCTGTGTCGGATCGAACCACCTCAATTTTAGCGTTGCGAGTCGTGGGTGATTGAATATGTCTCTTGTCAGCTCACTTACAAAAAGGTATTCGTGTCTCTCGCGCATGGAGGTGGCGATGTAGACATCGAGGTGGTCGGACGCCAGGTAAGCCTCGTGATTGCGGATTCCGGTCTGGACCACTTCCAGCCTCGTCTTTTCGGCATGCAGAGCTTCTGGATCCGAGCCGTTCTCCTCCAGCTTCCTCTTCAGTTCTCTTTGAACAATATAGCCGAGGTAGAAGGTGTCCTCACCGCGGATCGTGGTGACAGGCTGGACGGGATCGTGGCGGTTGGTAAAAGATGACTCGTCGCGCGGTGTCAGTGATTGGAGCCAGAAGTCGAGTTCCTCTGAGTCGCGCGAAAGGTTTTTGAATGCATACTTCACATTGCCGAAAAAGAGGAGGGCAACCTTACGGAAGCGCTCGACACCTGCGCGAAGTTGATCGAGCGAGACAATGGCAGATCCAGGCCGGTAGTCCGTAGTGCCATCTCCGATGTATTGGAAGAAAGAGGAGTTCACGCGATCGTAACCGAGCAATAGGAGGAGCTCGTTGAACTGACTGTAGCCGAGCCCTCGCTGACCGTGGCCGAGAAGGCTGAGAGCGTTTTCGGTGGGCGCTGAGTGGAACGGAGCCCCTTGGCCGGTCAGTTCCTCAAGAATCTCGACCAGAAGGCGTGTCTGTGCTACAGGGTGAACATCAGACATCGTTAAGCAAGTCCTTTGAGTTGAGCGCCGGGTGGCGTCGGTAGGGATCGTAATTCCGAAGTACCTACCTGAGATAATAGTAGCGTAAAGGGAAGATCGTCAAGCGATAAGCCGCCCCTTGAACCGGTCCACAAGTTACCTTGAACGTTGCCCAAGTCCTTCGGGGAAAACGATCGCGGAGTCCGGGGAAGGGGCTTTCCCCCTCGGGGCCAGAGCCCTCCACCGGGGGAAAACGATCGCCAAGCACGGGGCAGGAGCTTCGCTGTGGGGGAAAACGATCGCAGAGTACGGGGCGAGGGCTTTCCCCCGGTGGGAAACGATCGCGGAGCACGGGGCAGGGGCTTCCCTGTGGGGGAAAACGATCGCGGAGCGCGGGAGAAGGGCTTCCCCGCGGGGGAAAGCGATTCGGAAGCACGTACCAGGGCCTTCCCCCTGGGGGAAAGGGCCTTCCCTGCAGGGGAAAGCGATTCCGCAGCCTGTACCAGGGGCTTCCCTGTCGGGGAAAATGATTTTCCCCGACTGCCGGAAGGTCTCCCTCCTGGGGAAGGGGCTCTCCCCGAACTCCCGGGGGACCGGTTCAAGTAAGCTTGCCCTCTCCATGACGCCCGCCACCCGCCTCCGCGACCGCATCCGCTCCGGCGGCCCCATCCCCTTCAGTAGCTTCATGGAGGAGGCCCTCTACGGCGAGGGCGGGTACTACAGCCGGGAGGACCTGCCGATCGGCGAGGCGGGCGACTTCGTCACCGGCGCCTCCTTCTCGCCGCTGTTCGGCCGGGTGACGGCCCGGTTGCTCCAGCGGTTGGACCGAGCGCTCGGCCGGCCGGCGGAGCTTTTCGAGGCGGGTTTTGGGACCGGAACCCATCTGGTGAACGTGGTCTCTTCCGGGTCGCCAAGGCGGGTCCTGGCCTGGGATCGGGTGGCCCGGCCGGTGCCGGACGGTGTGGAGCGGGTGGGAACCTTGGAGGAGGTCGGGGAGGTCCAAGGGATGACCTTCTCTTACGAGCTGTTCGACGCCCTGCCGGTCCACCGGCTGATCGGCCGGGCGGACGGCGAGGTCGGAGAGCTCTGGGTGGATCTGGACGAGGCGGGAAGCTTCACCTGGCGAGAGGGAGAGCTTTCGGATCCAGCGCTCCTCGGCTTATTGCCGGACGTAGCGCTCGCGCCCGGACAGGTGGCGGACGTGGCTCCCGGGTGGGCTCCGCTCTATGGCGAGCTGGCGCGGCGGCTCGGCCGGGGTCTCCTGGTGACGTGCGACTACGGCTTCGAGCGCGAGCGGCTCTTCGATTCCCGGGTGCGCCTCCACGGTACCCTCGCCTGCTACAGCCGGCAGCGCGTGCACCGCAACCCGTTCGTCCTCGTGGGGGAGCAGGACCTGACGGCCCACGTCGACTTCACCACCCTGATCCGCGCCGGCGAGGAGGCCGGGCTTACCACCGTCGCCCTCACCCGCCAAGCCCTCTGGCTGACCGCCTGCGGCCTCTTCGAAGAGCTGCAGGGAGCCGACCTCGCGACCCGGCATGCGGCCATGGGGCTCCTGGACGGCGAGGGCATGGGCGAGGAGATCCGGGTGCTCGTCCAGGCCCGCGGCGTCGATCCCCGAGAGGTCCTGGACGTCGCCGTCCTCGGCCCAAGTCCGGCGGTCTGAGAGCGGAATCCCAGGCCGCGGTTTCCTGTTATCCTCAAGGGAGCTTCCGCCCCTCTACCGCCATGGCGCACACCGACTTCCACCCCGCCGTCGCCTCCTGGTTCGAGAAGCGCTTCGGCGCGCCCACGGCGCCCCAGGCGGGGGCCTGGCCGGCCATCCGGGCCGGGCGGCACACGCTGATCGCGGCCCCCACCGGCTCGGGCAAGACCCTGGCGGCGTTCCTCGCGGCGATCGACGACCTGGTGCGGCGGGCGCTCCTCGGCGACGGGCTGCCGGACGCCACCCAGATCGTCTACGTCTCGCCCTTGAAGGCCCTGTCGAACGACATCGAGAAGAACCTGGAGGAGCCGCTCGCGGGCATCCGCCGGGAGCTTGCCGCGATGGGACTGCCGGACGTCGCCATCCGCACCCAGGTGCGCACGGGGGACACCCCGGCCGCGGCGCGGGCGGCGATGCTCAAGAAGCCGCCGCACATCCTGGTGACGACCCCGGAGTCGCTCTTCATCCTCTTGACCAGCGAGGGGGGGCGCGGGCTGCTGAAGACCACCCGCACGGTGATCGTGGACGAGATCCACGCCGTGGCGGACGACAAGCGCGGCTCCCACCTGTCCCTCTCCCTGGAGCGGCTTGCCGCTCTATCCCAGAGAGAAGGCAGTTCTTTGGTGAGGGTCGGCCTCTCGGCCACCCAGAAGCCGATCGAGGAGGTCGCGCGGTTCCTGGTGGGCACCGCGGCGGTCGAGGCGGATGGCCAGCCGCGGTGCGTGATCGTCGACGCCGGGCACGGCCGGCGGCTGGACTTGAAAGTCGAGGTGCCCCCCTCCTCGCCGCTCGAAGCGGTGATGCCCATGGAGGTATGGAGCGAGGTCTACGACCGTCTGGCCGAGCTGATCCGCGAGCATGAGACGACCCTGGTCTTCACCAACACCCGCCGGCTGGCCGAGCGGGTGACCCGGCACCTCGCCGAGCGGCTGGGGCCGGAGCGGGTGACGTCCCACCACGGCAGCCTGTCCAAGGAACAGAGGCTGGAGAGCGAACGGCGGTTGAAGGCCGGGGAGCTTTCGGCCCTGGTGGCGACGGCCTCGCTGGAGCTGGGGATCGACATCGGGTCGGTGGACCTGGTCTGCCAGCTCGGCTCGACGCGGTCGATCGCGACGCTCCTCCAGCGCGTCGGGCGGTCCGGCCACCACCTGGGCGGGCTGCCCAAGGGCCGGCTCTTCCCGCTTACCCGGGACGAGCTGATCGAGTGTGCGGCGCTGGTCGACGCGGTGCGGCGGGGCGAGCTCGACCGGCTGATCATCCCCGAGCGGCCGCTCGACATCCTGTCCCAGCACATCGTCGCCGCCGTGGCGGCCGAGGAGTGGGGAGAGGACAACCTCTTCGGCCTGGTGCGGCGGGCCTGGCCGTTCCGCGACCTCGCGAGGAAAGACTTCGACGCCGTGGTCGAGATGCTCTCGACCGGCTTCTCGACGCGGCGGGGCCGGCGGAGCGCCTATCTGCACCACGACGCGGTGAACGGCGTGCTGCGTGCCCGCAAGGGCGCGCGGTTGACCGCGATGACCTCGGGCGGCGCCATCCCCGACCTGGCGGACTACCAGGTGGTGCTCCAGCCGGCCGGCGCGGTGATCGGCTCGGTCCACGAGGACTTCGCCGTGGAGAGCCTGTCCGGCGACGTCTTCCAGCTCGGCAACGCCTCGTGGCGCATCATCAAGGTGGAGCAGGGGCGGGTGCTGGTCGAGGACGGCAAGGGGAGCCCGCCGAACATCCCCTTCTGGCTGGGCGAGGCCCCGGCGCGTACTGAAGAGCTTTCCATCGCGGTGGCGCGGCTGCGGGAAGAGGTGGAGCGGCGGTTGAAGGAGGGTTCGCGGGCGGCCGCCCTGGAGTGGCTGGAGGCGGACCTCGGCCTGCCGCCCGCCGGCGCGGCGCAGATCGTCGACTACCTCGCCGCCTCGCTCGCGGCGCTGGGGACCCTGCCAAGCCGGGACACGGTGATCGCCGAGCGCTTCTTCGACGAGGCGGGGGACATGCATCTGGTCGTCCACTCCCCGTTCGGCAGCCGCCTCAACCGCGCCTGGGGACTCGCGCTGCGCAAGCGCTTCTGCCAGACCTTCAACTTCGAGCTGCAGGCCGCGGCCACCGAGGACGCCATCGTTCTCTCGCTCGGGCCCACCCACAGCTTCCCGCTGGAGGACGCATTCCGCTTCCTCCACTCCAACACCGTGCGCGGCGTGCTCACCCAGGCCGTGCTCGACGCGCCGCTCTTCGGGGTGCGCTGGCGCTGGAACGCGGGGCGCGCCTTGGCCATCCCGCGCCAGCGCGGTGGGCGGCGCCTGCCGGCGCCGCTGATGCGCCAGCAGGCGGAAGACCTGATCGCCGTCGTCTTCCCCGACCAACTCGCCTGCCTCGAGAACATCGTCGGCGAGCGCGAGGTCCCCGACCACCCTCTCGTGGAGCAGACCCTGCGCGACTGCCTGGAAGAGGCGATGGACATCGAGGGGTTGGAGCGGCTGCTGCGCCGGATGGAAGCCGGGGAGCTGGAGCTGATCGCCCGCGACGTGGTCGAGCCCTCGCCGCTGGCGCACGAGATCCTGAAGGCCCAGCCCTACGCCTTCCTGGACGACGCGCCGCTCGAGGAGCGCCGCACCCAGGCCGTCTCGCTACGCCGCTGGCTGGACCCGGAGACCGCCTCCGATCTCGGGGCGCTCGACGCCGAGGCCATCGCCCGGGTTCGCGAGGAGGCCTGGCCCGAGGCGGAGACTGCGGACGAGCTCCACGACGCTCTGCTGACGCTCGGCTTCGTCACCGTCGAAGAGGGCGCGCGCTCCGGCTGGGAACGGCTGTTCGGCACGCTCGCCGAGGCCCGGCGGGCCACCGTCTTGTGGGTGCCGGAGGGCGGCTCACGCCTCTGGGTGGCGGCAGAGCGGCTGGTGCAACTGCGCGCGATGCTGCCCACGGCGGAGTTGGAGCCGGAGATCGCCGCCCCCGAGCGCTTCGCCCGGGAGTGGACGCCCGAGGCCGCCGCGGTCGAGGTGGTGCGCGGCCGGCTCGAAGGGGTGGGGCCCACCACGGCTGTCCAGCTAGCGGTGAGCGCCGGGTTGAAGCCGAGCCGGATGGAAGCGGCCCTTGCGGCGCTGGAGGCTGAGGGATTCGTCTTCCGTGGGCGCTTCACGCCCGGAGGCGAGGGCGAGGAGTGGTGCGAGCGCCGGCTCCTGGCCCGCATCCACCGCTACACCCTGGACCGGCTGCGCCGCGAGATCGAGCCGGTCTCGCAGGCCGACTTCCTCCGTTTCCTCACCGTCTGGCAGCGGGTCGACCCTGACAGTAGGGCCGAGGGGCCGGAGAGCCTTCACGCCCTGCTGGAGCAGCTCGAAGGCTTCGAGGCGGCCGCCTCCGCCTGGGAGGGCGAGATCCTGCCGGCCCGGATGAAGGAGTACGACCCATCCTGGCTGGACGCGCTCTGTCTTGCCGGCCGCTGGGTATGGGGCCGCGCCACCTCGCCGGAGCCGACCGGTGCCCGGCGTTCCGGCCCGGTGCGCTCGACGCCCATCTCTCTCCTCTCGCGGTCGAACGTCCCGCTCTGGAGGGAGATCGCGCCCGCGCCGGATCCCCAAATCCTGGAGCTGTCTCCCAACGCGCGTTCCGTGTACGACCTGCTGCGCGACTGCGGCGCCTCCTTCTTCGGCGAGATCGCCCGCGCCGCGGGCCTGCTCCACACCCAGCTCGAGATGGCCGTGGCCGAGCTGGTGGCCTGGGGCCTGGTGACGGCCGACAGCTTCACCGGCCTGCGCGCCCTGCTCGTGCCAGCCCACAAGCGGCCCGCGATCGACCGCTCGGGCCTCCGCCATCGCGGCTCGGTCTCGATGTTCGGAATGGAGAACGCCGGCCGCTGGTCCCTGCTCCATCCCGCGCCCCTGCTTGGCGAGCCGTCGATCTCTTCGGACGCGGTCGAGACGGTGGCCTGGACCCTGCTGCGCCGCTACGGCGTCGTCTTCCGCCGGCTGCTGGAGAGGGAGACCCTGCTACCCCCCTGGCGCGACCTTCTCCGCGTCTTCCGGCGTCTGGAGGCGCGGGGTGAGATACGCGGGGGACGCTTCGTGGACGGCTTCTCGGGCGAGCAGTACGCCTTGACCGAGGCTGTGGGCCGGCTGCGCGCTCTGCGCAAGGAGCCGCGCCGCGGCATCCTCGTCTCGGTGAGCGCCGCCGATCCGCTGAACCTCCTCGGCATCGCGACCCCGGGAGACCGGCTGCCGGCGCTCGCCGGCAACCGCCTTCTCTACCGCGACGGCTTACCGATCGCCGTCCAGGAGGGCCGCGAGCCCCGCTTCCTGGTGGACCTCGACACGGCGGCAAAGTGGCAGGCCCAGAACGCCCTGACCCGGCGCAGCGTGGCCCCGAAGCTCAAGGCGTACCTGGGTCGCTCGGCCTGACTAGTCGTCGAGGCCCGAGACGAGCGCCCCGAAGCGTTCGGGGTCGACGTTACCCCCAGAGAGGACCACGCCCACCTTCCTGCCCGTGGTGTCGGGCACCCTGCCATGGAGGAGCGCGGCGAAGCCGGCGGCGCCTCCGGGCTCGACGACGATCTTCATGCGCGAGGCGAGGAGAGCCATGGCGCGGCGCAGCTCGAGGTCGCTCACGGTGACGATGCCCTCGGTCAGGCCCTGGACGATGGCCAAGGTCCGCTCGGCGGGGCGGGTGGTCTGCAGGGCGTCCGCGATGGTCGTGGGGAGGGGGATCGAGACGGGCTCCCCGGCCGCCAGGGACTGCTGCATGTCGTTGCCCGCCTCGGGCTCGACGCCGTAGAGCCGGATACCGGGCTGCAGCCCTTTCGCGGCCACGGCGATACCGGAGAGGAGCCCGCCGCCGCCACAGGGGGTGACGATAACGTCGAGGTCCGGGACATCCTCCAGGAGCTCGAGCGCGAGCGTCCCCTGGCCGGCGATGACTGCATCGTCGTCGAACGGCGGCACGAGGAGAAACCCCCGCTCCTCGACGATCTCGCGCGCGATCTCCTCGCGGCTCTCGCCGCCGAGCCGGTCATAGAGGACCACCTCGGCGCCGTAGCCCCGAGTCGCCGCGATCTTGAGGGCGGGAGCGTCCATCGGCATGATGATCGTGACCGGTATCCCGAGCTCGCGGGCTGCCAGGGCGACCGCCTGCGCGTGGTTGCCGGACGAGAACGCCACCACGCCTCGCGACCGCTCCTCGGGGGAGAGCAGGGTCAGCCGCGAGAACGCCCCCCGCGCCTTGAAGGCGCCGACACGCTGGAAGATCTCGCACTTGAAGAAGACGCGGGCGCCGACCCGCTCGTCGATCTGCCGCGAGGTCAGGACCGGGGTGCGGTGGACATGGCGCGCGATGCGTAGGCGTGCGGCGTGGACGTCGTCGAGGGTGACGGTCGGGGTAGGTGGCATCGTGGAGGCGATCTTATCGGATTGAAAACGGTGACGGCCGACAATCGTCGGCCGTCAGGTTCTTCGTGGCGTCCGCCAAAGCGCCGGGCGGCGGCGGAGCGGTCAGAGAGCGTCGAGGTTGGCCCGGGAGGCCGGCTCGTTCTGCACCCGCCGGAGGATGCCGGTGACCTTCCGGACGATCTCCAGGGTGGCCTGATCGCGCTCCAGGGACTCGCGGAGCATGAGGACCGCGGCCATCGCCTCGCGAGCGACTCCGAGGGCCTGGAAGGTGGCGACCAGCTCGGCCACCATCGTGCGGACCTCGGCGGTTTTGCCGCGCTGCAGACGGACGGCAGCGAGGTCGAGCGAGATGATGGCGGCGAGATACACCCGGTCGGCCGATTCGAACTCGCTCCGAGTTTTCACGAAGAGCTCTTCGGCACGCTCCAGGTCGCCGAGGCCGGCGGCGATCTGCCCTTCGATGGCGCGTAGCTTGATCAGCAGGGTCGGATCGGCGTGGCGGGCATAGAGCGGCCGCATGCGCTGGAGCTGCAGGGTGGCCGCCTCGAGCTCGCCGAGCTCGACCCGGAAAAGGAGGATGTTGTGCAGGGCGTAGAACACCAGCCTGGCGTCCCTCGCATGGTTGATGCTGGAAAGCCCGCGGGCGAGAAGCTGGATCGCCTCCTCCGGGTTGCCGGCGTAGCCGGTGTACAGGCCCTTCATGATGAGCACCCGGCCGGCCTCGTGCGGGTCGCCATGGCTCCGGTAGATCGCATGGGCCAGGTCGAGCATCCTGAACGTCTCGGGAAACCGGCGCTGGTCGCAGTAGAGAGCCGCGCTGACGTCCGCAATGCGCGCGTAGAGTAGAGGATCTCCGGTTCCCTGGAGCCGCAGCTCCTGGGCGCGGGCGATGGCCGACTCCGCCTGAACGAGGTCGGCCAGGAGACGGTGGGCGTTGGCCAGCTCCGTCCAGGCGGCAGCCTGGAGGTCGTTGCGCTGGTCCTCGCCGTGGAGGGTGGCATCGACGTTCTCGGCAGCGTGACGCGCCAGGTCGGCCAAGCGGAGCATGCCGTTGCGGTCGGTAAACCGGAGCTCACGGCTCTTCTCGATCAGAACCTCGCAGAAGCCCCACGTCGCGGGCTGCGCCAGAACTGGCAGCCCGGTCTGCAGCATCTCCGCAACCCGCCGCTCCGCGGTCTCGCGCTCTTCTGTCAGGCTTCGCTCCCTGGCGAGCGCGGTCGAGAAGGCGGCCGAGATGGAGCTCTCATAGGCGGCGTCCTCTTCCGCGGTGAGCTCAGGCTCCGGCGCGCTGTCCGGCTTGAACATCACCGTCGCGAGCGGCGCCATCTCATCTCTGCACTGAGCACAGTGCTGCAACAGGTGCACCACCGTCGCCTTCGCGTCGCGTGGGGAAAGGCCGCTGCGTAGAAGGCCCTCCAGGGTTTCGCGGGTGGGGTGCTGGCTCATCTCATATCTCCTCATACCAATCATTCAAACCTGAATCGTCGCCCAATCATTTCTACGTACGAACCGAGTCAGCCGTTTGGAGGGCTGCCGGGAAAGGTCGGGATCTCATCGCCCACGCCGGCATCCTCACCCATGGGATCGGCGCCCATGCCCTGGTCGATCGTGTCGGTGGACGAGGTCGAGACCTTCTGCGTGGCAGGCCACCAGGCGCTCAGCGTTTCCCACAGGCCGGTGGAGCCGGGATCGTCGCCGCGGCTCCACAAGCTCACGATCCGGTCCATTGTGTGCTGCCAGATGCCCCTGCTTTGTGCGGCGGCGGGCTGCGCGCCGCCGGCCACAAGCCCCAGGGTGAGCGTCAACGCGGCGATCCCGCGGTGAGCGGTAGTACGGTTCATCTCCTCCTCCTTGCGGGACCTGCCCGCGCACCATCAGACCTTCTGCTCCAGGTTGCCTCTAGTCCAATAAGTGCCGCGAACAGGCAAAAGCGCGCCGCCCACCTGGCACGTACGTCCATCGAGCACTAAAGCTTGGCCACCGCCGCCTTGCGGCGGAGCTGGAGGACGCGGACGTCGGGGTCGACGACCACCCTCTGTGGCTCGAAGGGGCAGAAGATCGCGACCGTCTTCTCCTCACCCGCGCCGAGGACTACCGTGCGGCGCTCGTCCTGGTAGCGCTCTCCCGGCTTGGCGTCCTTGGCAAAGCGCTCGCCGCGCGCCGCCGCGACCTCGACCGGCATGCGCCCGGTGCCGGCGTTCTTCAGCTTGACCTTGAGCTCCCAGCCACCGTTCGAGTTCGGCACCGCCTGGGCGTCGCTCAGCCGGTACTCCGGCACGACGACCTGGTGGAACCACATCTTGACGAAAGCATCGTAGGCCGCCGGGTCGGGCGCGAACGGGCGCATGGCGGCGGTGAAGTCCTGCAGCACGGGGTAGTCCGGCCCCTGGTTCCAGTCGGCGATGAACTGCCGCAGGCCGGCGAGCGCCCGCTCCCGCCCCAGGTGCTGGAGCATCATCCAGAAGACCCAGCCCCCCTTGTCGTAGGTCACGGTCTGGTCGCCGGGGCGGGCGCCGTCGTTCTTGACCATCGGGCGCTCGGCGTCGGCCCGGCGGTCGTCGCCGTAGTTCTCCTCGATCCGCTTCAGGAACTCCATGCGCGCCTCCGGCCCCTTCACCTGCTCGGTGAGGAGGGCGGTCGCGAAGTGGGACATGCCTTCTGAAAGGATGTTGCCGCCCGGCCCTTTGCCGGGGGTGAGGATGTTGCCCCACCACTGGTGGGCGGCCTCGTGGGCGGTCACCATGAAGACGGCGTTGGTCTTGACGTCGCTCTTGGTGAGGAAGCCGATCCCTTCGGAGAAGGTGATGTTGGTGGGGAAGCCCTGGGCGTAGGTCGCCAGGTTGGGGAACTCCGAAAGCTTGAGCTCGCGCCAGGGGAAGGGGTAGAACCACTCCGAGTACCAGCGGCGCGCGGCGTCCAGCGCCTCACTCATCTCGGCGATGTTGTAGGGGTGGCTGGGATGATGGAAGATCGCCGTCCCCTTGCCGCGCCGCACGTCCCAGCGGCCGCCCACGACGTTGAAGAAGCGCACCGGGTGGTCGCTCTTCCAGACCGAGGTCTTCTGGCCTTCCTTGACCTTCTCTGAGATCAGAGTCCCCACCGAGTTGACGGTGTACTCCGCCGGCGCGGTGACCGCGATCCGGGTGGTGAACGCGTTGTTGAAGCCGATCAGTGCATCGGTCTGTCCCTTGTAGAAGTCGTCGGGATAGACGCGCGGCTCGTAGTCGTTCTCGTCCTCCTTGATACCGACCTCTTCGATGTAGCCGATGATCGGCACGAAGGTGGGCCGGAAGCTCGTCAGCACCACGCCGGACGGCAGGATGAACTCGGGCGAGCCGCCGCCGTTCTTGGTGGCGCCATGCGGGAAGGCGCCCTCGAATTTGAAGCCGACCCGCACGCGGCCGCCGGGCGGCAGCGGGGCCTTCGGTGTGAAGACATAGAGCCCGGAGCGGTCTTCGGGCTTGTAGGGCTTGCCGGCCAGGGTCCAGCTCAGCTTCTCCCAATGCTGCCCGCCGGTGAGCGCGAACTGCCGCAGGGGCTCCGGCCGGTCGTTCACCAGCTCGTAGCTGCCGCGGCTCTCGAGCCACCGGCGCTCGGGCGTGAGGCGCAGGTCGACCGAGACGTCGGCCAGGGCCGGCTGGGGAGCGTCCTTCCAGGTGGCCAGGTTCTGCTTCCAGTAGTCCCGCGACTTTTTCTCGACCCGGCCGCCCTGGAAGCCGTCGAGCACGGCGAGCCAGAGCAGGACGCCGGCGACGAGCGGCACCAGGGCGAAGGCGGCCAGGCGCAGGGTCCGGCGCCAGAGCGGCCCGGGCTGCAGGCGGTGCACGGTGCCGATCGCGTCGGCCTGGCGCCGGCCGAAGGCGCGCACGGCGATCGCGGTGAAGAGCACCGTGAGCCCGAGGACCATCACCCGGTTGAGCAGCAGGGCCTGGCGGTTGAGCTCGAAGGTGCCCATGTCGCTCCACTGGAGAGCGCCCCAGATCCACCAGTTGCCCACCCAGTTCATGC
>Ga0190265_10001696_pt1 | contig 14518 bp, 14 predicted proteins | sample Popmic124T_FD_133135 | JGI IMG/M metagenome (GOLD analysis project Ga0190265, IMG submission 133135) | Populus adjacent soil microbial communities from riparian zone of Indian Creek, Utah, USA - 124 T | ecosystem: Environmental > Terrestrial > Soil > Riparian zone | place: USA: Utah | collected...
CCCGCCTCGCGCTGAGGGCTCCAGAACTCTGTCGTCCACGAGAAGACGCCGTTGTGGTCGTAGAACCAGTCGTGACCGCCGCCCTTGATCGTCTGCTTGGGGTCGTACTTGAAATCGTGGAACACGGACACCGCCGGATACCCGGTGAGCTTCGTCGCCTGCTCGCCGATCAGCTTGTAGGCGCGCAGATCCCCCGTCGGGTAGTGCTCGTCCGCGTAGCCCGCGTACGGACGCAGATGGACGCCGGAGAAGGTGTGGTACGCGATGTGACCCGTGATGTTCGGCCGCGCGACGACCGCCTCGACCATCGCGCGCGTCTCGGGCTCAGAGGCCGGAAATGGCCCGGCGCCGCTCTGCTCGCCCTCGGGAGCCCATTCCATGGGGAAGTTGCGGTTGAGATCGAGTCCCTCGAGCGGCGGCGCGACCTTGATCGTGATGCCGTCGTAGTTGCGGATCGTGCCCTCCCAGAGCAGGCGGTAGTACTCGCCACCTTCCTCGTCGGGGTCTCGCCGCACCATCAGGCGCGGGTCATCGGGATGCGGCTTCCAGGCGCCGTTCGCGTCGCGCATGCGCATCATCAAGACGCGCCCGTCGCCGTCCAGGTCCTCCTCGTGTAGGCCGTCCTGCTCGTCGAGCAACGGATACGGACGCACGCTGGAGCGCACGAAGCGCGGCCTGTCGGCCAACGCGAGCTCCGCCCCGTCGGGGTTGAGTCGCGGAATGACGTAGAACGTACGCGTGTCGAGAACGCGCTTGACCTTCTCGTCGCTTCCATAGCCCTGGAGGAGCCGTTGGACGAGGTTGAGCGCCGCGGTGCACCCGGTCACTTCCAGCGCATGGATGTTCGCCTCGACCAGGAAGGCCGGCTTGTCGAGGTCGGCCCCGGTCTCGAAGTTCGTGACCGTCGCCAGCCAGATGTCGCGCGCCTCGTACGACTTGCCGATCGACTCCAGACGTAACAGCTCACTCCGCTCGTCGGCCCAGCTCTGAAGCAGCTCTGTCAGCTCGTCGTACTTGTAGAACGAGTCGAAACGGACTTCAGGCACTACGCACCGAGCTCGTTCAGCAGCGGCCCGGTGTCGAGCGGGTCGTAGCCAAGCCGCGAAGCGATGTCCTCGCTCGAGGGCCGCGTGCCCTCGCTGAAGAACTGTCGCAGCCGCTCACCGGTGTCGGGCGAGCGCCACCAGTCTTCGCCTACTTCGCGCACGAAGTGCTCGCGCAGCTGGGCGGACCTGATCCACGCGCGAAGGTAGTCGGCCGAGTAGAAGCCGGCATCCATGTCCGCGAGGTATGCGTCCGGCCGGTAGTTGACGCCGGTCGCGGCGGTCAGCCGCTCCGAGTAGCCGTCGGACGAGCCGCCGTCCTCACCGAAGCGACGCCAGAAGTCGAGCTCGAACCCGAACTTCGCCGCGTAGCGGCGGAAGAGGAGTGCCTCGAGGAAGGTCGTCGCCTCGGCGTTCGTCTTCGCCTCCTCGTCGGAGAGGCCGAAGTGCTCGGCGTGCCAGCCGGGCTCACGCGAGATGGCCTCGACGATGTACGAGAAGATCTCCGTGTGCGCGTGGTCGCGCGCGAGGTTGCGAAACGTGTAGGGCAGGTCGGGGTCGCACCCTGCGAAGTGGAGCGCGTGGCCGGCTTCGTGCAGGAACGCCTGGTAGTCGTGCAGCCCGCCGGCCGCCCTGGTAATGAGGTGGACGACGTTCGGCGCGTCGGACGAGATCACGCATGCGCGCGGTGCCTTCTGCGGCCGATCCTCGATGTCCAGGTTGATCTTCGGATCGTTGGCGAGATCGAAGCCGAGCGGTGTGAGCGTGGCGAGACAGACCTCGGTCGCTCGCTCCTTCGTGTACGTGTCCTCGAGAGGAGAGAGCCGACGCAGATAGCTGACGTGGTAGGACGACGGCACGTCCTCGCGCTCGGGGCCGAGCAGGCGCTCGAACCAGCTGTCACGCAGGCCCGAAAATGCCTTCGCGGAAGCGTCGCTCGCTCGCTCGAGCACCTCCTGCAGCTCGTGCAGCGAGATCCCCTTCTCCTCCTCGTTGCGCTCGATCGCCCCCGAGATCCCCGACAGCTCGGCCGCGAGCTGTTCGTCGGCGTCGAGCAGCGCGAGTCGATCGTCGTTGAACGTAGCGGAGGCGTCGCCGTGTAGGGCGCCTAGCTCCTCGCGGCCTGCGTACTCCGGAAGCACGGCGAGCATTGCCTGGGCAGTACGGAGCGGCATGTTCTCGCCCCGGAACGAGACGCGAGCGGCCAGCATGGCGTTTTCGAGCTGGTCGCGGCGCTCGGAGAGCTCGGCGGCGGCCAGTCCGGCCTCGCACGCCTTGCGCAAGCGGTAGCAGCGCTCGCGATCCTCGTCTTCGGCACCCTCCTCCGCCGAGCGAAGGGCCTCGAGCTGATCCCGGGTGAAGAGGTCCGGGTAGCGAGCGATGATCGCGGCCTGCTCTGAGACTTCCTTCTCGCCCACGCGCACCGCGCGTCCCTCCTCCGCGCGCTCAAACAGGTAGCTGCGAAGGCGGTCCTCGTACTCGGTTGGGCTGCGAACGGCTGCGACGCTCATCGCCGGGAATCTACATATCTACATTCGCCGCGGGAACGATCAGGGTGTGGCGGGCTCGCCCGCAGCGAGCATCCGCACCGTCTCCGAGAGCACCTCGAGCTCGAACGGCTTGCGAATGAACATGACCCCCTCCTCCCGGGGCGGATCGACCTCCGACGTTCCGCTCAGCAGGCAGACCCCGGTCTTGGGGTACTGCTCGCGCAGGATCGGCAGAAGCTCCAAGCCGTGTCGGTCCCCGACGTGCAGGTCGAGCAGCACGACGTCGACATGCTCCGCGCGGAGCAGCTCCTCCGCGCGCTGGATCCTCGGCGCCTCGAGGACCCGGTAGCCCTCCAGCTCGAGGTTCACGCGGCAGAGCAGCCGCAGCGAAGAGTCGTCTTCGACCACGAGTACTGTCGCCCGTGTTCCCCCCATACCTGGTGCGGCTCCTAGGTCCATCGAAAAAGTGGTTCGACGACCAGACGAGAAACCCCGACTCGACCTTGCTGTCTCCATTTTTGGAAACCCGCTCTTTGCGGGTATTTCCTGAACGAAATCCGTACCTCGTTCGAGGGATGGCGCGTTTACCTTTTAGAAATGACAAACGAGGAGGAGCGGGGGTCCCTGGCTGTTGCGCTGCGCTCAGCTATGGAGCGCCTGCGCCCAACACCGGACTTCCGCCGCCGCGCTTGGCGCGAATTCCAGCGCGCCCTCGACCCGCTCGCGCCTCCTAGGCCGCTGCGGCGCGCGCGTTCCTGATCCGCTCGACCGACGTCTCGCGGCCGAGCAGCTCCAGGCTCTCGAAGAGCCCCGGTGACACCTTCGAGCCGGTGACCGCGACGCGGATTGGCTCGAAGGCGGCCCGCGGCTTCAACTCGAGCCGCTCGGCCAGGCCGCGGAGACCCGCCTCGATCGTCTCGGCCGTGTAGGGCTCGAGACTCCCGAGCTCCTGCTCGGCCTCGGCGAGAACCCGTGCCGAGCCGTCCAGCAGCGCGGGATCGAGCTCGACGTCTCCGAACAGGAAGCCGGCGAAGTCGGGAAACTCGCCGAGCTTCGCGATCTTCTCCTGGACGAGCGGTGCTGCGGCCCGGACGAGCGCCTCGTCCCATTCGAGGCCGCGCTCGCGGAGGTAGGCGAGCAGCGTGTCCGCGTACTCCTCGGGAGAGAGAGCCCGCAGGTACATGCCGTTCAGCCAGTCGAGCTTCGCGTAGTCGAACGTGGCCGGGCTCGACCCGACCCGCTCGAGCGTGAAGCGCTCGACCAGCTCGGCGCGGCTCATGATCGTCGTCTTGTCGTCGTAGCTCCAGCCGAGGAGGGCAAGAAAGTTGACGAGCGCCTCCGGGAGATAGCCTTCGCGCCGAAACTCCTCGACCGAGATCGCGCCGTGGCGCTTGGAAAGCTTCTTGCCGTCGTCGCCGAGGATGTTCGCGAGGTGTCCGTACGCAGGCAGCGGGGCTCCGAGCGCTTCGAGGATGCGGATCTGTTTCGGCGTGTTCGAGATGTGGTCCTCGCCGCGGAGGACGTGGGTGATGCCGTCCAGCCAGTCTTCGACGGGTGAGGCGAAGTTGTACGTCGGGCGGCCGTCGGCGCGGACGAGGACGACGTCCTCGAGCTTCTCGTTCGGATACTCGATGTGCCCCCTGATCAGATCGTCCCAGGCCGTGACACCTTCGTCCGGCATGCGCATGCGGACAGCGCCCTCGTCCTCGTATGCCTTGCCCTCGGCGAGCAGGCGTTCGGCCTCCTGGCGGCAGTGCTCCATGCGGTCGAGCTGGAACGTGACCTCTTCGTCCCAGTCCAGTCCGAGCCAGCTGAGCGACTCCTGAATCTGCTCAACCGCCTCGGCAACCTCGCGGCTCGTGTCGGTGTTCTCGATCCGCAGCCGAAACTCGCCGCCCTCGTGGCGGGCGAAGAGCCAGTTGAAGAGCGCCGTGTGGACCCCCCCGATGTGCAGGAACCCGGTAGGGCTGGGCGCGAAGCGGACGATGGGCGGCACGGGGCTATCGTAGGCGCGTGAAGCTCGGGGCTCACGTCTCGTCGTCCGGCGGCATCCACACGGCGATCGATCGCATCGAGGCGATCGGCGGCGACTCCGTCCAGGTCTTCACGCAGAGCCCGCGCGCGTGGCGGCCGACGAACCACGATCCCGCGACATTCGAGCGCTTCAAGGAGCGGCGCGAGGAGGCCGGGATCGAAGGCGTCCTCTGCCATGCGCTGTACCTCGTGAACCTGGCAAGCCCCAAGGAGGATATCTACGAGAAATCAGTCGCTGCGCTCTGCAACACCGTGGACGTGGCATGCGGAATCGACGCCGACGGAGTCGTCTTCCACATCGGCTCGCATCTGGGCGCGGGGATGGAAGAGGGCCTGGACCGGGTCTGCGCCGCGCTCACGAAGGCCCTCGACAGGTGCTCGGACACGACGTGGCTGCTGATGGAGAACTCGGCCGGCACCGGCGGGACGATCGGCAGGTCGGTCAGCGAGCTGGCGCTGCTCTACGACCGTCTCGAGGGCCACCCCAGGCTCGGCGTCTGTCTCGATTCATGCCACCTCTTCGCCTCGGGCTGCGACGTCACCGATCCTGATGCGCTCGATGCCGTGCTCGACGAGCTCGACGCTGCGATCGGACTCGATCGCCTGCGCGCGCTGCACGTCAACGACTCGGCCGCGCCGCTCGGCTCGAACCGCGACCGGCACGCGAACATCGAGGAAGGCCTTCTCGGCAAGAAGCTCGGAGTCTTCCTGGGCAATCCCCGGCTGCAGGGCCTGCCTGCGGTGCTCGAGGTGGCCGGCAAGGACGGCAAGGGGCCGGACGCGGACGAGATCAGGAAGGTGAAGAAGCTGCACGCCCGCGCGACGGCGGGACTTACGCGTTCGGCTTGACCTGGGCGAAGACCCTGAACGTGGGCTCGCCGACCGGTAGCTCCGAGAACTCCGGGTTCACGCATCCGAGCTCGTCACCGCGAGCCTCGTAGCAGGACTCGACCTCGACATGGCACATCGGCAGCGGGCGCCGGTTGGCACGCACGGCCCCGAACCCCTCGCGCTCCTCGGCCTCTAGCAAGAGCAAGAGGTCGATCTCGACCCCGAACACCTTCTGCATGCACCCCACGTACTGCCGACCCAGCTCCTCGAACGAGTACAGGAACGGGCAGGAGCGAGCGACACACGCGGATGGGTAGACGACCTTGTCGCAGTGGACGTCGCAGCGCCTGCACTCAACCTCGTCCTGGGGGTGGAGGGGGAGTGGCTCGACGTCGGCGAGAAGCCGTTCCATATGAGCCAATTGTGGGTACGCAGAACGTGCCCCGCAAGTCTTGACAAGGGCGTCGGAAAATGCTTGGGGCGGGGCTACCCGCGGACTCGGTCGACGATGTTCAGGACGTCCATCTGCGTGAAGGCGAGGTAGTCCGGCTCGCCACCCTCCGGATGCTCGTCCGCGCGGAACCAGAGCGCTTGGACGGTCGTCATTCCGAGCTCGCCGGCGCCGCGGACGTCCTCGTAGAGACGGTCGCCGACGAAAACCGTCTCCTCGGGCTCGACCTGGAGCGCCTCGAGCGCCACGCGAAAGATCGCCGGGTCAGGCTTGCGCCTCCCCACCTCCGAGGAAAACACGGCGAAGTCGAGGCGCTCCGCAAGGCCCATCCGCTCCAGATCGGGCTGCAAGATCGCGCGGGGGTCGAACGCGTTCGAGACGAGGCCGAGCTTGAGACCGCGGTTGCGCAGCGCGTCGAGCAGCGCGTGCGTGGTCGAGCCGAGCACGAAGGCCGGCGCCCAGGCCGTGTGCTCGGCCTCCAGGTAGCGCATCAGCTCCTCGTCGGAGACCTCGATGCCGAAGTGCCCCAGCAGCTCGCGGACGAGACCGGGGTACTCGATCTCCTCGATCGTGCCCGGCGCCCAGAAGAGCGGCTCGTAGTGCTCCCGAACGTGCGCCGCGACCGCATCCGCGTCCGGGAGCCCATCCCTTCCCAGCGCGGCCAGCCCCGCCTTGTGCCCCGCCTCGACCAGCTCCGGGTCGTAGGCGAAGTCCATCAGTGTGTCGCCCCAGTCGAAGAGCACGGCCCGCAGCACGGTTGTCTAGGGTAGTCGCGTGGCGCGGAAGATCCTCTGGGCGTCTCTCGCGCTCGTCCCGGTAGCCCTGATCGCGGAGTTCGTCCTCCACGTCGGGGATGTCTTGCTCTTCGTTCTCGCGGCGGTGGCCCTGATTCCGCTCGCGTGGCTGATCGGCGAGGCGACAGAGCATGCCGCCCACCACACGGGCGCCGGCGTCGGGGGCTTCCTCAACGCCACGTTCGGGAACGCACCGGAGCTGATCATCGCCCTGTTCGCAGTTGCGGAGATGAAGTTCGAGGTCGTGCGCGGCTCGCTCACCGGAAGCGTGGTCGGCAACCTGCTGCTCGTCCTCGGGTTCTCGCTGCTCTTCGGCGGACGGGGGCCGATCGACCGCGAGTCCAGCTTCACGTCACTTGCGCTGGTCGCAGTTGCCGTGCTGGTCTTCCTCATCCCGTCGGTGCCGAGCTGGGACGGGGACCCCGAGCGCCACGACTTGGCCCTGCTCACGATCCCGGTCTCGATCGTCCTACTGCTCCTGTATCTCGTCGTGACCTGGATCTCGCTTCGGCGGCACCGTGAGCTGCATCTGATGGAGGAGCCCTCAGACATGCAGGCCTGGTCGCTACGGGTTGCACTCGCCGTGCTGGCCGTGGCGACGGTCGCCACGGCGCTCGTCGCGGAGGCTCTCGTCGCGTCCCTCGAGACGTTCGCGGACAAGGCTGGCCTGACCGAGTTCTTCGTCGCGGCGGTGATCGTCGCGATCGTCGGCAACGCAGCTGAGCACGGAGGTGCGGTCGTCGTCGCGTATCGGGGCAAGATCAAGCTGGCCGCGGAGATCGCGCTGGCGTCGAGCGCACAGGTTGCGGTCTTCCTGATTCCGGCGGTGGCGCTGCTCGCCTGGTTGATCGAGCCGCTTGCGCTCTCCTTCCGGCCGGTCGAGATTTTCGTGGTCGGCTCCTCGGTGCTCGTAACTGCGGCGCTCCTCGCCCAGGGTCACTCGAGCCGCGCCCGCGGGATCGCGCTGATCGCGATGTACGTCGCGGCGGCGCTGGCCTTCTTTCTTGCCGGCGAGCGGTAGGTAGCTACTGGACCCGCGCCGGGACGCCGAGCGCGCGGGGGATCAGCTCTGCGGCGCGCTCGACGTCCTCGTCAGAGATGTCGAGGTGCGTCACCGCGCGGAGCCGGCTGCCCATGGTCGTCGAGAGCCGCACCCCTTCGTCCAGGAGGCGTTTCATCGCTTCCATCTGGCTGAGGCCGAGCGCGCCCACGTCGATCTGAACGAAGTTCGTCTCGACTTGCTCAAGGTCGACGGGCAGTCCTGCCTCGACCAGAGCTTCGGCCAGCCGGCGCGCTCGCGCATGGTCGTCAGCCAAGCGGTCGACGTGATTGTCGAGCGCGTAGACACATGCCGCGGCCGCCATCCCCGCCTGTCTCATGGCGCCGCCGAACTGATGCTTGAAGCGCCGAGCACGCAGCATGCGCTCGCTGGAGCCCGCGACGACGGCTCCGAACGGGCAGCCCAGGCCCTTCGAGAAGCAGATCGTGACCGTGTCGCCGTGGCGCGCGATCGAGGCCGGCTCCTGCCCGCTCGCAACCGCAGCGTTGAAGAGCCGGGCCCCGTCGATGTGCAGCGCGATCTCGAGCTCGCGGCTGGCGGCCGCCAGCGCCTCGACCTCCGCAAGGGGCCAGACCCTCCCGCCGGAGCTGTTGTGGGTGTTCTCGATCGCGACGATGCTCGTCGTCGGCGTGTGCCCGAGGTCACCGGAGCGTGCCTTCTCACGCACCTGCTCCGGGGTGAAGCGCCCGTTGGGCGACGAGATCGGCCGCGCCATCAGCCCCGCGAACACGGCCGGCCCGCCCAGCTCGGAGAGAAGGATGTGCGAGTTCTCCTCGGCGATCAGCTCGTCACCGGGGTCGCCGAGGACGCGCAAGGCGATCTCGTTGGCCATGGTCGCGGTCGGAACGAAGACGGCTTCCTCCTGCGCCAGGATCTCCGCCATCCGTGACTCGAGGTCGTTGACCGTCGGGTCCTCCCGAATCTGCTCGTCGCCGACCTCCGCGGCCGCGATCGCCGCGCGCATGCCGGGAGTTGGCCGCGTGGCCGTGTCCGATCGAAGGTCGATCACGCTCGTATTGTGCTTACGGAGTCGGTCCCGCGAGGCTTGGATACCGCTCGGTGAGGAGCATCAGGTACCCGTAGGTCTGCTGCTGGTAGCGGAGGCAGTAGATGCCGAGGTCGCGCATCCCCTTTGGCATCCGCCCCATGAAGATGCAGACGAACCAGCCGAGGAAGGCGATGATCCCGAGCACCTGCCCGAAAACCCAGGCCAGGATCTGAGCCGGGATCGCCAGGATGAAGCGCAGCAGGATCGTCCAGCGGCGCTGGTCTTGTGGCGGCTCTACGTGTAAGTCGACCGGATAGGTGACGTTGGTGCCGCCGTTGAACGGCGGATACGGATCCGCGAGCAGGTTCCAGTAGGCGGTGAGGCGCGTGCTGTACCTGAGGTAGCTGGCGAGGAACCCGTGCATGCCGTCAGGCAGCCGACCCTTGATGAGCGCCGTGAACCACGCGACGATCACGACGAAGAAGACGGCGATCGACCACAGCATCAGCAAGATGAAGTGCGGGATCACCAGCAGCAGGCGAAAGAAGACGGTGAGGCGGGAGCGCTTGAGATCGTCGCTGACGATCAGCCGGATGGGGTGGTCGGCGCCCGGCTCCAGCGCGGCAACCGTCGTGACCTCCGGCTCTACGGGAGGTTGCTCAGGGGGAAGGTCGCTCATCGCGCGATCCTAACCTCCCGATGAGGGATGGCCCAATCGGACGTGCCTGCCGATGGGAGAGGTCTGCAAGCAACACCAAGGAGAGCCGCATGAACTTTGCAGTCTCTCTGTGGCATCTCGTCGAACAGGACAAGTTGGTCCGCTGGGGCGCTTACGCGTCCGCCGGGGTCGTGTGGTTCGCCCTCGCCTGGGCGGACTCGAGAATCCTCCTCGGCTTGCCGCTCCTTGCCCTGGGCATCTGGGCTGCCCGGCGCATCCGCGGTGAGCAGGACGAGGATGACGATCTTGATCTGTTCTAGCTAGGCGCCCTTCTGGGCTTCCAGCTCGCGCGCCCCGCTCGGCTCGGCCCGAAGGCATCGCCCTGCGATGCCGCTAAGAGGCCATGCCGGCTTTGCCGGCGTGGCCGTCCTCATCACGCCCCTTTTTGGGCTTCCAACTCGCGTGCTTCCGACGACTCCTTGGTCAAGTCGGGGTGATCCTCGAACCCGTACTTGACCACCGCGCGCTTCGCAGCTTTCACCTCGTCCACGCGGCGAACCGGCCGGTCGTGCGGCGCTTCCTTGATCACGTCGGGGCTCTCGGCCGCATCACGCGCGATCTCGAGCATCGCGTCTGCGAACGCGTCGAGCGTCTCCTTTGCCTCGGTCTCGGTCGGCTCGATCATCAGCGCCTCCGGAACGATCAGCGGGAAGTAGATCGTCGGCGGGTGGAAGCCGTAATCCATGAGGCGCTTGGCGACGTCGAGCGCCGTGATGCCGTGCTCTTTCTTCAGCGTTCGCGCGGAGAGGACGAACTCGTGCATGCAGAGCCGGTCGAAGGGCAGGTCGTACGCGTCCTTGAGCCGGGCCAGGAGGTAGTTCGCGTTCAGCACCGCCACCTCGGACATCTCCCGCAGTGCCGGCCCGTACGAGCGGATGTATGCGTACGAGCGAACGAAGACCCCGAACGGCCCGTAGTAGCCGCGCACCTTCCCGATCGACTTCGGCCGGTCGTAGTCGAAACGGAAAGCCTCTCCCTCACGCACGATCGCAGGAACGGGCAGGAAGGGCTCGAGGCGGTCACGCACGGCGATGGGACCGCCGCCGGGCCCCCCGCCGCCGTGAGGCTGCGAGAACGTCTTGTGGAGGTTGAAATGGACGATGTCGAAGCCCATGTCACCCGGCCGGGAAATGCCGCACACCGCGTTGAGGTTGGCGCCGTCGTAATAGAGCAGCGCTCCGGCCTCGTGGAAGATGGCCGCAATCTCTTCGATGTGCTCGTCGAAGAGGCCGAGCGTGGAGGGGTTCGTCAGCATCAGGCCGGCGGTGTCCCCGTCGACCATCTCGCGCAGGTGCGCGACATCGATGTTCCCGCGCTCGTCCGTCTCGACCTTCTGGAGCTCGAAGCCGGCCATCGTCACGCTCGCGGGGTTCGTCCCGTGCGCCGTGTCGGCGACGACGACCTTGTGCCGCTGCTCGCCGCGGTCGGCGAAGTACGCCCGCATCAGCATCAATCCGGTGAGCTCGCCCTGCGAGCCGGCCGCGGGTTGCAGCGAGACCGCCGGGAGCCCTGCGACCTCGGCGAGCTCGTTCTGCAGCCGCCACATGAGCTCGAGCGCTCCTTGCGCGCCTTCGGCCTCCTGGAGCGGGTGGAGGTCGCGAAAGCCCGGCAGGTTGACGACCCGCTCGTTGACCCGCGGGTTGTGCTTCATCGTGCAGGAGCCGAGCGGGTAGAAGCCCGTGTCGACGCCGAACGTGCGCGTCGAGAGCTCCGTGAAGTGCCTGACGAGCTCCGGCTCCGAGATCTCTGGGAGGCGCGGCGGCTCCTCGCGCGCCAGCTCGGGCGGGACCTCGACGCCTGGGACGTCGTACGACGGCAGCGTCGACGCACGGCGGCCCGGGCTCGACTTCTCGTAGATCAGCTTCATGTGGCGAGCACCTCGGCGAGACGGTCGATGTCGGCCGGCGTCCGTTTCTCGGTCACGCTCACGAGCAGCGCGTCCTCCACGCCGGCGTAGTCGCGCTTCAAGGCATAGCCGGGATGGACGCCCTTCGCGCAGGCCTCGCGGACGACCTCCTCGGCGGGTCGTCCGACCCGAACGGCAAACTCCTTAAATGTTGTCTGATCTGGAAACAGCAGCGGGAGCCCGAGGCGTTCTTTCGCATAGGCGGCGAGACCCATGCAGGTCTCCCCCACTTCGCGCAGCCCCTGAGGCCCGAGCCAGGAAAGGTAGGCGAGCCCGGCGAGCGCGAGCAGCGTCTGATTCGTCGTGATGTTCGACGTGGCCTTCTCGCGGCGGATGTGCTGTTCGCGGGTCTGCAGGGTGAGGACATAGGCGCGCTTGCCGTCGACGTCGGTGGTCTCACCGACGATGCGGCCGGGCATGCGCCGCACGTAGTCCGCGCGGGAAGCGATGAAGCCGTAGTGCGGCCCTCCGTACGCCTGGTAGTTGCCGGCGGGCTGGCCCTCGCCGATCGCAAGTGCGGCGCCGTACGCTCCCGGCGCCTCGAGGACGCCGAGCGAGAGTGGGTCGACGTGCGCGACCGATAGGGCGCCGGCCTCGTTGGCGGCGGCTGCGAGATCCGGGGCCGGCTCCAGGACGCCGAAGAAGTTCGGCTGCTGGAAGATCACGCAGGCGGCGTCGCGGGCGGCCTCGCCGAGCTCGTCGGGATCGGTGGCGCCGTCGCGGTGCGGCACGTCGACGACCTCGAGACCGAAGCCGGGCGCATAGGTTTTCACGACCTGCCGCACCTGCGGGCTCACCGCTTCTGCGAGGACGACCTTCGAGCGCCCGGTGACGTGCTTCGCGACGTAGCAGGCGTCGGCGGCGACCGTCGCCCCGTCGTAGCCCGATGCGTTCGAAACGTCCATGCCCGTCAGCTCGCAGATCGCGGTCTGGTACTCGAAGATGCCCTGGAGCACGCCCTGGCTCATCTCGGGCTGGTACGGGGTGTATGCGGTCAGGAGCTCGCCCCGCTGCATGACTGCGTCGACGACGGCCGGCACGTAGTGGTCGTAGATCCCCGCACCTAGAAACGAAAGCTCCGCGCCCGTGTGCACGTTCTTGGCCGCGAGCTCCTCGAGATGGGCGACGAGCTCCTGCTCGGAGAGCGCCGACTCGATGTCGAGATCGCCGCGGAAGCGAACACCCTCGGGGATGTCGCGGAAGAGCTCCTCGACCGAGGAGACTCCGATCGCCGCGAGCATCTCCTCGCGGTCACGGTCCGTCAGCGAGAGCTGGCTCACTGTTCCGCTACGAAGGCTTTGTACTTCTCGGCGTCCATCAGCTCGTCGACCTCGGACGGCGTGCTCAGCTTGATGCGGACGAGCCAGCCCTCGCCGTACGGGTCGGCGTTGACGGTCTCGGGCTCGTCGACGACCTTCTGGTTGACGGCGACGATCGTCCCCGAGAGCGGAGCGATCACGTCGGATACGGCCTTCACCGACTCGACCTCACCGTACGACGCGCCTCGTGCCACGTCAGAACCGTCCTCGGGTGGCTCGTAGTGGACGAGCTCGCCGAGCGCGTCCTGTGCAAACCAGGTGACGCCGAGCGTGGCCTCGTCACCCTCGATGCGGGCCCAGTCGTGCTCTGAGTGGTAGCGAAGCTCGTCGGGATAGCTCTCGGCCGCAGCCAACTAATCCTCCTTGCGCTTGTAAATGGGTTTCTTCACGATCTCCGCGCGCCGCGGACGGCCGCGCACGTCGATCGTCACATTCGTTCCCGGCTCCGTGTGGGCCGAATCGACGTAGCCCATGCCGATGCCCCTGTCGAGCATCGGAGAGTGCGAGCCGGAAGTGACCTCGCCGCCCTCGGCGATCGGCATCCCCTGCCGCGGGATCCCGGACTCCGTCATCACAAACGCGCTCAGTTTCCGGGCAGGCCCCTCGGCCTTCACACGCCGCAGCTCCTCCACGCCGGTGAAGTCCTTGTCGAGCGCGCACGTCCAGCCGAGGCCCGCGGAGATCGCATCGGTATCGAGGCCGATGTCGTTGCCGTGGAGCGGATAGCAGACCTCGAGTCGCAACGTGTCGCGCGCGCCCAGGCCGGCCGGAGTCGCCCCGCGCGCGAGCACCGCGTCCCAGAGAGCAGGCGCGTCCTCTTCCATGACCATCAGCTCGACGCCCTTCTCGCCGGTGTAGCCGGTGCGGTTGACCATGGACTCGATGCCGTCGATCTCGCCCATCGCCCACGTGAAGGCCGGCGCGTCGTCAAGTCCGAGCCGCTCCAGCGAGCGAGGCCCCTGGACGGCCAGTAGCGCGTAGCGGTCGGAGACGTCGCGCGTGTCCGAGCCGCGGATCTCCCGGTCCCGGATCCACTCGAAGGCCGCCTCCCGATTCGAGGCGTTGACCACGAGCAGGTAGCGGCCCTCCTCGAGGCGGTAGACGATCAGGTCGTCGACGATCCCGCCCGTCTCGTTCGTGAGCAGCGTGTACTGAGCACCGCCCACGTCTACCTTGTCGAGGTCGTTGGAGAGGACTGACTGCAGGTGCTCGCGAGCCCTGGGCCCCTCCACCTCGAGCTCACCCATGTGCGAGACGTCGAAAACGCCGCAGTCGTCGCGGACGGCACGGTGCTCGGGAATGACCCCCTCGTACTGAACCGGCATCTCCCACCCGGCGAAGGGCACCATGCGCCCGCCGAGCTCCACGTGGCGCTCGAAAAGGGGCGTTCGGAGCAGCGTCTGCATTCCCGGCGGATGCTAATGGTCAAAGCACGGGGGAACCCCTGGTTCCCCCGTGAGCCCCCTCCTTCCCGGCGGGAGCTTCGGCTCAAGGTGTTTCAGGAGCCGATGGCTGGCGGCGTGGTTCCAGCGTTCCCCTCTCCTTCGTGAGCCTCCCGCCGGGCGAAGCCCGGCTCCGGCGGCCCTTCGTATTTGCTCTCGAGAACGACGACGGCCGGTCGCCTGCTCCGCGAGAAAGAGAAGCGGAGAAACGACCGGCCATGTCGCCTGGCGGGCCAAACAGCCCGCCGGGAGGGCAGAGCAGCAGATGCCCCGACCCTCGATACCTAAACCGCTCTGCAGATATCCGTTGTTCTACGGGTCGCGCAGGAACGACGGAACTTCGAGGATGTCTTCCGGGAGCTCGAAAGCACCCTCGTCGGCGGGCGGACGTGCCTCGCCGTTCTCCTGGGCCGGCAGCGCCTCACGCTCGCGGCGGCGACGC
>Ga0190265_10001697_pt1 | contig 14517 bp, 14 predicted proteins | sample Popmic124T_FD_133135 | JGI IMG/M metagenome (GOLD analysis project Ga0190265, IMG submission 133135) | Populus adjacent soil microbial communities from riparian zone of Indian Creek, Utah, USA - 124 T | ecosystem: Environmental > Terrestrial > Soil > Riparian zone | place: USA: Utah | collected...
GGCCACGACTTCCTGTGCGACCACGGCGCCTACCCGTCCACGCTCGGCTACAAGGGCTTCCCGAAGTCCCTGTGCTCCAGCGTCAACGAGGTCATCTGCCACGGCATCCCGGACAGCCGGGTTGTCGAGGACGGCGACATCGTCAACATCGACATCACCGCGTTCCTCGACGGCGTCCACGGCGACACGAACGCGACGTTCCTCGCCGGCGACGTGGACGAGGAGGGCCGGCTCCTCGTCGAGCGCACTCGTGAGGCGCTGGAGCGTGGCATCAAGGCCGTCAAGCCCGGTCGACGGATCAACGTGATCGGCCGGGTGATCGAGTCCTACGCCAGGCGGTTCGGGTACGGCGTGGTCCGTGACTTCACCGGCCATGGCATCGGGACCGCCTTCCACAGTGGTCTGGTCATTCCGCACTACGACGAGTCCATGTACGACGACGTCATCGAAGTCGGCATGACATTCACCATCGAGCCGATGCTCAACCTCGGCACCCACGAGTGGGTGATGTGGGACGACGACTGGACGGTCGTGACCAAGGATCTGCGCCGCAGCGCCCAGTTCGAGCACACCCTCCTCGTCACGCCATCCGGCGCCGAGGTGCTCACCAACCCCTGAGGCCCTATCCTTGCCATGCGGATGGGCTGGCCGGGCGACCGCGTCGTACTCCTTCGGGAGTTCGCCGAGGAAGGTCCGGGCTCCATAGGGCAAGGTGGTGGGTAACTCCCACCCGGGGTAACCCGCGGGACAGTGCCACAGAGAACAGACCGCCCCGCTTGCGGGGCAAGGGTGAAACGGTGGTGCAAGAGACCACCAGTGCGCCGGGCGACCGGCGTAGCTCGGTAAACCCCACCTGGAGCAAGGTCAAGAAGTTCCGCGCCTCCGGGCGCGGGGCGCGCGCACGATCGAGGGCGGCCCGCCCGAGTGCGCGGGTAGACCGCTGGAGGCGGCCGGCAACGGTCGTCGTAGATGGATGGTCGCCCCCGTCGTGAGACGGGACAGAACCCGGCCTACAGGCCAGCCCATCCGCCCTATTCGGTCTCACCTGCGAACACGTGGCTATTGGGCCTGTGGAGTCCGCGCAGAGTCCGCAGAAGACACCGCGTCGTCGGCGCCCAGGACGGCGTCGATTGCCTTCCGCGTGCGGTCGTCGCTTTCGGGCCACAGGTGGCTGTAGGTGTCCAGGGTCTCGACGGCGCTGGCGTGACCCAGCCGCGCCTGGACGGGCTTCACTAGCGCATCGACCACGACCGTGGGGAGCGGGATGGTGCGGACACTGGCGTCGGTTGTCGTCGGGCCGAAGGAGGTCGACGCGTTCTCGATGGTGAGGAGCTGGCGGCCGACCGTGGCCTCGCGCCGCAGCATGTCCAGGTAGCTCGAGTTCGCGCTTTTCATGCGACTGAGTGACGACCCGCAGTTCCAGAGACACATAGCGTCGTGACGTCGGAAGCCCCCAGACGGACGTGATCAGGCGCCCGTTGGTGGCGAGGCTCGATAAGGAGGAGAAATGCCCACCCGTAAGTCTTCGTGCAACTGCGGCAAGCTCAGCGTCACCTACGAAGGGCCCGACCCGGAGCGCATCTCCCTGTGCCAGTGCTACGAGTGCCAGAAGCGGACGGGCACCGTGATGAGCGCGCAAACGCGACTGCCAAGAGAGAACGTGACGATCGAGGGGCCATCGTCGACGTGGACCTTCCCCAACGACAGTGGCGAGCCGGCCACGTTCCGGTCCTGCGACAGCGGGGGCGCGACGTACCACTTCTGCCCCGAGTGCGGTTCGACTGTCTACTGGGACATCTCCATCGCACCTGACGTCGTCGGGGTCGGAGTCGGCGGCTTCCGACCCAACGTTCCCGCCCCCGATGATCTCCGGCTTCGAGGCGTACGGCGCTGCGTGGGCGATGAACGCCTCGGCCCTTCAGATGCCTCACTACGACTACGACGGAACGTCACACGGCGGGGCGCGAGCCTGACCAGCCGGCCGCAGCTGGCCGACTGTTCCTGAGCCGCCGCCGCGTTTCACGCGATCTGAGTGACGACCAACCGCTTCAGAACTCCTAGCGTTCTGACGTCGGCAAGCGACCAGAAGGGATAGGTCATGAGCACTACCGTCAATCAGGGGGTAACGCCCGAGTCATTGAGGTCGATCTCGACCGCTGACCGGGTCGAGAGCCGACTCGGGACGCTGGACTACGTCGACGGTTTCCCCACGTCCGAGACCAGTGAGCTCGTGTACGACCATCTCGACTTCACGCATGCACTCAACGTGTACCTCAACGGATTTGCGGGAGCCTCGACGTACGCGCTCCGCAAGGGTTTCGTGGAGGCGGGGGCGAAGGACAACCAGATCCTGATGTTCTCGGAGCTGCTGGGGTCGGAGTCACTGTTCCTGACGGCGAACGCCGACACGGTCTACTTCATCGGCATCGTCGATCTGTCGTCGGGGCCGATGGTCGTCGAGACGCCGCCGGACGCACTCGGGATCTTCGACGACATGTGGTGGCGCTGGATCATCGACTTCGGGCTGCCGGGCCCGGACCGCGGCGAAGGCGGTCGATACCTGCTCGTCGGGCCGGACTACGACGGGCCGCTGCCCGAAAGCGGCTACCACATCGGGCACTCGCTCACGACGAAGGCGTTCATGCTCGGCCGCTCGTTCATCAACGAGAACCCGGGCATGGATCCCGCCCCGACCGTTGAACTGATCAAGCGCACGACGAAGATCTACCCCTACGCGCAGGGCGGCTTCGGCACGCCCATAGCCACGCTGCTGGAAGGCAACGTCCGGGGCGGCCCGCCGGCCGACATTCCCGAGACGGTGTTCGTCGAGGGGAGCGGTAAGGCCTTCAACACGATCCCGCCAAACGACATCGGCGTCTACGAGCTCTTGAACGAGCTCGTGCAGGAGCAGCCGGCGGGCAGCACGGAGATCGAGCTGACGGGCGAGCTGGCCGCGATCGGCATCGTCAAGGGCAAGCCGTTCGCACCCGACGAGCGGATGCGGCGCGTCCTGGAGGAAGCTGCGGCGGTCGGCACCGCGACGTCGCGGGCGCTGCTCTTCGAACCGCGTGCGTCGGAAGGTTTCGCGTACTACGACGGATCGGCCTGGGAGAACCAGATGTGGGTCGGCGGGTACAACTTCGAGACGCCGCCTCCGCGCGTCACCGCGGATGGGATCGAACCGTACTCCCCGACTGGCGTTCGAGCCCTGCACTCCCGTATCGCCTGGTTCTACGGCTACACCGGGGTCACGCCCGCCATGTGCATGCGCCTCACCGGAGTCGGATCGCAGTACGTGTTCGCTTTCACGGACTCCAACGGGAACCGCCTCGACGGCGGAAAGACCTACGAAGTGACCCTTCCGCCAGACATCCCGGCAGCCCGCTTCTGGTCAATCACGCTCTACGACACCGAGACGCGCTCGATGCTGCAGACCCCGCAGCGCTTCCCGAGGGCGGGAAGTCAGACCTACCCGTCACTGGCGGCAACCGCGAACGAAGACGGCTCCACGATCGTCACGTTCGGCCCGGAGCGACCCTCGGACTGCCCCGAGAGCAACTGGATCCAGACGACAGAGGGCAAGGGTTTCTTCCCGATCCTGCGCCTGTACAGCCCGCTGCAGCCGTTCTTCGACAAGACCTGGCGGCTGAGCGAGATCGAAGCCGTGTAGCCAAAACCCTGCAAACGTCTCAACCACGAGCGGCCTCGTGATGTGGCTGGCGATCGGCGCGATCTCCGAACTCGCGTCCTACGGGGGCATGCACCCCTGTGGCATGAAGCATGCCCCTGCACTGACCTCGGAGGTTTCCGTTGAATCTCCCGACCGTCCTCACCTCGTTCGTCGGCTACCACTCGAGCTGGCTACGTGGCGACGTCATTGCCGGGCTCACCGTGTGGGCAGATGGGAGGACCTCGCCGTCCATCGACGTGTCAGCGGTCGACATGCTGGTCCAGCTCAGGGCCGACCTCAGGCGCCAGGGTGTCGACCTCGCCCTGGCACAGGAAGTGGGACAGGTCCGAGACGTGCTGAGCCACGCCAGCGAGCATCGTGAGCCGGCCATCTTCCCGACGGTTGACGACGTGATCCGGGACCACTAGGCGTTCCTACTGGGGTTCACATCATCTGCATGATGCGACCGCTTCGTCTTCCGAGTTGGATCAAGGCAAGGAACCTCGAGACAAGGAGCGAACCATGTCAGAGAACTCGGAAAGCTCGACCCCCGCCACGTCCGATGACGACGTGGTCGCCAGCGTCACGGACGGGACCTACGCCCTCGTCGTCGCCGACTTCGCGGACACCGAGTCAGCGTGGGCTGCCTATGAAGACCTGAAGGCCGTCGAGGACGGCCGCACCGTCGAGATCGAGGGTGTCGTCGTGGTCAAGCGCGATGCCGACGGAAAGCTGGACGTCCAGAAGGCCACGGATCACAGCACCCGATCCGGGCTCAGGTGGGGGGTCGTCGGTGGCATCGCCCTCGGCGTCATCTTCCCGCCGTCGATCCTGGGCAGCGCTGCGGCCTTGGGCGCCGCCGGCGCCGCCACCGGCAAGGTGCGCCAGCTGCACCACCGCAGCGAGCTCGCCGATGAGCTGGAGGACTCGATCGCGCCCGGCCATTCGGGGATCATCGCGTTGGTGTCCGATCCCGGTGCTGTGAAGATCCAGGAGGCCCTAGCCAAGGCGGACTCCATCGTCGACAAGGCGATCGACGACGTCGCCGCCGAGGACATCAAGGCCGCAGCCAAGGAGGCGTCCGAGGCGGACGACTCCTCCAAGGGCTAGCCGACCGGCGCGAGCTCAATGCTTGTCAGTGCTTGGTTGATGGCCGGTCGGCCGGCTCGGTGATGGTGGTCAGGCTGAGCGGGAGTTTGTCCTGGACCACGCGGCGATAGGCCCACAGGAGCATCGGCAGCACCAATACGGCGAGACCGGGCAGCTCACGTTGCGTCGCTGGCCGCCTGTACGTCCTTCGCAGGTTCCGTCCCTCGAATCAAGTGGCCAAGACTCCCGCGATCGGTCGCGATGACCTGCCCGAGGACGGCAGTTGCCAGGAAGCAGAGGGAGGCGGTGTAGAGGCACGCGAGGTAGGTGAACGCAACCCCGATCGGGCCGTACCGGTCGGCACTGACCTCAAGTGCGTGGGGCAGCCAGGCGGCGGTGGCCGGGCGGACCGCGAGCATCAGCAGCGCGAAGACCAACGCGCCCGGCGCCAGCAGCCGCCAACGCACGGCGCCGGCGAGCAGGACCCACGGCACGAACAGGGCGACCCCGGCCTCGAGAGCGAAGGTGACCACGAGGGGCAGCGCATCTCGAAGCGGTTGCACGTCCACAGGCTCAGTCGCCGCACGCACGACGACGAGAGAGAGCGACAACACGAGGACCACTGCCAGCCACCGCCAGGCCGATCCCAGCCCGCTCCTGGGTTTTGTGACCGCCCAGATCGCGGTGAAGCACCGGGTCAGAGCCCGGGACAGACTGGTCGCCGAGGCCAGCACGATCAAGACGCCGGCGATGCCGAACGTGGCGCTCCCCGCACCCTGGATCGCGTCTTCGAGCACCGAGCGGGTCTCCTCGGGAAGGCCAAGGGCTTCCGCGAGCTTTTCGGTATCCCTGCTGGCAGCCCAGGTCGTGATCAGGATGAGGATCGGAAAGACCGCGGTGAAGAACTGGGCGGCGATGGTCATCGACCGGTCGAACATGTCGAGCCGAACGAACGACTTCACCCCATGGATCACGATCCGGCCCGGCCACCGTGAGAGCAACCAGATCAGAGCCCGTTGCAGCCAGGACGGCAGCTGGCGGAGCGCGGGACTCTGGGCCGCCCGGGCTGCCGCCTCGGCCGCCGACCCGCCCTCCTCAGTCACGCCCGCGACGTGGTGTGCACCCATCTCGAGCTCATCCCAACGGTTCCTCTTGGACGGATGGGCGGACGGCATTGGGTTCCTGCTCAACGGCCGGGTCCGGCTCAACGGCCGGGTCCGGGATACCGGAAATGAGCGGCAGGGCCCATCGCGTGCGTGGGTCGGCCTCGACCAGTAGGGCCTTGGTGAGCAGCGTGAGCGGCACCGCGAGCAGGGCGCCGATCGGGCCCACGACCCAGGTCCAGAACACCAGCGACAGGAAGGTCAGCATCGCCGAGAGTCCGACGGTGTCGCCGACCACGCGAGGTTGGATCACCGACTGGATCACGAAGTTGATCACGCTGTAGACGACGATCACGGCGATCATCAGTTCGGGACCGCCGTCGAGCAGGGCGATCAATGCTGGTGGGACCACGCCGATGATGAAGCCGATGTTGGGGATGAAGTTGGTGACAAAGGCGAGCACGGCCCATACGAATGCCCCCGGTACGTCCATGACGTACAGGACGACGCCGTCGATGACCGCGACGATGAGCCCGAAGCCCGCCGAGACGCTCATGTAGCTGCGAGTGCCCCGCGCGAAGTTGGCCAACGCGGCCACCGGGTTGGGGAAGCGCTCGCCCAGAGTCGCCAGGCTGCGGCGGGTGGAGTCGGTGTCGAAGGCCATGAAGAGCAGGACCGTGAACAGGAAGAACAGATTGCCGACGACGCCGAGCGTGCTGGACAGCAGCGACATCGCGAAGTCGACGAGCCGTGCTGGGTCGAACGCACTGACCACGGCGTCGATCTGGTCCTGTTGGACCCCCACGTCCCGCAAGGAGTTGCCCGCGTTCTCGATCCCCTCCGTGATCTGGTCGTGGTACTGGGGAAGAAGGTCCGCCAGCCGCGCCACCGCGACGATCAGCGCGAGCGTGAGCAGGAAGAGCAACAGGTACGCCGCGACAAGCATCACGAGCGAGGCCGCCCATTCGGGAAGACGGCCACGCTCGAGACGACGGCGGATCGGGTGCAGAGTGACCGTGATGACCAGCGCCAAGAAGACCGGCCCGATGATGTCGGCGATAGACCTGACCCCGGCCAGGGTGATGGCGAGCGCAGCGGTCACCAACAGGACCGTGAGCGCGAACGGTCGAGCCCGGTCGATGACGTCGCGTGCTGAGTTGGCCGTGTCCTTCATCTGTTTCTCCTGTCACCCCCGGTGCAACGGTCGGCTGGCCGACCGTGGGTCACCTGGTGATGTCGCGTCCATGGGCGGTCAGCGCCCAGATGATGAAAATGCAGACCGCGACGATCGTGATCGACCAGAACGGGTAGACGGGGATGAAGGCGAAGTTGGCCAGGGCACTCAGGACGGCCAAGATGACGCCGACGGTCCGACCCCAGACCCTGCCGGACAGCACGGCGAAGCCGGCGAAGAGCACGAGCAGCCCGAGCAGCAAGTGGATCCATCCCCAGCTGGTGGCGTCGAACTCCAGCAGGTAGTTGGGGGTGGCGACGTAGAACTCGTCCTTGAAAAGGGCGACTATGCCGGCGAGGCCCTGGAATCCGCCGGCCACGATCATCATCACCCCGGCGAAGACGATGAAGCCGGTCGCCAGACCGCTGGGCTCATCCTGTCCTGCGGGCCGGTAGTTCTGCGTGGACTGCTCGGTCATTTCAGACCCCTCCTTGACTTGCCGTGCGGTCCGAACCAGTCGAGGACGGCCGGCCACACGGGCGCGGGATGTTCAGGTCCAATCCAATCGGTGCTTGTCCGCGGCGGAATCACATGCATCGTGTGAAAACCGAGCTCACCGGACAGATTCCCGTCAGTTGTCCGGGTCTGCCTTGCCGCGCTTGACGGCCCCGAGGATCACCTGGATACCGAGACCGAGCACCACGAGGTCGAGCAGCATCTGGACGGTGACGACGAGCCGGGCGGTCTCTGCCTGTGCGGAGATGTCGCCGAAGCCAACGGTCGCGAAGATGGTGACGGTGAAGTAGAGCGCGTCCGACCGGCTGAGCAGCTCGGTGAACATCGTGGGATCGTCACGGCTCAGGATGAAGTAAGTCGACGCGAAGAAGAGCAGGAAGAGAGGAGTTGTGGACGCGAGGGCCTGCACCGCGCGGATGCCGGGATAGTCCGAGCTCTCGATGGCCCGCACCTGCCAGGCGATCATCGTGGCCAGCAGCCCAACCCCGATCACCAGCACGGCGAACACGAAGGTGTCAGACCGGCGGTCGAGTGGCAGGACGTAGTACAGGGCGACCATGACCACCGTTGTGAAGAGGGCGCGGAGCAGCCCGCGCGCGATGAGCCACCGTCGCTTCCGGGCGGTCAGTGGCTCCATGAGTCGAACTCGGTTGTCATGATCAACCTCCGTGGATGCTCGGACAGCCATCGCACCCCGGAACACGTGGGCACCGCATCATGCAGATCGCGTGAACGATGCCGTCAGGGCGTCTATACCTCCCCGCGGATCTCACCCGTGAAGGGTGAGGGGTCGTCGCGACGGCAGGCGTAGCGTTCCCCGCCGTGGAGCCCCTCCGGCCCGAGACCCTGGCACAGGCTCAACTGGATCGATCCTTGTTGCAGGCCAAGCTCTCGGTTCCACAGCCGCGCCCAGGTTCGGTCAGCCGTGCCGCCATCATCGATGCGACGCGGGCGAGCGATTGCCACGTGGTCGGCGTGACCGCGCCCGCAGGCTATGGCAAGACGACCTTGCTCGCGCAGTGGGCGCAGGTCGAGGATCGTGGCGTTGGCTGGGTGTCCCTGGACCGCTACGACGACGACCCCGCAGTCCTGCTGACCCTCCTGGCCTCGGCCTATGCAGGGGTCTCGCCGGGAAACGCCGATCTGGTCGCCGACATGGGCGGCCTGGGTGTGGACGCGCTTGGGCGGGCCGCGCCACGCCTCGCCGCTGCCTTCAAGTCCAGTGCGGAGCCGTTCGTGCTCATGGTGGACGACCTTCACGAGCTCCACACATCGGCCTGTCATGACGCCCTCGGCGTGGCGATCGCCGGGATACCCGACGGCTCCCAGCTGGTGGCGGCAAGTCGGTCCGACCAACCCCACCTACCGCGGTTCCGCGCCTTAGGCGACGCCGTGGAGCTCGAGCGGGGAGACCTGGCCCTGGACGTGGCCGGCGCCGAGCAGGTATTCGCCGAAGCCCACGTCGGCGTCTCCCGTGAGGTGGCGGCCGAGGTGGCCGGGAGGACCGAGGGGTGGGCGGTCGGTCTCCACCTGGCTGCGATGATCGCACGCTCGGACCGCGACCAGGGGCTCTCGCTGTCCGGGGCCGACCGATATGTGGCGGACTACCTGTACCGCGAGTCCTTGATGCTGCTGCCCAAGAAGACCCAGCGCTTCCTGCGGCGCACGGCAGTCCTCGATCAGATGTCCGCCCCACTGTGTGATGCGGTCCTCGGTGAACGAGGAAGCCAGGCCCGGCTGCGCGAGTTGGAGGCATCGAACTCGTTCCTGGTCCCGCTGGACCGTCGCCGGGAGTGGTTCCGCTACCACGCGCTGTACCGAGAGTTCCTCCTCGGTGAGCTGCGACGCGTCGAGCCCGACGTCATCACCAAGCTGCACCTGCGCGCCGCCGACTGGTACCAGTCCAACGGCTCGCCGGGCTTGGCCATCGAGCACATGCTGAACACCGGCGAGCGAGGCCGGTGCGTTCAGCTGGTCACCGAACAGGTGCTGCCGACCTACATGGAGGGCCAGGTGCCGACCGTGCAGCGTTGGCTCTCCGAATTGGGCGACCCTGCCGTCGAGGAGTATCCCCCGCTCGTCGTCCTGGCCGGGTGGATCAGCGCCCTGACCGGGCAGACCGCAGCGGCGGAGCGGTGGGCGGCGGTCATGGACGCCGCCTCGTTCGACCAGGTGCCGTTGGACGGGACCGCATCGTTCGACTCCGCGCGGGCCATGCTGCGCGCCGTCATGTGCGCCTCAGGCCCCGAGCAGATGATGGCCGACGCCAAGGTCGCGATGGCCCAGGAGCCGGCCTGGAGCCCGTGGCGGGACACGGCGCTCGTGCTGGCCGGGCACGCGCATCTGCTCGCCGGCGACGAGGAGGCGGCGGCGGCACTGTTCGCCGAGACGATGACCGTCGGCGCGAGCCTCGGCAACACCGACAACCGCGTCGATGCCGCGGCCGAGCTCGCGCTGCTGGCGACGGATCTCGGCCGGTGGGCCGAGGCGGCCGAACACGTCGGACAGGCGCTCGAAATCATCGACGAGCATCGACTGCACGACTATGCCGTCAGTGTGCTCGCCTTCGTGGTGGCAGCTCGCCTGGCAATGCGTCGTGGCGACCTGGGAGAGGCGGATCGGCAGCTCACTCGGGCGATGCGAGCCCGTCCGTCGTGCACATTCGTGCTGCCCTTCTTCGCGGTCCGCGCCCGGCTGCAGCTCGCCAAGGTGTACTCAATCCGAGGCGACCAGGCCGCTGCCCGCCACCTGATGCGAGAGATCGACGAGGTTCTGCTCCACCGGCCGGCCATGGGCGCGCTCGTCGACCAGGTAGCGGAGGTCCGCGAGACGCTCACCGCGAACGCCCAGCTTGGCGCCATCGGCGCTGCCCCCCTCACCGGAGCAGAGCTGCGGTTACTGCCCTACCTGCAGACGCATCTGACGATCGGTGAGATCGGAGAACGGCTGTTCGTCAGCCGCAACACCGTGAGCTCCGAAGTCGCGTCGATCTATCGCAAGCTGGGCGTCTCTTCCCGCAACGACGCGGTGGAACAGGCGACCAAGTTTGGCCTGCTCGGCGCCTGAGCGATCACCTACCGGGCAGGATCCCGAGCTCTTCTTCGACGTCGTGCCCGAGCGCAAGCGCCAGCTTCGGGGCTGCCGCCACCACGCGCGGCAGCCCCACGACCGGGATGACAGCCACCAACACGTCGACGATCTCGACAACGGTCGCACCCGCATCTACCGCGGCGTCGGCCTGGGCGCCGTACGACGGCCCCGCACCACCGACTGCGACCAGGGCCGCGAGCCGCACCAGCGCCAACGTTTTGGGATCAAGACTGCTGTCAGGAGCCGGCCCCGCGCCGACGACCTCAGCTGCCAGCTGCTCGTCCTGGAGAGAGAGGCGGCGCAGAAGATCGGTGTATTCCAAGGAGCACACCTCCCTTTCGGCGAGCGCGGCCGTGGTCGGACATGTCCCCGTTTCGGACCGTGCGTGCATTGCTAGTCAACGCCGAGGGGCTGCTGCACGCATCACTCAGATGATGTGAAGCGCCGTCCGGGCTCGGGCCCGGTCAGTGGGCGAAGGCGACTTCACACAGTCAGTGTGATGACCCTGCCAGCGGCCGAAACTACGTTCCAGTTCTAGGCACAGATCTGGAGGCAACCCCCATGACCACCACCGCTGAGCGCACGGCCGTCCCGGCCGCCGTCACCACACCGTCGTCCATCGAAACGCCGACAGGGCCACTGGAGTTCACCGACGGCTACCCCACTACGGAGACCGCGGAGAAGCTGCGCGACCACTTGGACTACGTGCACGGCGCCGACACGTTCATGAACACCATCCAGGGGGTCTCGACCTACGCAGCGAGGGAGGGGTTCCATCGCGTCGGGGTGATGGACGGTGATGTCCTGCTCTTCTCCGAGCTGATGGACTCCCGGGGTCTGTTCCTGACCGGCAACGCCGACACCGTGTACTTCTGGACGTTCCTGGACCTGTCGCAAGGGCCGGTGATGGTGGAGGTCCCCACCGAGACCTTGGGATGCATCGACGACATGTGGTTCCGCTGGGTGACTGACTTCGGACTGCCCGGCGCGGACCGCGGCCAGGGCGGCACCTACCTACTGGTCGGACCCGAGTACGACGGGCCGCTTCCCGAGGGCGGGTGCTATGTCCGCCACTCGCGCACTCGCCACGTGATCCTTGTCGGCCGGGCGTTCATCAACGAGAACCCCCGCAACGACCCCGCCCCTACTGCGGATCGGATCAGGGAGCAGCTCAAGATCTACCCCTACTCCCCCGGCGGCCTGGGCAGCAGCATCGGGGCCTACCTGACGGGCAAGGGTCCGCTCGGCGGGGCGGCCGCCCCGCAGAGCCCCCGGTTCGTGGAAGGCACCGGGCTGGCGATGACCACCCTCCCTCCCGCCGACTTCGGCCACTACGAGATGCTCGACGCACTGGTTCAGATGGAGCCGGCCGAGGCCCTCGACACGGAGCTCGCCGGCCAGTTCGCCGCCATCGGGATTGTCAAGGACGAGAAGTTCGCGCCTGACTCGCGACTGCGCAGGATCCTCGACCACGCTGCCGCCGTCGGCAACGCCGCCTCCCGGACCGTCGGCATGGGCGCCCACCCCACGGACGGCTTCCGCTACTACGACGACAGCAACTCGGCCTGGTGGAACATGCTCTTCGCCGGCGGGTTCGAGTTCACCAACCCACCGCCCCTGATCACAGCGGACGGGGTCAAGCCCTTCCCGAACAAGGGGGCGCGCCGGCTGCACTCGCGAACCTCGATGTTCTACACCGCGACCTGCATCACGCCGGCGATGTGCATGCGGCTGCCCAATGTCGGCTCGCAGTACCTCGTGTCCAATGTCGACACCGACGGCGAACCGTTCGATGGCGCGAAGACCTACCGGGTGCGGCTGCCGAAGGACATCCCGGCAGCCAGGTTCTGGTCACTGAACGTCTACGACAACCAGACCCGCTCCCTGCTGCAGACCGACCAGATCTATCCACGTGCCGGCAGCCAGGAGTTCCCCTCACCCGCCGCAGAGGCGGATGCAGACGGGAGCACCCTCGTCCAGTTCTCCCCTACCCAGCCCGAGGGCGTCGCCCGCGGCAACTGGATCCAGACCGACCCCGAGCGAGGCTGGTTCGTCATCCTGCGCCTCTACAGCCCCTTGCAGCCGTTCTTCGAGAAGGCCTGGCGACCCGGCGAGATCGAGTTGGCGACGTAGTCCCACCGGCACGTCCGGACAACAGAGAAGAGCTCGCGATGGGTTCAGCATTCGTCTGGGGACTGGTGTCGGCCTCCTCGTTGGTGATCGGTTCGGTGCTCGCGATCTGGCTGCACATGAGCCTCCGCGCGATCGGCCTGATCATGGCCTTCGGCGCCGGCGTGCTGATCAGCGCGGTCGCGTTCGACCTGGTCGAGGAAGCCGCCGACAAGTCGTCCGGTGAGGGCGCGGTAGCCCTGGGTCTCTTTGTCGGTTGCGCGGTCTTCTTCGGCGGTGACTCGCTGATATCGCGCCTCGGTGGCGGTGATCGCAAGGACGCCACCGGAGATCAGGAGGGCGACTCTCCGCTGGCGATCGTGCTCGGCACGGTGCTGGACGGGATTCCTGAGTCGATGGTGATCGGCCTCACGATCTACAAAGGTGGGGCGGTGGGCGCGGCGTACCTCGCGGCGGTCTTCATCTCCAACCTGCCCGAGGCGATCTCGTCGACGACCGGCCTGCTCGCCGGTGGCTGGAAGAAGGCACGAGTCCTGTGGATGTGGACGGGGATCGCGGTTGTCTCGGCGATCGCCTCCCTGGCCGGCTACGGCCTGTTCCAGGACTCCTCACCCGCCACCGTCGCGTTCGTCCTGGCGTTCGCAGCAGGCGCGATCCTGACCATGCTGGCCACCACGATGATGCCCGAGGCTTTCCAGCACGGCGGCAAGCTCGTCGGCGTCGTCACCACCCTCGGTTTCGCCGTGGCCTATGCCATCCACACTCTCGGTTGACCTTCGGAGCAGACATGAGACCCGCACTCGCCCTGACAACCCTGATGCTCGCCCTGTCCTTGACTGCCTGCGGCGAGGACGATCCAGTCGTGTGCGCCTCAGTCGACGACCTTAAGTCATCGGTCGACGACGTGAAGGAGATCGACATCGACTCCGGCACTGCGCTCTCTGACCTCGAGAGCGGGCTCGCGGACGTCCAGGACAATCTCGCGGACGTCAAGGCCGACGCCAAGTCCGAGTTCGCCGCGTCGCTCGACGCGGTCGAGTCCAGCCTGGCAGCCCTCAAGACCAGCGTCGAGGCGGCGACCGCCGCTGCCTCGGCTGCCACGCTGGCCGCAGCCGGCACCGCGCTGTCCACCTTCGGTGCGGATGTCGAGACCGTGATCAACGACATCCAGTCGACCTGCTGACCGGACCACATTCGGAGGCCCACATGCATGTGGCACCCAGCGGCTGGTCGTCGCGCTTGTACTGGCAGTGGATCCTGTACAACAGCGTCGCCTTCGTCGTCGTGCTGACCGCGGTAGCGGTGCTTTCGTGGATCGGCGCGGACGTGCTGCACGTGTCTTTGGCGCACCGAGGCCGGGTCATGGCACTGCTGGTGGCAACGGTCGGGGCCTTCCTGTTCGGTGGCGTGCTTGGGGGTCTGCAATGGCTGGTCATCCGGCAGCGAGTGCCGGTCGACCGGAAGCGATGGATCGTGGCCAGCGTCGGACCCGCGCTCGTGGGCTGGCTGTTCGTCATCCTGCCCGCCGTGATCAGCGCCCAAGACTCGGGCACGAACGTCAGCGGCGCCTACCTGCTCGCCGCCAGCCAGACCCTGGCACTCGGACCGCTACTGGGGCTGTCCCAGGCGGCAGTCCTTCGTGTCCACACCAGTCGCTGGGGCTGGGGGGTCGCCGCCAACATCATCTCCTTGCTCCTCGTCAACGGGGGCTTTCCCCTGCTGTCTCGGGGGTTCTCCCGCCCTCA
>Ga0190265_10001698_pt1 | contig 14509 bp, 17 predicted proteins | sample Popmic124T_FD_133135 | JGI IMG/M metagenome (GOLD analysis project Ga0190265, IMG submission 133135) | Populus adjacent soil microbial communities from riparian zone of Indian Creek, Utah, USA - 124 T | ecosystem: Environmental > Terrestrial > Soil > Riparian zone | place: USA: Utah | collected...
CAGCACCACGTCGGTCTGCGGGTGGTCGAGCCCCACGAGCTGCGTGAGCTCGGTCGCGTAGATCGCGCGCACCTTGCCCGGGTCCTGCTTGTGGAGCCAGACCGAGAAGTTGTGCCTGTGCCGCGCGAACACCACCGTCACGCGCGGCACGCCGCGCTCGCGGATCGCCTTCGCCTGCACCGTGATCTCGACCATCCCCTGGATCACGTCGACCGCCGCGTGCGCGATGACCTCGTCCCAGCACCGGAAGACCGGCCGCTTGTCCGCGTCGAAGACGCACCACTCGGGCGCACCGAGCTCGTCCTGCCCCTCGCGTACGCTGAGCGGTGTCACCCACACGTGCGCGTCGATGCGCGCCTGGAGCTCGGGCGTCAAAACGGGCCTCCGAAGCCGAACAGGCGGCGGCCGCCAGCGAGCACCACGCGCATGCTCGCGCTCGTGCGCTCCTCCGGCACCGCCGTGCGCAGATGGAACGTGCCTGGCAGGACCGACGGGTCGGCGACGATGCGGATGCCGAAGACCGTCCCGATGTCCTCCGCCGTCGGCCGCAGCGTCCCGTCCGGCAGCCGCTCCGGGTCGCGGGCGAGGAGCTCACCGAGAAGCGATCCGCGCGGGATCACGTCCGCCTCACGTCGCAGTCGGGGCACAGCGTCTCGCAGCCCGGGCACGGCTCGTCGGGCTCGGCGAGGATCTGCGCGTTCTCGGGCGCGGCGCCGACCATGCGCTCCGACGGGATCTCTGCCGGCCAGCTCTTTGGGTCGCCAATCTGGGACACGACGAACTTCCCGGGCGCCTGCTTGCCGGTGAACAGAGCCTCGCTCAGCGCACCGGCCGGCACCACAAACTTCGGGACCGTGCAGCACCCGCCCGTCGGCCGACCGCACACGGCGCATGGATCCAGCCCGCCCTCCGCGAACGGCACGCCCAGCGCGGCGAGGCCTTCGCGCGTGGGGCCGGACGTGTTGCAGCGCGAGCACACGAGGTCGACCGGGATCTGCTCTTCCGGCAGCGGCGCATGCGCGCGGCACCACCACACCCGCTTTCCATCCGGGAATTCGGATTTGGCGATGCACGTGCGCGACCTGCACGCGGCGCACTGGATCGCCTGGCCGCCGTCCATGAAGGCGTCGGACTTGAGCATCGCCTCGAGCTTCTCGCTCGCGCCCTGCCCGGTCTTCTCGGCGATGCCCTCCATGGTCTCGATCAGGCGGCCGTTGTACTCGGTGACGAGGTACGCGTCCTCCTGCGCCTTCACGAGCTCGCGATTCAGCCCGTCGATCACGGCCTGCGCGTTGCGCACGCTCTCGTGCAGCCGCTCGTTCGCGCGCCGCAGGTCAGAGCACGTGGAACAGCTCTCAGTCATCGGATGCCTCCGCCACCAGCTTGCACAAGCGGCAGTAGCGGTTGGAGCCGGGCGTGTGCCGGCCGAGCTGGTGCTCCTCCTGGAGCCCGAGCTGGGTCGGTCGCAGCAGGGATCGCGGATCGCTCGGCTCGAGGCGCTTCTGCGCGCGCTCGTCCCGCGCGTGCTTCTGGATCGCCCGGAAGCAGGTGCGCGCGAGCTCGAGGTCGGCGCGCTGCGCACTCGTGGTCCGGTTGTCCGCGAGCATCCGCTCGAGCACGCCGATCCCGCTCGTCGCGTTCGCCTCGATCAGGTTGATCGGGTGGAAGCTCATGGCCAGGGCCAGCCGATCTCCGCGAGCCGCGCGACCTTGGCCAGCCGCTCCGGGTCGTCGAGCGGCATCTTCTGCACGGCCTCGGCGAAGTCGGAGCACCACTGGGCCTGCGCCTCGCGCAGCTTGATGTCGTTCACCGTGTGCTCGCGCATGATGCGGTTGAGCTCGAACACGTGCGCCTGGGCGGCGTCCAGCCGGCGCGCGAGCAGGCACACCGAAGTGCAGAGCGCGCCGAGCACCGGCCAGAGCACGACCGGCACCTCGGCCAGCGCGTTCTGCATGGCGAGGATCACTGCGACCACCGCAGCGCGTGGGCGAGGATGTGAAACACGGCGACGTACACCAGTACTTCCCAACGCGAAGCGGGCTTGCGCCAGTCCGTCACCGGACCACCGCCTTCTTCTTCGCGCCATACACCGCCGCGCGTCCCGAGCCCTCGCACGGGTTGCCGACACGCACCGGTGTGCCGATCGGCTCCTCCACCTGGCGGTAGTGCGCTCGCACCTTGCCGAGCCCGTTGACCGTCACGTGGCGCATGCAGTCCGGGCAACGCGGGATACCGGACGCGTCGAATTCGAGCGTGTCGTCACTCACCGTCCGCGCCTCCGGGTCACCAGTGAGACGCGAACGTCGCAGTCGAGCGCGTTGGCCAGCTTGCACAGTGTCACGACGCTCGGACAGGTCTCGATGCCGCGCAGGTGGATCGTCTTCGACACCCGCGCGTCCTTCCAGCCGAGCAGCGTGCCGAGCTCGGTCTGCGTGATGTGGCGCAGCTTCATCGCCTCGCGCACGTCGCGCATGAAGATGCGCGCGAGCGCGGCCGCGGCGAGCTCTTGCTCGGTGTAGGCCGGCGCGTCCTCGAGTCGCGACGTCGTCGTCGCCGTCTCGGTCTCGCGCAGCAGCATGTTCCCCCAGCGCAGCTTCCCGAAGATGAAATGCCTCGGGGCTCGGCCGCTTGGGAACTGCTGCGAACTGAGCGGCCCGGGTAGCTAACCCGTGCCCCGAGGCCGCCAACCCTAGCACTGCTCACGTGCAGAAAGGAAGCCCCCCGTGCGACACCATCGCCCGAGGGGCTCCTGTCGAGAGGGGTGAGCTACCAGGACGCAGACAGGATCGCTCACGGCGGGGGCCGGGGCGCGGGGCGCAGGAGCCCCGGGAGTCGACGAGAAAGGGGTACGCCGACTCCCGGGGCCAAACCGCAGACGAGACGAGAGCGTACCGCCGTGGACAGCGAGCGCCAACCAGCGCACCATGTACCCCGAATCTTCCGACGGGGGTGTTATGGGGTTCAATGGAGTTCGGCAGGCCAAGGGGCGCGTGGGAGCGGTGAAGCGGCTGATCGAGACCTACGGCGAGAGCGAGGCGCTCAAGCGCGAGCTCGCCCACTCGCTCGAGCTCGAGGCGCTCGCGAAGCTCGCAGCGTACGACCGCGCGGCGGCGATCCGGCGCGGCGAGCTCGCGCCGGAGAAGCCCGCGGAGCAGCTGCCTCTCGCGCCCAGCGCAGCGGCGTGATCGACTTCAAGGGCCGCGCTGCGCGCGACTTCCGCATCGACGCGATCATCGGCTGGCTGATCGGCATCTCGTTCTGCCTCGGCGCCGGCTTCATGATCGTGCTCAACCGCCTCGACGCCCTCGAGGCCACGCTCGCGCCGCCGATCCAGGCTCTGTGCGTTCCACCACAATCAGAGGCCAGTCACGCGGAGTTCCGCGTAACTGGGCCGGAGTAGCCCCAAGTGTCTGAGTTGTCTCTGCCCCAGTATTCGTGCCACAAGGTCGTCCGCGCGGCGAAGATCCTGGAGATCGTCCACGACGCGGAATGGCACCTGCGGCTCGAGGGCGGCTACGTCGTTCACGTGGACGACGTCTGGATGGGTCGGCACGAGCCGATCATCGGCCAGGTCTACGTGGTGTATGCCGACGGCTACGCCTCGTGCTCGCCGGCCGCGCCCTTCGAGGCGGGCTACCAGCGGCTGCCGGAGGCGAGGAACGTGGGCTCGCGCACTCCGTCCGATGCCGAGCTCGAGGGCCGCTTCCGGTACCACCCGCCCACCACGGACGACCAGCGCCTGCGGCACACCCTCGTGTCCGAGAAGACGCTCGAGCTCGCGAAGCTCTTGCGCGACATCTGCCCCGATGGTCGCGACCTGTCGCTCGCGCTGACCTACCTCGAAGAGGTGCGCATGCGCGGCAACGCGGCCATCGCCACGAACCACGCCGCGCTGCCGGCATGATCCGCGTGTTCATGCACGGCGTCGCCACGATGTGCGCGGCCATCGCCGTCTTCGACGTCTACCGCGACGAGCCGCTCATGGCGCTCGCGGCGTGCGCGATCGGCGCGCTGTGCCTCGCGCTGCGGCCGGGGCCGGCGTGACGAATGGACAGGCGTGTCGGCGACACGCGGTACACCGGGCTGTTCACGCTGCCGCGGAACGCCGCTGATCGGGTGCTGCGCCAGGCGCTGCGTGACGCGATCTTCCAGGCCGCGGTGAAGTACCGGATGCAGGTCGGCGCAGGAGCCACGCTCTCGCGTAGCGAAACGCGCCACCTGCATCTCGTCAGCCAGGCGATCATCGGCGCCGTGCTGGACGAGTGGAACGTCCCGCTCGAGACGCCGACGGTGACGTGGCCCGAGCCCGACCCCGAGCCGCCCTCAACCGACACGTGAGGTAACCGAGCCCCGTTCTCAGGGGTTACCTCACCCACCTGGCGGGCGGAACTTTCCGCCCTCCCTGCAGTCGCCTATCGTCTCCCCCCGTGGGGCGCGGGAGCGGTCGGCATTTCACCGGAGCTGTGGGCTCGGTGCGCGCGCGTGCGCACGACCGGCTCTCGGGCGGCGGCGACCTGATCTCCGGCGAGGAGCGCCGCGCCGCGATCGAGCCGCTCGGCTCCCAGGGCCTGCACTACGTGCACAAGCTCGCCCAGCAGTTCACCGAGCGCGCGCTCACGACCCTCGTCGAGATCATGGAGAACGAGGGCGAGACCGGCGCCACGCGCCGGGGCGCCGCGGTCGCGGTGCTCGAGTGGGGCTGGGTCAAGCCCGGCGCCGCCGCTGCGGGCAAAGGCGCGGCGGCCAGGACCGGCGGGCAGGGCCTCAAGATCACCGTCAAGTCTGCGGTCAACCCGGGCGTAGAGACCACCATCACGCTCGGCAGCGAGGAGAACCATGCGCCCGAAGCGATCGACGTCACTCCGGAGCCCGACGATGCGGACCTCTAGCGCGCTCGCAGCGTGGGCAGCATGGCTGCTGCTCCACCTCCTCCCCTTCCCCGCGCTCGGGCAGAGCTTCTCGACTGCGAGCACGAGCTCGAACGTGGCCACGGCGGTCACGAGCACGTACCGCTACGACTTCACGACCGCGGCGGCGACGGCGACGCACCGGGATGTCAGCGCCTGCACCGCGCTGACCGCGTCGTTCAACGCGAGCACCGGGGACGCGTCGAATGTCGCGCGCGTGGTGATCCAGGCCTGCCCGGCCGCGGCCTCGCCCAACCAGGACTGCGTGCCGTACGCGCTGCCGAACGACGAGTTCACGGTCGCGCGGCCGATCACGCCCCCGCCGGACAAGGCCTTCGTGCGCGTGCGCGTGGTGACGGCGCCGACCGGAGGCGACACCGCGCGCGTGGAGCTCGTGTGCACCTCGAGCGGGTCGCAGAGCACGGCAGGCCTCGGCGGCGGCGTGGACACGAAGGAAGCCGACGTCCAGGTGGGCGACGGCGACATCGTGACGCTCGACTTCGGCGCGGGCTTCGACCTGGCTGAGAGCCCCGACACCGAGGTCCAGATCCTGCCCGACATGGGCGAGATCGCCGCGGGCGGTGCCCTGCCCTCGACGTACGGCGGCACCGGTCAGGACGCCTCGAGCTACACCGGTGTGCTCGGCCTCACGGATGGCGCTGCTGTGCCGGTGACCACGAAGGCCGAGCTCGAGACGCAGCTCGGCGGCATCGACCTCGCGCTCGGCAACGGCGACACGCTGACGGGCGCGTACGACCTCGGCGGCGCGGTGCTCGAGCTGCCGAACGGCACGAGCGGCACGACCGACGCGGACGGCGAGTGCTACCTCGACACGAACGGCGACGGCGGCACGCACTTCTCGGGGCCGGTGCTGCAGTGCGATGCGGGTGCGTCGGTCCGCTACGGCTTCCTAATCCCGCTGCCGGACGCCGGCACGGACGACTCGGTCCCCACCTACGACTCGACCTCGAAGACGGTCACCTGGGAGGCCGGCGGGGGCGGAGGCGGCGCGTTCGACGACACGGGCGATCCGATCGTCGCGAACACGACCACGAAGGATTTGGCGCTCGGCGCGGCGCAGATCAACAGCGCCAAGCTCAGCGTGGACGGCGACGCCGACCAGGTGCAGCTCGCGATCCAAGGCCACAGCACGCAGACGAACAACCCCTTCGAGATCGAGAACAGCGCCGGCACGATCGTGTTCAGCGTCTCGAACACGGGCGCGGTGGTCGGTGCGGGCGGCTTCACCTCGACGGCGACCGCGAGCCCCTGCTTCTCGCTCGACGACTCCGACTCGGCCAGCGAGACCACGGACGCGCAGGTGTGCGCGCAGGCGACCGACACGGGCAACGGCTCGGAGGACGTCGACCTCACGTTCAACGTGCAGGTGGCGGGCGTGAACACGACGCGCGGGACGATCGACGCGGACGACGAGACCCGCTTCGAGGGCGGCCTGTTCGCGATCGGCAACACCGGCACCCCGGGCGTGTCCACCGCGGACGGCGACTTGTTCGTGGAGGACGCGCTCGAGGTCGACGGGGTGAGCAACCTCGCCGGCGCGGTGACGCTCGGCGTGGACCTCACGGTGCCGAACGGTGGCACAGGCGCGTCGACGTTCACCGACGGCGGCGTGCTGCTCGGCGCGGGCACGAGCGCGGTCACGGCGACCGCGGTGCTCACCGCGGGGCAGCTCCTGATCGGCGACGGCACCACCGCCCCCGCCATCGCGGCCATGTCTGGCGACGCGCTCATGGGCGCGGACGGCGTGCTGGCGATCCAGGCCGGCGCCATCAACGCGCTGACCGACATCGCGGCCGGCTTGAAGAGCGGCGCGGACGCCACGCTCATCACCGGCACGGAGGGTGCCAACGGAAACTGCGCGCAGTGGGACGCGAACGGCGACCTGGTCGACGCCGGCGCGAGCTGCGCCTCCGGCACCGGCGACTCGGTCAGCGTGGACGGCGGTGCGACCACCGACCCGAACCTGGCGAGCACCGGGGACATCGACGTGGTCAACACGTCGAACACCGTCACGTTCAACATCAACGGCTCGAGCATCGTGGCCGCGGACCACGCGAACGCCGACTGGGGTGACGGCGCTTTCTCAGGTGGCACGTTCACGATCGACGCGAACGCCATCACGGCGGCCAAGATCGCGACCCTCGCCCGCTACATCAACTGGGGGGCCGGATCCTTCACCTCGGACGGCTCCTCGTGCGTGGGGCCGACGGCCTCGGTCATCGTCGCGAGCTCGGCCAGGCAGTACAGCGTGGTCTGCGCGGACGGAGGCACGTTCTACGGAACGACCACCCTGCCCCCCGACCTCGACGACACCGGGGACATCACGTTCACGCTGCAGTCGATCCGCCCGTCGGGCGGCACCGCGCTCGCGGGTGACTTCTCGTACCAGTGCTTCTCCGACGACGCGGCGATCGGCGGCACCTGGCAGACCGGCGCCGCGGCCGACGACACGCTCACGACCGCGAACGACCTCTATGCGGTGACCACGGCGGGCATCGACATCGAGACGGCCTGCGCCCCGGGCGACGCCCTCAACTGGCGCTACGTGATCGACAGCGCGAACCACGACGCGAGCGCCGCAGCGCTCATCAACGTGCGCATGGCGTACGTGGCGAATCCCCAGTGATGGACGCCATCAGGCGCTACTGGGCGGATATGCGGCGGCACGGGCTCGAGGTCCCGGTCCTGGCGCTGATCGTCTTCGCGCTCGGCCTCTGGGCGCTCTCGTGCGAGCAGACGCGCGATGTGTACGCGCAGGAGTACGAGGTCGCGTTCTCCCCGCCCGAGACCACCCCGCCGGGCGCCGAGTCCGAGATCGCGCACACGGCCACGGTCTCGGGCACCGCCTCGGCCGCGACCTCGGTCTCGGTTACGGCCTCGGGCTCGTGGGCGACCGGCGACTTCTGCGTCGCCAACGTTGCCGGCGACACGCTCACAAAGAGCATCGTCACGAACGACGGGAACGCGTGGACCACGCTCTCGGAGATCACGGCCACGTTCTCGATGACCTGGACGGTCCTCTACCGCGAGCGCGGCGGCAGCGACGGCGGGACGTACAGCTTCCGGTACAGCGACTCCGCCGCGGACAACTTCACGGCGGTGATCTCGTGCTTCTCGGGCGTCGAGACGCTGATCCCGTTCGACGCGAAAAAGACCCTGGATCAGACCTCGAGCGCGATCACCCAGGCCGGAATGCTCACGACGGCGGACGACATGGTGCTGCTCGCGCTCGGCGCGATCAACGGCACGAACGCGATCTCGGTCTCGCCGTCCGGCTTCACGCTCGGAGCCTCCAACGCCGGCACGAATCCGGCGACGGTCAACTGGTACAAAGCGCAGGCATCGGCCGGCTCGGCCGGCTCGCTGCAGTTCGAGGCCTCGGGCAGCGTCGGGAAGCAGCTCGTGCTGCTCGGGCTGCGCCCGGCCTCGACGGCGTCGACCGTGTCCACGCTCAACAGCCCCGGCTCAGCCACGAACGTCGACAACGCGGGCAGCGCGATCACTTGGACGAACCCAGGGAACATCGCGACCTCGAACGACACCCGCGCATCGAGCACGCTCGCGGGCACCGGGCCCTCGGACTATCTGTGCGGCTCGAACTTCGGCTTCTCGCTGCCCTCCGGCGCGACCATCACGGGCATCGTCGGCGGCATCGAGCGGCGCCGCCAAGGCGGCGCAACGGGCGAGCCGATCGACGACTCCGTGATCCTGCTCGGCGCCGCCGGCACGGCGATCGGCTCGCCGAAGGCCGCACCGTCGACCTCGGTCTGGGCGCCGAACTTCAGCTTCATCAACCAGCGCGAGGACTACTGGTATTACGGCGCGCGGGACGACGTCTGGGGCACTACGGGGCTCACGGGTGCCGACCTGAACGACGCCGACTTCGCGGTATGCGTGGCTGCGAAGGGTGACACGCTCGGCACGGACCGACAGGCGAACGTCGATCACATGCACCTGCTGGTCTACTACCAGTAAAGGGGAACCATGCCTCGAGCAGCCTCGCTGCTGCTCCTCGCTGTCGCTCTTCTCCTGCCGCTCCCTGCCGCCGCACAGACAGTCACCGGGAACCTCTCGACCAGCCGCACGAGTGGCGCGGCGCCGCTCGCCGTCTTCTTCGACGCCCAGGGCACCACCTGCTCCGGCGGTTGCGACTCCTACCACGAGCTCCACTACGCGTGGAACTTCGACGACGCCGAAGAGACCGACGACGCCGTCTGGGCGTTCACCGGCAAGCCGAAGCACCTGGCCTACGGTCCCGAGGCCGCGCACGTCTTCGAGACGCCCGGCACCTACACCGTCTCGGTGGTCATCACCTCGAAGACCGGCGGCACCGACACCGAGCAGGTGACGATCACGGTCACCAACCCTGACACGGTCTACTCGGGCACGAACACGATCTGCTTCGCGAACGCGAGCCCCTTCACGGGCTGCCCGGCCGGCGCCACGCAGACCACCACGAGTGCGATCAGCACGATCAACAGCGCGTGCACCGCCGGCAAGCGCTGCCTGCTCAAGCGCGGCGACACGTTCACCGGCACGAACGGGATCGACGTCTCGGGCACGGGCACCTACTACGACGATTTCGGCGCCGCCGCGAATCCGCCTGTCATGCGGCGCACGGGCGACCCGAACGGCTTCCAGCTCAACGCGGCCTCCGACACGCGCATCGTCGACATTCAGATCCAGGGCACCGACGCCTCGCAGCACATGATGGTGCACGCCGAGCATAAGAACCTGAACCTGCTCGTGCTGCGCGTGAGCAACGTCGCCGATGGCGGCACGCTACGCGGCGTCCTGGTCGACGACTCGGTGCTCGCGTTCTACGGCGGGAGCGACGACGACCTGCACAACGGCGTGTTCGTGGTCGAGTGCGACTTCCGGCGCATGAACGGCAACAGCATTTTCGTGGCCGCGCGCCGGATCGCGCTGCTCGGGAACAACTTCGACCAGCAGGCCGGCGTGCACGGCGTGCGCCTGCCGCACTGGGATCGCACGGTCGTCAGCCACAACAAGATCGCGAACCAGGGCACGGGCAACTCGATCCTGACGATCCGCAGCGCGCCATCGTCTGGTGGCCTCGCAGACAACCCCAACTGCACCTGGTGCGGCGAAGCGGCCCAGGACGCGGTCATTAGCGACAACATCTTCCGCTCGGTCGACGATCTCACGCTCGACATTTCGCGCATCAACGGCGTGGGCCAGGAGATCCCGCCGGTCGAAGACGTGATCGTGGAGCGCAACTTCTTCACGATCGGCGACCCGATCTACGACCAGGGCCGGCAGCTCTCGCTCGGCTTCGCGGACGCGATCTCGGGCCTGACCGTCAGAAATAACATCGTCTACATGGAGGCGAACCAGTTCTACCGCGCGCTCGAGGGCCCGGGGAGCGGGAGCGCCTACAACAACACCTGCTACACGCCCGACGTCGGCGGCGGCAAGCAGATCCAGTGCATCAAGAGCTTCTCGAACTGCTGGAACAACCTGCTGTTCGCGCCGAACGCGAGCGGCACGAAGACCGTGCAGCAGTCCTGCTCGACGCAGTCGAACAACCTGCTCGCGAGCGCCAACCCGTTCGACGACACGACCCCGGGCGCGCAGGCGCCGGACGAGTACGTGCTCGACTCGGGCGCGAGCGCGGTCATCGACTCCGGCACGAGCACGCCCTACAACCCGATCGACTTCTACCTGACCACGCGGACCGAGACCTCGACGCCTGAGATCGGCGCGGTCGACGAGGACGCGGTCCCCGGCGAGATCCCGGACCCGGAGGATCCGCCGGACCCGGACCCGCTCGAGATCGATCACTTCGTGCTGCGCAACGCCAGCACGGGCGCGTCGCTCTTCGACCCCTTCACGGGCAGCGCCCAGGTCGCGGACCTGCGCAGCCCCGGCTTCGCGCTCCAGGCGGTGCCCGGCACGACCACTCCGGGCTCGGTCAAGTTCGAGATCGTGTGCAACAACGGCGGCCCGAGCGGCACGTCGGGCACGGATAACGACTCGCCGTTCGCCATGGAAGAGAGCGGCGGGACCTACGCGCAGTACAACGACTTCTCGCCCGGCTACGCGGGCTCGTGCACGGTGACGGCGACGCCCTACTCGCTCGCGAACGGCGCGGGCACCGCGGGCGAGGCCGGCGTGGTGACGTTCACGGTGGCCGATACGACGCCGGCGCCGACACCGCCGAGCGTCCCTGCGGGCGTGTCCGGCGGCCGGATCAGCGGCGGGCGGTACAACTGAATGTCAGCCGAGCAGGAGATCCTGCGTGAGGTCGAGCTCGAGGTCCCCTACGACTTCGAGCCCTACCCGCACGCGAATCGCCTGCTGAACGCGCTCGAGGGCGGGACGAAGCGCGCGTGCGTGGCCTGGCACCGCCGCGCGTCGAAGAGCCTCTCGATCCACGCGGCCTGGACCGTGCCGCAGTGCTTCCTGGTGCCGGGCCTCTACTGGCACGTCTTCCCTACCTATGGCCAAGGCAGGAAGGCGGCGTGGGAGTCGCCGACGGGACTGATCGACGCGGACGGCCGGCCGCGCAATTTCCGCGACTTCTTCCCGCCGCAGTCGATCATCCGCGAGCGCGACGACGAAATGATGATCTGGCTCGAGGGCGGGGCCATCTGGCAGGTCGTCGGCTCGGACAAGGTCGATCGCCTGGTCGGCACGAACGTGCGCGGCGTCGTGTTCGACGAGTACGCGCTGCAGCGCGTGGCGGTGTGGGACTACATCGAGCCGATTCTGGTCGAGAACGGCGGCTGGGCGGTCTTCATCTCAACGCCACGCGGCCACAACCACTTCCACGAGATGCTGGTGAACGCGGAGTCGCAGCCGAAGGAGTGGTTCTCGGAGCGGCTCACGATCCGCGACACCCGCCGGCGCGACGGCAAGCCGATCGTGACCGAGGAGCAGATCGAGCAGCTCCGGAAGAACGGTCGCGCTGAGGAGATTATCCAGCAGGAGTTCTATGTATCGTTCGACGTCGCGCTCGAAGGCTCGTACTACTCGCAGCAGATGGAGCAGATGCGGCGCGACGGGCGCCTCGGCGTGGTGCTCCACAACCCGAACCTGCTCGTGCACACGGCGTGGGACCTCGGCTTCGCCGACAACACCGCGATCTGGTTCTTCCAGATCGACCACGGCCGCTTCATGTGGATCGACTGCTACCAGCGCAAGGGCGAGGGAGCCCCGCACTACGCGCAGGTGCTCGCCGACAAGCGGCACCAGGGCAACTGGGTCTACGGCGACCACTTCATGCCGCACGACGCCGCGCAGCACGAGTGGGGCTCCGGCAAGACCCGGCTCGACACGATGCGCGCGCTCGGCTTCAAGCCGCGGCTCGTCGAGCGCGAGAAGCTCGGCGACGGCATCGACCTCGTGCGCTCGATGCTCACGCGCAGCGTGATGGACGTGGAGCGCTGCAAGGTCGGCGTGCAGGCACTGCGCGAGTACCAGCGCCAGGAAGAGGGCGAGAACGCGCGCGGCGACATCGAGTTCGGCGAGCGGCCGAAGCGCACCTGGGCGACCCACCTCGCGGACGCGATCCGCACCGCGGCGTGCGGCGTGCGGCCGGGCATGGTCAACCGGACGGGGCACGTGATCGAGCTCCCCCCCCGCCCGCGGATCGCAATGGCATGAGCAGCATCGCGCAGCAGAAGAGGATCGACGAGCTCGAGAAGCGCATCGGCGCGATCGAGGGCGAGCGCCGCGCGCTGCGCCGCACCTGGCAGGACGTGGCGAACGCGGCCGAGCGGGTCGAGCGCAAGGTTGACCGGCTGATCGGCGCCGGGCTCCTGCCTGAGTCGGAGCGCGTGCGGATCAAGCTGCCCTTCCCTCGCTGCCTCGAAGACCTCGGCTACGAGCGCCCGAAGGAGAACGCATGAGCGCGCATCCCGACGACGTGCTGACCCCCGACTACGTGGAAGGCGACGACGAGGTCCTCGAGGCGGAGGACGTCGCCGGCGACGACGAGCAGGACGAGGGCGAGTGGCGCGAGCTCGTCGAGCTGACCGAGGGCGAGATCCAGGCCGCGCTCGAGATGGAGATTCGCGACGCGATCGGGCACTTCAAGACCGACCTCGAGACCGAGCAGCGGGACGGGCTCGACCTCTACCTGTCGAAGCCGTGGAACCACCAGAAGGGGCAGTCCACGGTCCAGATGGACGACGTGCGCAACCGGATCGAGTGGGCCATGCCCTCGCTCGTGCGCATGTACCTCGGCGGGCACCAGGTGGTGAACCTCGAGCCGCAGGGCGGGCAGGACGACCAGGCAGCGCGCGACGCGTCGGTCGACATGAATCTACGCTTCGTGCACGAGATGGACGGCTTCACCGTCCTCCACGACTGGTTCAAGGCCGCGCTGATCGAGAAGTGCGGCCAGGTGATCGTGCGCCGCTCGGTGCAGGTCGAGGCCTGGGTCGAAGAGAAGAAGGGCATGCTCGCCGAGGAGCTGCCGGTGCTCCTGGCCGGCGGCGGCGCGAAGCTCGTGGCCAAGCCCACCAACGTGCGCGAGCAGGTCGTGCCGGTCGACGGTCGCCTGGTCCCGATCACTACGCTCGACGTGAGGCTGCGCTTCGAGCGGAAGAAGACGCGGGTCAAGTTCGAGGGCATCCCGAACGAGGAGTTCCTGATCGCGCGGCGCGAGCGCGCGCTCGACGACGACACGCGCTTCGTGGGCTGGCGGCGGCGGATGTCGCTCTCGGACCTGATCGACCAGGGCATCGACCCGGAGCGGGCGAAGGCGCTGCCGCAGGGCGAGCGAACGCCGGCGGAGGAGCTCGAGCTCTCGCGCCGCGAGCTCGAGGCCGAGTCGATCGACCGGAGCGAGAATCGGCCGGACTGGGCCTCGCGCGAGGTCTGGGTCACGGAGTGCTGGATCCTGCTCGACCAGGACGGCGACGGCCACGCGGAGCGCCGACACATCATCTGTGTAGGCGACACGTCGCCCGAGATCCTGGTGAACGAGTACGCGCCGGACGGCATCCCGATCGCGGACCTGACCCCCATCCGGATCCCGTACAAGCGGGTGGGCCTGTCGTTCGCGGACCTGCTCAAGCAGATCGAGCGGATCCGCACCACGCTCGTGCGGCAGAAGCTCGACAACCTGTACCGGACCAACCACTCGAAGTGGATCGTGCGCGAGGGCATGGTCAACATGGAGTCGCTGCTCGACCCGGAGCCGGGCGGCTACGTGCTGTGTGACGGCCCCCCGGGCGACTGCGCGCAGCCGTTCAACCCGCCGAGCCTCGGCAGCGCGATCGACGAGACGCTCGGCATGACCGAGGGCTGGCTCGACGACCGCGGCGGCTCGAGCAAGATGATCCAGGGCCTCGACGCGAGCGCGCTGAACGAGAGCACGGCCACGGGAATGATGGCCATGTTCGCGGCGGCCGGTGCCAGGCTCGAGCTGATCGCGCGCGTGTTCGAGCCGGGCGTGACGCGGGCGTTCACGATCCTCTTCCGCGTGCTGCGCACGACGCCGGGCCAGGCCAGGCAGCGCATGATCCGCGGCGTCTGGCAGGAGATCGACCCGGCGAAGTGGAATCCCGAGTGGGCGGTGCGCCTGCAGGTCGGGCTCGGCCAGGGCCGCA
>Ga0190265_10001699_pt1 | contig 14507 bp, 13 predicted proteins | sample Popmic124T_FD_133135 | JGI IMG/M metagenome (GOLD analysis project Ga0190265, IMG submission 133135) | Populus adjacent soil microbial communities from riparian zone of Indian Creek, Utah, USA - 124 T | ecosystem: Environmental > Terrestrial > Soil > Riparian zone | place: USA: Utah | collected...
GGTACTCGCTGAGGCCACGCTCGAAGGGGGCATCGGGCGCAATCGCCCGCTTGCCATGCACGGCCGCCAGGCTGCGGCCCGGGCGTTCACTCATTGTCCGCCTCCCACGCTGCTGGTGCGTGCCGCGACGCGGGCGAGCGCCTGGCCGGGCGCGCAGCCGCTCACGCCCTCCGGGGCGAGGTGCTCCACGACGTCGTCGATCTTCAGGTCTGAGGCCAGGCACGCCAGCGCCTCGCGTTCCTGATTACCGTCGATGGCGCCCTCGCGCTCGAGCAATTTGACCATCTCGACCTGGCGCGACCACATCGCCGCTTCCACCGTCGTCGCTCGCAGGATGGCGGACGAGATCACCGCCGGCCGCACGGCATACACCGCGTGCGGGTCCTCGCCGAGCCGGAGAAAGCGCAGCAGGTCGCCGGCGTGGGCTAGCGCGGCAGCCTCGGCGCTGTTCTGCGGAACGATCCCGGCGAAGGGCTCCGCTCCGGCGCGCTCGCCGGCCGCCACCCACACGACCGCCGCCGTCGCGAGACAAATGGGAAGAAGCAGCGCGGCCGCCACGGCTGTGGACGGATGAACCTTCATTCCGCTCGCCATAACGCCGTAAACGGCAGCTCGAGCGGAGGCGGTGGCGGATGCACGAAGATGGCCTCGTCGCGCAGCGTCCGCAGGAGAACCTTGTCCGCGTCGGTGAGGGTCACGCCTTCCTCCGCCAGCGAGCTCTCCGCGTACACCCACTCATTTCGCTCCACCAACGCACCCGTCCGCAGGTTCAGATGGGTTCCGACGACACGCACCGCCCAGGTGGCGCTGACGAGCGCCGCACCGGCGATGGCGGCGGTGGCCATTCCAGGCGAGATGCGGCCAGGCAGCCATCCAAGGACGTTCCGAAGGGCGACGAACCCGGCGACCGCGAAGAACGCGCCGGCCGGGCTCATGATCACGTCCTTTGTATAGGGATAGCTGATGACGGCGTTGGCCGCGAGCACCATCGCAAACAGTGCGACGAGCTGATCGTCCCGTTCGAACCGCCGTGCGAGCCACGCGTCGCGCCGGCGCCATGCAAACAGGGCAATCACGGCGGTGACGGATATCGTCGCCACCAGGTTCATGACCATCGGCAGATCGACGTCGCCTCGCATGATCGCCGCCGTCACGCGAAACACACCGGCCGTCGGTTCGGAGACGAGCACAGACACCGCCGATGTCACGACGTTGTAGAGGTAGAACGGGATCGGGCTGGCGCCGAACCTGGCGACGAGGTCGTCAGGATCGAGCACGCCGAACCCGAAGCCCGAACTGCGCTCGACCAGGCCCGGGCTGCCGACGCCGAAGACCGCGAATCGTACGTAAAAGTACGCCGCCAGCAGTGCGATCAGACCGACGAGCCCGGCGCGCGACACGCCGCGCGCGCCCACCAGCGCAGCGCCGACGAAGATCACCCACACCAGCAGCCCTGTTTCAACCGTCAGCGCAGCGACGACGAACAGCAGCAGCGCAATCACGTCGTTCCACCAGCGGTACGGCGCCAGGGCGACGATCGCCGCGACGAAGCACAGGATCAGCACGGTCATGAAGGTGTTGATCGGAAACGCCTCGCGCACCGTGCCCGCGAACGTGTGCATGCCGAACAGGACGGCCAGGCCGAACGGCAGCAGCGCCGCGTCGAGCATCGCGCGCGGCCGCACCAGCGCGACGTACAGGACTGCGAGCACCAGCACCTGGACAACGTGTACGCCGCGGAACCAGGTGAAGTAGTCGCCCCCCGACAGGTCGTACACCAGTTTCAGGTTGGCCCACAGCAGCGGACGCAGGTAGGCGTGCTGGGTGAACTCCCCGTAAATCAGATCGGACCACGAGGCGGACAGCTTCAACATGTTGCCGAAGCTGTCCGTCAATTGCACCGGAAGGCCGAGCAGGAAATGGCCCAACGCCAGGCCGGCAATCAGCGCGTACCCGTACGACAGCCACCAGGCGGCGCGCCGTTCAATCGCGGCCGGCGTGTTCGCGGCTATCGTCGTCGTCATACGGGCGTGCCGGCGCCAATCGCAACGGGCCGGCCCTGGTTCGCCATCGACTGGCTTGCGGCTTCGAGGAGCCTGACGATCCTGAGCCCCGCGTGGCCGTCGCTCATCGGGGCCACTTTCGTGGTGATGACATCGACGAAGTGGCGCGCCGCCACGTACAGCGCCTCGCGGAGGGCGAGCTGCGGCGACCACATGTCACCGGTCCGGTACCCGATCCGCATCAGCGTCACGTTGTCGGGGCTCGGGTCTACGGAAATGCCGCGGTCGTAGATCTTGATTTTCTCGCTCGCTTCGAGGTCGTCAAACACCAGCATCCGGCGTGTGCCGCCGAGCAGGGTGCGGCGGATCTTCACCGGCGCCAGCCAGTTCGCATGCACGTGCGCAATCAGTCTTCCCTCGAAAAACATCGTCAGGTAGGCGATGTTCTCGGGGCTTCCGGCGACGTGGGACAGTCCTGTCCCCGAGACCGCCACCGGCGAGCGGTCGAGCACGCAGTCCATGATCGACAGATCGTGAACGGCCAGGTCCCACAGCACATCTACGTCGTGCTGAAAGAGGCCCAGGTTGATCCGCACCGAGTCGTAGTACTGAATGTCCCCCAGCTCGCCGGCGCGCGTCAGCTCGCGCATCTTCTGCACAGCGGGCGTGAACACGAACGTGTGGTCGACCATCAGCGCCAGCCGGCGGCGCTCGGCTTCCTCGATCAGCCGGGCCGCCTGCTCGCTGGTGGCGGCGAGCGGCTTCTCCATCATCACGTGCTTGCCCGCGCGCAGGCCCGCCATCCCCAGCTCGAAGTGCGTCTGCACCGGCGTGGCGATGACGACGGCGTCGACAGACGTGTCGTCAATCACGTCAGCTGCTCGTGTGCTGGTCCTGATCGCCGGATAGCGGGCCGCGAGCGGCGCGAGGCGGTCGGCGCGAAGGTCGGTCACCCAGGTCACTTTCGCGTCGGGCAGCTCGGCAAAATTGCGCACCAGGTTGGGACCCCAGTAGCCGTAGCCGATGACGCCGACCGAAATCATGAGTGCGCCTGCCTGGCCCGTACACGGGCAGGGACGCCCGCGACGACCGCATCATCGGGCACGTCATGCGTGACGACCGCGCCGGCGCCAATCATCGCTCTCGAGCCTATCGTCACGCCGCAGAGAATCACCGCGCCGCTTCCGATCGAGGCGCCGGTGCAGACGCGCGTCGGGACCACTTTCCAGTCGTCATCGGTCTGCACCCGCCCCGCCACAGCGGCGCGCGGGTGACGATCGTTGATGAACATCACGCCATGGCCGACAAACACCTCGTCCTCCACGGTGACACCCTCGCAGATGAACGTGTGCGAGGAAATCTTGCAGCGGCGGCCGACCACGGCGTTCTTCTGAATCTCGACGAACGCGCCGATTTTCGTCTCGTCGCCCACGCTGCATCCGTACAGATTGACCAGGTCCGGGTGGTGAATGACCACGCCGGACCCGAGCGTCACGGAGGACGCGATCGGCATACGCTCTACAGTTTCTCGAGCACCAGCACGCGCCCCTTGTGGCCCCAGTCCATCCTGGCCTCGAGGTCCGGGCGGGACCTGCACCCTTCGAGCACGAACATCAGGCGCAGCATGTCCTTGTTGAGCAGCGTGATGTGGGATGGATCGACATCGAACTGGGTCGTAAAATCCAGCAGGCTCGCGGGGCTGGGATGAAAGCGCGTGGTGACGTAGATGAACTTCGACGTCAGCCGCACCATGTTCGCCACCGTCTGCTTGACCTGGAGCACGGTGAGATGCTCGAGCACCTCGCGACAGACGACAAGATCGTACGATGCGGCTGGCTTCAGCGCGGGATCGCCGACGTATCCGACCGCGATCCGGTCGCGCACCTGCGGCGTCGCCAGCTGCCTGCTGCTCTCGGCAAAGTCGATCCCGTCGACGTCGACGCCCAGCTCCCACAGCAGATGCATCAACGCTCCGGGACCACATCCCAGGTCAAGGACCTTCTTCGGCTGGAACACCTCTTTGATCAACGCGGGGTTCCTGGCCTCGATCTGCCGCCGCGTCTCCAGGCTGTAGTTATTACCCGCGTCGCGCCAGTCGCCGGTGAAGTATTCCGCATCGTAATGACCGGCGCCGACCGGCCGCTGGTCGAGGACGCGCTGCTCGAACTCGGTGATGTTCATCGTGTGGGTTGCTTCCCGGCTAAGAATTGCTCGAGGATCCGGCTCGACGAGTCGAGCACCGTATCAAGATAGACAACGCCGATGCCATGCTCGGCGCAGATGCGCACCTGCTCCGGAGGCAGCCGGCCTTCCCAGTCCTTCCCCTTGACGTAGTACTTCGGCCGCAGCTCCCGCAGGACAGCCTCGGTGTCGAACCGGTTGATATGCGTGTACGAGATATACCTGATCGCGTCCACGATCGCCGCGCGCTGGTCTTCGGGCAGCAGCGGCGGGTGCTTGGTGCGGACGTAGGCGTCGGAGGCGACGTTGCACAACAGCGGAACGTCGAGGCGCTCGACCGCCGCCCTGAAGTACTCGATGTGCCCGCGGTGGAGCGGATCGAAGGCGCCATCGACCATCGCCACCTTCTGCCTGTACCCGGCGAGCTCCTCGAAGCTCAGGATCATGGCATCCCCGCGAAGCACGGCAGGCCGGAATGCGGATCAACGCGCCGCGGTGCGCGATCGGCCTCTACGAACACCAGGAAACGATCATCGATCGTGCCCGCCTGGCGGTAGTGGTCCCTGATGTAGGCCGCGATCAGCGGATAGGTGAACACGAACTCTGATTCAAATCGGGAGGCGTCAGCAAGCATGACAGGCACGGATTGGCCGCGGAGGCGCGCCAGCGCTCGGCGCTGATCGTCCTGCGAGGCGTACAGCCCCATCGCCAGCGCGGCCTGCCCTGCCGCGAATCGCCGCCGGGCAAATACGTGGATCTCCGGAGCTTCAGCGGCCACCAGAAGATAATCGTCCGGGCTGGTGCATTCGGCGACATACCGTGCGGCCTGCGGAAGCGAGGTGTCCGTCTCGAACTCCGACCAATCCCGCGGCGGCAATCGCCGAAGGTTTGCACTCGCGACCGTGAATCTTTCGGTGGTCTTCTGCCACGAATCTGTCAACCCGCTGTCGTCGAGCCGCCGCGCGACACCACCGTACGAGCAGGCCGCACCGAAGATGAAGACCAGCACTGCCACGGAGACGCTGGTGGCAAGCCGCCGCCTGGCAGGTGAAGAAGGCGCGGCCGCGGCCGCAATGCTCCAGGCCGCGAGCGCCACGACTGGAATCGCGGCGTCGCCGATCCGCTGACTGAGGCTACCCCTCATCAGGAAGTAGTTCGCGAGGACAGCCGTCGCGAGCAATCCGACGGCGGTCGCGCGATCGACCGCGCTCAACGGCGGCGCATCGAAGGCGCGAAGGGCCAGCATCACCGCCGCGACGACCAGCACAAGCCAGAACGCGTAATACGTGAGACCGACGAGGCCGTCGCTGGTGGCCGGCGACAACGCCCACACCGCCGGCAGCTCGATCTTCGTTCGACTCGCCTCGTGCGCCGCCGTGACAAACGAGGCCCGGACATAAGAAGGAATGCCCTCGTAGACATGCACCCAGATTGCCGACGGCAGGAGACACAGCGCCGTCAACCCCGCATACAACCCGACCCGCCGCATGACGACCCGCGGCGCCGTGTCCAGACCGATGATGCCAACGATGACACCCGCCGCGACGTACACACCGATATCGTGACGAAACAATGTCGCGACCGCGGTCACCACCGCGGCCAGGCCCAGGCGAAGCGCCGACGGCTTCGACATGGCACATCGCAGCACGATGACCCCCAGCGCGAGCATCAGGACCTTCGGATAGCTGTACGCTCTCGGGGCGGTCACGATTGCGGCGGCCGTCGCGAGCAGCGCGACCCACCATCGCCTCGACACAGCCAGGGTGATGAGAAACACGAGGGCGTGGGCGATCGCCAGCGCGCCGAGCGTCAAATACGCTTCCGCCAGCAGGGTACGGCCCCCGATCTGCTGCGCCCAGGTCGGGACCGCATAGCTCAGCGCCGGCCAGGCGCCGCGCAACTCGGCGTCGGCGAAGTCCCGAAGCGGCTGCTGGCCGCGGAGCAGCATCTCGGTTCGCATCAGATGGGCGAACTGGTCGTTGGTGAAGCCGCCCAGCGAGCCTTCCAGGGTATTGAAGCGGTACACGAATGCCAGCACGGCGATGGCGACAGTCGCCGCCGCGACCATGCCCGCCTTCACCGGAAGCACGGCAAACCAAGCGCCTGATAACGGCCGACCGGCTGGAGATCGGCCCGCGCCAGCACGCGCAGGCGCCGCCCGTCGATCTCGACCTCGCCCGCTTCGCGATACTCGCGCTCGAGATGCGCGTGAACCCGCTCGAATACGGGCCTGTAGTCTTCCTCGTACGCAGCGCGATCCTCCGTGATGACGATGGGCACGCTCGCCGACCGCAGCCGCGAGACAATGCGCGCCTCGTCATCCTCGCTGGTGTAATACAGCGGCAGCAGCCAGGCGTGGCCACCGGCAAACAGGCGGTTCGAGAAGTAATAGAGCAGCGGGTATTCGCCGAGGACGAACAGGCGATCGTCAGGCCGCGTGCAGGCGCGGACGTAGGCCGCGATTCTCAGGATCGCCGGCTGCTCGTTATCACCCGTCAGTACGGCCGGATCCACGCCCAGCCGATCCCATGTGCCACGCGCGCGCGTCACCACTTCAGCCGGGCCCGCGACAAGGCCCGCATCGCGTGCCGTCCGGGCGCCCTGCGCCAGGCCGTTGGCGCTGAGCAGGGTAAGTCCCAGCACCACGATCACAGCCGCTCGCGCGAGGGCGATTCCGGCGCGCGTGGGAAGCACGATACGGCCGTCGCGGCTCATCAGCGCCGTACTGAGCCACGCGAGCAGAATTGCCGCGGTGACGCCGACATCGGGAATCCGGATGTTGGTGCTGCCCCGGCTCATGAAGCCGATGTTGAGGAGCGCGGCCAGGACGAGCAGCGGCACGATGTATTCGGGATCGCGGAGGACACGCGTCGAACCGGTGACGCGGCGGAGCCTCCAGAGCACCGCCGCCGACAGCAGCGGCAGCGACAGGAAGGTGTAATAGAGGAACGCCGTCGCATTCGGCACGGTGTCGAGCGGCGTTTCGAGCCGGCCCGACGCGGGCGTCCTGGCGATCGTGTAATTGACGCGGTCAAGACCGTGCGTGTCCTCCGCCCACGGGTCGCCGATGAGCGCCTGAATATTGCGGCGTGACGCGTCGGCAAGGACATAGCTCCAGGTGGTGCCGTCGACCCGTGCACCTGCCTCGAGCCTGTAACGCGCTTCGCGCGCGCGCCGTGCGGCATCCGGAATCGCCGACCACCGGACGTTGACGCGCGCGACCCCGGCTGGCGCGCCGCTCGACCAGGCGACCAGCGGCCTCGACGGATCCAGCGATAACCGCGGCAACGAGAAGCTCGTGCGCTCGGCGTCGCGCGCCACGTACACGAGCGCCGCCCGGAAGTACTCGGTCACGCCGCCATTGAGCGCAAGGAACAGCAGAAACGGCGCGATCAACACCGCCGCCATCGCGCCCGCGCCGGCAACCGCCCCCAGAGCGTGACGCATCGACTGTCGATGCACCAGGCCGATCGTCAGGAGGATGAACGCGCCGAGGTAGACGATGTTGTCGTGGCGGAACAGGAACGCGATGCCGAGCAGCGCGCCGAGCGCGGCCAGCCGGCCGCGGCGCGGCCAGTCCACGTAGGCCCAGGCGAGCGCGATGCCGGCGGCATACAGCGCGATCTTCGGATAGTTGTAGTGCCGCGCGTCAAGGGCAATGTGGACCACGATCGCCAGGAGCGCCGCAAGCGTGGATCCCGCCGCCCGCCGCGCGAGCACAAACGTGATCGCGGCGCCGAACGACAACATCCCGATCGTCAGCAGCGCCTCGGAACGAAGGTTGTATCCGCCCAGCCACTGCGCCGCCCCCGACAGCGTGTCGGTGAGAATCCAGCCCGGATCGTTGAAGTCGCGAAACGGCAGCTCGCCGCTCTGAATCTGCCGGCCGCGGGCCAGGTAGCCGAACTCGTCGTTGGTGAACCCGCCGAGCGCGCCGCCGAGCGTATTGAACCGGTAGAAAAACGCCGTTGCAAATACCCCCACGACCAGCAATCCGTCGACGACGGCCTGCCGGGATCGGGCGATCACGGCGTCGAGGTCCCTTGCACAAGGAGTCCCTTGTCCTGCAGCTCCTGAAGAGCGCGATCGAAGAAGTCCTCCGCGCGGTCCGGCGACGTCTTTGCCCACTCGATCAACTCGCCGAACCCCTGCTCGAGCGACACCGTCGGCGCAAAACCGAGCGTCGTGCGCGCGCGGGTGATGTCCGCCGTGTTGTGGCGGATGTCGAACTTGCGGCCGGTCTGCGTGATCTCCGGCTCGATCGACGAACCAAGGAGGCGCGCCAGCAGCCTGGCGATCTCCAGGATCGTGATCGTCTGGCCCGAACCGATGTTGACGGGCAGGTAGTCCGCGCCGGGCTTTTCGAGCATCAGCACCAGGCAGTCGACAACGTCGTGGATGGACACGAAATCGCGCAGCTGACCGCCGTCCTCGAAGACGACAGGCGGCTTGTTGTTCATCAGGCGGCTGAGCCAGATGGCGGCGACGCCCGCATAGGGGTTGCTGAGGCTCTGCCTCGGACCGTAGACGTTGAAGAAGCGCGGCGCGACCGCCGGAATGCCGTAGGTCTTGCCGATCAGCAACACCATCTCCTCCTGGTGGTACTTGGTCATCGAATAGATGTTGTCGCGGTAGAGCGCCTTGTCTTCAGGCGTGGGAATCGAGGCCACGTGCCGTCCGCATCGCGGGCAGTGCTGCTCCCAGTCGCGCCCGGCCAGCTGCTCGGCGGATCGGATGCCGGGCGCCACCGGGCCGCACGTGGCGCAGGTGTAGGCGCCTTCGCCGTAGACGCCGATCGACGAGGCGACGAGCACCTTCTGCACCTGGTGCTTCGCGTTGACCAGGATGTCGAGGAGCAGCGCCGTCCCGCGCGTGTTCACGTCCACGTAGCGGTCCACCTGGTACATGCTCTGGCCCACGCTGACCGCCGCGCCGAAGTGCACGACGGCATCCGACGCGAGGACGAGCGGCTCGAACGCGCTGCGATCGCGGACGTCGCCCCGCACGTAACGCGCGCGGGCGTTGGCGTACGAGGGCCAGGAGCCGCTGCGGTGCACCTGCGGCTCGAGGTTGTCGAGCACGGTCACGGTGTAGCCCCGCGAGACAAGACGATCGACGAGATGCGATCCGATGTACCCGGCGCCGCCCGTCACCAGAACCGATTGAATGGACATCAGTGGAACTTTTCTACGGCGCGCAGCGCCTTGAGGTTGAGGGTTGAGAATCGCGCCGCGCCGGTGCGCCGGTACGCGTATTTGGCCGCGTACAGATGCGCGGTGAGATACCGATCGTCCTCGTACACCGCCAGCGTGTCGACTCCCAGCAGCGGCGCCAGCCAGGCGAGTCCGCCACACGTCCCCACGAACTGGCGCGCGCCCGCAATTACGCGCGTCTGCAACCCGAGGTTCGTCTTCGGGTCGAGCGACGGCCGCAGCGTCGTGACGTTGCGGAAGCCTTCGAATGCGTAGTCGTGGTGTTCATCGACGCTCCACCCGGTGTCGAGCATGACCACCGGCATCCGCGCCGCCAGGCGCTGGACCAGCTCGAACAGCGCCGAGCGATTGGCATCGCTATCCGGCAGCGCCGGCCCCGTGTAGAACTTGACGGCCACGTATTGGTCAGGCAGCGCCGGCGCCGTTGCGGCGTCGACGGCAGGAATCGCCCGGAAATCGGTGTGGCGCAGCAGGAAATCGAGCGAACGGTCGCCGTACCAGAAGGCCCGGAACAGGCGGTACATGAGGCCCGGGTGCCAGACCGCCGCATCACGAACACCAAGACGCCGGCTGGCCAGGCGAATCAGCTCGCGATCGAACTCGGAGAGCGCCATCTGCTTCTGGTCGCCGCGCTGGCGCCGGGCGGCTGCCTGCTTCGCGAACTCGGCCGGATCCACCAGATCGAAGATCTCCATGTACGTGCCGGCGACGTTCTTGTACCAGAGGTCGGTGCCGCCGCGCGACAGCGCGATGATGCGTTCGGGACGGACACCGTAGTGATCCGCCGCCCATGCGACAAAGGGCAACCAGTACAGCGCCTCGTATCCCACCTCCGAGGTCCAGGGGCCGACGATGAGCGGCCCCGACGCGGCAGCCTGCCGTGCCAGGGTGCGCTTGATCCGGCGCTCGGTCCGGTAGGGCTCGAGCACGTGGTCGTCGAACCGCACGACCCGCTTCCGCGACCGCTCGAGCGCCGCCCGCCCCTGCTCGACGCGAATGCGGGCGAGCTCCGGCGCACGCGCGAGGCGCTCCTGCTGGCGGGACGCCTGGCGTCCCAGGCGTCCGAGCGTCTGCGCGGCCGTCCGCCAGTGGCGCTCGGCGCGCCGCAGACGGACGCCGGCAAGGTTGAGCGCGGCGCGAGCGACGTTGGGAATCCGCATCTAGACCACGAAGGACACGAAGATGTCGAAGGACACGAAGCTAAACCACGAACAGGTATCAACCACGACGAACACGACGGACACGAAATGAGATCGGGTATTCGTGCTCGTCGTGACCGTCGTGGTTATTTCGCTCGTCAGCGGCCGGCGGCGACGCGGTCCGTTCGGGAGATCGCCAGGCCGGCCGCGACCAGGCCGGAAAGGTCCACGGGCGAAAAGGTCCCGCCGCCGACGCGGCCGTAGACGCGCCTCGCCAGGTGCAGGTGCGCGTGCAGAAACGACGCGTCGGTAAACACCGGCACGGTGGGCACGCCAAGAAGCGGAGCGAGCCAGGCGAGGCTGCCGCAGGTGCCGACAAACATCCGCGCGCCGGCGATGATGCGCGTCTGCACGGCAAGGTTGGTGCGCGCGTCGAGGCGGCCGCTGATACTGGTCACCCGGTCACCCGCGTCGAGGCGAACGTCGGCGTGATCGTCGAGCCCGAGACCGGTATCGAGCTGGACGATCGGAAACCGGTCGCTCAACGCGTCAACCATCGATCGCAGCTGCGTGCGCACCGCGGGATCGTCGGGCAGCGACCGCGCGCCGTAGAACTTCACCGCAATATAGCCGGACGGCAGGGCGACCGGGACGCCGACATCCGGCGGCTGGATCCGCGCGTGGCGCGTGTGGCGCTCCACAAAGCCAAGCGTTTCGTGCCCGGACCAGAACGGGGCGAACCACCGGAACATGAGCGATGGATGGAGCACGTTCATCGCACCGCCGGTGCCAGCCGCCGAGCTCGCCGCCGCCGCTGCGCGCTCGATGAGACGTCGATCGAGCTCGGAAATATCCCGCTGCTTCAGCGCCCCGGCCGCGGCTCGCGCCGCCAGTTCCTGCGGCGTCGCGTGATCCAGGACTTCCACGTACCGTGACGAGATATCGTGGTACCAGCTGGCGGTCCCGCCGCGCGACATGACGATCATCCGCTCGTCCGGAATGCGATAGGCGGCCTTGACCCAGCGCAGAAACGGAACCCAGTAGAGCACTTCGTAGCCGACTTCCGACAGCCACGGACCGGCGAGGATCGGCCCGCCGCCGTCAACCGCGCGCTCGACCTCACGCTCGACCGCCCACTGCTGCCGCCACGTTTGCCATTGCTCACCAATGTCGTGCGCGCGCGCGCGCCATCGCGGGAATGCCCTCATCACAGTCGCCCGCCTTGCGGAACCTCGACGACGGTCAGCAGATCGGGGCGCCCACCCGACGTCAGCACGTCGCGGATGAGATCCAGGTGTCGCATGGAAAAAGTTCCGGGGTCGGTGTAGTAGCTCACCGCGGGCACGCCGCAGAGCGGCGCCAGGTAGGCGAACCCGCCGTAGGTGCCGACGAACCGCTGCGCGCCGGCCACAATGCCCGACTGCACCAGGAGGTTGCTCTGCGGCGACAGCAGATGACGGATGCCCTGCATGGCGGCGATGTCGGGCTCGCAGGGGTTGTGATCATCCACCGACACGCCCGTAGACAGCGAGATCACCGGCCCCTCTTCGCTGAGCTGGCGGACCACCTGGTCGACGAACGCGCGGTTGTCCGGCGTATCGCGGAAGCAGTCGTTGAAGTAGAACTTGACGGCCGTGTAATCCGCCGGAAGCGCGACCGGCAGCGCGGGCGGCGCGAGCAGGCTGAACCGCGCGTACTGCCGGACCCACTCGAGCGGCTGATGTCCCCACCAATACGGCGCAAACAGCCGGTACATGACCGACGGGTGGAGTACCGACACCTGGTGCCCTTCCAGCTGGCGGATAAACGCGACGATCTCCTCGTCGAGCGCGGTTTCGGCGATCTGCTTCTGTTCCCCAAGCTGGCCGCTGCGATCCGCATTCTTGCGCTTGAACTCGTCGAGCGGCATGAAGTCCAGCGCGTCGTGCGATCGGCCTGCCACCGATCCATACCAGGCCGCGGCGCTTCCGCCGCGCGACACCACGATCATCCGGTCCCGCGACACGCGGTACCGGTCGGTGAACCATCGCAGGAATGGAATCCAGTACAGCAGCTCGAATCCGACTTCACCGAGCCAGGGGCCGGCGACGATCGGCCCGTCCAGGGCCGCCAGCGCGGCGAGCTGCCGCTCGATCGCTGACGCGCGGCGTGCCGCAACCACGCGCGCGGCGGCGCGCCGGACCGCCGGCGGCAACAGGCGCCGCGCCGTTACTGAAAGCACGGCAGCCCGAGATGCGGATCCATCCGGCGCGGCTCCCGATCCGCCTCGACATACACCCGAAACTTCATGCCGGCGTCGATCGTCCCCGCCTCGCGATAGTGATCCGCCACGTACCGCGCGATCAGCGGATACGCCTGGACGAAGTCCTCGTCCATGCGATTCGCATTCACCAGGATGATCGGGACCGACTGCGACGCCAGGCGCGCGACGGCACGGCGCTGGCTCGCCTCCGACGTATAGAAGGACAAGGTGACGGCGCCCTGCCCGGCCGCGAATCGGCGCCGGGCGTAGAACGGAATCTCGGGCGCCTCGGCAGCGACCAGGACGTAATCGTCCGGATCGGTGCATTGCGCGAGGTAGCGCGCAGCGATCAAGGTGTCCCTGGCCGGAAACGTCGACCAGTCGGCCGGCGGCTGGCGCTCAAGGTTGTCGCGTACGCTGTCGAACTGCCCCGTCACATCGCGCCACGACCGGGTCAGTCCGGTGTCTTCGAGTGTTTCACCCACGTCGGCAAAAACCCAGGTCGCACCGAGCATCATCATCAGGAGGGTGGCCGGAACGATGGTCACCGCTACACGCACAGCCGGCTGGGCGAACTGCCTCGCCGACCCCGCGGTCCAGGCCGCAAGCAGCGCGATCGGGATAACGGCGTCGCCAAACCGCGCCGTGAGACTGTCTCTCAACAGGAACTCGTTACTCAGGAGCGCCATCGCGAGGAGGCCCGCCGCGGAGCCGCGTTCCGCCGGCGTCAGCGGCGCCACGGAGTCGACCGCGCGCCACACGAGCACGGCAGCCGCAGCGGTCACAACCGCCCAGAACGCGTAGTACGTCAGCACCACCAGGTTTTCGGAGGTGAATGCGCCGAGCGCCGACCATAGTGAAGCGACCTGCAGTTCCGTTCGTCCCGACTCGCGCGCGATCGTATCCAGGTTATTTCGCACGTACGCGGGAATGCCTTCGTAGACCTGGATCCAGACGGCCGACGGCAGCAGGCAGATCGCGGTCACGCCGGCATAGACGCCGGCGCGGCGCCCAACGACCCCCCATGACCCGGCATCGCGCACAACCAGGCCCGCCAGCATGCCGGCTGCAACGTACACTCCGGTGTCGTGCCGGAACAGTATTGCCACCGCGGTCGTCACGGCCGCCGCGGCAAGCCTCATCATCGATGGCCTCAGCATCGCCCCGTGAACCACGAGCGCGCCGGCCGAGAGCATCAGGATCTTCTGGTAGCTGTAGAGCCGCGGTTCCATCGCAATCGCGAGCAGCACGGCCAGGAGCGCAATCGACCATTGTTTCGACAGCTCGAGCGCGAGCAGGAACAGCAGCATGTGCCCCAGCGCGATGGCGCCGACCGTCAGGTACGCTTCCGGCAGCAGCGTGCGGCCGCCAAGCTGCTGCGCCCAGGCCGGCAGGGCGTAGCTGAGCGACGGCCACGCCCCGCGCAGCTCGGCGTCCGCGAAGTCGCGCAGCGGCTGTTCGCCGCGCAACATCATGTCGGCGCGGATCAGGACGGCGAACTGATCGTTGGTGAAGCCGCCGAGTGAGCCGTCGAGCCCGTTGAAGCGGTAGATGAAGGCCACGATGGCCACGGCGGCCGCGCAGAGCGCCGCCGCCACGACCCGGCGCCTGGTCCACCATCGATCCGGCGGCCCCGTCACTGGAAGCACGGCAGTCCAAGACGGGCATCCCGGCGGGCCGGCTGGCGACGCGCGTCAACGAGCACGCGGAGCCGCGGCTCCTCGTCGAC
>Ga0190265_10001700_pt1 | contig 14504 bp, 14 predicted proteins | sample Popmic124T_FD_133135 | JGI IMG/M metagenome (GOLD analysis project Ga0190265, IMG submission 133135) | Populus adjacent soil microbial communities from riparian zone of Indian Creek, Utah, USA - 124 T | ecosystem: Environmental > Terrestrial > Soil > Riparian zone | place: USA: Utah | collected...
GCCGGGCAGCTCCCGCCGGTGAATTCCTTCTGGTCGGTGACGATGTATGACGGCAAGAGCCAGTTGCTAATTAAGAATCCGATCAATCGTTATCTGATCAACACGCCGATGTTGACCAACATGAAGAAAAACGCAGACGGGTCGCTCACCCTTTACATTCAGAAGGACTCCCCCGGCAAAGCGAAGGAAGCCAACTGGCTGCCCGCACCCGACGGCCCGGTGTATCTGGTGATGCGTTTGTACTGGCCGAAGGACACGCCGCCCTCTGTATTACCGGCCGGCGAAGGAACATGGAAGCCGCCAGGTGTCGTAGCGTCGACCTGACGATCAGATAACGAGTTAGTGGAATGAATCCTTCGCTGACCGAAATGTTTCGACGACTGCTGAGTGCCGCGGGGCAGACGCGTGCCGCAAAGAGCGTCGAAGTGTTTGGTTGGCTGATTTTTGCCGAGTCGGTGATCCTGATGCTCGCGCCGCACTGGGCGGCTGAGTTGCTGCACCTGCCGGCTCTCGTACCGCAAGGCGCTAACTACCTGAGGCTCGTTGCGCTGCTCGTCGGCGGCGTCGGCATGCTTTACATCGTCAGCGGACGGCTTAACGCCGAAGGATTTGTCTTCGCCTCGTTGCTCGACCGACCGCTGGTCCCGCCGGTCATGGCGGTGCTTTGGTACCTGGGCATCATCCCCGGACCGCTCGCATTGCTCTTTGCCGTGCAGGATTTCGGGAGTTTTCTCTGGACCTTATCGGCGTGGCGCGCCGAGTTGCGCAAGCCGAGTTGATCGGTTTTCAATCAGGCTGGAGAGATCACACTGCACGCCGAGCTGGTCGTACACGACGAGTCCCACTCGCTGCGGCGCAGTGGCCCACTTGGCGATGGAGCGGGATCCAGTCGGTAGTGGCATAGTCTTAAGCTCGCGCCTAGAAATTCTGGTCGCAAAGCTTCCAAGAAATCCAATGGCAACCGAGACGGTCGGACCCGATTTGAACTATCGCGTATTGGCGCAGACGGACGCGTCGGGCTCCGCGCAGTCCCGCCATCCCGAATGGCTCACCGCGGCGCTCGTTTGCCTTGGATACTTCCTGGGCGCAAAGATCGGCTTCGCACTCACTTTCCAGCCGTACCCAATCTCTACGTTATGGCCTCCGAACTCTATCCTGCTCGCCGCACTTGTTGTTACGAGGCCGCAGTCCTGGTGGCTGCTTCTACTTGCTGCACTTCCGGCTCATTTGGCGGCGCAGGTCGAAGGAGGCGTACCTAGCATTCAGATCATTGCCTGGTTCTTGAGCAACTGCAGCGAAGCTCTGATTGGCGCGGGATGTATTCGCTGGCTTATCAACGGCCCCCTGCGATTTGATTCAGTCCGACACGTCTGCATCTTCATAGTGTTCGGCGCGATCATTGCGCCGTTCGTGTCATCGTTTATCGATGTCGGCTTGGTGACGGCTATCGGATGGGGGCAAGGAAGCTACGCAAGTCTGTGGAGGATGCGCTTCTTCTCCAATGTGCTGACGAGCCTTACGTTGGTGCCTGTCATCGTCACGGCATTAGCGCTCGGAAGTTCGACGTTGCGCCCCGCGTCAGCCCGGCGATACGCTGAACCGAGCCTACTGCTTTTCGGTCTCGTACTGGTCAGCGCTACTGTTTTCGTCGGAAACACACTCGGTAGTCACGCCGCGCCGGCGCTGATTTATGCGCCGGTGCCATTTCTTCTTTTGGCGGCGTTACGCCTCGGGCCGCTGGGAACGAGCGTTTCGCTGCTGACCGTTGCGCTTTTCGCGATTTGGGGCGCGATTCACGGAAGAGGCCCGTTCATCGCCGCGTTGCCGGAAGACAGCGCCTTCTCTATACAACTTTTCCTCATCGTGCTCTCGATCACCCTGCTCCTCCTGTCGGCAGTGATGGAGCAGAACGGCCAGACAGCAAAGGCGCTGCGACATAGCGAAGAGAGACTGCGACTCACTATCGATGCAGCGAAGATCGGGACCTGGGAGTGGCTTATTCAGCCGAATACATCCTCCTGGTCTGGACAATCGAAACAAATGTTTGGCTTAGACACCTCGCACAGCGACTTTGCTTTTGAACGCTTCCAGGAGCAGTTGCATCCCGACGATAGAGATGCCGTGAGGCAAGCCGTGCATCGTGCGATGAAAGATAGGTTGCCGTACGAGGTCGAGTTTCGTGTCCTGCAGCCGGACGGCGCGGTCCGGTGGGTGTTGGGAAAAGGTGAGGTCCTCTATGACGCTAAGGGCGAGCCCGATCGAATGCTTGGCGTAAACGTCGACATCACCGATCGAAAACGCACCGAAGAAGCGCTGCGAAAGCAGATGACCTTGCACGAAAGTGAAGTACGGTTCCGTAAATTAGCAGATGCGATGCCACAAATCGTTTGGGTGGCGAGCTCGGATGGTCAAGTTGTCTACTTCAATCGACGCACGTATGAGCTAACCGACATCAGAGAAGGAGAGCAGAGCGAAGGACATTGGCGCGTTCTGCATCCTGATGACCGTCAGGCGTGTATTGATACCTGGAAAGAAGCCGTGGACTCCGGCCGCCCCTACGAAGCGGAGTGTCGGTTAATGCTTACCACAACGCGTCAGTACCGTTGGCATCTTGAACGTGCGTTACCAGTTCGCGATGACGTCGGCAACATCATCTGGTGGTACGGCACATCGACCGACATAGATGACCAGAAGCGTGCCGAACGACCGTCGCGCGAAATGGGCGAATAGCTCGAACAGGCGGTCGACGCGTACAGCGAGCCGGAAACACAGACACAGCTCAGCGCGGCGTAGCGCCGAGAAGAGCAAGAAGCCCATGGCCTACCCGGAAGCCGTCGAGCTCGCCACGCAGAGTGCCAAGTCAGACAGCGAGGGCTTCCTTAGGCGCCTCCCGTTCCTACGGAGAGGGACGGAGATCGGGGACCACACCGGCGATAGAAACAAGAAGACCGTGCATTTGGTCCGTGCTCGACTCCGGCCCTTATGTGATTGACCGTGCCGAGCTTGCATGAAGGGGTAGACGAACGGTCCCGCTACCAGCGCATTTCAATCTGCACACCCCAAGTGACACCCCTAGGCTGCGCTCTGTCGGGCGCTGCGAAGGTTCCTCTAGCCCTATGCGCTCCAGTCGGCCCCGACATGCGCGCCATCCTCATCGGCGCGAAAGACACCTGTGTCCGAATGCCAAAGAGGCGATCAACCAGCTCATTGACTGCACCCATCGGGTCGGTAAGGACCAACACCACCTGGTCCAGACGGTCGGGTCCGCCCGGTTTCGCTCGGATGGAGTCGCGCAGCGGCGAGAATACAAATTCTCCGAGCAGCGAGCCTATCAACGGCGTGACGATCAGATCCTGATACGAAACGGGCTCAAAGAAAGCCTCTGCTCCGAACTCGTAGAGCGAAGACAACAGAGCCGAGTAACCGAACGATTGCCAGCGGGTTAAGCCGCGTTCACGGCCGCGTATGTAGTACGTCGCTCCCCAGTAGGGATGCAATACGTAGTTGAGATAAGGCTCGTCTTCGTCCCAGACCGGATTGGTGACGTTCTCGCGCCACTTGCCGAACCCGGCGCTCTCCTTATCGAACCGCGTTTGCTCGTCGGGCAGGGCATACAGCACAGCTACCACCACCGCCTGGTAACCGAGGAAGTACAACGTGTCCCGCTTGACGCCGGACCAGTCGGCGATCGGTTGCGCAAGCGCGGCCGGTGGGGTCTCGTCAGCCGCGTCAGCGCCTGGGTGAACCTCAACCCACTTGCTGCGTTCCGCCGTGGCCTCGCTCGCCAGGCAAGGCGACACCATTAATGCGGCGAACGCAACGACCACCAAATCGCTCGTTGCTGCGAACAAAGCCCCGCGTTGTTGAGTGGATTTCAACCGAAAGGTCCGATGCCATATGCCACGCTTAGGATCACAGCAGCGATTCCAGACCCAGCACGCGTGTGAGCCACGCCGCAAAGCGTTTTCCGGCTGAAGCCCGTGGATCAGAGTCGAAGCTTTCATTCCCATCGCTCCACTTTAAATCGCCATCCTTCAGCATCACATGCCACGCGCGCTGCCCCGAAGTCTGGGTGGCGAAAATAGCTTCTAGCTGCGCTGCCAGCACTGCGTTTTCGACCAGCACACCCTGTTCGCTATTGAGCCACGTCGATCGCGGATCGAGGTTGTAGCTGCCGACAAACAAGCTCTTCTTATCCACCGCAAGTGCCTTCGTGTGCAAGCTCGCGCCGGATGATCCGAACACGCTTGAATCCACCTTTGTTCCCACCTGTGGCTTTAGCTCATAAAGACTCACGCCGCCGGCGAGCAGCGGCTTGCGATGACGCGAGTAACCCCCGTGCACGGCAGCCACATCGCTGGCGACAAGCGAGTTGGTCAGCACACCTACGCGCTTGCCCGACCCGGCCGCTGCTACCAACACGTCAGTGGCTACTTCGCCGGGCACAAAGTACGGCGAAATGATCGTGATGTCGCTCTGCGCGGACTTCACCCACGGCAGCAATGCGACCGCGACCAGCGCGCGCTGCGCATTCTGTTCCGTCATCGTCACCTTGAGCGGATCGTCCGAGACAAACGTGTACTTGGATGCCCATTGCACCGGCCAGTCGCCCGCGACGAGGCGCTTCACTGAGTCGCCTGCACGCAGCTCGGCAGCGTAGCGACTGTTCTCGGCGTCTCGCACATGTGAGATGAGCACCGCGCGCACTCGGTCGAGCTCGGCGGCGGTGACGCTCGCTGCGTCGAGCGATTCGATTGGATACACCAACGTCGAGTTCCAATACTTGTCGAAGGAAGCCGATGCGTCGCGCACAACCGGGCCGATCATTGCGAAGTCGAGATCGACGAAGTTCACTCCATCGCTGGCGCCGTAGTACTCGTCGCCGATGTTGCGGCCACCGACGAGGGCGATGCGGTTATCGGCGATCCAGCTCTTGTTGTGCATCCGGCGGTTGACGCGCGAAAAATCCGTCAATCCCTCGCCTATCAAGCGGAGCATTCCAGCACGCGAAGCGAAAGGATTGAACAGGCGCACGTCGATGTTCGGATGCGCCGCCAGTGCGGCGAAGCCGGCGTTCTTGGCGCGCGCATCCATGTCATCGATCAACAGCCTGACCTTAACGCCTCGATCTGCGGCTTCGATCAGCTGCTGTGCAAGGAACATCCCGGTGAGATCGGCATGCCAGATGTAGGTCTGAACGTCGAGGCTGCGCAGGGCCAGGCGTGCGCTGTGCGCGCGGATCGCGAATGCTTCCGGCCCCTCGATCACGAGACGGAAGGCGGACTCACCGGGACGCTGCGCTTCGGCGGGTGCGATCGCACGATCGAGCGGACCACCGTCGCTCACCGCAATCGCGGCATCGAACGGCAAGTCAGGCGGTGGCTGAAGCTGCGCGCACGCGGCAAGGTTACTTATCAACAAACAGATCACAACGCGATAGAGCGAATGCATAATCCTTGCGGGAGACGGATCGCGAATAAGCAGTTCAGCGTAGCAGCCGAGTCTAAAAAAAAGGGGCGCATGAGGACCATTCCGCTGTCCGATCTGGAAACGCTTGCCGTGGGATTGTTCGCACTTCTGCTCGCAACCGCGATCGCCCGCCGTGTTCCACTGTTAGCACGCCTGAACGTACCGACTGCGGTGATCGGCGGCGTGCTGGTCGCCATCGCGGTGGCATTGCTTCATCAGTTCGGCAGCACCACAGTCCAGTTCGCCAGTCGCCTCACCGACTTTCTGCTGCTCGTTTTCTTCACAACGGTCGGACTGTCCGCCAAATTTTCCGCACTCAAGACGGGTGGGCGGCCGCTCCTGATTCTGTGCGTAGTGACGGTCATTCTGCTAATCGTCCAGAACGTCGTCGGCATTCTGGTGGCCTGGAGTGTCGGGGGACATCCGTTTTTTGGATTGCTGATCGGAAGCGTTTCGTTTGTCGGCGGTCCTGGAACCGCGGCAGCGTGGGCGAAGGAAGCCCAGGCAATGGGCCTAGAGCGTGCGCCGGAAATCGCTGTCGCGGCCGCGACGCTCGCGGTTGTCGTCGGTGCCATCGTGTCGGGGCCGATCACCGCTTGGCTGATCGAGCGGCGGAAGTTGCATGGCCCCGCCGGACGAACACCTGCGAGCTGGGTCGCACCTGAAGCAGCCGCGCCAGTGCCGGCACCTCCGCTTCCAACGGTGATGTTGTCACTGTTGCTGATCGTGGTCGCGGTCCTCGTGGGAGACGCGTTCAACGGGTGGGCGAGAGAAGCCGGGTTTGTGTTGCCGGGTTTTCTCACTGTAATGCTGGCCGGCGTCGCAATCACCAACGTCGGCGACGCGATCGGTGCGAAGCTTGATTTCACGGCGATCGAGCGCGGCGGAGAAATCGCGTTGCAAGCGTTTCTGGTGATGTTCCTGATGAGCTTGAAGCTATGGACGTTGGGGGCGGCAATCGGACCCTTGACGGCGAACGTCGCGATCCAGGTGCTCGTGACAGCGCTGATCGGAGTCCTGGTGCTGTTTCGCTGGCTCGGCCGCGACTACGACGCTGCCGTTACGGTCGGCGGATTTCTGGGATTCGGGTTGAGCTCGATGCCTGTCGCGATGGCGACGATGGATGGTGTGGCTTCGCGCTATGGGCCGTCACCGAAGGCCTTCCTGCTGATTGCATTGGCGGGATCGTTCTTCGTCGACCTGGCGAACGCTTTCATAGTCAAGGCTTTCCTCACGCTGCCCTGGTTTCATTGAGAGTTTCAGAAGACATTTCTGATACGGCTGCAGGCCACCGGTGCAGTGACTTAGCTTTCTCGTAACATCGCGCGATGCCCGTCACCAAGGCACTTCGCGCAAGAAAGCAGGTTCGCCCGCCGTCGCACGAAACCACGCGCGGACCCGTAGCGCCGCCGTACTGCGTTGGTTTTCTTCTGTTCCCGGGGTTTCCGATGCTGGCGTTTGCCGCGGCGATAGAACCGTTGCGCGCGGCGAATCGCCTAACGGGCAAGCAACTGTTCGACTGGAGATTGTTCTCGCGCGACGGCGATGCAGTGCACGCCAGCAACGGCATCAACATCTCTGTCGACGGCGCAATCAACGAGGAAAGCAAGCTCGACATGCTTCTCGCGTGCGCGGGAACGCGCGATGCAGGAGCCGACGATGCGGCGATCGCAAAATGGCTGCGCGCACTGGCGCGCAACGGCACCACTCTGGGCGGCATTAGTCTCGGCGCGTATGTACTGGCGTATGCCGGGTTGCTCGACGGCCGGCGCTGCGCTTTGCATTGGGAAAATCTGGCCGCGTTCTCCGAGCGCTTTCCGCGAATTCGCACAACCACCGATATTTTCGTCATCGATGGCAATTGCTGCACATGCGCCGGCGGCACCGCGGCGCTCGACATGATGTTGCAGGTGATCACCGAGCGCGATGGTCGAGCGCTGGCCAACGATGTGTCGGAGCAGTTTATTCATACGCGCATCCGCGGCACGCACGATGCGCAGAAAATGGCGATCCAGAGCCGGCTCGGTGTGGCAAACGAAAAACTGATCGCGGCCATCGGCATGATGGAAGATGCGCAGGACGAGCCGCGTCCGGTGCAGGAGATCGCGGAAAATGTCGAGCTGTCACCGCGGCAGCTCGAGCGTCTGTTCGCCAAGTATCTGCGTGCCAGCCCGAGTCACTACTACCTGAGGCTGCGGCTCGATCGAGCGCGCCAAATGTTGTTGCAGACCACCAAGCCCATTCTCGACGTGGCGGTTGCGAGCGGCTTTGCTTCGGCATCGCACTTTTCGCGTTGTTACCGCGCGGCGTACGGACAGAAGCCGAGCGACGAGCGTGCAGCCGCGCTCGCAGAGCGGCCGTCGCGCGGACAGGCGAGGCGCGCGGCTCGATGACGCAGCAGCTAACCGGCGGCTGTCTCTGCGGCGCTGTGCTTTTCGAAGTCAACGGGCCCATGCGCGACGTCGTGCTGTGCCATTGCGCGATGTGCCGCAAGACGCACGGCCATATCGGCGCCTACACCAATGCGCCGAAGGCTTCGTTGCACCTGACTGAAGCGCGCGGGCTGAAGTGGTACAGCTCGTCGCCCTTCGCGCGGCGCGGCTTTTGCGGCGAGTGCGGCGCCAGCCTTTTCTGGGAGCGCTCAGCAGGCGAGTCGATTTCGATCGCCGCTGGCGCGTTGGACCCGCCGACAGGACTCGCCACGACGTTGCAGATATTCGTCGACAGCGCAGGCGACTACTACGCCGTCGATCCTCGCATTCCGCAGCGGAAGGACTGACCGCTTACAGCTTTTCGGCGTAGTCCTTCTGCACCTGCTTCAGACGCTCGTGCGAGCCGAGGAATGCGTGCTTCGACATGTCCGGCGAGTACTTGCTTGCGGGCGGACGCTTGCCCACCGCTTCGGCCAGCGCACGGATGTGATGCGGTCCGGCGCCACAGCACACGCCCAGATAACGAATGTCGAGCTCCATCGCCTGCCGGCCGAACTCGGCAAGCTCGAAGCGATTGCACGTGAACGGGTCGAGCGCGACCGGAAATGGGCGGCCATTCGGATCGCCGCTCCAGTCGCTATCGCGCAGCGACTGGAACGATGGTTGATGCGGCTTCGTTCGGAACGGAACCGGCAACGCAGCCATGTTCGTCTTGACCACTGCACGGATCTGTTTTAGCAGCGGCATCATCGTGGCGGGTCCGCGAATGCAGTTCAAGCCGACTACTTCCGCGCCCGCATCAGCGAGGCGCTTGCAGGCGTCGGCTGCGGTCCAGCCTTCGCGTGTGTTCTCCTCCTGATGCATCGCCAAAGTCATCACCGCGACCATCTTCGCTTTCTTGATTTCTTCGAGCGCAATCAGCGCTTCCTGCGCATACGAAAACGTTTCCCCGATGATGAAGTCAGCACCCGCATCGGCGGCCCAGCCGATCTGTTCAGCGAACATCGAACGCACGGCCTGGTGGGACTTGGCATCGGATGGGTCGTAGACGTTGGTATTGCAGATATTGCCGGCGAACAGCGCCCCGCTTTCGAGCGCCACTTCCTTTGCCAGCTCGAGAGCTCGGCGGTTGATCGGCTCGAGATCTTTCTCGCGGCCGATGACCCGCAGCTTTTCGCGGTGCGCGTAGTAGGTCAGCGCCTCGACCACGTCGGAGCCGGCGTGCACGAAGTCGCGATGCAATTGCGTAACGGCTTCTGGATGCTCGAGCACGACTTCGGGTACGAACGCGCCGGCTTGCAGGTAACCGCGGCGCTCGAGCTCGAAGACATAGCCCTCGGCGCAAATCACCGGCCCTTTTTCGAGCCGCTGCATCAAGGTCAAGCCACGCTGTTTAGGTGCAGTCATCGGAGTTCTCGTATGAATTGTGCCAGCGAATATCGCACCTTCGACAGCGTGCAACCATCCATCATGCGACGCGATTTGTTATCGGCGCGACATCGATTGGCGCGCGCCACCGCGCATCGGCGCCGGTGATGTCCACAATGGACGGTTCAGCGTCGCATCTGGAACATTTGTGCATCGGCCGGCTTACTATGCTCTGAGCCTCGGCGCGGGAGGGATGCTAGACGGGCATGGAGACACTGACGTTCATCCTGAACAATCTCGGCGCGATTGGGGAGCGCACGGTCGAGCATGTTTCGATCGTGAGTGTTGCCGTCGGGATCGCGATCTTGACCGGCGTTCCGCTAGGCATCGCGATCACACAAAGCCAACGCGGCGCCGATACCGTGCTTTATCTCGGCTCGATCGTGATGACGATTCCGTCGGTGGCGCTGTTCGGCCTGCTGATTCCGGTGCTCTCCAAGATCGGCCAGGGCATCGGGTATCTCCCCGCGGTGATTGCGGCCACGCTGTACGCGCAATTGCCGATCGTGCGCAATACCTACACTGCCATCCGCAACGTCGACCCTGCTTTGCGATCGGCGGCGATTGGCATGGGAATGTCGGTGCCGCAGCGCCTATGGCGCGTCGAGATTCCGATCGCACTGCCGGTCATCATCGCCGGCGTTCGGGTTTCGGTCGTGATCAATATCGGTGTGACCGCGATCGCGGCGTACATCGGCGCCGGCGGCTTGGGCACTTTCATCTCGCGCGGCATTTCGCAAACCGACATTCGCCAGCTGCTCACCGGCGCACTGGCGCTTGCGATCCTCGCGATTACCGCCGACTTCTCGCTGCTGTGGCTGCAGCGCCGGTTGACGCCGAAGGGCATGGGGCCGCGGTCGTCATGATCCGGCTCGAAGGCCTAAGCAAGATCTATCCGACAGCATCGGGAGGGATGACATCGGTCGATAACGTCAGCTTCGAAGTCGGCGCCGGCGAGACATGCGTACTGCTCGGGCCGTCGGGCTGCGGCAAGACCACTACGTTGCGCATGATCAATCGGCTGGTGACGCCGACCCGCGGCAAGATTTTTATCGATGGGCGCGACACTGATGCGAGCGATCCCGTGGAGCTGCGGCGCACCATCGGCTATGTAATACAGCAGATCGGGCTGTTTCCGAACATGACGGTGGCGGAGAACATAGCAGTCGTCCCGCGGCTGTTGAAGTGGGACGCGCGGCGGATGCGCAAGCGAGCCGAAGAGCTGCTTGCGATGCTGGCGCTCGATCCGAAAACATTCGCCGACCGCTACCCGAACGAACTTTCCGGCGGTCAGGCGCAGCGAGTCGGCGTGGCGCGCGCGCTTGCGGCCGATCCGCCCGTCTTGTTGATGGACGAACCATTCGGCGCCGTCGATCCGGTCAACCGCGAGGTTATCCAGGACGAGTTTCTGCGCATGCAGAAATCGTTGCGAAAGACCGTGTTGTTCGTCAGCCACGATATCGACGAAGCGGTAAAGATGGCCGACCGTATCGCGATCTTTCGCGCCGGCAAGCTCGAACAGTACGCCGCGCCGGATGAACTGTTGGGTCGGCCCGCAAACGATTTCGTCGCCGGCTTCGTCGGAAGCGATCGCACGTTGAAGCGGCTACGCCGAATTCACGTCAGCGACGTGATGAGCGACGATCGAGCGGCCAAACATATGGACGGCACGCCCACGGTTCAGCCACATGACGATCTGCGACGTGTCGCAACCCTGTTCCTTGAATATGGCGTCGATGCGCTGGCATGTGTCGACGCCGACGGACGCGTCGTCGGTTCGGTTAGCCGTGCGGCGGTGGCAAGCCGGCTTGGCACCGCCGGGGGCGGAGAGACCGCAGCATGACGGCCGCCACCCACAGCCTGCCGGGCCAGCGCTCGATGATGCCGTACGTCGTGCTGGGAGCGATCGCGCTCGGCATCGTGTGGCTGCTGATTGCGAGCGGCTTGTGGAACGACATGCTGAAGTTTCGCAAGGACGTTTTGTATCTGTCGAAGCAACACTTGATACTCGTCGGCATCTCGGGCGCGGCGGCGATCGTCTCGGGCGTCGCGTTGGGTGTCTGGCTCTCGCGCCCATGGATGCGGCGCTGGGCTGAGCCGACGATCCAGCTCGTCAACATGGCGACTTCGATTCCAACGCTCGGCAAGCTGGCGTTGATGATGACATTGCTTGGCATCGGCCCGCTGCCGGCAATCGCCGGGTTGTGGATCGCAACCTTGTTGCCGATCGTTCGCAACACTTTCGTTGGGATCCGCTCCGTGCCCGATCACCTGATTGACGCTGCGCAGGGTATGGGTATGAGCCCGGCCGCGATTTTGACGCGGGTGGAGCTGCCGAACGCACTATTCGTGATGTTTGCCGGCATCCGGACCGCGATGGCGGTCAACGTCGGCACCGCGCCAATCGCTTTCCTGATCGGTGGTGGCGGCCTTGGGGAATTGATATTCACTGGCATCGACTTGCAGGATTACGCGATGCTGTTGGCAGGGGCAATACCTACCGCACTACTGGCGGTGATCGTAGATTTTCTGTTTGGGCAAGCGCAGTATTGGCTGGTGCCGCGCGGGGTGAATCCGCTGCGGAATGTTTAGAACGTCATTAGAAGTAACCGAGGAGGCGTTGATGAAAGCGTTTCGTATTTTGCAGGCGGGAATGTTGGCGGTCGCGCTTAGCTTCGCGGGTAGCGCCGCCGCACAAGCGATTGTGGTCAGCGGCAAGTCGTTCACCGAACAGCAGATCATGACCGCGATGACGGTGGCGCTGCTGAAAGCCAAGGGCTTTACCGTCGACCGCAAGGCAGGCATGGGCAGCGCAGCAGTGCGCTCAGCGATGGAAAACGGTCAGGTCGATGTGTACTGGGAATACACCGGTACCGCACTGTCGGTGTTCAACAAGATTCCGGACAAGTTCACCTCGGCGCAGGACGCCTACAACAAGATCAAGGAAGTCGACGGAGCCAAGGGCCTCGTGTGGCTCAACATGTCGCCGGCCAACAATACTTACGCGTTCGCAATGAACAAGGATCAAGCGGCCAAGCTGGGCATCGTGACGATGAGTGACCTTGCCAAGGCAGTCAAAGGCGGCGCTAAGCTGACGTTTGCATCGAACGCAGAGTTTTATGCGCGTCCGGATGGTCTTCCCGGATGGCAGCAGGCGTACGGCTTCGAGTTCGATCGCGACAACGTCAAGCGGATGGACACCGGGTTGGTCTATTCAGCGCTCAAGGATCGTCAGGTGGACACCGGCGTTGTCTTCGCCACCGACGGCCGCATTCCCGCGTTCAACTTCGTCGTATTGAAGGACGACAAGAACTACGCGTCGCCCTACAACATGACGCCGGTCGTGCGCAAAGCCGTGCTCGACAAGAACCCGAAGATGGCCGACGCATTGAATGCACTGTCGGCCAAGCTTGATAACGAGACGATGGCCAAGCTCAACGCAACGGTCGACGTCGAGAAAAAGACTCCGGAGGAAGTGGCCGAGCAGTTTCTAAAGAACAACAAGCTGATTTGAAGCTCGAGCGCGGCGCGGCGGTCGATACCGCCGGGCCGGACCTGTCGCGCTTCATCCGCGAGCTTTCGTTTAGGCAGTTGCCCGAAGATGTCGTTCGGCAGGCGCAGCGCTGCTTGGTTGATCTGATCGGCGTTGCAGCCGCCGGCTCACGGACCACCGCATCTGCGATCGTCAACAGTTATGCAGCGTCGCAGCTTGCCGGCCGCGACCGCGAAGCGCGGATTCTGTTTGACGGACGGCGAGCGAGCGCAGCCGGCGCCGCGTTCGCCGGCGCAACCACGATTGACGCGATGGACGCGCACGACGGCCATGTATTGACCAAGGGCCACGCCGGCGTCGCGGCGCTGCCGGCGCTGCTCGCGTATGTGGATCAAGGGGCGAAGTGCGATACGCACGAGTTCATCGTGTGCCTCGTGCTCGGCTACGAAATCGCCACCCGCGCCGGCATCGCATTGCACGCGACCGTGCCCGATTACCACTGCTCCGGCGCATGGAACGCGCTGGCGTGTGCGGCCATCGGCGCCCGCCTGCTCGCCCTTGATGATGAACAAACACGCCACGCACTCGGGATCGCCGAATATTTCGGGCCGCGCGGCCAGATTCTTCGCGTCTGCCGGGAACCGAGCATGCTGAAAGATGGTTCAGGTTGGGGGGCGCATGCGGGAGTCACGGCCGCTTTGCTCGCGCGCGATGGGTTTAGCGGTGCACCGGCGATCACCGTTCAGCACGCCGACGTGCAACATTTGTGGCGCGATCTTGGTACGCGTTGGCACGTTCTCGAGCAATACTTCAAACCATATCCGGTGTGCCGCTGGGCGCAGCCGGCGATCGAGGCGATGTACGCGCTCAAGCGTGTGCATCGATTCGATGCCGACAGCACCACTGCTATCGCGATCGAAAGTTTTCGCGAAGCGATCGACCTTGGTTCGCAGTGCACGCATCCGACAACCACCGATCAGGCGCAGTACAGCTTGCCGTTTGCGGTCGCAGCCGCCCTCGTGTTCGAGCACATAGGCGCGAACGAAGTCAACGCAACCGGTTTGAACGACGCGCACGTGAAGCGACTTCTGGGTGTAATCGAGTTGGTAGAAGACGCAGAATTCTCGCGTCGCTTTCCTGCCGAACGCTGGGCGCGCGTGCGCATCTCGCTAGCGGACGGCCGCACATTGGTATCCGAGCCCGCGTGCGCGCGCGGCAATCCTGAAAACCCGCTGTCCGACAGCGAATTGCACGATAAGTATCACGCGCTGACCGAGCCGGTTCTCGGCGAGCAGCGCGCGACGAGGATCGAGGCACTGACCCTGTCGCTCGCCGATGCGCGCGCCGGTGACTCAACTTTGTTGACCGAACTGATGAGCGAAGTGCTGAGCGCGGCCTAGCGATGGACCTGCTCGTCGCACTCGCGCTGTTTTGCCTGGTGACTCTGTTTACGCCCGGCCCCAACAATCTGATGCTGATGACGTCAGGGCTGAACTTCGGTGTGCGACGAGGCATGCCACACCTGCTTGGCGTCGTGTTTGGATTCACTTTGATGGTGCTGATTGTCGGCTTTGGGCTGGGCGCAATCTTCGAAGCCTGGCCGCTGCTGTACACCGTGCTGAGGTACGCGGGCGCCGCTTACCTACTCTATCTTGCGTGGCAGATTGCCGTGTCACCGGCGC
>Ga0190265_10001701_pt1 | contig 14501 bp, 1 predicted proteins | sample Popmic124T_FD_133135 | JGI IMG/M metagenome (GOLD analysis project Ga0190265, IMG submission 133135) | Populus adjacent soil microbial communities from riparian zone of Indian Creek, Utah, USA - 124 T | ecosystem: Environmental > Terrestrial > Soil > Riparian zone | place: USA: Utah | collected...
CGTACTTGTGGACTGTGACGGACACGAATCGTCGACGGCGCTGCTGCCGGCCGCGCTGGCGGCGAACGAACCGGAGATAGCCGTCCGGGAAGGCGCGCTTGCCGTCCCTCGGCTGGCCAGGGTCGCGACGACACACCGCGACGACGCCACGGCCTTGGATCCCGGCGGCACGGTGCTGATCACCGGTGGCACCGGTGGGCTCGGTGCCGTGCTCGCCCGCCACCTCGTCACCGAGTACGGGGTACGGCACCTTGTGCTGACCAGCCGCCGGGGGATGGGAACCGCTGGGGCGCGGGAGCTTTCCGCAGAACTAGGCGAACTCGGTGCCGAGGTGGAGGTCGTGGCCGGCGATGTCGCGGACCGCTGTTCGGTAGCGGAAATCCTCAACGGGATCGCACCGGATCACCCCCTGGTGGCCGTCGTGCACGCGGCCGGCGTGGTGGACAACGGCGTGATCGAGTCGCTCGGTGCCGACCAGGTGGACCGCGTCCTGCGCCCGAAGGTGGACGGCGCCTGGCACCTGCACGAACTGACCGCGGCCTCGAACCTCGCCGCCTTCGTGCTGTTCTCCTCCGCCGCGGGACTCGTACTGGGTGCGGGGCAGGGCAACTACGCCGCGGCCAACGTGTTCCTCGACGAGCTGGCCGCCTTCCGGCTGGCCGCGGGCCTTCCCGCGGTGTCGCTGGCCTGGGGAGCCTGGGCCGAGGGCGGCGGTATGGCGGGCCTGCTCGATACGGCCGACCTCAACAGGCTGGACCGCCTCGGCATGCCCCCGCTGTCGACCGAGGAGGGCCTCGCGTTGTTCGACGCGGCGCTGCGCGGGCGGGACCCGGTCGTGGTGCCGATGAAGCTGAACCTGGCCGCGCTGCGAACACGCGGCGACGAGCTGCCAGCCGTACTCCGCCGTCTGGCTTCGGTGCAACAGTCCCGGCGGGGGACCGGATCCCGGGAACCGGCCGAGGCGTCGGGAGACCTGATGCGACGGCTGCGTGCGCTTCCGGACGCCGAGCGGGACGAGGTCGTGCTCGGGCTGGTGACCCAGCACGTCGCCACGGTGCTGGGACACGCGTCGGCCGACGCGGTCGATCCGGGGCGTGCCTTCCAGGAGATGGGTTTCGACTCGCTGGCCGCTGTCGAGCTGCGCAACCGGCTCGGCGCGGCGACCGGATTGAGCCTCTCGGCCACCGTCGTCTTCGACCATCCGACACCGGCAGCGCTGGGCAGGCACCTGCGGGCGCGGCTGGATCCCGCCGAGGCTGACCCGGCGGAGTCGTTGCTCGCGGAGATCGACCGGCTTGAAGAGGCACTGGCGGTGGCCGGGTCGGCAGGCGGCTCGACCACGAAGATCACCACCCGGCTGGAGGCACTGCTGCGCAAGTGGCACGACGCCGCCGAAAAGGGCGAGGCCGAGTACGACTTCGTCGCCGCGACGGACGAGGAACTCTTTCAGGTGCTTGACGACGAGTTGGACGTGTCATGAACGAGCGGGCTGCGGCTAACGACGACAGGCTTCGCGAGTACCTCAAGCGTGCGACGGCGGACCTGCAGAAGACCAGGCGACGGCTGCGCGAGGCGGAGACGAGGGACAGCGAGCCGATCGCCATCATCGGGATGAGCTGCCGGTACCCGGGCGGCGTGAGCTCGCCGGAGGACCTGTGGCAGCTCTCGGCCGACGGCAGGGATGTCATCGGCGAGTTCCCCGCGGATCGCGGGTGGGACACCGAGCGGTTGTACGACCCGAATCCGGACCGGCCTGGGAAGACATACGTTCGCCGGGGCGGTTTCCTCTACGACGCGGGCGACTTCGATGCCGCGTTCTTCGGCATCGCGCCGCACGCGGCGCGCAGGGCCGATCCCCAGCAACGGATCCTGCTGGAGGTCTCTTGGGAGGCCATCGAGCGGGCAGGGCTGGACCCGCTGTCGCTGCACGGCAGCCCGACTGGCGTGTTCGCGGGGCTGATGTACCACGACTACGGCGTCAGCAGCCCCGGCGGCAGCCTGGTGTCCGGCCAGGTCTCCTACAGCCTGGGACTCGAAGGTCCCGCGGTCACCGTGGACACCGCGTGTTCCTCGTCGCTCGTCGCCATGCACATGGCAGGGCAGGCGTTGCGTCGCGGTGACTGCTCGCTGGCGCTGGCGGGCGGCGTGACGGTGATGGGGACGCCGGAGATGTTCGTGGACTTCAGCAGGCAGCGCGGCCTGGCACCGGACGGGCGCTGCAAGGCGTTCTCCGCCGACGCCGACGGGACCGGCTGGTCCGAGGGTGTCGGCGTGCTGGTGCTGGAGCGGCTGTCCGACGCGGAACGCAACGGGCACCCCGTGCTCGCGGTGGTGCGCGGCTCGGCTGTCAACCAGGACGGGGCGAGCAACGGATTCGCCGCACCGAACGGGCCGTCACAGGTGCGCGTCATCGAGCAGGCTCTGGCCGACGCCGGGCTCACACCGTCCGATGTGGACGCCGTCGACGCCCACGGGACGGGTACCGCGCTCGGCGACCCGATCGAGGCACAGTCGCTGCTGGCCACCTACGGCAGGCAGCGGCAGGTGCGGAACCCGCTGTGGCTCGGCTCGGTCAAATCAAACCTCGGGCACCCGCAGGCCGCCGCAGGTGTCGCCGGGGTGATCAAGATGGTGATGGCGATCCGGCACGCACGGCTCCCGAAAACGCTCCACGTCAACGAGCCGACACCGCACGTCGACTGGGCTTCGGGTGCGGTGGAACTGCTGACCGAATCGCGGGCCTGGCCGGAAAGCGACCGGCCCCGGCGGGCGGCGGTGTCCTCGTTCGGAATCAGCGGCACGAACGCCCACGTCATCGTCGAGCAGGCCCCGGTGTCGCCGGAACCGGCCAGGCCCGACGACCCGGCCGTCGTACCGCTGACGCTGTCCGCGAAGAACCCGGCGGCACTGGCGGAGTTGGCGCGGCGGCTCGCGTCGCGGATCGACGGTCCCGGCGAGGACCGGATGGCCGACATCGCGTTCTCCCTCGCGACCGCCCGGTCGTGTTTCGACCACCGCGCGGTCGTCAGCGGACGTGACCGCGACGAGCTGCGCAGCGGACTGCTCGGCCTGGCGGCAGGTGAATCCGCGCCCGGCGTGGTCAGCGGGATCGCCGACGTCCGGGGAAAGACGGTGTTCGTCTTCCCCGGCCAGGGATCCCAGTGGACCGCGATGGCGACCGAGTTGCTGGCCGAATCACCGGTTTTCGCCGCGCGGATGCGCGAGTGTGAAGAGGCGCTTTCCCCCTTCGTGGACTGGTCCGTCTCCGCGGTTCTGCACGGCGATCCGCAAGCCCCGCCCGCGGGACGGGTGGACGTGATCCAGCCGGTGCTGTGGGCGGTGATGGTGTCACTTGCCGCGCTCTGGCGGGCCCACGGCATCGAACCCGACGCGGTCATCGGCCACTCCCAGGGCGAGATCGCGGCAGCGTGTGTTTCCGGTGCCCTTTCGCTGGACTGCGGGGCTCGCGTTGTGGCTCTGCGGAGTCGACTTATCGGCGAGATGCTCGGCGTCCAGGGTGGCGGCATGCTGTCGGTCGGGCTTCCGGCCGAGCTGATGCGGCAGCGCCTCGGTGAGCGGCACGGATCGATCTCGATCGCGGCCGACAACGGCGCCCGGTCGGTAGTGCTCTCCGGAGACGGTGCCGCACTGGAGGAACTCCAGGCCGAACTGGTGGGTGAAGACGTCCGCGTCAAGCGGGTGCCCGTGGACTACGCGTCCCACTCCGTGCACGTGGACGCCCTCCAGGCCCGCCTACTGGCCGACCTCGCGCCGATCGTTCCTCGCGTGGGTGAGGTGCCGATGATGTCGACGGTGACCGGTGAGTGGATCGCCGGCACGAGCCTCGACGCGGAGTACTGGTTCACCAACCTCCGCGGCACCGTCCGGTTCGCACCGGTCGTTCGCGCGCTCGCGACTTCGGGCTACGGGGCGTTCGTGGAGGTCAGCCCCCATCCGGTGGTGGCCATGAGCATTCAGGAGACCCTCGACGAACTCGACCACCCCGCGGTGGTGACCGGCACACTGCGCCGGGACGACGGTGGCCTGGACCGCGTCGTCAACTCGGCCGCCGTACTCCACGTCCGCGGTCTGGCTGCCGACTGGGCCGGCTTCTGCGGTGAGAGCGCACTGGTAGACCTGCCCACCTATCCGTTCCAGCACAAGCGTTACTGGCTTGACGAGGAGCCCACGGCACAGCCGTCCCGGGCCGGTGATCCCGGCGACGAGCGGTTCTGGCACGACGTCGAGAACGAGGACGTCGACGCGTTGGCGGCGACGCTGGCGGTGGACGCCGAGGGACTTCGGCAGGTCGTCCCCGCTCTCTCCGCGTGGCGCCGCAAGCGCGTCGACGAATCCACAGTGGATTCCTGGCGCTACAGGGTGGCATGGCAGCCGCTCGCGGGCCTGGTGAGCCCGCGACTGTCCGGTACCTGGTTGGTCGTCGGTGTGCAGGAGCAGATCGCGGACGCCCTGGCCGGGCACGGGGCTCGCATCGTCCGGGTCGAGACTGACGGCGAGGACCGGGCCGCGGTCGCCGACCGGTTGCGGGAGGCGCTCGCGGACGAAGCACCCACGGGCGTGCTCTCGGCACTGCCCACCGCCGAGACCCTCACGTTGTTGCAGGCGTTGCTCGACGCCGGCGTCACCGCGCCGTTCTGGTGTCTCACCTCGGACGCGGTGGCCGTCGACCGGATGTCCGATGTGGACCCGGACGCGGCCTCGCTGTGGGGACTGGGCACCGTTCTGGCGCTAGACCACCCGGAAACCTGGGGTGGCCTGGTCGACCTTCCCGGGAACCCGGACGCCAATGTGGCCGGCCCCCTCTGCTCCGTACTGTCCGGAGTGGACGGTGAGGACCAGGTGGCGATCCGGCCGTCCGGAACCTTCGCCCGCCGCATGGTGCGGGCGCCGCTGGGCGATGCTGCCGCCGAGCGTTCCTGGACCCCGCGCGGGTTGGTGCTGGTCACCGGCGGCACCGGCGCGATCGGGGCGCGGGTGGCACGGTGGCTGGCCGCGGCCGGGGCCGAGCATCTCGTGCTGACGAGCCGCCGGGGTCGTGCGGCCGCCGGAGTCGCCGAACTGGAGGCGGAAATCGTCTCGCTCGGCGCGAAGGTGACGGTCGCCGCGTGCGACGTGGCCAACGAGGAGGCGCTGAGCGACCTACTGGAGTCACTGCCGCCGCTGAACGCCGTGGTTCACGCGGCGGGCGTGCTGCACGACGAGAAACCGCTCGCGGAACTCACGCACGCGGAATTCGCCGGCGCCACCCGGGCCAAGATCGACGGCGCGGCGAACCTGGACCGGTTGCTCGGCGACAGCCCGCTGGACGCCTTCGTGCTGTTCTCCTCGGGAGCGGCGGTATGGGGAACGTCGGGCCAGCCCGCGTACGGCTGCGCGAACGCGTACGTGGACGCTCTCGCGCAGCGGCGCAGGGCGCGCGGCGCGACCGCCACGTCGATCGCCTGGGGATCCTGGGGCGGGGGCATGGTCGGCGAGGCGGCGAGTGCGTCGCTGAGCAGGCTCGGACTGTCCGCAATGGACCCGGATCTCGCCGTAGAGGTACTCGGGCAGGCACTCGCCCACGACGAGAGCCATCTCGTCGTCACCGACATCGACTGGACCCTGTTCGCGCCGGTATACACGCTCGCGAGGCCGAGACCGCTGCTGCGCGGGCTGCCGGAGGTCGCCGCGATCCTGACCGGACCGGTCGCGGGCGAGCCCGCGGAAGATGCCGCCGGCGGCCAGGGGCTCGCGGCGAAACTGGCCGAACTGCCCACCGTCGAACAGCAACGCCTCCTGCTGGACCTGGTGCGGACGAACGCGGCCGTCGTGCTCGGACATGACGGTGCCGCCGCGATCGAGCCGGGTCTCGCGTTCAAGGAGCTGGGATTCGACTCGGTCACCGCGGTCGACCTCCGCAACCGGCTCGGTAGCGCATCAGGGCTGCGTCTGCCTGCCACGGCCGTCTTCGACTACGCCAACCCCAGAGCGCTCGCCGAGCACCTGCGGTCCGCGCTCGGCCTGGACGGTGGTGAGGCGGTACTGCCGCTGGAAGCCGAACTCGACCGGCTGGAGGCCCGGGTGGCCGGGCTGTCACGCGAGGACATCGAGCGCACACGCATCACCGCAAGGCTGCAGGCATTGGTGTCCACGGTGACCGGGTCCCTCGGCGCCGCCGACACGGCCGCGGTGGCGGACCAACTGGAGGCGGCGACAACCGACGACCTCTTCGACCTGATCGACAACGAATTCGGGTGACGGGGACAGGCGGCCACCCGCGTCACACCTGGCCGATTTACCGACAAGAGGGCTGAGATGGCGAACGAAGAGAAGCTGGTCGACTACCTCAAGCGGGTAATGGCGAACCTGCACCAGACGCGCGAGCGGTTGCGTGAGGTGGAGACCGCGGGACACGAACCGGTCGCCATCGTCGCGATGGGCTGCCGCTACCCCGGCGGTGTCCGGTCGCCCGAGGATCTTTGGCGGGTCGTCGCCGAGGGCGCCGACGTCGTCGGCGACTTTCCCACCGACCGTGGCTGGAACGTCGGCGCACTGTTCGACGCGGACCCGGACCGTCCGGGCACCAGCTACGTGCGCGAGGGCGGTTTCGTCCACGACGTCGCCGATTTCGACGCCGGACTGTTCGGCATCTCACCGCGCGAGGCGCTGACGATGGACCCGCAGCAGCGGCTCGTCCTCGAGTTGGCGTGGGAGACGTTCGAGCGGGGCGGTATCGCACCCCATTCGCTGCGCGAGGCCCAGGTGGGCGTGTTCATCGGCAGCGGTGGCCAGGACTACTACGACGAACTGCCACCGGAAACCCTCTCCGGCGTGGTCGAGGACTACCTGAGCACGGGCAACGCGGGGCCGGTCATCTCCGGCCGCGTCGCCTACGCGCTGGGGCTGGAAGGCCCCGCCGTCACGGTCGACTCGGCGTGCTCGTCCTCACTCGTGGCGCTGCACCTCGCCGTACAGGCCCTGCGCCAGCGCGAGTGCTCCATGGCCCTGGCCGGCGGTGTGATGGTGATGTCGACCCCAGGACCGTTCCTGGCCTTCAGCAGGCAGCGCGGACTGGCACCGGACGGCCGGTGCAAGCCCTTCTCCGACAGCGCGGACGGTACGGGCTGGGCGGAGGGCGCGGGAACGCTCCTGCTCGAGCGGCTCTCCGACGCGCGACGCAACGGCCACCCGGTGCTCGCCGTGGTCCGCGGCTCGGCGATCAACTCCGACGGCGCGTCGAACGGGCTTACCGCCCCGAACGGGCCCTCGCAGCAGCGGGTCATCCGCCAGGCACTGACGAACGCCCGGCTGTCGGCGATCGACATCGACGCCGTCGAGGGGCACGGAACCGGCACCACCCTCGGCGACCCGATCGAAGCGCAGGCCGTCATCGCGACGTACGGGCAGGACCGCCCCGCCGACCGTCCGCTGATGCTCGGTTCGATCAAGTCGAACATCGGCCACGCGCAGGCCGCGGCCGGGGTCAGCGGGGTCATCAAGATGGTGATGGCCATGCGGCACGGGGTCCTGCCGCGGACACTGCACGTTTCCCAGCCTTCGACCGAGGTGGACTGGTCGGCCGGCAATGTGGCACTGCTGGAACAGGCGAAGGACTGGCCGGGCGGCGAGCAACCGCGCCGTGCCGGGGTGTCCTCGTTCGGTGTCAGCGGCACCAACGCCCATGTGATCCTCGAGCAGGAACCGGAACCCGAGACCGCGAGCGAGACCGGCGCGAGCTGGCCCGAAGGCGTGGCCGTCCCCCTCCCGGTCGCCGGGCACGGGACCGACGCACTGCGGGCGCAGGCCGCCCAGGTTCTGTCCCATGTGGATGGACAGGGCGTACTCGACCTCGGTTACTCGCTCGCCACGACACGATCACCGCTGCGGCACCGGGCGGTCGTGCTGGCCGAGGACATCGAATCGGCGGTGCGCGGACTGCGGGCGGTGACTGAGGGACGTCCGTCACCCGTCGTGGTCAGTGGTGCCGCCACCACCGGACTGACGGCGTTCCTGTTCTCCGGCCAGGGCGCGCAGCGGGCGGGCATGGGGCTTGAGCTGTGTGCCGCGTTCCCGGCGTTCGCCGAATCGCTCGACGATGTGTGCGCGGCGTTCGAGGGCAAACTGGACAAGCCGCTGAAGCCGGTGATCTTCGAGGACGCCGAGGCGCTCGACCGGACCGAGTACACGCAGCCCGCCTTGTTCGCCGTCGAGGTCGCGCTCTTCCGGTTGCTCCAGCAGTGGGGCGTCACACCGGACCTGCTGATGGGCCACTCCATCGGCGAGCTCGCGGCGGCACACGCGGCCGGAGTGTTCACCCTGGACGACGCGTGCACCCTGGTGGCGGCGCGCGGACGGTTGATGCAGGCCCTTCCGGGCAGTGCATCCGCCGGTGGTGGCGCGATGGTCGCGGTGCAGGCCACCGAGGACGAGGTCCGCCCGCTGCTGCCGGCCGCGGTGAGCATCGGGGCCGTCAACGGTCCGTCGTCGGTGGTGATCTCCGGCGACGAGGCCGACGTGCTGGCGCTCGCCCGGCGTTTCGAGAGGGAGGGCCGCAAGACACGGCGTCTTCGCGTTTCACACGCGTTCCACTCGGCGCGGATGGACGGGATGCTGGCGGAGTTCGGGCAGGTGGCAACGACGCTTACCTACTCCGCGCCCAACATCCCGCTGGTGTCCAACGTGACGGGCCTGCTCGCATCGGCGCAGGAGCTGTGCACGCCCGAGTACTGGGTGCGCCATGTCCGCGAAACGGTGCGGTTCGACCAGGGTGCGCGGTCCCTGCAAGCCGAAGGCGCCACGCGGTTCGTCGAGGTCGGTCCGGACGGTGTGCTCAGCGCGCTGGTGCGGGACTGCCTTCCCGAGAACGCCGAGATCGCGTCGATTTCCTTGCTGCGCAAGGACCGCGCCGAACCGGGTGCGGCGCTCACCGCGCTGGCCGAGTTGTACGTCAGCGGTGCGGACCCGGACTGGGCGGCCGTCTTCGCCGGACGTGGAGCCCGCCGGATCACGTTGCCGACCTACGCGTTCCAGCACCGGCGCTACTGGCTGGACGTCCGGTCGCGGCTCGACGCAGTGGCCGCGGCCGGGCTCAACGCCGCCGGGCATCCCCTGCTGGGTGCGGCGATCACCCTCGCCGACACCGACGGCGTGGTGCTGACCGGCAGGCTGTCCGTTGCCGGGCAGCCGTGGCTGGCCGACCACGTGTTCGGTGACGCCGTCGCCGTGCCGGGCACCGCGTTCGTCGAACTTGTGAGCCGCGCGGGCGACCAGGCGCGCTGCGGCCGTATCGAAGAACTGACGCTGGGCACGCCGCTGCTGCTTCCCGAACACGGTGGCGTGCAGGTACAGGTCGCGGTGGGCGCCACCGGGGGGTCCGGTTCGCGTACGGTCACCGTCCACTCGCGTCCGGAGGACACCGACCCGGATGCGCCGTGGACGTCGCACGCGACGGGCACGGTGGCCCCGGCGACGGGCGGGTCCGGCGTGGAGCTAACGCAATGGCCGCCCGCGGGGGCCGAGCCGCTCGGGCTGGACGGGCTCTACGACGACTTCGCCGACACCGGATTGCGGTACGGACCGGTCTTCCGTTCGCTGCAAGCGGTCTGGAGCCGTGGCGAGGAGATATTCGCCGAAGTGCGGTTGCCCGAGGACCCCGGCCACGACGCCGGACGTTTCGGGCTGCATCCGGCCGCGCTCGACGCGTGCACGCACGCACTGCGAGTCGCCGGCGGGGGTGACGGCGGTGCCGGGCGTGTTCCCTTCACGTGGTCCGGTGTGGAACTGCACGCGACCGGCGCCTCGGCCCTGCGTGTGCGGTTCACCCCCTCCGGCACCGATGGCTTCACCGTCGCCGTGGCGGACACGAACGGCAGCCCGGTCGCAACCATCGAACAGACCGTGTTCCGTCCGTTCGTGGCGCCCTCCGGTGCGCAGGGCCTCGATCCGCTCTATCGCCTCGAATGGCTACCGACATCGGCCCCCACCGAATCCCCAGGGTCGACTTTGGACACTGGGTCCACTTCGGACATTGCGAACACTGCGGACGCCCCTACCCCGGTGGACTTCGACGGCGTGGACCTGACGGCCACGGAGGGCGTCGTGCCCACCGTGGTGGTGCTGCACAGCTCCGGCGGCGCGGACGCGGACGCCGCACACGGGGCGACACATCGGGCGCTGAAGGCGGTACAGGCGTGGATTTCCGCCGAGCGTTTCGGTGGTTCCAGACTCGTGGTGGTCACCCGCCGCGCGGTCTCCGTCGCGGGAGAGGACGTCCAGGACCTCGCCGGAGCGGCGGTGTGGGGCCTGCTGCGCTCGGCGCAGGCGGAGAACCCCGACCGGCTCGTCCTGCTCGATCTGGATGACGACGCTGACGTCAGCGCGGTGTTGCCAGCGGTGCTCGCCTCCGACGAGGCGCAGGTGGCCGTGCGCGATGGCATCCTCCACAACGCCAGGCTGATCCGGCACGCCCCTGCCGCTGCCGCAGGTGAGAGCACGGCCGGTGACACCCTGGTCGGCCATCGCGGCACCGTGCTGCTCACCGGCGCGTCCGGCGCACTCGGCGGGCTGCTGGCCCGGCATCTGGTCACCGCACACGGCGTGCGGAATCTGCTTCTGGTGAGCCGCCGGGGACCCGACGCGGTGACCGACCTCGTGGCGGAACTGACCGCGATGGGCGCGGACGTGCGGGTGGCGGCCTGCGACGTGGCTGACCGCGAAGCGCTCGCCGGTGTGCTCGCCAAGATAAGGAAGAAGTACCCGCTGAAGGCTGTCGTCCACGCCGCGGGCGTGCTCGACGACGGCGTGCTGACGGAGCTCACACCCGAGCGGGTGGACACGGTGCTGCGTCCCAAGATCGACGCCGCGATGAACCTGCACGAGCTGACCTCGGGTATGAAGCTCTCGGCGTTCGTGCTGTTCTCATCCGTCTCCGGCGTGCTCGGCGCACCGGGCCAGGCCAACTACGCGGCGGCGAACAACTTCCTGGACGCGCTCGCGGCGCACCGCCGCGCCAACGGTCTTGCCGCTCTCTCGCTGGCTTGGGGACTGTGGGGCGAGGTCGGCGGCATGGGCGGAACCCTGGGGCAGGCCGACATCACCCGTCTTTCCAGCGGCGGAGTGCTGCCACTGTCCATACGGGAGGGTCTGACGCTTTTCGACGCGGCGGTGCGCTCGGACGAGGCGGCGGTGGTACCGGTCAAACTGGATCTCGGCGTCCTTCGGGCTCGGGCAGCGGACCGTCCAGGGCCCTTCCGTGTCCTGGTCGGCCCCGGCGCGCGCCGCGCTGCGGCGGCGGGTACGGCCCCCGCCGCGTCCTCGTTCGCCGACACGCTCGCCGGCCTGCCGGAAACCGAAAGCCGTGCCGCCGTGCTGGACCTCGTGCGCAACCACGCGGCTTCGGTGCTCGGATACGGCTCCGTGGCGGACATCGGGCCCGACACGGAGTTCCAGCAGCTCGGGTTCGACTCCCTCACGGCGGTCGAGTTGCGCAACGGCCTCACCACCGCCACCGGAAGGCGGCTGCCGGCGACGTTGATCTTCGACTACCCGACCTCCGCCGCGCTCGCCGACCACCTGCTCGCCGAGCTGGCCGGCGCGAGCCCGGACGCCGCCGCGCCCGTCCGGACCGGGACGGACGACGAGCCCATCGCGATCGTCGGAATGGCATGCCGCCTTCCCGGCGGTGTCGACTCACCCGCTGATCTGTGGCGGCTGGTCTCCGAAGGAGGCGACGCGATCACCGAGTTCCCCGCCGATCGCGGCTGGGATGTCGAGGGGCTGTTCGACCCGGCGGGCAAGCGGCCGGGTACGAGTTACGTGCGCGAAGGCGGATTCGTACACGACGCGGGCGAGTTCGATCCGGCGTTCTTCGGGATCTCGCCAAAGGATGCACCGCTGATCGATCCGCAGCAGCGACTGCTGCTCGAAGCCTCGTGGGAGGCACTGGAGCGGGCCGGGATCGATCCCACGTCGCTGCGTGGGAGCGCCACCGGGGTGTACGCGGGCGTCCAGTACCACGACTACGCCGGCAGCAACAGTTCCGGCTCGATCGTCACCGGCCGGGTGGCATACAACCTCGGCCTCGAAGGCCCCGCGGTCAGCATCGACACGGCCTGCTCGTCCTCGCTGGTGGCGACGCACTGGGCGGCACATGCGCTCCGCCACGGCGAGTGCTCGCTCGCGCTGGCCGGCGGCGTCACCGTGATGGCGACGCCCGAGACGTTCGTCGAGTTCAGCAGGCAGGGCGGGCTGGCGGCGGACGGGCGCTGCAAGGCGTTCTCCGCCGACGCCGACGGGACGGCGTGGTCGGAGGGCGTCGGAATGCTCGTGCTGGAGCGCGTCTCGGATGCGCGCCGAAACGGTCACCCCGTTCTCGCCGTGCTGCGCGGCAGCGCGATCAACTCCGACGGCACCTCCAACGGGTTGACGGCACCGAACGGGCCCGCGCAGCAGCGGGTGATCCGGCAGGCGCTCGTTAACGCCGGGCTGGGCGCGGCCGATGTCGACGCCGTCGAGGCGCACGGCACCGGAACCAAACTGGGCGACCCGATCGAGGCGCAGGCCCTCCTGGCCACCTATGGCAAGGAGTTACCGGAAGACCGGCCGCTGCTGATCGGTTCGGTCAAGTCGAACATCGGCCATACGCAGGCCGCCGCCGGTGTCACCGGGGTCATCAAGATGGTGATGGCGATGCGCCACGGCGAGCTGCCGAAGACGCTGCACGCCGGTGATCCGTCCCGCGAGGTGGACTGGTCGGCCGGCAACGTCCGGTTGCTCACCGAAACCGTGCCGTGGCAGGCAGGCGAGCGCCCGCGGCGCGCCGGAATCTCGTCCTTCGGTGTGAGCGGGACCAACGCCCACGTCGTCATCGAGGCGCCGGCGGCCGAACCCGTACCGTCGCCCGCCGCCCCGGCCGGAGCCGTGCCGTGGCTGATCTCGGCACGCGGTACGGCCGCGCTGCGAGTACAGGCAGAGCGGCTGCTGTCATATCTCGGCGACGAACCCGATCTCGACCTCGCCGACATCGGCCGCTCGCTGGCTACCGCGCGAACTTCCTTCGATCAGCGAGCCGTGGTGATCGGCGGGCGGCGCCCGGAGTTCCTGCGCGGCCTGATGGCACTCGTCGACGGCGAGGAAACCCCTGGCGTCGTCGAAGGCGCCACGCGGGACGGCAAGACCGCGTTCCTGTTCTCCGGTCAGGGATCGCAGCGGATCGGGATGGGAGCTGAGCTGGGCGAACGGTTCCCGGTGTTCGCCGACGCCTTCGACATGGTGTGCGCGGAACTGGACCAGCATCTCGACCGCTCAGTCCGCGAGGTCGTCTCATCGGATGCCGAAGCGCTGAACGAGACGGTGTACACGCAGACGGCGCTGTTCGCCGTCGAGGTCGCGCTCTTCCGGTTGCTGGAGTCGTGGGGTATTCGACCCGACGTCCTTTCCGGACACTCCATCGGGGAGCTGGCCGCCGCGCACGTCGCCGGTGTCCTCTCCCTCGGTGACGCCGCGAAACTCGTCGCCGCACGCGGAAAGCTGATGCAGGCATTGGAACCCGGCGGATCGATGGTGGCGATAGCCGCGTCGGAGGGCGAGGTGCGGCGGGAACTGATCGACGGCGTGGACATCGCCGCGGTGAACGGGCCGCTGTCGGTCGTCGTGTCCGGTGCCGAGGACGCGGTGGCCGAAGTCGCTTCCCGGTTCGGCGCCCAGGACCGCAAGACCACCAGGTTGCGGGTCTCGCACGCGTTCCACTCCTCGAGGATGGAACCGATGCTGGCCGAGTTCCGCACCGTCGCGGCCGGACTCGTCTATGCCGAGCCAAGGATCCCGATCGTCTCCACCGTGACCGGTGGGCCGGCCGCCGCGGACGAGCTGTCCTCACCCGAGTACTGGGTGCGGCAGGTACGCGCCACCGTGCGCTTCCACGACGCCGTAACCGAGATGGGCGGCGCGGGCGTGACCCGCTTCGTGGAACTGGGGCCCGACGCGGTCCTGGTCGCGATGGCGCAGCACATACTCGAAGACCGGGCGGAAGCGACGGTGTTCGCGACGGTACTGCGCAAGGATCATGCCGAACCGGTGACGGCACTGACCGCGCTCGCGCAGTTGCATGTCAGCGGCGTCTCACCGGACTGGCGCGCCGTCTTCGGTGCCGGTGGCGGCCACGACGCCGATCTGCCGACGTATCCGTTCCAGCGGCAGCGGTACTGGCTGGAGAACGCGGGCCCCGGCACGGCAGGTGTCGAAGGGCACCCGCTGCTGGGTTCGGCCGTCGAACTCGCCGACGCTGACGGGCTGCTGTTCACCAGCAGGCTGTCGATCGGCACCCATCCCTGGCTGGCCGACCACGCCGTCGGTGGCGCGGTGTTGTTCCCCGGCACCGGTTTCGTCGAGATGGCGGTACGCGCCGGTGACGAGGTGGGTTGCACGCTGGTCGAGGAACTGACGCTTGAGGCGCCGCTGCTGTTGCCGGAACGCGCGGGCGTGCGGGTGCAGTTCGCGGTGAG
>Ga0190265_10001702_pt1 | contig 14501 bp, 12 predicted proteins | sample Popmic124T_FD_133135 | JGI IMG/M metagenome (GOLD analysis project Ga0190265, IMG submission 133135) | Populus adjacent soil microbial communities from riparian zone of Indian Creek, Utah, USA - 124 T | ecosystem: Environmental > Terrestrial > Soil > Riparian zone | place: USA: Utah | collected...
GATCGCGGCCATCGCGGCCGCCGCCGGAGTCGCCAGTGTCCCGATCGTCCCCAGCATCAGCACGCTCACCGCCAGCCATCGAATCATCGCCGCTCCTCTCGTTCGCGTTCTCGCACCCCGCTGCCGCAAGGCCCGTGCCCGCGCCGGAGGCGCGCGAGATCAGGTGCTTGCCGCGACACGCCGCGGCGGGAGCGGAAGGCCTTACCGCGTCGATTCGACCCGCCCACGGACCTGCCGCCAGCCAGGACGCGTGGTAGCATCTGGGGCATGCCGACCAACCCAGCCGGGCCACCCCCACCCGAGCCACCGATGGACGACACGCACCCAGAGGTTCTTCCCGCCGCCGTGCCGCAGGGGCCGGCCATCGAGCAGCCCGCCAAGCTGATCCGCATCGCCGCGATGATCCGCGAGATGCTGGAGGACGTGCGCCAGTCCAAGCCGGACGAGGCGGGCCGTCGGCGGGTGCGCGAGGTCTACGAGCGCGCGCTCACGGGTCTGAAGGAAGGCGTCTCGAAGGAGCTGCAGGACGAGCTCGATACCCTGACGATCCCGCTCGACAGCAGCTCGAGCGAGTCCGAGATCCGGCTGGCCCAGGCCCAGCTCGTCGGCTGGCTGGAGGGCCTCTTCCAGGGGATCCAGGCCGCGCTGTGGAGCCAGCACATGCAGGCGCGAGCCGAGATCGAGGAGATGCGCCGCCGCCGCGGGCTACCGCCGGGCCCCGGGGACGGGCAGCCCCGGGAGCCCGGTCAGTACCTCTAAACTACCTGGCTGCGGTAACTCTTTCCTCTTCCCGGATCATGGCATCCTCGCTCGGGGTCACCTTCACCCCGTGCGCCGGGAACTGCAGAAGGTGCCGAACTCCTTCGGTTTTCGCATCCGGCTCGGTGCGAAACGCAACTTCGTAGGCGCAATGGGTACAGCTCATCGTGTATGTCGGCATCGGTCCCTCCTCCAGGTCCCAGGAAGGGACGCAAGAGGAGTGCCATCGCTCGGCTTGACTCGGCCGCTTCCCGGGGCCCACAATTTCCCCCGCCGGCCGACCCTCCAGCAGCGCCGCGGGTCGCGGTAGACCCGCCGTTCCGGCCCTCGATGCTCGTGGCCGGACCCGGGCGCCGGACGTGAGCCACGGGGAGGGCTCCGCTGTGGATCTCTCGGCCACCATCCACCTGCTGGGCCTGGCCCTGGGCGAGGTCCTGCGCGCGCAGGAGTCCGTCGCGGTCTTCGAGACCGAGGAGCACATCCGCGCGCTCGCCAAGGCCCGCCGCGCGGGCGAGATGGACGCGGCGGTCCGGCTGCCCCTGGCGGTGGCCGATCTCCCCACGGACGCCGCGCGGGCGACCGCCTCCGCCTTCGCGGTCTACTTCGACCTGATCAACCTTGCCGAAGAGGTGCACCGCATCCAGGCCCTGCGGGCCCGCGAGCGCGCCCAGCATCCGGCGCCCATCGGGGAATCCATCGGAGAAGCGGTCGCCCGGCTCCACACCCGCGGGGTCGGCCCCGAGCGCATGGCGACACTCCTGCGCGAGCTGCGCATCGAGCTGGTGCTGACCGCGCACCCGACGGAGGCCAAGCGCCGTACCGTGCTCTCGAAGCTCCAGCGGATCGGCGAGATGCTCCGGCGCCTGCAAGACGCGGATCTGCTCCCGCGGGAGCGGACCGAGCTCCTCGGCGGGCTCCAGGCCGAGATCACCGCCCTCTGGCTGACCGACCGCGCGCGGACGACGCGGCCCGCGGTCACCGACGAGGTGCGCACGGGTCTCTACTTCGTGGACGAGGTGTTCTGGAATCTCCTGCCCCGCGTCGGGGCCGATCTCGAGGCGGCGATCGCGCGGCACTACCCGGGCCTCGTACCGCCCCCCGCGTGGCTCACGGTGGCGTCCTGGATCGGGGGCGATCGCGACGGTAACCCGTCGGTGGTGACCGAGGTGACCGCCGAGACCCTCCGGCTGCATCGCGGGCTCGCGGTCGAGCGGCATCGCCGATCCGTGCAGGACCTGGCCCGCCGCCTCAGCATGAGCGGCCGGCGCTGCCCGCCGCCGGAGGCGCTCACCGCCTGGCTCGACGCGCGGCGGCCGCTGCCCCCGCACGTGGCCTATCTGGAGCAACGCTACGCGGAGGAGCCGTACCGCCTGGCCCTGTCCCTGCTCGGCGCCGATCTCGAGGCGGCCTCGGGGGAAGACATGACCGCGCGTCTCCTCGACGAGGCCCCGCACGCCGCGCGCATCACCGCCGCCGAGGTCCGGAAGGTGGTGGACCTGGTCGCGCAGGGCCTCCCGCCCGCGCTGGCCGGCGATCGCGTGCGCGCCCTCGAGCGCCAGCTCGAGAGCTTCGGGCTGCACGCCGCCCGCCTCGATATCCGGGAGGACTCGGGGCGGCTCATCGCCACCCTCGGCGACATCCTCGCCCGCCTCGCCCTCGAGCCCGCCTTCGCCGAGCGCGACGAGCCAGGCCGCGCCCGCGTGCTGCTCCGGCTCCTCGCCGAGGAACCGCCCAAGGCCTCCGAGATCTCCGCCCTCGCGCTCGACGAGGCCACCGCCGAGACGTGGCGCCTCTTCCGCCTCCTCGCCCGCGCGCAGGCCCTCTACGGCCGCGCGGCCCTGGGGCCCTTCATCATCTCGATGACGCGCGGCCCGGCCGATCTGCTCGCCGCGCTGCTGCTGGCCCGGTGGGCGGGCGGCGCCACCGGCATGCAGATCGTGCCGCTCTTCGAGACGCTGGGCGATCTCGACGCGGCGCCGCGTACGCTCGAGGCGCTCTTCGCGCTGCCGGTCTACCGCGCGCATCTCGCGTCGTGCGGCGGCGAGCAGATGGTGATGATCGGCTACTCGGACTCCAACAAGGACGGGGGCTACCTGGCCGCGAACTGGGCGCTCTACCGCGCGCAGGAGGCCATCGCGCGGACGTGCCGCGAGCGGGGCATCGGCCTCACCCTCTTCCACGGGCGCGGGGGCACCGTAGCGCGGGGCGGCGGGCCCGCCGGGCGGGCGATCCGGGCCCAGCCGCCCGGCACCGTCGAGGGGCGCTTCCGCGTGACCGAGCAGGGCGAGACCATCGCCTCGCGCTACGCGGACCCCGCGCTGGCCCATCGCCACGTGGAGCAGATCGTGAGCGCGGTGCTGCTCGCCTCCGCGGACGACGTCGGTCGCTCGGCGGCGCCGCTCGACCCCGCCTGGCGCGAGACGATGGACCTCATGGCGGGCGTGGCGCGCGAGACCTATCACGACCTGGTCGAGCGCACGCCCGGTTTTCTCGACTACTGGCGGGCCGCCACCCCGATCGACGAGCTCTCCCGGCTGCGCCTCGGCTCCCGGCCCGCGGTGCGGCGCGCGGGCGGCCTCACCCGGAGCGCGGTGCGCGCGATCCCGTGGGTCTTCTCCTGGATGCAGAGCCGCTTCAACCTCCCCGGCTGGTACGGCCTCGGCACCGCGCTGGCGCGGGGGGACGCGGGCTGCCTCCGGGAGATGTACGCGGGCTGGCCCTTCTTCCGGGCCATCCTGGACAATGCGGAGATGTCCCTCCTCAAGGCCGACATGGGCATCGCCGCGCTCTACTCCGAGCTGGTGCCGAGCCGGGCCCTGGCCACCGCGGTCTTCACCCGCATCGGCAGCGAGTTCACGCGCACGCGGGAGTCGATCCTGAGAGCCACCGAGCACCCGGAGCTGATGGACGACGACCCGGTGATCCAGCGCTCGGTGCACCTGCGCAACCCGTACGTGGATCCCCTCAACTACCTCCAGGTGGAGATGCTGCGCCGGCTGCGCGCGCTCGCGGATCAGGACGGCGACGAAGCCGCGCGGCTCCGCGAGGTCATCGTGGTCACCGTCAACGGCATCGCCGCCGGCCTGCGCAATACCGGCTGACCATGAGCAAGGCCGCGCTCTTCCGCTCCATCAAGGCGCTGGACGTCGAGGCGGCCGCCGCCCTCCTCGCGACGAACCCGGCGCTGCTCCGGGTAACCTTTGTGGACGGCCTGCTTCCAGGCCTTGAGCCCGTTGCTCGAGAGTTTGCGAACGGGCAAGATCATTCGCTCCTGCGCTATCAGCTCCAGGCGACCAGTCGAAGACATGCTCAAGCAGCCCAGTCAGCGGGCATGCTGAACACCGTCGGCCAGGATCCTGTCCGCGATCCGTTGGGCTATGTTCCTGCCGAACTTTGCGTTGTAGTGCAATTGGTCGACGTACAGCATTTCCTTTCGATCCCGCTGCATGTCGCCGAGCCAGAGGAAGTTGGCGACCTTCTCCGCCTCGATCTGTTCTCGCACGATCGGATAGCCGACCATCGAGAGCGCGTACTTCTCCGGCCACTCCCTGCCAACGAATGGATGGTAGGCGAGGTCGAAACCGTAGGACGGAATCGGCTGCCACACGAACAACAATCTGAAGGAACCCCTTTCACCAATTGCCTCCAGGATCGCCTTGTTCGCAAACCAGCGGTCGATGACCCGCTTGGCCCGCGCCGAGTCTTCAGCGTGGCTGCTAGCTTGGGGCACCTTTCGCGGGCCCATCGAGGAATCCACAGCGAGAAGACGGCGGCGGATCCAATGAGCGGCTTTCGTCACCGGCCAGTTCTCAAGGAACCCAGTTCTCTCCTTGACGGCACTCCCGTCCAGCGCGGCCGCCAGTCGATCAGCGAAACCCGGGTAGCCGTCAGGCAAGAGGAAGTCGTTCAGGCCGTCTAGAAACACGGCCAGATCGGGTCTTTGTCCGCTCGTGATCAACTGCTCGAGAACGATTCTCTCCTGCGTGCTGAAGTAGTAACCGCGCCCAAAGTTGTAGACGAAGATCCGCCGGCCGGGGAGGTTAGCGGAAAGGATCTCCTGAAGGTACGAGGCAATCGTCTGGTCGTCGGGTAATCCGTAGCCGAAAGCGGTGGAACCCCCAAAGAAAAACAGGTTGAAGTTCGCCGGGTCGATCGGCCAGGGCCCCTGATTTCGCCCGAATCGGAACCCACCCGGGTCGACGTTCACGTACTTACCGCGCACCGGTCGCTCTTTGAAATGCGTGAATGGCTCGAACGTCAACGAGTGCGGGTACTCGGCCATCAAAAGCCGCAGTTCTTTCGGGCTCCACTCTGGGTAGGCGCGTCGCATGAGGTCATTCCCGTACTTGATCTCGGGATTTATCTCTTCGCGCCAGACAGAGGTCCGCACGGCATTGACCAGGTATAGAGCGAGATTCAGAAAGAGAAACAGGACGATTGTGTTCAGAACAATGATCGCCAACCCGCTGTACGTCCGCTTCATCTTGGCTGCGGGTGATACGTCCCGACGGGCCAAGCTTCGGTGCAGCGGTTCAGTCATCAGGGTTCGTTCTCCTAGACATGACGCTTTAGAAGGAGCCCGGCTACCCGCGTGCGGTCGGCGCGCCTCTCATCCTATTGCTCGTAAAGTCTCAACAGAGAGGCTTCATCGATTTCTATGGAGTTTGGACCTGAGTTTGAATCGTCCAATACAATCCGCTAGCTCTCTCGACTATGTGAATTCACTGGTATCCAGGTCGAGGCGATAGAGCCTGCTTCGCGGCCAGCAGTCAAGCCTAATCTATTGGGCGGAGGAGGTTTGTTCAACGGAATTCGAACCCGTGTTTCAGTCGCAGGTTATGCAGTGACAGCACTCGTCCCTCAAGAGCGCGACTCAAAACATGCAAGCCGCCCACCCGTCGGCGCATGCTATCATCCCAGCGACACGTCGCGATGCACTCGAGGGTGGCCGCGATGCCGACGAGAGCGCAAAGCTCCGACCGGTGGGGGCGACACGAGATCGGCCAGCTCGTCCCCAGCGGCGTGCTGGCGGGTCGCCGCGGACTCCTGACAGGGGAGATTGACCGCTCATGAAGTCCGACGCGCATCATGAGGGTCTTTCTCGCGACGTGGAGGTGGTCAACTCCTCCGACCGCTCGTTCGCGCTCGTCTTCACCGGGTTCCTCGTCCTGGTGTCCCTCTGGCCCCTGGTCCGCGGTGGGCGTCCTCGCTGGTGGGCCCTGGGGCTTGCGGTCCTGCTCCTAGCCGTCGGGCTTGCACGTCCATCCCTGCTGCGGCCTCTCAACCAAGCCTGGGCCCGTCTCGGGCTGCTGCTGCAACGGATCGCGAGTCCGGTCGTCCTCGCGCTCCTGTATTTCTTCACAGTCACCCCCATCGGGCTGCTGATGCGGTGGACCGGGCGCACGCCCTTGAAGCTTCGCTTCGACCCCGGCGCCGCGTCCTACTGGACGGAGCGGCGTCCGCCCGGGCCGCCGCCCGAGAGCATGCCCCGGCAGTACTGAGAGACCTCCATGCTGAGCTTCGTGCAGGAACTTTGGGGCTACATTCGCGCGCGCAAGAAGTTCTGGCTGCTCCCGATCCTCGTGATGCTCGCGATCTTCGGAGGCCTCATCATCCTCACCCAGGGCAGCGCCATCGCGCCGTTCATCTACACCCTGTTCTAGACGGCCGTCATGCGCGTTCTGGGGATCTCGGCGTTCTATCACGACAGCGCGGCGGCCCTCGTGGTCGACGGGCGAGTCGTCGCCGCCGCGCAGGAGGAGCGGTTCAGCCGCAAGAAGCACGACGCGCGCTTCCCGCGCCACGCGCTGCGGTATTGCCTCGCCCACGCCGGAGTCGGCCTCGGACAGGTCGATGTCGTTGCGTTCTACGATAAGCCCTTCCTGAAGTTCGAGCGACTGCTCGAGACCTATCTATCGTTCGCTCCGCGCGGCTTCCAGTCCTTCCGGATGGCGATTCCGGTGTGGCTGCGGGAGAAGCTCTTCCAGAAGAACCTGCTCGCCACCGAGCTCCGCAAGCTGGACGCCGGAGCGGATCTCGGCTCGCGTCTTCTCTTCGCCGAGCATCACCAGAGTCACGCCGCCAGCGCGTTCTTCCCGTCACCCTTCGAGCGCGCTGCTGTTCTCACCATGGACGGTGTCGGCGAGTGGGCAACGACCTCGGTGGGCCTCGGCCGCGGGAATGACCTGGAGATGGTGAAGGAGATCCATTTCCCGCACTCCTTGGGGCTCCTCTACTCCGCGTTCACCTACTACACCGGGTTCAAGGTGAACTCGGGCGAGTACAAGGTCATGGGTCTGGCTCCCTATGGGGTACCGCGATTCGCCCCGACCATCTTCGAGCACCTGATCGACCTTAAACCCGACGGCTCGTTCCGACTCGACATGTCGTACTTCGACTATTGCACCGGGCTCAGGATGACAAACGACCGCTTCCACGCGCTTTTCGGGAGTCCGCCGCGCCGCGCCGATGAGCTCCTGACCCAGCGGCACATGGACCTCGCCGCGTCCATCCAGGCGGTGACCGACGAGGTCGTCTTGCGGCTGACCCGCGCGATCGCGCGGGACACCGGCGAGAAGAACCTCTGTCTGGCCGGCGGCGTGGCGCTCAACTGTGTCGCCAACGGCAAGGTGCTTCGCGATCGCTCCTTCGAGAGGCTCTGGGTGCAGCCCGCGGCCGGAGACGCGGGTGGGGCTGTGGGCGCCGCGCTCCTCGCCTATCATCGCTTCCAGGGGCAGCCGCGGTCGGTGGCCCCGGGCGACGGCATGTCCGGGTCCTACCTTGGCCCGGAGTTCGCGCAGGCGGACATCGAGGAGCGGCTGCGTCGCGTGGGCGCGACGTTCGAGGTTCTCGGCGAGAGCGAACTCCTTGACGTGACCGCCGCCGCGCTCGCCGAAGGCAAGGCGGTCGGGTGGTTCCAGGGGCGCATGGAGTTCGGCCCGCGCGCGCTGGGCGCCCGCTCGATCCTGGGCGACGCGCGCTCGCCTTCCATGCAGTCGGTGCTCAACCTCAAGGTCAAGTACCGCGAATCCTTCCGGCCCTTCGCCCCGAGCGTTCTCCGCGAGCACGTGGCCGAGTGGTTCGAGCTGGACGCGGACAGCCCGTACATGCTCCTCGTCGCCGACGTCGTGAGCCATCTCCGGCTTGAGATGACCTCGGAGGAGCGGGCGCTGTTCGGTATCGAGAAGCTCAACGTGGCGCGGTCGAAGATTCCCGCCGTGACCCACATCGACTACTCGGCGCGAATCCAGACCGTCCATGCGGAGACGAATCCCCGCTACCACGCCCTGCTCGAGCGCTTCCACAAGCGTACCGGATGTCCGGTCCTCGTAAACACCAGCTTCAACGTGCGCGGCGAGCCGATCGTGTGCACGCCCGAGGACGCCTTCCGCTGCTTCATGGGCACGGAGATCGAGGTGCTCGCGGCAGGGAACTGTTTGTTGCGGAAAGAGGCGCAGGACCCTCGGCTGGCCCAGGAGTACAAGAGCGCCTTCGAGCCCGATTGATCCGCTCACCTGCACGCGCACGAGCGTGTAGAGGCGCTGGAGCAGTTGGTAAGCCGCGCGGGAGCTGTAGCGGTCACGGCCCACGAGCCGGCGGACGATGAGCCAGTTCCGGAGCTCCACCCAGGCCTGATCGTTCTTCCGATAGTCCCGGCCCCGCGTGAAGGGGATGCCATGGCGGCGACAGTACTCGACCAGGCCGTGATTGAGAAACTCGCGGCCATTGTCCGTGTGCCACGCCCGCAACGGCACCGGCAGGCGCCGCCGGATGTGGTCGACGCCGGCGCCGACGCGCCCGGCCCCGACGCCCCACACGGCTTCCAGTTCGATCCAGCCGCTCGCGACGTCGACGCCGACGAGGCTGCTCAGATAGAAGCCCTCGGTTGATTCCCCACCATGCAGCACCAAGTCGCCTTGCACCGCCCCGGGGCGGACCCCCCGCCACTCGCCCCAGGTCCGAATCGGGATCTGCTGCTTGAGCGCCCGCGCCCCCGCGTGGACCCGATACGGCTGGCGCCCCGCCCGCTCGCGACTCGGCTGGAGCAGCCGGTCGATCGTCGCCGGGCCGAGCGCGAGCAGCGCCTGGCGGTGCTCGGGCGCGAGCCGCAGCCCGTGGCGATCGAGCGCGGGCAGCAGGGTCCGCAGCGCGGGCGCGAGCAACTTGCCACCCAGCCGATCACTCACCCGCCACAGCCGTTCGAGCACCGGCACCACCACGCGATCGTACGTGACCGCCCGCCCGGCACGCCGCCGGGCCTGGGGCCGACGGCGCAACGCGCGAATCGCCGCCTTCCCATGACAGCGCAACGTCCGGCAGTACTCCTCGAGGATGCGGCTCTTTGCCTCGCGATCCGCCGCGAGGTACCGCCCGCGGACGGCCGCGGTGTACTCCTGGCGCGCTGGCTTGGTCACGATGCCTCCTTTGGGGTGTCCGCTTCGGTAACACCCGTTGTGAGGCATCAGCCCCGCGCGCGGTAACACTTCTTGTGAGGCACATCGCACTCTTGTCCTGGCGCACACTTCGGGAGTACGATCACTGCGACACGGCAGCTCCCCACCCGGCCAAGGAGGGCGTCATGCTAGAGCGGCTCATCTCCGGCGACAACCACATCGACCTCACCTATTGCCCGCCCGATCTGTGGTCCGCTCAGGCGCCTTCCAAGTGGAAGCTGCTCGTGCCGCGGGTGGAGGAGCTGGAGGACGGCTGCCACTGGTTCGTGGAGGCGCAGGACAAGGGGATGTGGAACGGCGTGGGCCCGGGCTTCCTCAAGCGCACGCCCGGCTCCTTCGCCCGGATCGACGAGATGGCCTCCTGCGGCTTCGAGTGGGACCACCGCGCGGGCGCCAAGCCGCGGCCGACCACGCCCGAGCTGCGGCTGGCCGACCTGGACCGCGACGGCCTCGACGCCGAGGTGGTCTACGGCTGCCTGATGATCAACGACATGATCGCGAGCGGCGAGCGCCGGGCCTGGGCCAACGCGATCTACAACGACTGGGCCGCCGACTTCGCCCGGAAGTCGGATCCGAATCGAATCTATCCCCTGGCGATCGTGCCCAACAACGACCCCCAGGTGGCCGCCGCCGAGGTGCGCCGCTGCGCCAAGATGGGCCTCAAGGGCGGCGATCTCGGCTTCAAGAGCATGAGCATCCCGCTCTACCAGCATGAGTGGTACCCCCTCTGGGAGGCGGCGGCCGAGTGCCACTTCCCGATCGCCTTCCACTCGACCGGCTTCAAGGCCCTGCGCGCCCCCGACTCGCCCGCGATGGAGCAGCAGTACATGCTGCAGTGGCGGCTCGTGCGCTCCTCGCTCTTCCAGCTCGACACCATGGAGGTGCTCGTGTCGCTGATCACCTCCGGCGCCTGCGAGAAGTATCCGGACTTCAAGTTCGTGCTGGGCGAATCCGGTGTGACCTGGCTCCCCTACGTGTTCGACCGCTTCGACACCGAGTACGAGGACCGCGCCCGCGGCCTCGGCTTCTCGATGAAGCCGAGCGACTACTTCAAGCGCCAGGGCTTCGTCACCTACCAGCAGGACCAGTTCCTGGAGCCGATCATCCCGCTGGTCGGCGAGGACAACATCATCTGGGGCGCGGACTATCCGCACCCCGACTGCGTGTGGCCCGACTCCCGGCGGCACCTCGAGAAGAACCTCGGCAACCTGCCGGAGCGCGTGCAGAAGAAGATCACCTACGACAACGTGGTCAAGCTCTACAACCTCCGCTGAGCGAAAGGACCCTCCATGACCTCCACCGCGCTCGAGATTCCGTCGCTCAAGGGAAAGGTATCGGACGAGGAGTGGGCCGTCCGGGTGGACCTGGCCGCGGCCTATCGCCTGGTGTCGCGCTACGGCTGGGAGGACCTGGTCTTCACCCACATCTCGGCCCGGGTGCCGGGCACCGAGGATCAGTTCCTCATCAATCCCTACGGCCTCTTCTTCGACGAGATCACCGCATCGAGCCTGGTCAAGATCGACCAGCTGGGCAGAAAGCTCGAGGACTCACCGTTCAACGTGAACGCGGCGGGGTTCATCATCCACAGCGCGATCCACGCGGTCCGCCACGACGCCAAGTGCGTGCTGCACACCCACACCGCGAGCGGCGTCGCGGTCTCGACCCAGCGGGCCGGGCTGCTGCCCATCTCGCAGCACTCCCTGTTCGTGCTCAACAGCGTCGGTTACCACGACTTCGAGGGCCCCGCGCTCGACGAGGACGAGAAGCCGCGCCTGGTGGCGGACCTGGGTGACAACCGCTGCCTGATCCTCCGCAACCACGGCCTCCTCACGGTGGGCGAGACGGTCGCCGACGCCTTCGTGAACATGTACTACCTCGAAGCGTCCTGCCAGATCCAGGTGCGCGCGCAGTCGGGCGGCGGGGAGCTGATCCCGGTGCCCAAGGAAGTCCTGGACAAGGGGTACGCCAACGCGGTGGCGAACCAGCGGCGCAACGGCGGCCAGGGCCAGCTCGTATGGCCGGGGCTCCTGCGCCGGCTCGATCGCACGGACTCGTCCTACCGGAATTGACCGCGTCGGGAGACGCGCGGCGCTTCGGCGCGGCGGCCGGCGGGCGGCGGAGCGAGGACGCTCCGCTGCTCACCGGCCGCGGACGCTTCACCGACGACGTGGACCTGCCCGGGCAGGTCCACGCCGCCTTCGCCCGCTCGACCGCGGCGCACGGGATCATCCGTGGCGTGGATGCGAGCCGGGCGCTCGCCCTGCCCGGCGTGCTCGCCGTCCTCACCGGGCACGATCTCGCGGAGGCGGGACTGGGCGCGATCCCCCCCGCCGCCGCCTTCCCCGGCCGCGGCGGCAAGCCGCTGGCCGCGGCGCCCATTCCCCCGCTCGCGGTCGACCGCGTGCGCTACGTGGGCGAGGCGGTGGCCATCGCGGTCGCCGAGACTCCCGCCCTGGCCGCCGACGCGGCCGCCCTCGTGATCCTCGAGCTCGACCCGCTCCCCGCCGCCGCCACCGTGGAGCGCGCGCTGGCCGACGGTGTCGACCCGATCTGGCCCGAGGCGGCGGGCAACGTCGCCTTCGACTGGACCGACGGGGACGCCGCCGCGGTGGACGCGGCGTTCCGGACGGCGGCGCACGTGGCGCGGGTGCGTCTGCACGACACGCGGGTCGCGCCCTCTGCGCTCGAGCCGCGCGCGGCCATCGGCCAGTGGGACGAGGCCATCCAGCGCTACACCCTCACCGCCTCCACCCAGGGCGTCGCGGTGGTGCGCCGCCTCCTGGCCGAAGGGGTGTTCAAGATCCCGCCGCAGCAGCTCCGCGTGATCACCCCCGACGTGGGCGGGGGCTTCGGGATGAAGGTGCAGGCCTACCCGGAGTACGCCGCCCTGCTCTTCGCGGCGCGCCGCGTGGGCCGGCCGGTGAAGTGGCGCGCCACCCGTGTCGAGAGCTTCCTGGCCGACACGCACGGCCGCGACGGCGTGCTCGAGGGCCTCCTGGCCCTCGACGCGAGCGGACGGTTCCTGGCCCTGCGGGTCGGCACGCGGGTCGGTATCGGCGCATACGTCACGGCATTCGCGGCGGTGTTCGGGACCAACAACACCAAGAACTGCCTGTCGAGCGTGTACCGCATCCCGGCCATCGTCATCGACGTCACGCTGGCGTTCACCAACGCAGCCCCGCTCGGGCCGTATCGCGGCGCGGGGCGGCCGGAGGCGCTCTACCTGCTCGAGCGGCTCATCGACCAGGCGGCCGTCGCGACCGGGATCGACCGCGTCGCGCTGCGCCGGCGCAACCTCATCCCGGCCGGGGCGATGCCCTATCGCACGCCGAACGGCCCCATCTACGACAGCGGAGAGTTCGAGACGATCATGGACCAGGCCCTCGCCCTGGCCGACTGGAAGGGGTTCCCGCAGCGGCGCGCGGCCTCGGAGCGCGCGGGACGGTTGCGCGGCATCGGCGTCGGCTGCTTTCTCGAGGTCGCGGGCGGCATCCTCGACGAGACGGTGGAGGTGCGCTTCCGGGACGACGGCACGGTCGCGCTCCACACCGGAGCCCAGCCCATGGGGCAGGGCCACCTCTCGACTTTTCCCCTGCTGATCGCGGCCCGGCTCGGGATCGCTCCGGGCGCGGTGCGGCTCGTGCAGGGCGATAGCGATCTGGTGCCGGCCGGCACGCCGAGCGTGGCCTCGCGATCGATGATGATGGCGGGCAGCGCCGCCGCCATGGCCTGCGACGCGGCCATCGAGAAGGGCCGCGGGGTGGCGGCGCATCTCTTCGAGGCCGCCGTCCCCGACGTCGAGTTCGCGGCCGGCCGCTTCCGGGTGCGGGGCACCGATCGCGCCGTCGGGCTGCTCGACCTCGCCGCCCGCGCCCGCACGCTGCCGGATCTGGCGCCCGACCTGCAGGGGGGCCTCGACAGCACCGCCAAGTTCGTCTCGCCCCAGATGAGCTTCCCCAACGGCTGCCACGTCACCGAGGTCGAGATCGATCCGGAGACGGGGGCGGTGGCGGTGGTCGGCTACGCGGCGGTGGACGACGTCGGCCGCATCGTGCACGAGACCATCGTGGAGGGCCAGATCCACGGCGGCATCGCCCAGGGCCTGGGGCAGGTCCTGGGCGAGCACGTGGTCTACGACGAGCACGGCCAGCTCCTCACCGCCTCGTTCATGGACTACATGCTGCCTCGCGCGGACGACCTGCCCGAGCTGCGGGTCGGCCACCACACCGTTCCCTGCACCACCAATCCCCTGGGCGTGAAGGGGGCGGGCGAATCCGGCGTGGCCGGCGCGCTGCCGTCCGCGGTGAACGCGGTGCTCGACGCGCTCACCGGCCGCGGGGTGCGCGAGCTCGACATGCCGATGTCGCCGGCGCGCGTCTGGGCCGCCCTGCAGGCGGAGATCTCCAGCCGGAGGCCCTGACCAAGCACGTCGCAATCTTTCAGGGCTTTGCGGCCTGGTGCGAAAGAAAGTGGGCGAGGTCGACCAGGTCCTGATCGCTGAGCCCGGCCAGTTCTTGCGCCATCGCCCCGCCGTAGCCCAGCCGGGCCCCGCTCTTGTACTCGCGCATCGACTTGAGCAGGTAGTCCTCCCGCTGGTTGGCCAGCCGCGGCATCTGCTCGCGGCCGGAGAAGTCCGGGTTGTGGCAGACCCCGCACGGGTGACGGAGGGTCAGGGTCCGGCCCCGGGCGAAGCGGGCGGGCTCGGGCGCGTCTCCGGGCGGCGGGGGCGGAGGGAGCTTGGCGACCCGCTCCGCGAAGGCGGTCAGGTCGCTGTTGGTGAGGCCCTTCGCCGCCGCGGTCATCGCCGGGCTGTCCCGCCGGCCCTCCCGGAACAGGAAGAGCTGGGCGACCACGAAGAACGACGGCTGCCCGCCGAGCGACGGCGTCTCCGGGACGTGGGATTGGCCATCCGCGCCGTGGCAGGCCAGGCAGACCGTGAAGCGCTCGTCCAAGGACTGGGCCGTGGCCGGAGCGGCGGTGAGCAGCGCCGAGGCCAGGAAGACCGCCCGGACCGAGGACGGTCGGATCACCGTCCTCGGCCCGCGCGCCCTCGTCACTTCTTGTAGGTGACCCGGTAGACCGCGCCCGCGTGGTCGTCGGAGACGAGCAGCGAGCCGTCCTTCATCACCATCACGTCCACCGGGCGGCCGAGGTAGGCGTTGTTCTCGACCAGCCCGGTCAGGAAGGGCTCGGTGGACCGGGCGGTGCCGTTGGGATTGAGGAAGACGGCCACCACGTCGGCCGCGTACTTCTTGGTCTTGTTCCACGGCCCGTGGCGCGCGATGAAGA
>Ga0190265_10001703_pt1 | contig 14501 bp, 5 predicted proteins | sample Popmic124T_FD_133135 | JGI IMG/M metagenome (GOLD analysis project Ga0190265, IMG submission 133135) | Populus adjacent soil microbial communities from riparian zone of Indian Creek, Utah, USA - 124 T | ecosystem: Environmental > Terrestrial > Soil > Riparian zone | place: USA: Utah | collected...
GCGGCGGTGGGGTCGGTGGTCGCGCGACCGGCGGCTCCGATCCCGATCCGCGCGTGCAGTTCGAGGGCGAAGGCACGGCCTGGGATCAACCGGCGCCGCGCGCCAGCTGCCGCCCCGGTGACCTGGCCGAAGGTGAGCTGCAGGGCGAAGGTGTCGAGGACCTGCGCTGCAACCTCGAGGTCGTGGGTCGAGTGGAGGTCGATCACTTCCTTTCGCTCGCGTGGCACGGCGACTGCGCCTACGTGAATGCGTCCAGCGCGACGACGGTGGTCGACGTCTCGGACGCGAGCATGCCGCGTGTGGTCAAGACGCTGACCACGAGCGGCATGCAGAACAACTGGGAGAGCATGAAGGTCCACGAGGGTCGTGGCCTGCTGGTCGGCTATCAGGCGGACGGGCCGGTGCTGGACGTCTACGACGTCGCGCAGGACTGCAGGGACCCCGCGCTGCAGAGCTCCTACGACCTCGGAGGCCTCGGGCATTCGGGCAACTTCTCGCCGGACGGCACGATCTACTACGCGTCGTCTCTCTACTCGTCGGAGGTCTTCGCGGTCGACATCACCGATCCAAAACAGCCAAGCGTGATCACCAGCGACTTCGTCGACAGCACCGGCGCGCCGATCGGCTCCCATGATCTGTTCGTCGCGAAGGACGGAACGCGCGGCTACTTCACGTTCCCCTCCCTGGTCAACTTCAACAACGGCACGCTCGCGATCGTCGACCTGAGCCAGGTGCAGGCGCGCACGACCGGCGCCCAGGGCAAGTCGATCGAGGAGATCGAATGGCAGGACAGAGCGGCGTCTCAGTACCCGATCCCGCTCACCTACCGCGGCAAGGACTACCTGATGGTCAGCGATGAGCTCGGCTCCGGATCCTGTGACAGCGCCGACAAGCCGCCGTTCGGCTACGCGCACACCTTCGACATCAGCGACGAGACGAACCCGGTCGTGGTCTCCAAGATCAAGACCGAAGCGCAGGACTTCGCCCACTGCGAGCGCGCGACGCAGTCGGCCGGGACCTTCTTCGGCGTGGGCACGCACTACTGCAACGTCGATCGCCGCGACGACCCGCGGCTGCTCTCGTGTGGCTTGTGGGGCGGAGGCGTGCGCGTGTTCGACATTCGCAATCCGTGGCGGCCGAAGGAAGTGGCGTACTTCGACACCGCGGGGGTCGACGACTGGGTGCCCAGCCTGACGCGCATCCTGACCGACACGCGCGAGCTGTGGGTCGCCACCACGGGCGGAGTCTTCTACGTGTTGAAGTTCGCGGACGGCAGCCTGGACGAGGTGCTCGGCGATTGATCCGCGCGGAGTGCAAACCCTTCCACTCGCGATGCGCCGCAGTGTACCGTGGCCCGGATGCCGCGGACTGCGCGCGTGCGCGGGTGGCGCTTCTACCTGCTGCCGCTTTGGGGCTTGCTCGCGCCCGCGAGCTCGGCGCGCGCAGCGGACGCGGAGCACATCCTGAGGCAGCTGCGCGTCGAGCCGGGAGCGACGTGTCTCACGGCCGCGAGGCTCGCGGCCGAGGTGGAGCAGTTGCTCGCCGATGCGCCCGTCGCCGACGATTTCGTGTTCTTCGTCGAGGGCAGCGCGAGCGATCCGCGCAACGCCTACCTGCGGGTCGTTCGTCAGGAGGGCGTCGTGGCGCGGCGGGCCTTCGAGCCCGGGCCTGATCGCTGCAACCACTTGCACGCAGCGGTCGCGCTCGCGATCGCGTTCGCGATCAAAGCCGAGAGCGAAGAACCGCGCGAGGTGATCCGCGACTGGTCCCTGTCGGGCGCAGGTCTGTGGAGCTATCGCCTGCTGCCCCAGTTCGCTCCGGGCGCCGAGCTGTCCGTGCGCCGCGCCCTGGGAGAACACGTGCTGCTGCGCGCCGGTGCGCTCGGCGTGGTGGCCTTCGGTACGCGTCTGGAATCGCTGCCCGGCACCTTCGATGCCACGCTGGTCGCGGGGCGCGCCGAAGGCTGCGGACGGATCGAGCTCGTGTCATCGCTGCACGGCGGGGCGTGCGTCGGCATGCTCGGCGGCATGCTGCACGTCGGCGGCGACGACGTCGCGAGTGCCACGAGCTCCACCGTGCCCTGGATCGCGCTGTCCAGCGCGCTCGACTTCGAGTTCGCGCTCGCCGCGCGCTGGTCGCTGCTGCTGGGCATTTCGGCCAGCTTCCTGCTGCATCGGGTCCGCGTGGGGTTCGAGACCACGAGCGGCGCGCAGGCGGAGAGCCGAGCGCTCGACAGGCTTGGCTTCGCGCTCGGGATCGGCGCAGCGTACTATCTGTGATGCGGTCGCGTTCCGGACCACTTCGGCTCACCGCAGCCCTCTGCTGGATGGCATGCGTGGGCTGCGATCAATTTGCAGCGATCGGGGTTCGGGCCCCCGAGAGCGCAAACGCCGGCGCGCCATCGCCTGGGCAGGGCGGTGCAGGCGCTGGGACCGACCACGACGCGGCCATGCCCAACGATGCCGGCACGACCAACGACGCCGGCGCGACCAACGACGGCGGCGCGCAATGCGAGCGCGTCGAAGTCGCGGACTGCAACCCCGTGACGAACGAAGGCTGTGCCGCGAGCCTGATGATGCAGTGCGCGGTCAACGTCGCTGCCACCCTGACGGGCTACTGCATTTTCTTCAGCGGCGGCCCCCCACCCTCGCTCGGCGGCGCCTGTCTCAATACCGGCATCACCGAGAGCTGCCCGCCCAAGGCCACGTGTGTCGCCGAGCGCTGCCGCACGCTCTGCTTCTGCGACACCGACTGCGAAGCAGGGCAATGCTGCACGGAACCGCTCGAGAGCACGGGCTTCAAGATCTGCGGCGACTGCTGAGCCGGCTGCAGCCGACGCAGCCGGCTCAGCCGTAACGATAATGAGACGCAGCTACGACTGATTCCGCCGGCCTCAGTCCCTGGGTTACTGGACTATTCGCTTGACCGACGGGTCGGGCGCGAGGCAGGCTTCCGCATTAATGCGAACGAGTTGCATCTTCAGCGATGCCCGGGGGCGCGTCAAGAGCTCGCCGCAGGTCTGTGTCTCGTGCTCAACGTGAGGGTCCAACGATGAAGACTTCGATGCTTTTTTCCTCCATCGCGCTGCTTGCGCTGACCACAGGCAACGCCGCGTGCGGTGACGACGACGACGACGGTCACGGTGATCACGATGATCACGCCGGTCGTGGAGGTTCCGGCGGAAGCGATGGCGGAACACGAGACTCGGGGGTCACCGAGGACGCTTCGACCGCGCCCAACGCGCTCTTCGCGGTCAGTAGCATCGTGTTCGGCGAAGACACCTCGACCACGTACGTGAACCTGATCGAAGCGCTCGACGGTCAGAGCGTGGACTTCGACGATGCGCGCGAGTTCTCCGGCCTCGCAGACGTCTGGGTCCACGACGGCGCGGTGTTCGTGGCCGACGGTGAGACGCTCACGATCACCAAGTTCTCGATCGAGGGAGACCGCTTGGTCGAGGGCGCGCGGATCGGCTTCGGCGCCTACGGGCTCACCGACTTCGGGTTCTGGCTCAACACCTTCATCAGCCCCGAGAAGGCGTACTTCCTGAATCCGCCGGTCGAGTACGTGGTGTGGAACCCCAGCACCATGGAGATCACCGGCACCGTGAAGCTCCCGGAGCTCGAGGACCGCGGCGCGCTGGTCCCCTACGGCGCATACACCGATCGCTCGGTCGCCGTGCGCGGTAATCGGCTGTACCAGCCGATCTACTGGGCGGACGACATGAAGGTCGAGTTCGCGCCGGACTCGCTGATCGCGGTGTTCGACACCGAGCAAGACACGCTCGTCAGCGAGCTCGAAGCGCCCTGCCCCGGGCTCGACTTCGCCACGATCGACGACGCTGGCGACATCTACTTCTCCACCTGGGTGTTCGCGCCGGGGGGCGCGGCCTTGCTCGAGCAGCCCGCGACCTGCGTGGTGAAGCTCGAGCAAGGTGACTCCGCGAAACCCACCCTGGCGTTCAACGTCAAGGACGTGACCGGCGGGCGCGAAGGCGGCGCGCTGCGCTACCTCGGCGGCGATCGCGCGCTGCTCTCGGTGTTGCATCCCGAGCATGCAGCACCGGGCACCGAAGACGCCGACATCGCGAGCGGCGCGAACTGGCACTTCTGGTCCTACGACTTCTCGGACGGCAGCGCAGAAGAGATCGAGAGCATCGACTGGAACTCGGGCGCCGCCTACTCCGCCGAGGCCGGCGGCAAGAAGCTGATCCTCGTCCCGGACGAGAACTACACGGCGACCACGGTCTACGACCTGAGCGAGGAAGCCAATCCGCGGCCTGTGCTCGATACGGAGGGCTGGTCGCTGCGCTTGTTCGGCCTGCGCTAGTCCGAGTCCTGCGCTGCGGTCGCGGCTTCGTAGGCGACCCACGAGAACTGGTCGATGATGACCTGGTGCTCGCGGGTCTTCGCGAAGCCGCCGTGGCGCTCGATCAGGAACTCCTCGTTGGGGCAGCACAGCGCGATCGCGACGCGCCGGCCGCGCGCGCGCGCGAACGCCGCGAGGCTCTCAAGCGTGTCGCTGAAGACTCGACCGGTGAACGGCCGATACATGTACACGAGCAGGTCGCTGTCCGGATAGACGAAGTCCGGCGCGCTGCAGCACGCGATCTCGATCTCCGCGCAGCGCAGCGGCGAGCGCGGCTTGTCCTGCGCCAGGTACGCCTGCACGTTCTCCCGCGCGCACTGCGCGAGGCTCTCGGACAGCTCGACGCCGACGATGCGTGCGAATGAGTAACGCGAAGCGATCAAGACGCCGCGGCCCTTACCGCAACCGAGATCGACGAAGGTGGTCTGACCCGGGTCGCGCTCGCTCAGCAGCGCGCGCAGGATGTGATCGAGCACCTCTTCGCGGATCGGCGCGTAGCGAATCGCGTTCGCGAGCTGGCTCGGGTCGGCGATGCCAGCCTCGTGCGGTTCGACCAGCCCGCGCGTGCTGACCCCGTGGCGCTGATCGAACGTATCCTGAATGGAGCTCTCTTCCAGCAAGTACGCGAGCGCGGACTTCGCCGTGTGCCAGGCCCCAAAGACGTCGTAGTGGTTCTTGGCGATCTGCATCATCTCGCGGAACGTCGGGTTGAAATTCATCGCAAACCTCTCCGTTGACGGACTTGGACTCGAGCGCTCAGGGCTGCTGTTCGAGCTCGTTCAGCAGCTCGGCCATCACGGCGATCTCGCGCTGCACGGCTAACTGAGCGCCGCTGCGCGTGAGCTCGCGAGCCAGGACGCGCACGGACGGATGATCGAACAGCATGCGCAAGGGGATCTCCAGCTGGAGCTCGGAGCGCACGCGTGCCGCCACGCGCGTGAACAGCAGCGAATGGCCGCCGAGCTCGAAGAAGTCGTCGGTCACGCCCATCTCCTGCACCCCGAGCACGTGCGCGAAGCTCGCGAGCAAGCCCGCCTCGAGCGCGTTCTCGGGCGCGACCGGCTGCCGGGACTGCGGCGCCGGGATCGGCAGCGCGCGGCGATCGAGCTTGCCGTTGGCGGTCAGCGGCAATCGCTCGAGAAACGCATAGCGCCTCGGGACCATGTACACGGGCAAGCTCGCGCCGAGCGCGGCTTCGATCCGCTCGGCGAGCTCGCGTTCGATCGGCGCGGCCGCGGTCTCGGCCGGGACCACGAAGGCCACCAGCTGCTTCCAGCCGTTCGCGTCCTCGTGCGCGACGACGGCGGCCTCTTTCACCGCGTCGAGCTCGAGCAAGCGGGCTTCGATCTCGCCGAGCTCGATGCGTTGGCCTTGCACCTTCACCTGCTGATCGGCTCGTCCGATGAACTCGAGCGTGCCGTCGCCGCGGTGGCGGACGAGATCGCCGCTGCGGTAGAGGCGTAGGCCGAGCTCCGAGCTGAAGGGATCGGGCACGAAGCGGCTCGCGGTCTGCACTGCATCGTGTAGATAGCCGCGTCCGACGCCGATGCCGCCGACGTAGAGCTCGCCCACCACGCCGGGCGGGACCGGTGCGAGCTGGCGGTCGAGCACGTACAGGCTGGTGTTGTCCGCGGGCCGTCCGATCGGAACGCGGTCATCGTCCGTGAGAGGCGGCTCGCGCAGCACGTGCAGCGCCACGTCGTCGGCGCACTCCGCGGGGCCGAAGGCGTTGACCAGCGGGACCTGCGGATAGACTTCGAACCAACGGCGGGCCAGCGCGGCGCCGAGCGCCTCACCGGTCAGCAGCATGAAGCGCAGCGCCGGCAGCGCCACCGGCTCGCTCTCGAGCATGCTCGCGATCAGCGCGGGTACGCTCTGCAGCACGGTCACGCCGGCTTGCTGCACGTGTGCCAGCAGGCGGGCGGGATCGCGGCTGACGTGATCGGGCACGATCTCGATGCTCGCACCGCACAGCAGCCCCGCGAGCAGCTGCCAGATGAAGATGTCGAAGCTGGGCGCGGCGGTCTGCGCGATCACGTCGCGCTCGCTCAGGCCGAGCAGTGGGATCTTGCTGAGCTGGTTGTTGAGCATGCCGGCGCTGGTGACCATCGCGGCCTTCGGTACGCCGGTCGAGCCCGAGGTGTGGATCACGTACGCGAGCTGATCGCGCGGGACGGGCCGCTCCGGCGCGCGCTCGCGCACCCGCGGCGGGATCTCGGGCTCGGGGTCACACGCGAGCACGGTGAGCCGAGCTTGCCCGGCGCCCGCGGGCACGCCTTGCAGCATCGCGGCACCCGCGGCGTCGGCCACGGCGATCGCCACGCGCGCGCGCGCGATGAGCTCGGCCATGCGGGCGCGCGGGAGGTTCAGATCGACGGGCATGAAACCCGAGCCGCTGCGCAGCACGGCGAGGATCGCCACCAGCCAGTCGATGCTGCGCTCCGCGACGACCGCCACCAGCGAACCAGCACCGGCGCCGCCCGCACGCAAGGTCGCGGCCAGGGCCTCGGCCCGCTCGTCGAGCAGGCGATAGCTGGCGCTGGCTTCACCGCAGCGCACGGCGTTCCGCTCGCCATGCCGCGCCGCGCTGCGTGCGAACAGCGCGTCGTACCCAAGGTCGAGCGGGTGCTCCACGCGACTGCGATTGAGGTCGACCAGCAGGCTCGCGTGCTCTTGCGCAGTCAAACGCGGCAGGCGTGCGACCGGCGCCTGCGGTTCGGCGGCGAGCGCGCTGAGCAGCCGCTCGAACTGGGCCAGCATGCGCTCGATGTCGGCTGCGTCGAACAGGCGCTCGTCGTACGAGAGCATCAGCTTGACGCGCGCGCCCGGCACGACCACGACGGTGATCGGGTAGTTCGTGTGCGTACGGTTGGACTCCAGCTCGACCTCGAGCTCGAGCGCGCGATCGAACAATGCCGGATCGATCGGCGCGTTCTCGAACACGAACAGCGAGCGAAACAGCGCCTGCCCCTGCGGGACGCCGCTGCAGGTCTGGATCTCCGTCAACGGCACGTGCTCGTGCTGGCGCAGCGCCAGGTTCTCCCGTTGCAGCGAGCGCAGCCATGCGGCGACCGTCGTCGTGTCGCCCGCGGTCGGGACGCGTACGCGCAGCGGGATCGTGTTGACGAAGATGCCGACGATGTCGTCGCTGCCGAGCAGCTCGGGCGGGCGTCCGGCGACCGTCACGCCGAACAGCACGTCGCTCGTGCCGGCGTACTGCGCGAGCAGCGCCGCCCACGCGCCCTGCGCCAGGGTGTTGAGCGTGACCTGCAGCTGCTTGCCTGCGTTCGCCAGCCCTGCGCTGTGCTCGGCCGACAGCAGCAGCGCGCGCTGCCCGATCCGCGAGCCGCCCGCGAGCGCTGCCGGACGCTCGACGCCGAGCGGCGTGACGCTGTCGAAGCTCGCGAGCCGTTCCCGGAAGAACGCCAGCGCTTGCGCGGGATCCTGGCGCGCGAGCCAGTCGATGAACGCACGGTACGGCGTCGTCCGCGGGGCTTGCCGCACGCGCCCTTCGCAGCCGGCGCGATACTCGGCGAAGAAGTCCATGAGCAGCAGCGAGCGGCACCAATCGTCCATCAGGATATGGTGATGGCTCTCGACGTACAGGTAGCGCGCATCGTCGAGCTGGATCAGGCGCAGCTTGATCAGCGGCGGCCGGCTCAGGTCGAAGCCCGCGCGACGCTCGTCTTCGAGCAGCAGCTCGAGACGCGCGTGCTGCTCCAGACCCGAGTAGCCGCGATAGTCGTGGTACTCCACTGCGGACGGTAGCTCGCGGTGCACCAGCTGCAGCACCTCGTCCTCGCGCTGCCAGAAGCTCACGCGCAGGGATGCGTGGTGCGCGATCACGCGCTGGCAGGCGCGCACGAACTGCTGCGCGTCCAGCGCGCTGTCGATGCGATACACGTCCTGCATGACGTAGATGCCCGAGCCCGGCTCGAGCAGGGTGTGCAGCAGCATGCCTTGCTGCATCGGGCTGAGCGCGAACGCGTCTTCGAGCTCGGCGCGCGGGAACGGCAGCTGGGCGAGCTGCTCGTCGGACAGCGCGAGCAGCGGCGCGGGCGCGGCGTCCTGGGCGACGTGCTGCGTGGGCAACGACTGCGCAGCGCGCTGCGTCGCGCGTGCCAGCGCGGCCAGGGTCGGATGCTCGAACAGATCCTTGGGCGCGAGCACGAGCCCGGCCTCGCGCGCCCGCCCCGCGATCCGGATCGCGGCGATCGAGTCGCCGCCGAGCGCAAAGAAGTTGGCGTGGACCGAGGGCGAGTCCAGCTGTAGCACCTGCGCCCAGATGGCGGCGAGCTCGCGCTCCAGGTCGTCGCGCGGAGCGACCTGCGGCGCGGCGCCTGCGTCCGGGGACGGCGGCGGCAGCGCGCGCACGTCCACCTTGCCGCTCGCGAGCAGCGGCAAGCTCGGCAGCGCGATGAACGCGCGCGGTCGCACGTACGACGGCAGCCGCTGCGCGCACGTCTCGCCGAGCGCTTCGAGCGCGGCCGCCGCAGCGCAGGCCGGATCGAGCACGACGTACGCGAACAGCCCGCCCATCGCCGGCACCAGCACGGCGTGCGCGGCGCGCACCGCTGCGTGCGCGCGTACCACCGCCTCGACCTCGCCGAGCTCGATCCGGTTGCCGTTGTGCTTGACCTGGCCATCCGCACGGCCGACGAACTCGAGCTCGCCGTCGGAGCGCGCGCGGACGAGATCGCCCGTTCGATAGAGGCGCGCACCGGGCGCTGCGAACGGGTCGGGGACGAAGCGCTCTGCCGTGAGCGCGGGCGCGTTCAGATAGCCGCGGGCCACGCCGTGACCGCCGACGTACAGCTCACCGACGACCCCGAGCGGGACCGGCTCCAGGTACGCATCGAGCACGTGCGCGCTGGCGTTGCCGATCGGCCGCCCGATCGGGACGCTCGCACCCGAGCGCCCCGCGCCGCAGTGATGGAAGGTGGCGTCGATCGTGGTCTCGGTCGGACCGTAGAGGTTGAACACGCGCGTCGCGCCGCTCGCCTCGAGCTTGCGCCACAGCGCCACGGGCAGCGCTTCGCCGCCGGACACCAGACAGGGCAGCGCGCCCAGCACGGCCGCCCCGCTCGGGTGCTCGAGCCACGCGCCGAGCAGCGAAGGCACGCCCTGCAGCAAGGTCGGACGGACCTCGGCGACCTCGGCGAGGAACGAGTCCGGATCGCTGGCCTCGGCGCGCGCGATCACGCACGTACCGCCGTGCAGCAACGGCAGCCACACCTCGCACACCGAGGCGTCGAAGCCGAGCGGCGCGTACTGCAGCACCCGCTGCTCGATGCCGGCCCCGAGCGCGGAGCGCATCCAGGTCGCGTGGCTCAGCACACCGCCATGCGCGATCAGCACGCCCTTGGGCACGCCGGTCGAGCCGGACGTGAACAGACAGTACGCCACGCTGGACGCGGTCGCGTCCTGCCACGGTGTGGCGCCGAGCATGCTGGCTTCTTCGTGCAATGCGAGCGGCACGAGAGCGAGCGGAAGGGGGGTAGCCGCCAAGGCGCCGAAGAGCGCCAAGGGAGGGTTTTCGTTGGTTGGCGGCTCGGCCTGCTCCGCGAGCAGCGCGGCCCCACGCGCGTCCACCAGCACCCGTACCGTCCCCGCCGCTTGCAGGACCGCGCGCGCACGCGCGACGGGCAGGGCAGGATCGATCGGCAGGTACGCGCCCCCGGCCTTGAGCACGGCCAGCATACCGATCACGGCTTCGATCGAGCGCTCGCAGCACAGGCCGACGAGCTCCTCGCGCACGCTGCCCAGCGCGCGCAAGTGGGCCGCGAGTCGCTCCGCGCTTTGGTCGAGCTCGGAGTAGCTCAGCGACCGCTCTCCGCAACGCAGCGCGGTCGCGTGCGGCGTCGCGCTGGCCTGCTGCTCGAAGGCGCGGTGCAAGCACGCGTGCGCGGGACGCTCCTGGCGCACGCCCTCGCCCGCGGCCACACGCTGCGCGCGTTGCGCGCGATCGAGCAGCGGGAGCTCGGCGATCGCAGCCTCCGGACGTGCGAGCGCGGCGCGCAGCAAGGTGCTGAGCTGGTCCGCGAGCCGTGCGATCGTCGTGGGCTCGAACAGCTCGCTCGAGAACGTGAACACCGCGGCGATGTCGTCGGCGTGCTCGGTGGTGTCGAGCGCGAGATCGAGCTCGGTCTGGAATGCCGGCCGCGCGAGCTCCGACAGGGTCAGCCCGCCGGCCGCGACCGTGCCCGGCCGGACGCTCGGCTCGAGGTGGTTGAACATCACCTGGAGCAGCGCCGCGTGCGAGCGCGAGCGCTCGGGCGCGAGCGCGGCGACCAGCTCCGCGAACGGGAGCGCGCCGTGCGCTTGCGTCTCGATCGTCTCGCGCTTCACGCGCGCGAGCAAGGCGCTGAACGATTCGCGCGGGCTCACGCGCAGCGACGAGACCAGCGTGTTGACGAAGAACCCGACCATGCGCTCGAGCTCGCGCCGGCCGCGGTTCGCGCTGGCGATGCCGATGCGCAGCTCTTCGTCGCCCGTGACGCGCTGCAAGCTGGCGTAGAACGCGGCGAGCAACACCGTGAACACGGTGGTCTCGGATTGGCACGCGAACGCGCGCACGGCTGACGCCAGCTCCGATCCCAGGCGCACGGCGTGCTGCCCGGCCTGGTGTCCGCGGCGCTCACTGCGCGGACGGTCGACGGGCAGCGCGAGCAACGGGTGCTCGCTGCCGAGCTTGGCGCGGAAGTACGCAAGCTCGGCCGCGTGCCGCGCGTGCTCGCTCTCGCGCGAACGCGCGGCCGCCGCGTAGTCGGCGTACTGCAGCGCGATCGGGCCGAGAGGAGCGTCGCTGTGCTGGACCTCGGCGCCGTAGAGCGCCAACAGCTCCTCCAGCAGCACGTCGAGTGACGCGCCGTCGGCGACGATGTGGTGCGCGGTCACGAGCAGCCTGTGCTCCTCGGGTGCGCAGCGGACGAGCGCGACGCGGAGCAGCGGGCCGGCCACGAGGTCGAACGGGGCGCTCGCCGCGGCCTGGACCGCTTGCCGAATGCGCGCGGCGCGATCGGTGGCGCGCAGCGCGGACACGACGAGCCACGCGATCGGCAGCTGCGAAGGCGCGTGGATCACGCGATAGCCCCCGGCATCGTCGCTGCCATACGTGCTGCGGAGCACCTCGTGACGCGCGACGAGCTGCGACAACGCACGCTCGAGCGCAGCCGAGTCGAGCGGCCCGTCCAGGCGCACGTCGACGGCGAGCGTGTACGCGGCGCTGGTCGGGTCCAGCTGCTGCTGGATCCACATGCCCTCTTCGGCGCGCGACAGCGGCAAGCGCCGCGAGCGCGCGACGGGAATCAGCGCCGCGCGTGCTCGCGCCTGCGGCTGTCCAACCGCATCGGCCACGTGCGCGGCCAGCGCCCGCAGCGACGACCGCTCGTACAAGCTCGCGAACTCCAGCTCGACGCCGAAGCGCTCGCAGATGCGTGACCGCAGCTGAACCAAGGCGAGCGAGCTGGCTCCGAGCGCGAAGAAGCTCGCGTCCGGCGCGACGCGCTCGACGCCGAGCAGCGAACACAGAATCGCGGACAGCTCCGCCTCCACCGCGCTTCGAGCGCTGTCGTCCGCGATCGCAGCGCCGGCGGCGCCAGCGGCGGCTGGGGTTCGCGCGGGCTGCTCATTCGGCGGATCGCCGAGCTGCTGCGTCCAGAACGGCACCAGGCGTCCTGACTGCCACGCCTCGACGCACGCGCTGCGCCGCAGCTTGCCGCTCGAGGTCATCGGCAGCGTCCCGGGGTTCAGCAGCAGGATCAAGCCCGGCGGCTCGGAGGCTTGCTCCGCGACCGCTTCGACGATCGCGCGTGCGAGCGCGGTCGGCTCGATCAACGCGCGCAGGCGCCGGCTCACTTCGGCCGCGATGCCGATCGTCTCGGCCCCGGCGTGCTCCACCGGAAACGCCGCCACGCGACCGCGCGGCAGCACCTCGACGGCGGTCTCTACCGCGCGCTCGAGATCCTGAGGATAAAGATTGCGGCCCCGGACGATCAGCAAATCCTTGAGCCGGCCCGACACGAACAGCGCGCCGCCGAGCAAGAAGCCGAGATCGCCGGTACGCAGCCACGCGCGACCGTCGGCATGCACGAACGCGCGCTCGGTCGCCGCGCGATCGTTCCAGTAGCCGTCCGCGACGCTGGGACCTGCGACCCAGATCTCGCCCACGCGATCGGCCGCGCACGCCGCGCGCGTCTCCGGATCGCTGATGCGCAGCTCGTGCTCGCTCGCCGGACGACCGCACTCCACGATCGCACGCCCGCCCGACTGCTCGCGAGCGACGCCGAGCGCGAGCTGCTCGGCATCGAGCTCGATCGCGCGCGCACCGCTGCCGGGTGTTCCACCGCTGACGAGCAATGTCGCTTCCGCCAGGCCGTAGCACGGGTAGAGCGACTTCGCGGAGAACCTGCAGGGCTCGACCAGGCGTGCAAAGGCGTCGAAGCTCTCGCGCCTGACCGGCTCCGAACCAGAGAACGCGAGTCGCCAGCGCGACAGGTCGAGCTCGCCCAGCCGGTCCGCGTCGATGCGGTCCGCACACAGGCGATACGCGAAGTCCGGGCCTCCGGAGATCGTTCCACCGTGCGCCGAGATCGCGCGCAGCCAGCGCAGCGGGGACTCGAGGAAGCGCTGCGGCGAGAACAGGATCAGCTCCGCGCCGCTGTACAGCGGCTGCAGCAGCAGGCCGATCAAGCCCATGTCGTGAAACAGCGGCAGCCAGCTGACGAACACGTCTTCGGCGGAGCAGGCGAAGACCTCGCGGATCGCGCGGCTGTTGGCGATCAGGTTGGCGTGGGTCACGCGCACACCCTTCGGCGCCGACGTGGAGCCCGAGGTGTACTGGAGGAACGCGACCGACCCGGGGTCCGCGACCGCGGGCACGAACTCGACGCCCGTCGGTCGCGCGTCGTCGGTGATCACGATCTCTCCGAGGTCGACGCCGTGCACGTCCGCGACGTTGAGCAGCTCGGCGATGGCCCGCGTGCACAGCACGGCCGAGGGCTGCGCGCTGTCGGCGATCGAGCGCAGGCGCTGCAGGTGCTGCGGGCGCGACGACTGGGGCGGATACGCGGGCACCGCGATCAGCCCGGCGTACAGGCACGCGAAGAACGCGGCCACGTAGTCCGGGTCGTTGGGATAGAGCAGCAACGCGCGATCGCCCGGGGCGAACTGCTGGCGCAGACGCCGCGCGATCGCGCTCGCCCGCGCGTGCAGATCGGCAAACGTGACGACCGAAGTGACCGCTTCGCCGCGCTCGAGATGGCGGATGAAGACGCGGTGCGGGTGCAGGACCGCTCGCCGCTGGAGCAGCTCGACGAGGGTCGCGGCGTCGAGCGGGCCGCCGCCGATCACGACGGACCTCGCTCGCAGCTCGCTGCCTGGCGTTCGACCGCGTCGCCGAGCGCGGCGGCGACGATCTCCACCACGCGGTCCACCTCGCGCTCGGTGATCACCAGCGGTGGCAGCAGGCGCACGGTGCTGCCGTGACGGCCGCCCAGCTCGAGGATCAGGCCGCGCTCGAGACAACGCGCCTGCACCCGGCGCGCGAGCTCACCGTTCGCCGGCGGATGGCCGAGCGCGTCCGGTTTGCCGTGCGGGTCGACCAGCTCGACGCCGATCATCAAGCCGCGACCGCGCACGTCGCCGACGAACGGCGAGCTGCGACGCAGCTCGGACAGCTGGCGCAGCATGCGCTCGCCCATCTGCGCGGCGCGCTGATCGAGCCGCTCCTCGCGCACGATGCGCAGCGTGGTGGCGCCGGCTGCCATCGCCAGCTGGTTGCCGCGGAAGGTCCCGGCGTGCGCGCCCGGCTCCCAGACGTCGAGCGACGCGTGATAGAGCACGACCGAGAGCGGCAAGCCGCCGCCGATCGCCTTCGACAGCACGATCACGTCGGGCTCGATGCCGGCGTGCTCGAACGCGAAGTAGCGCCCCGTGCGGCCGATGCCGGTCTGAACCTCGTCGAGCACGAGCGGGACCCCGGCGGAACGCGTCATCGCGCGCAGCTGCGCAAGCCACGCATTGGAAGCGGGGATCACGCCGCCCTCGCCCTGCACGGCCTCGAGCACCATCGCCGCCGCCTGCACGACTCCGCTCTCGGGATCGTTCAGGACGCTGTGGATGTAGTGCAGGCC
>Ga0190265_10001704_pt1 | contig 14497 bp, 6 predicted proteins | sample Popmic124T_FD_133135 | JGI IMG/M metagenome (GOLD analysis project Ga0190265, IMG submission 133135) | Populus adjacent soil microbial communities from riparian zone of Indian Creek, Utah, USA - 124 T | ecosystem: Environmental > Terrestrial > Soil > Riparian zone | place: USA: Utah | collected...
ACACGCCGACGCCACTGGCGTTGGTGGTCGCCGTGCACAGGAGGTTGCTCCCGACCGTGAAGGCGATGGTCCGCCCGGCCAGCGGCGAGCCGTCGGCCTTGCGGAGGGTTGCCTGCATGCTCGGGAAGATCACGATGGCCAGGTTCAGCCCACTGGTCAGCGTCAGCTGGATCCGGGCCGTGGCCGCCTGGCCGACCACGCTCGTGCCGATGATCGGCACCTCGTTGACGACGATGCTGACCCGTGCGGTCGTGAACGCCCCGTGCGGATCGGTGGCCCGGATCATGAAGAAGTCCGTGCCGGTGTAGTCGAGCGCCGGCGTGTAGGTCGCGGTCGATCCCGCGATGCCCACCGTACCGTGGGTGGGCCACGGACCGGAGTCCACCGCGAAGGTGATCGCGTCGCCATCGGCATCGGTGGCCAGGAGCGGGATGGCCACCGCGAAGTCCTCGTTGGTGGCCGCCGACACGTCCATGGCCTGCGGCGCGTCGTTCACGGGCACGACCAGGATGGTCACGACCGCGTTGACCGAGCTCGAACCGTCCGAGGCGGACCAGGTGAACTGGTCGGTCCCGTTGAAGTTCGGGCCCGGGGTGTAGACGCACGAACCGTCGGTGCTGCACACCGCCGAGCCGTTGCCCGCAGGCGAGACCACGCTGTAGGTCAGCGGATCGCTCTCCGTGTCGCTCGCCGACAGCGTGATGCCCACCGGCGTGTCCTCTGCGGTGGCCGTGGAGCTGTTGGACGCCGTGGGCGCATCGTTGAGCGGGTCCACCAGGATGGTGAACACGCCGTTCGAGCTGAGCGAGCCGTCGCTGACCTCGTAGCCGACGGTCTCCTCACCGGTGAAGTTCGCATCCGGCGTAAAGGTGCACGCCCCGGCGACATCACAGGCCAGCAGCCCGTTGCCCGGCGGGGAGATGACCGTGAAGGTCAGGCCGGAGCTGTCGATGTCGGTGCCGCCGAGCTGGAAGCCGACCGGCGTGTCCTCCGGCGTCGACGCCGTCCCACCAGTTGCCACCGGCGGATCGTTCACCGCATTGACGGTGATCGCCGCGGTACCGCTGTCGGACCCGCTGTTGCCGTCGTCCACCGTGAAGCCGAAGGCATCAGGGCCGCTGGAGTTGGGGCTGGGCGTGTAGACGGCATCCGGACCCGAACCCGACACGATGCCGCTGGTGGCGGGACCGTAGGTGAAGGTCAGAAGGTCGCCGTCGACGTCCGTGGCGGTCAGCGGGACGGCCACCGAGGTGTCCTCGTCCGTCGTGACCGCCGTGTCCTGCGCCACGGGCGAGTCGTTCACGGAGGTCACCGTGATCGACACGCTCGCGGTGTCACTGCCCCCGGCACCGTCGTCCACGTTGAACGTGAACAGGTCGGAGCCGTTGAAGTCCGGGTCCGGCGTGTAGGTGCAGATCTCGCCGTTCGTCCCGACGCAGCCGACCGAGCCGTTGCTGGCCACGATCGCGCCGGCCGTGAAGGTGAGCGGGTCACCGTCCACGTCGCCGGCGGTCAGGGTGACCACCACGGCGTTGTCCTCGTCCGTCGTCGCCGAGGCGGCGTTGGCCGAGGGCTGGTCGTTGACCGGGTCGACCGTGATGCTGATCAGTGCGGTGTCGGTGCCGCCGTTGCCGTCGTCCACCTCGATCTCGAAGCTGTCGGTGCCGTGGAAGTTGAAGTTCGGCACGTAGACGACATCCGGGCCCGACCCGAACACGAAGCCGTTGGTGGCTTGTGTGATCAGGTCCCAGGTGAGGAGATCACCGTCGACGTCGCCGGCGGCGATGCTCAGGAACGTCGGGGTGTCCTCGTCCAGGGTGAACGACTGGTCGTCGGCGACCGGGGCGTCGTTCACGGGGTTGACCGTGATCGTCACCGTTCCGTCGTCGAACCCGCCGTTGCTGTCCGTGACGGTGAAGTCGAAGCTGTCGATGCCGTTGAAGTTGAGGTCACCCGTGTAGGTGACCTGGTTCGGGCCGTCGACCGTGGTGGAGCCGAAGTCCGGGTCCTCGGCCGAGAACACCGTGACGACGTCACCGACGTCGATGTCGGTGCCGCCGAGCGTCAGGGGCTCCGGCACGTCCTCGTCGGCTACGGCGTCGGGCACGTCGGTGGCGACCGGCGCATCGTTCACCGCGACGACGTCGATGGTGATGGTCTCGGTGTCGCTCAGCAGACCGTCGTCGACCGTGAACGTGAACGAGTCGGGGCCGTTGTAGTTGGCGGCCGGCGAGTACGTGCAGAGCTGCCCGAGGCAGGTCAGCGTGCCGCTGTCGACGTCGTCGATCGGAGCCGTGTAGTTGAGCACGAGGTTGTCGACGTCGGTCGCCGACAGCGTGATCGGGAAGTTGACGGCGTCCTCGCCGACCGTGACGGTCTGCGCGTTGGCGACCGGTGCGTCGTTCACGGCGTTGACCGTGATCGACACCGTGGCGGTCGAGAACCCGCCGTCGGAGTCGGTGCCACGGACGATGTAGCTGTCGCTCCCGAAGAAGTTCAGGTTCGGGGTGTACGTGCACACACCGGCGCCGGTGCACGAGGCCACGCCGTTGGTGCCCTGCCCACCCGGGTTCACCGAGTAGGTCAGGTTCGCGCCGTCCTCGATGTCATTGCCGGTCATCGTCACGTTGACGGGAGTGTCCTCGTTCGTCGTCGCCGAGTTGGGGTCGATGATCGGGATGTCGTTCACCGAGCTCACGGTGATGTTCACCGTGGCGTTGCTGGAGAAGCCGTTCGCCCCGACGGTCGAGCCGTTGCCGTCCCGCACGCGGTACGTGAACGAGGCAGGGCCGAAGAAGTTGGGGTTCGGCGTGAACGTCACGTCGTCGCCCGAGACCGCTCCCAGGCTGCCCGCGGCAGCCGGGCTGACGCCCGTGACGATCGAGTACTCGAGCGGTGCCGGCTGGTTGTCGGGGTCGTTGCCGTTCAGGTCGATGCTGACGGCTTGGTCCTCGTTGGTGACCGCCACCACGTTGCTGGCGGTGGGGAGGGCGTTCACGCGGATCTGTCCGCTGAAGCTGAGCTGCCGGCGGATGTTGTCTGCCGCGTCGAGGGCACCGTTGTCCGTGATCCTCGCGCCGACCGTCTTGAGACCGGGCGTGGCCGTGACGACCGATTGCGTGAGCTCCGTGCCGGACAGCGTCGGATGCACGATGTTGCCGCTCGTGAGGGTTGGGACGGTGTACTCGCGGCGCTCGAAGACGCCGTTCAGGTGGGCGTCTGCGTTCCACTCGATGGCCTGCACGGCCCCGCCTGCGTCGGCGACCGTGGCCACCGCGTTGACGACGCCACCGGGGTTCACCGACGGCGGGCTGCTCGGCTGGGTGCCGGAGAACGCCAACGAGCCGCTCAGCGAGCTGGCGGCGTCGTTCACGACCGCGTTGCCGAGCCGCCACCAGCCCTGCGGGGTGCCCCCGACGTTCGGGAAGTTGCCATCCTCGTTGCCGAGCTGGGCCTCCACGACGTAGTGGCCCTGGCTCGGGAAGTCCATGACGTGGGTCGTGCCCGTGTTGTCGTTGATCCCCGTCTTCAGGGAGTTCCCGCTCACGGTGCCGTCGTCGAGCCGCCGCCACCGGATGTTGGCCCGGTCGCAGTCGTCGTCGCTCGAGAGGATGTCCGTGTCGACGTCGTCACAGGAGAACGAGTAGGTGATGTCCTGGCCGGGGATCACCTCGGTGAGGTTCTGCGAGGCCGAGAGAAGGCGCGGGAAGTCGGCTCGGAGGTTGCACTGCGCGTCCTCGATGAACCGGACGGTCGTGGAGACCGTCGCGCTCTGCTCGGTCGTGCTGTCGACGACCCGCATGCGGATCGGGGCGTCCACCGACCGCGTCGCACTGCCGATGAAGGGACAGCTGAACCCGCTGGGCTTGCCGACGTTGATGCCCACCGTGATGCGGGAGGTCTCGATGCCGCCGGCCGACGCAACGAAGGTCTGCGCGGTCACCCCGGTGTTTCCGACGGACCCGGTGTTGTCGGAGCCGTCGAAGTTGGCGTCGATCCGGACGCTCGGGATCGTCCGTCCGAGCGCGTGCTGCACGAGGAACGTCGCGAAGAACGTGCGCACACCACCGTCGTCAGGGAGGGCCTGCGTCTCCGCCCACTGGGCGTTGCCGCCGTTCTGGGCGCCGTTGTTCAGGATCACCGGTGCCGGGAGGGCGGCCGCTGACGGCGTCCAGGGGACGACAGTCCCGATCGTGGCTGCGGCGATGGCCGCTGCGGTCAAGGCGGCGACTCGCTTGCGCAGGTGCATGGTTCCTCCGGGATGCTGCTCGGGTGCGGTGGCGGTGCGGGTGCGGCGGCTCACGAGACGACCCCGTTGCCGGTGCTGGGTGCGTAGCTGGCGTTGCCGGCGTAGGCGCCCTGGTAGGTCGTGGCGCCGTTCGTGCCCTTGCCGGAGCAGGTGGCGACACCGCTCGCGTTCGTGGTGGCGACGCAGACCTGGAACCCGGCGTTGACCGTGAACCGGATGGACTGGCCCGCGATCGGGAGCCCGCCCGTGGTGGTCAGTGTGGCCTTCAGGTTGTTGTAGGTGGTCCTCGCCCCGAGGAGGATCTGGACGGCGTTCGGGCGCACGGCGGTCGCCGGGCTCAGGTTCAGCTGGGTGGCCAACGGCGGTCCGGCCGTGATCGTGATGCCGACCGTGCCGCTGTCGACCAGACCCGAGGTGTCCGTCACCCGGAAGGTGACGTTGTCCGACCCGGTGTTGAAGCCGGTCGGCGTGTAGGTCAGGTTCGGAGCGACGCCGCCGAGCGTGCCCTTCGTCGGGCCGGTGAGCACCGTGTAGGTGAGCGTGCCCGGCCCGTCCGGGTCCGTCCCGCCGAGGGTGATCGCGACGGGGACGGTTCGGGTGGTGGACACCGTGGCGTCCGTTGCCACTGGTGGGTCGTTCACCGGCGTGACCGTGATCGAGATCGTGCCGTTGGAGACCTGGCCGGTGTTCGAGGTCGCCTTGAACCCGATCGAGTCGGGGCCGTTGTAGTTGAGGGCCGGCGTGTAGATCCCACTGGCATAGGTGCCGTGGAGCGGCGCCACCGTCACTGCGGTGGTCACGGGGCCTTCGGCGTCGGAGCCGGTGAGGGCGATGGCCTTGGCCGTGTCCTCCGCGGTCGTGACGCCGGCGTTGTTCGCCACCGGCTGGTCGTCCACGGCGACCACCACGATGGTGACCGTGCCCGTGGAGGTGAGGCCGGAGGCGTCGGTGACCTTGAAGGCAAGGGCGACGGTCCCGCTGGCGTTCGGAGCCGGGATGTAGGTCAGGTTGGGCGCCGTGCCGCCGAGGATGCCCTGGGCGGGAGCGCTCGTGACCTGGAAGGTCAGCGCGCCGGCGTCGGGGTCGTTGGCGGCGAGGGTCACGGGGAGGGACGTGTCCTCGGGGGTCGTGAGCGTCTGGCTCACGGCCACCGGGGGGTCGTTCACCGGGACGATCGTGAGGACGATCGAGCCGGTGGTGGTGCTCGTGCCGTCGCTGACGGTGTAGGCGACGGTCTCCGTGCCGTTGAGGTTGGCGGACGGCGTGAAGGTGCAGGCGCCGGCGCCAGTGCAGGCGAGCGCCCCGCTGGTGGCGGGCGAGGCGGCGAAGGTGACGCTGCCGCCGTCGTCGGCGCCGATGAGGTTGAAGCTCGTCGAGCCGTCCTCGTTGACGGACCTGCTGACGGTGCCCGCGGTCGGCGGATCGTTGACCGGCGAGATCGTCACCGGCACGGTGATCCGCACGCGGGCGCCCTTGCCGTCGTCGGCCTCGACCTCGAAGGAGTCGCTGCCGTTGACGTTGGCGTTCGGCGTGTAGGTGCACGCGCCGGCGGTCGAGCACGACAGGGAGCCCTTGGTCGGGGCCACCTTGACGACCCAGGTGACCGTGTCACCGTCGACGTCGTTGGAGACCAGCCCGATCGAGCCCGCTGTGTCCTCCGCCGTGGTCAGGCTCTGGGCCGGGACGGTGGGTGGATCGTTGATCGGGACGATGTTGAGCGTGATGACTGCGGTGTCCACGCCACCCTGGCCATCGCTGACCTGGACGACAGCGGTCTGGATGCCGCTCGCGTTCGCGGCCGGCACGAACGTGCAGGCCCCGCCCGGGGTGCAGGTCAGGTTGCCCGTGGCGGGCGGGTTGAGCACGGTGTGGGTGAGCGGGTTGCCGTCGGCGTCGGCCGAGACGAGGTTGAAGCTCCGGTTGTTGTCCTCGAGGCCCACGATGGTGGCGTCGTTGATGACCGGGGCCGTGTTGTTCACGTCCGACACGTTCACCGTCACCGTGGAGGTGACCGTGGCGGTGCCGTCGGACACGTCGACCGCGAAGGTGTCGGCGCCGGTGAACCCGGTGGCCGGGGTGTAGGTGCACAGGTCGCCTGCGCAGCTCACCGTGCCGCCGTTGGCGGTCGGCGTCGAGGGCGTGAAGGTGAGGCTGTCACCGTCGATGTCGTTGCTCGGGATGGTGAAATCGACGGCCGTGTCCTCCAAGGTGCCGACGCTGACGTTGCCCGTGGTGGGCGCATCGTTGGCCGGGGCGACGGTGATGTCGACCTGGCCGTTGTCCGTCGTGGCGACCGGCGAGTCGGTCACCTTGAAGATGAAGGAGTCGGGGCCGTTGTAGTTGAGGGCGGGCGTGTAGGTGAGGTTCGGCAGCACACCCGTGAGGGACCCGTGGTCCGGCGGGTCGACGATGCCGAAGCTGATCGGGTTGCCGTCGACGTCACTGCCCGTGAGGGTGATCGGGACGGCAGTGTCCTCGGTCGTCGCGACGGCGTTGGCCCCGACCTGGTCGTCGGCGACCGGTGCGTCGTTCACGGGCGTGATGGTGAGCGAGCCCGTGGCGATGTTGCTCGACAGCGAGCCGTCGGAAGCCTGGTAGGTGAAGCTGTCGGCGCCGACCTCGTTCGCGAACGGCGTGTAGGTCAGGTTCGGCGCCGTGCCGCTGAGCGCGCCCTTGTCGGGCGGATCGACGATCGTGTAGCCGAGCGGCGTGAGGTCGACGTCGTTCGCGATGAGGGTGACGGGCGTCGAGCCGTCCTCGACCACCGTGGCCGAGACGTTGCTCGCGGTCGGCGTGTCGTTCACGGGCGTGACGTTGAGCGTCACCAGGCCGTTGTCGAAGTTGCCGAGGTTGTCCGTGACCCGGAAGCCGAACGAGTCGGGACCGTTGTAGTTGAGCGCCGGCGTGTAGGTGACGTTCGGCGGGGTGCCGGTCACGGTGCCGTGGAGCGGGGCCGGGGCGACGAGTGAGGTGATGAGCGTCCCACCCTCGGGGTCCGTGCCGCCGAGGGTGATCGCCTTGGCGGTGTCCTCAGGCGTGCTCTGTGTCTGGTCGCTCGCGGTCGGAGGCAGGTTGGCTCCGGTCAGGACGGTGCGCGTGGTCTCGACGGAGTCACCGTCGGCGTCGGTGACGCGCAGCCTGATCGTGTGCGTGCCTGCGGTGAGGTAGGTGTTGCTGGTCGTGATGCCGCCCAGGCCATCGAAGGAGCCGTTGTTCGTGAAGTCCCACTGGTAGGTGAGCGGGGCCTGGCCGGTGCTGCCGGCCGCGTTGAAGGTCACGAGGTGGGGAGCGGTGCCGGTGTTCGGGAGGGCGGTGAACGTGGCCGTGACCCCCGGGAGCGGCCGGATCGGGGTCCACTCGGACAGGAAGGTGGCCGAGTTCGTGCCGGCGGCCGAGGGCAGGCTGAGCTGGTCGTTGATCAGGCCGTTGACATCCTGGAAGAACACCGTGCCGCAGCCCGACGCCCCGGGAACTGAGTAGCTGTTCTGCACGAGCGTCATGCGCCCGGTGCCGATCGGGTCGTACCCGATGCCCGTGATGGGGGTGTTCGGAGGCGGAGGAACCGTCGTGCCGGTCGTGGCCCCGTTGATGGTGATCGGGGTGACGGCACACGCGGCGGCGAGGTTGGGGCCGTCGAGGTCGACGCGCACGGACATGCTCAACGTCATGAGCCCGGTGATCGGGTTGACGTTGCCCGTGACCGCGCCGATCGGGCTGATCGTGATCGTGACGATGAAGTCGCTGATGATCCCGGCAGAGGCCTCGGACGCGTCGACGTAGAGGAACTGCTGCGGGAAGCTGACGCCGGAGAAGGTGTAGCCGCCGTTGGCGCTGACCGTGCCGCCGGTCAGCAGGATGGGGGCCTTCGCCTGGAAGCCAGGCTGCGTCTCGCTGTCGTCGGCCGCGTTCGAGCACTGGCCGTCGGCGGGGAAGTCGATGCTGCCGTCCTGGGCGTCGTCGGAGTTGTTCGTCCCGTCGGAGCACTGCGGTAGGCGGCCCTCGTCGACGAAGGAGAACCCTTGCGTGTTGATCTGCAGCGTGCCCGCGTGGATGCGGATGCCGTAGCCGCTCGCTGGGTTGCTCACCTTCCTCGCGTCCGCCGGACTCTCGGTCACGGTGACCAAGAACCCCGACACGACGAGTGCGCACAGCGCGCCGACCGCGACACGACGAATCCGACCCATGAACGACCCTCCACCCCTAGGCAGACGGCTCCGACGCCGCCCGCTGGTCATCCGGCGCATGACCCGCCCCGGACAAGTGGGGCACACCGTACACATCCCAGACAGGCGATGCTGAATTGTTGGACATATTTCCTCAAAAGCCGGATGAGAGACTCATACCCGGAACATGGTTCAGCCTCGGTCTCGACGGCCCCTGGGGCAGGATGCGGGATGCCCGCCGCCACCGATACCGACGACGTCGTCGCCCTCTGGCGGCTCCAGTCCCGCTACGCCGACATCGTCACCCGGCGGGCCTGGCCCGCCCTCCACGAGGTGTTCCGGCCCGACACGGCGGTCCACATCGACACGGTCACGGCCCCGCCACGGACCGTGGTCGGCCCCGACGCCTTCGCCGACTTCGTGGCCACCGCGATGGCCCGGTTCGACCACTTCACCTTCGTCATCCTCAACACCGTGGTCGACCTCGACCCGCCCGAGCGGGCCGGCGAGCAGGTCACGGGGGCAGGCGGCCGCATCTTCATGTGCGAGGTGCGCCACGACGGGGCCAGCGACAGCTGGCAGAACGCCCACGGCGTCTACCAGGACCGCTACGTCCGATTGGACGGTCGCTGGTGGATCGCCGCGCGCCGTTACCGGTCGATGGCCCGCACCGGTCCGGGGGCCGGCGTCTTCGGCCTCCCCCCGGACCTCGCCTGAGGATCCCGACGGGATTCCACGATCCAGCGCACGATCTGGCGGCCCTCACTAGCCTCCCGGCCATGTCGGTGGCGGAATGCCCCTTCACCAACTGTCCGGGTCACATCGTGCTCGAGGGCCGAGATGCAACCACGGACGAGCGGCTCGGGGTGTGCGATTCGTGCGGGGAGACCTTGCGGCTGCGCAAGGGGCGCTGGATGAGCCGCGACGAGCCGTACCTCCAGCTCTAGCGCGGGCCTACAACCGGTCCACCACGGTACGAAGTGCATCGAGGGACACGGCGTCGTCCAGGCGGCCCTGTGCCAGCGCGAAGACGGCGGTCACGCGGTCGCCCACGCGGACGTAGTACGCGCGACCGTCCACCTCGCCGATCAGGCTCGTCCCGCTGATCCTGGCGGCCACCGCCTCGTCACCTACGTCGTCGAGGGCGATGCGCCGCATGCGGAGGGTCTGCTCCCCCTGTTCGTACGTGGCGCACGCCTCGAACGCGTCGGAGGCCGCGTCGAGGAAGTCGCCCGCCGCCTCCGCGTTCCGGTACTCCCACACGACGTTGGTGAGGACGGGCCCCTCGTTGCTCCGCCGGAAGGCAACCTGCGCGCTGGCGGCGGCCTGCACCTCGTCCGTGGGATCCTCGCCCGGGCACAGCTCGCCCGTGGCCTCCGTGAGCTCGGCGATCGCCCACCCCGCCGGCAGGTTCCCGATCGTGAGCAGGGCTTCGTCGATGCCGCCTCGCGCCGCCGCTCCCCCGCCGTCGCCGTCGGACGAAGGCGGGATCGTGGCGTCCGTCTGGTCCTGAGCACCTCTCGAGGACCCGGCGTCGTCGTCACCGTCCGACCGCGCCCGCAGGCCGACGACGATGAGCAGTCCGACGGCGAGGACCACGAGCTGGGGCAGGTAGCGCCGCCACAGCGGCGAGCTGTCGTCGAAGGCTCGCATCGCTCAGGCGCGGCGAGCTCCACCGCCCGGTCGAGCACCGGGTGGTGGAGCCGTCACGATCGGGCTACCGGCGCCGACGGCGAGTCGGCAGATCGGCGAGCACCATGCCCCGGCCGGCTACGACCATGCCGACACCCAGCAGGCCCATGGCGACGCTCAGCGTGGTGCGGGTGTTGCTGCCGGTCTTGGCCAGTGGGGCCGCCTTGGCCGTGGTGGTCGTGGCTGCGGCGGTCGTGCTGGACGCCGCGGTGCTCGACGTGGTGGAGGCCGCCGTGCTAGACGTCGTGGACGCCGCGGTGCTCGACGTCGTGGCCGCCGCCGTGCTCGACGTCGTGGCCGCCGCCGTGGTGGACGTCGTGGACGCCACGGTGGTCGACGTCGTCGTCGTGGAGCTGGTGGTGGTCGTGGTCGGCGGCACCTGGCCCACGAAGAACGCCAGGTCGGAGTAGTAGCTGTTGTCCGGGATCTGCGCGGGAGGCCCACCCTGGCCGCCGCGGATGATCAGGACGTGACCTGGGTCGCCGTCCCCGGTGGTCATCGGGGCCGAGGCCGCGTAGGTGAAGGCCAGCGCCGCCTCGCTGGGCGGGGCGATCGCGGTCCCACAGGTCCACTCGTTGTTGGCCGCGATGGCCGGGTACACGCTCGGAGCAGGGTTGAACGCCGGTGCCAACGTGCACGGCGTGCCGCCGTAGGCAGCCTCCTCCACGTACGGGGGCAGCGACAGGTACAGCGAGCCGAGGATGTCGTTCGGCAGCCCCGTGCGGTTGGGGTTGGGCACCGCGAGGCCGCCCGCGTTCCCGCTGACCTGGGTGCTCTCCACGAACACCCCGGCCGTCTCGACGACCGGGTCTCCCAGGATCTCGTTCACCGAGCCGCCGAAGACGATCAAGGTGGCGGTGATCGGCGCGACGACGTCGTTCTCGATCTCGATGGGGATGACCCTGGTCACGGTGGTGTTCGCCGCGACGGCTCCGAGGGCGCAGGTGACCACCGGGGTGTCAGGATCCGTCGTTCCGTCGATCGACAGGTCGCAACCTGCGGGCAGGCCGCGGGCGACGTCGACGGTGAGGTTCGGACCGACACGGGCCGCCAGCGTGACGGCGGGCCGGGCGACGTCCGGCGTGTAGCTCAGGGCGAGGGCGTTCTCGGTCTGCGGCTGCACGTCGTTGCCGCTGTGGGAGCCGGACGTGTCGAAGTCGATGCTGGCCGTGCTGACCGTGTTGCGGCCGCAGTGGACCTTGCCGACCTTGAGGTCGACCAGCGGGTCGCTGCCCGGGAGGCCGAGCACCGTGACGTGCAGGGCGGTCACGTCGATCTCACCCGCGGGGACGGCGATCTGCTCGTTGGCCGTGATGCTGATGATCGGGGACAGGAAGGCCAACCCCGCCGGGAGGACGCTGGAGTTCGGTCCGGGGACCGGCAACGCGATCGGGAAGAGGGTTGGCGGAAAGATCGGGATGATGTTGGCGAGCTCGAGGGCGGCGTTGACCAGGTGGACCTGACCGGTCACCCCGCCTGCCGCGTTGGCGGTGCACTCCGCGTAGACGGCGTCGACGCGGAGTCGGAGCAGACCCAGCGGCAGCAGGTCGACCACGAGCCCGTTGGCGCCCGGCGGATCGTCGACGTTGCACACCTGCGGATCGACCGTGACGGAGATCTGCCCGCCGGGCCCGACGAGGCCGGAGCAGGCGATCGAGTTGCCCGTGGTGTCGCTGGCGGCGGCGTCCTGCGCGAGCACGCCGACGGAGACGTTGGGGAGGAGCGGAAGGTCGAGGATGGCCCCGATCGTCGGGCCGAACACCTGCGGGGTCAGGGTGGTGTCGGCGATCCGGGGATCGGGGGCGAGGAGGTCACCTCCCGCCAGCTGCAGCTGGAGGGCCTGGGCGCTGGACTTGGCCGTGAAGACCTGCCCGGTGGCGCTCGACGCTGTGCTGGGCATCAGGCCCAGCACCAGAGATAAGGCCACCAAGGTGGCGCCGGCGATCGTGATCAGCCTTGACCAGCTGGACTTCGTCAACGCCACTCCTTGGGTTCGCTGCCCGACCTTGTGCGCCAACCGTCAGATGACGGTGGCACCGCTCTCCTTGACTGGGCGAAACCGTACCATTCGGCGGTTTCCCGGCACACCACCCTCTGTGACGGATGGGTTACGGGTGCCCCCGGACGACGAACGGGAGGGTCCAGTCGGCATCGGACTCGCCGTTGACCGTCAGGCGCCATTCGTACGATCCCGGGGCCAGGGGCAGGGCCGCGATGCCCGCCGCGATGGGCGCGGAGAGCGATGCGCCCTGGGGATGGCCCGGCGGGCGTCCCACCTCGAGCTTCCCCTCGACCTTGAGCTCGCCGCCGTCCGGGAGCACGGCGGACCTCCCGTCGGTGTCCACGAGCTGCAGGGCGAACTCCACGGGCATGTTCGCCTCGTCCCACGGCACCTCGAAGATCATCCCGATGGCGCTGGCCGCCGGATCGGGGCCGGTGAAGCGCCACCCCGCCCCCAGGACGTGGAGCTTCCCCTCGGAGACCTGCGCGGCGTCCGCCAAGAGCATGGTGACCTTCATCGGGCCGCACGCTACCCCCGAGCGCGGAGCAGCCCCCCGGTTCTGGGGGGCTGCCGCTGCTTCCGTGCGGTCGAGAGGACTTGAACCTCCACGGGGTTACCCCCACAGCGACCTCAACGCTGCGCGTCTGCCAGTTCCGCCACGACCGCTCGTGGAAGGGACGATCGTAGACCGACCGCGCCGGGAGGTCGAAGTGGCTAGGGGCCGGACGTGACGCCCACGGCCGCCCAGTCCACCGTGGCATCAACGGCGTGCGCGAAGCCCGTGACCCGGGGGGACACGACCACCTGCGTGCGGAACTGGGCGATCGGGATCACCACCGCCCCTTGGAGGACCCGCTCCTCGACGGCCGCCCAAGGCCCGGACGGTCCGGGCTCGGCCACCACCGCATCGGCCTGCGCCAACAGGGTGTCGACCTCGGTGTCCCGGAAGCCGGTGAGGTTCTCTGGCGAGGCCGACCCGAACAGTGGGGCGAGGTACGCGTCCGGCGACCGGTACCCGCCGATCCACCCGAAGGTGAACAGCTCCTGCGCTCCGGTCACGACGAAGCGCTCGTGCTCCTCGAGGGGGCGGGAGCGCACGCTCGTCGGGATCCCCACGTCCTCGAGGCTGTCGGCCACGATGGCGGCCAGCGCGTCCTGCGCCGGCGTCTGCTCGACATCGATGGCCACCGCCGGCACCTGCCCGTCGGGGAACGTTGCCGCCAGCAGGGCCCTCGCCCGTCGAGGGTCGTGACGACACGTGGTGCACGGTTGGCCCCGGTGGCCCGGGACCCCCGCCGGGACGATGCTGTGCAGCGGCTCCGCGAGATCCGGGTACACCGCTCGCACGATGGCGTCGACGTCGATCGCGGCGGCGACGGCCTGGCGCAGCTCCGGCCGGCTCAACCCCGCCCCGGTGACGCGCAGCCCCAGCAGGAGCTCGGCGTGGAACGGTGCGAAGGCATCGTCCCCATAGGCCTCCACCGCGGCGCCGAACTCGTCACCGGGGACGGGTGCCCAGTCGACGTCCCCGTCGCGGAAGGCCGCGTACGCCTGCGCGCTGTCCGCGTACGGGCGCAGCTCGACGGCGTCGAGGAGACCGGGAGTCCCACCGCGGCGCGAGAACGTCAGCACGTCCGGCCGCGCCGCGGTGACCTGCCAGCTCCCGCTGAGGTCGAGGTCGGCGAGGGCGTCCGTCGCCGCGGGCGCCGCCGCGCTGGCGAGGTCGATGATGCCGTAGGACGGGCTGGCCAGCAGGGCGGGCAGGGCGGACAGGGGCGCGTCCAGCGTGATCTCCACCGTCAGCAGGTCGGTCGCCCGGAGGCCGGCGATGTGGGGGGCGGTGCCGTCGAGGAAGGCGCGGAAGCCGGTGACCACCTCGAGCTGGAGCGCGGCGATCGAGGCGTCGCCTCCCGCAGCGACGTGCTCGAGCGATGCCACGACGTCCCCCGCGGAGACCCCTCGGCCGCTCGAGAAGCTGGCCTCGGGATCGAGGAAGAACGTCCACGTGCGGAACGTGCCGTCCTGCGCCCACCGCGTGGCCAGCTCGCCGACGACCTCCCCGTCGGCGTTCGTCCGGGTGAGCCCGTCGTGCAGCAGGTCGAGCACCATCAGGTCGCTCGGCGATGCCACCGACGCCAGCGCGGGGTCCACCTGGATGGGCCCGGGCAGGCCGAGGCGCACGGTGCCGCCGTCGATCGGCCTCCCGGCCCGACCCCCGTCCGGGCCACCGTCGTCGGAGCAGGCGGCCGCGAGGACCAGCACGACGAGGAACGCCCGGAGCAGGCGGGGACCTCGCGTCAATCGAGCAGGAAGGCGAGGCCCGTCGTGGTGAAGACGAAGGTGAGGGCGACGACGACCGTGATGCGGTCGAGGTTTCGCTCCGCCGCGGCA
>Ga0190265_10001705_pt1 | contig 14493 bp, 10 predicted proteins | sample Popmic124T_FD_133135 | JGI IMG/M metagenome (GOLD analysis project Ga0190265, IMG submission 133135) | Populus adjacent soil microbial communities from riparian zone of Indian Creek, Utah, USA - 124 T | ecosystem: Environmental > Terrestrial > Soil > Riparian zone | place: USA: Utah | collected...
ATCCTGACCCGCCTCCACTCGGGCGCCAAGTTCTCCGACAAGAGCTACCGCTTCTCGGGCGGCCTCCACGGCGTCGGCGTCTCGGTGGTCAACGCCCTCTCCTCGAAGCTCGAGGTGCGGGTGAGGCGCGACGGCAAGGAGTACCACATGGCCTTCGCGGACGGGCAGAAGACCTCGGAGCTCAAGGTGGTGGGCACGGTGGGCCAGCGCAACAGCGGCACCACCGTGCACTTCTGGCCCGACCCCAAGTTCTTCGACTCGCCCAAGTTCAGCGTCGCGAAGATCAAGCACTCGTTGCGCGCCAAGGCGGTGCTCTCGCCCGGCCTCCACCTGCGTTTCATCCACGAGGCGCAGCCGGAGGACAATGAGGACTGGTTCTACGAGGACGGCCTCAAGGACTACCTGACCGACGAGCTGGACGGCTGCCAGATCGTGCCCGCCGACCCCTTCATCGGCCACTTCCGCGGCAAGGACGAAGAGGTGGACTGGGCGGTCGCCTGGCTCGGCGAGGAGGAGGACCCGGACGTGGTCGGCGAGAGCTACGTCAATCTCATCCCCACGACGCAGGGGGGGACGCACGTCAACGGCTTCCGCTCCGGCCTGACCGACGCCATCCGCGAGTTCTGCGAGTTCCGCGACCTGCTGCCGCGCGGCGTCAAGCTGGCGCCGGAGGACGTGTGGGCGCGCTGCTGCCACGTGCTCTCGCTCAAGATGAAGGAGCCGCAGTTCACCGGCCAGACCAAGGAGCGGCTCTCCTCTCGCGAGGCGGCAGCCTTCGTCTCCGGGGTCGCCAAGGACGCCTTCGCCCTCTGGCTCAACCAGCACACGGCCGAGGCCGAGAAGATCGCCCGCCTGGCCATCGACAGCGCGCAGACGCGCCTGCGCGCCGGCAAGAAGGTGCAGCGGAAAACGGTCACCTCCGGCCCGGCCCTCCCCGGCAAGCTCGCCGACTGCACCAGCCAGGACCTCTCGCTGACCGAGCTCTTCCTGGTCGAGGGCGACTCGGCCGGCGGCTCGGCCAAGCAGGCGCGCAGCAAGGAGTTCCAGGCGATCCTGCCGCTGCGCGGCAAGATCCTGAACACCTGGGAGGTCGACCCCGCCGAGGTGCTCGCCTCGCAGGAGGTGCACGACATCGCCGTCGCCCTCGGGGTGGACCCCGGCTCCAGCAAGGTCGAGGGCCTGCGCTACGGCAAGATCTGCATCCTCGCCGACGCCGACTCGGACGGCGCCCACATCGCGACCCTCCTCTGTGCCCTCTTCCTCCGCCACTTCCGGCCGCTGGTCGAAGACGGCCGCGTCTACGTCGCGATGCCCCCCCTCTACCGCATCGACGTCGGCAAGGACGTCTACTACGCCTTGGACGAGCGGGAAAAGAAGGGCATCCTCGACCGTATCGAGGCCGAGAAGAAGAAGGGCAAGCCCAACGTGCAGCGCTTCAAGGGCCTGGGCGAGATGAACCCCCTCCAACTCCGGGAGACCACCATGTCCCCTGACACCCGCCGCCTCGTTCAGCTCATCCTCGACCCCGAGGACGACGCCGCGACCATCATCGACATGCTCCTCGCCAAGGCGCGCTCCGGAGACCGCAAGGACTGGCTGATGGAGGTCGGCGACCGGGCCGAGGCGGAGCTTTAGGTGTAGAAAATCGAATCCTGAGAGTTCCCTGAGATCTCCCTGAAGACTCGAAGGGGCGGCGAAGGCTAGGTTTGGGGGTGACCACCGACCCCGAGGAGAAACCCAGCGATGACCTCCCACCCCAGTCCCCGCCCAGAGCCCCCAACCCAAGGTCTGCCGGAGGCGAGCCCGGCCGAGCTGTTCATGTCGCACCTCGAGCTGATCGAGAGGACGGCCCGCTTCATCTGCCGCCGGCGGCGCTGGACGGGGGAGGACGCGGCCGACTTCTACTCTCATGTGATGGTCAAGCTGATCGAGGACGATTACGCCGTCCTCCGCAAGTTCGAAGGCAGGAGCAGCCTGCGGACCTATCTCACGACGGTGATCCACAGGATGTTCCTCGACTACCGGATCGCCCGGCTGGGCAAGTGGCGGCCCTCCGCCCAGGCCCGCCGGATGGGGCCGGCAGCCGTCCATCTCGAAAGGCTTCTCTCCAGAGACGGCTACACCCTGGCCGAGGCGACGCTCTTCCTCCGCGACGTCCACCCGGAGGTCCGGGAGGAGGAGATCTACCGATGGGCCGTCGAGCTTCCTCAACACACTCCTCGCAGGTTCGAAGGGGAGGAGATCCTGCAGGATCTGGCGGCTCCCGGACCGCGGCCGGACGAGGCGGCGGTCGAGCGGCAGAGCCAAGCCTTCCGGGAGCGCGCGGAAGCCATCCTCCGGCAATCCGTCGCCGACCTCCCGGAGCCCGAGCGCTCCATCCTCAGGATGCGCTTCGAGGACGCCACTCCGGTCGTCGAGATCGCCCGTTCCCTGGGGCTCGACCAGAAGGGGCTCTACCGGCGCATCGAAGCCGTGCTGAAGCGCCTGCGGCGCACCCTCCTGCGGCAGGGTCTCCGCCCCGAGCACGTTTTGAAGATGGCGGTGGATTAGGAGCCGCAAGCTCACCCTCGGGGCTTCGCCCCTCGGGCCCTCACCACCCCGACCCTCCTCTCCCGGCCTCCCGCCCAGCCGCCGGGGAGAGGAGGGAGCTGCACTCTCTTGGACGCGATACGGTAGGATGCTCGGCCGATGAAGAGCACTCCGAGAGCTTCCCGCAAGAAGAACGGGGCCGGCGGGCCTCTGTTCCGCGCCCCGGTGGCCGACATCGAGCGCCTGTCGCTCGCCCGGTTCACCGAGAAGGCGTACCTCGACTACTCGATGTACGTCATCCTCGACCGTGCCTTGCCCAACGTGGCGGACGGCCTGAAGCCCGTGCAGAGGCGGATCGTCTACGCGATGTCCGAGCTGGGGCTTTCGGCCACGGCCAAGTTCAAGAAGTCGGCGCGCACGGTGGGCGACGTGCTCGGCAAGTACCACCCCCACGGCGACTCCGCCTGCTACGAGGCGATGGTCCTCATGGCCCAGCCGTTCAGCCTGCGCTACCCGCTGATCGACGGCCAGGGCAACTGGGGCTCGCAGGACGACCCGAAGTCGTTCGCGGCCATGCGCTACACCGAGGCGCGCCTCACCGCGTTCGCCCAGGTGCTCCTCTCCGAGCTGGAGCAGGGCACCGTCGAGTGGGGCGCGAACTTCGACGGCACGCTGGAGGAGCCCAAGCTGATGCCGGCGCGGCTCCCCCACGTCCTCCTGAACGGCGCCTCGGGCATCGCCGTGGGCATGGCGACCGACATCCCGCCGCACAACGCGCGCGAGGTGACCGCCGCCTGCATCCGGCTCCTCGACGACCCGATCGTGCCCGACGACCTGATCTACAAGGAGATCCTGGGTCCCGACTACCCGACCGTCGCCGAGATCATCACCCCGCCGGCCGAGATCCGGAAGATCTACGAGTCCGGCTCGGGCTCCATCCGCATGCGGGCGGCCTGGGAGAGCGAGGACGGCGAGATCGTCGTCACCGCCCTGCCCTACCAGGTCTCCGGCAGCAAGGTGCTGGCCCAGATCGCCGCCCAGATGCAGGCCAAGAAGCTCCCCATGGTGGAGGACCTGCGCGACGAGTCCGACCACGAGAACCCGACCCGCCTGGTGATCGTGCCGCGCTCGAACCGCGTGGAGCTCGAAGGCCTGATGGCCCACCTCTTCGCCACCACGGACCTGGAGCGCAGCTACCGGGTGAACCTCACCATGATCGGCCTCGACGGCCGCCCCCACCAGTTCGCCCTGCGCGAGCTGCTCGAACAGTGGCTCAAGTTCCGCATCGAGACCGTCCGCCGCCGGCTCCAGTTCCGCTACGACAAGGTCCGCGCCCGTCTGCACATCCTGGACGGCTACCTGATCACCTTCCTGAACATCGACGAGGTGATCCGCATCATCCGCACCGAAGACGAGCCCAAGCCGCGGCTGATCGAGCGCTTCCGGCTGAGCGACATCCAGGCCGAGGCCATCCTCGAGCTGAAGCTGCGCCACATCGCCAAGCTCGAGGAGATGGAGATCCGCGGCGAGCAGAGCGCCCTCCTGAAGGAGCGCGACGCCCTGGAGAAGGTCCTCAGCTCGGAAACCCGCCTGCGCCGCAAGGTGCGCGACGAGCTGACCGCCGACGCCGAGAAGTTCGGCGACGCCCGCCGCTCGCCCATCGTCGAGCGCGGCGCCGCCAAGGCCATGGACGAGACGGCCCTCATCCCCACCGAGCCGGTCACCGTGGTGCTCTCGGAGAAGGCCTGGGTGCGCTCCGGCAAGGGGCACGAGCTGGACCCCAAGGAGCTCTCCTACAAGGCGGGTGACGCCTTCTTGATGGCGGCCCGCGGACGGAGCAACCAGCTCGCCGTCTTCCTCGACTCGACCGGCCGCTCCTACGCCCTGCCCGCCCACGGCCTCCCTTCGGCCCGAGGCCAGGGCGAGCCGCTCTCCAGCCACCTCGCCCCGCCGCCCGGAGCGAGCTTCGTGGGCGTGATGATCGGGGGCGACGACGACCTGTACCTCCTCGCGACCAGCGCCGGCTACGGCTTCCTGGTGAAGCTGGGGGATCTCCAGGCGAGGAACCGCGCCGGCAAGGCCGCCCTCACCGTTCCGGAAGGCGCCAGGGTCCTGCCGCCGATCCGCGTCCACCACCCGGAGACCGACCGCCTCGCCGCCGCCACCGACGGCGGCCGGCTGCTCATCTTCCCCATCCGCGACCTCCCCCTCCTCGCCCGCGGCAAGGGCGTGAAGATCATCAGCCTCCCGCAGAAGGGCGAGAAGGAATCCCTCGTCGCCTGCGCCGTGCTCCCCGAGGGCTCCGCCCACCTCATCGTCCACTCCGGCAAGCGCTACCTCAACATGAAGCGCTCCGAGTACGAGCCCTTCCTGGGCAACCGGGCGCTGCGCGGCAACAAGCTGCCCCGGGGCTACACGAACGTCGGGGCGCTGGAGGTGGGGTAGGGGTTCTTATTAGCGGCAAGGGCTTCCAGCGATAATAACGGATGGCCTTATTTTCGCCGACGAAAATAAGAAGGCTCCATGACCGGCCGCTATTATCGAAAAGGGCCTTCGGCGATAATAAGGCCCGGCATTGTTTTCGCCGCCGCAAACAAGGAGCAAGAATGGCCGGCCGGTACGTAGGAGGTCCTGAGGGATCCAGAGCGTTTGTTCCGGGCCCTCTGCCGCCCTCCCTGACCTGGACACCGGAGCTGGTGCGGAGCCTGTCCGATGCCGACCGGGCCGTCGGCCGCTTGGCGGGTGAAGGCCGGCGCCTTCCCAACCCTCACCTCCTGATCCATCCCTTCGTGCGCCGTGAGGCGGTCCTCTCAAGCCGGATCGAAGGCACGCAGGCCACGCTCGGCGAGCTCCTGGCCGTGGAGGCGGGAGCCAGTGTGGATCGGAGCCCGGACGATCTCCGCGAGGTGGCGAATTACGTCATTGCGTTGGAGTACGGTGTCGACCGCCTACAGACCTTGCCGCTGTCTCTGCGGCTGATTCGAGAGATCCATGCCCGCTTGATGGAAGGTGTCCGCGGCGAGCAGTCGACCCCGGGAGACTTCCGGCGCATTCAGAACTGGATCGGCCCTGCGGGATGCACTCCGGCCACCGCCACCTACATACCTCCCCCTCCGCCGGAGATGATGGAAGCTCTCGAGGCTCTGGAGGGCTTCCTGCACGACTCCTCGCTTCCGCCGCTGGTCCAGGCGGCCCTCATCCACTATCAGTTCGAAGCCATCCACCCCTTTCTGGACGGCAACGGCCGCGCCGGCCGGCTCCTCATCACGTTGTTCCTTCTCGAGCGCCAAGTTCTCCCCTCACCCCTTCTCTACCTGAGCGCTTACTTCGAAGCTACGCGCCAGGAGTACTACGCCCGGCTTCGCGGGGTCACCGAGAACAACGAATGGGAGGCCTGGGTCGCCTACTTCCTGACAGGCATCGCTCGGCAAGCGGAAGACGCCTTGAGCCGAGCCGGGAGGATCAACCATCTTCTCGACCGCTGGCGCCAAGCCGTTGCGGGCACCTCTCAAACCGCAGCCACCCTGGTGGACCTGCTCGGAGAGAATCCCTATTGGACGGTCACGGGCCTCGCCAGCCGCCTTTCGGTAGCTTATACGACAGCCCAGCGGGCCGTTCAGCGACTGGAAGAACAGTCGGTCCTCTTCCCCCTCACGGACGCGAAGCGCAATCGAGTCTATTGCGCTTCGGCAATCCTGGAGATCCTGGAGGAGCCTGCCCGAATCACGGGCTCATAGAGACCGGCCCGGTCGCGACGTATCGTCCGGCGTCCCGTGCCGGCCTCCCATTCGCACCTGTCTATATGGATGCACCCGGCCCCGGGCGGCGAGAAGCGCTCGCCCAAGTCCGGGGCCGGGCCTTATCAGCGAAGGGAGACCCACTCATGCGAACGACCTGCTGCTCCGTCTCTTCCATCTCCACCCGTCTGGCCACCCTTCTGGTCGCCATGCTTCTGGTGAGCTTCACCTTCCTCACCCCGGCCTCGGCGGTCGAGAGCGGCTGCAAGTCCAGCCCAGGCATCACCACCTACTACAGCGACGCCACCCGCACCAGGATTGTCGGCAACTACTTCGCGGGATGCAACGGCGGCTGCAACGGCTCGGGGCAGATCACGAAGTGGTACCGGTTCGATCACTACATCTGCGTTGAGTAGGGCCCATCTGCCGCGAGCCTCCTCCGACTCGCGGCAGACTTCCGAGGATCAGGTCTCGCAGGAATCCCGCTGTTACGGGTCACAGGATCAAGAGTACTTCTTCGCTAGATGCTCAGCGTACTCTTCTCTGAGATCCCCGATTTCCTGGCCTCTGAGAAGGCCGGCCAACTCAGCGACCACCCCTCGAGGCTCGGAGACATTTTTCTCCGCTTCCTTTAACTTCGGGCTGGCATTCTCTTTCATCTCAGGAGAATAGCAGGGTGAAAGGGCTCCATCGGTCCTCCTTCCGCACCTGCTACACTGCGCGCCGCGATCGGGTGCTCTTGCCCGGGCGCAGCCGCACCCGAAGGAGAACAAATCAGATGTCGATTCGCATTGAGAAGGACATAACGCGGGACTTCGAGCGGGCCACCGGGATCGAGTGGCTCGAGACCAATGGGCTGGGGGGATGGGCGGGCACGACGGTCGCCGGAGCCCACAGCCGGCGATACCACGGCCTACTGGTGGCTGCCACGCAGGCTCCGGCCAGCCGCACCGTTCTGCTGTCGCGCCTGGACGAGACGCTCCATGTGGAGGGCGAGACTTTCGAGCTGAGCTGCAACCGCTTCCCGGGCTCGGTGCAGCCGCGAGGCTTCGAATATCTGGAATCGTTCAGCAAGGACCTGTTCCCGGTGTTCGAGTACGCCGCCGGCGGCATCCGCCTGCGGAAGACGGTTGCCGCGGTGGACGGCGAGAACACCACCCTGGTGCTCTACGAGGTGCTGGAGGCGCCGGCGCCGTTCATCCTCTCCCTCCGACCGTTCCTCGCGGCCCGCGACCAGCACGCCCTCTCCTCGGCGAACGACGTGCTCTCCCAGGAAGTCGGCTTCGCAGGTGGCGTGCTGCGGCTTCACCCCTACCCCCAGGCGCCGGAGGTCTTCGTGGCAGTGCCGGGGGCGGACTTCCACTCGAACCCGCAGTGGTGGTACCGCTTCGAGTACGAGGGGGACAGGAAGCGCGGCTTCGACTTCCAGGAAGACCTCTGGACGCCCGGCCTGTTCGGCCGCGAGCTCAAGGCGGGCGACCGGCTCGGCATCGTGGTCTCGACCGTGGACCCGGCGGGGCGCGATGCCTTCGCCCTGCTCGACAAGGAGCGCAAGCGGCGGGAGAGGATCGTCAAGGCCCTGCCCGTGGAGGACGAACTGGCCCGCTTCCTCGCCCTCGCCGCCGACGGCTTCGTGGTGCGCCGCGGCCCCAACCAGCGCACGGTGGTGGCCGGCTACCCCTGGTTCGGCGAGAAGAGCCGCGACACGATGATCGCGCTCCCCGGCCTCTGCCTGGTGACCGGCCGTTTCGAGGACGCCAAGAAGATCCTCCGCGCCTTCGCCAAGAGCCTCAGCCAGGGCATGCTGCCGGACAGCCTACCCGAGAAGGGCGAGGAGCCGGAGTACACCTCGGTCGACGCCTCGCTCTGGCTCTTCGTGGCCGCCTATCGATACCTCCAGGCGACCGGCGACGAGGCGTTCTCCCGCGACACGCTGCTGCCGGCGCTGCGCAAGGTCGTCCACTGGTACGACAAGGGCACGCGCCACGGCATCAAGGTGGACGCCGACGGCCTCCCCGCCACCATCGATCCCGAGGTAGCCCTGACCTGGATGGACGGCAAGATCGGCGGCCGGCCGGTGACGCCGCGGACCGGCAAGGCCGTGGAGGTCGCCGCCCTCTGGGTGAACGCTCTCGCCATCCTGGCCGAGCTCGAGACGCGGCTGGGCGACGCCGCCGAGGGCAAGGCGCTGATCCAGCGCACCAAGCGCGCCCAGAAGCGGTTCAACGAGCTGTTCTGGAACGAGGAAGCGGGTTTCCTCTACGACGTGGTGGACGGCGACCGGCGCGACGAGGCCCTGCGCCCCAACCAGGTCTTCGCCCTGAGCCTGCCGTTCCCGCTGCTGCCCAAGCCGAAGGCGGTGCGGGTGCTGGCGGCGATCGAGGCGAAGCTCTACACGCCGGTTGGCCTACGCACCCTGGCGCCGGACCATCCGGACTACCGCGCCGCCTACGACGGCGACCCGGTGACCCGCGAGCTCTCCTACCACCAGGGCACCGTCTGGACCTGGCTGCTCGGCCCCTACCTGACGGCCCTCGTCCGCGTGCACGGCGCCGCCGGCCGCAAGAAGGCGCTGCGCCTCGTCGAGGAGCTGAAGCCCCGCCTCGCCGAGGCCGGCATCGGCTCGCTCTCCGAGGTCTGCGACGCCGAGGCGCCGCACTCCTCCGGCGGCTGCATCGCCCAGGCTCTGAGCGTGGCGGAGGTGCTGCGGGCGTACGTGGAGGATCTGCAGGCGAAGAAACCGGCCTAGCGCTCGGCACCTGCACCCTTTCGCCGCTCTCGGTGGTAGGGTTTCGCTCGTGGAACGGCGTTTTGGGCACCGCAATGCAGAGACAGGTCATCCAAGTCGGCAACCATCAGATCACGCTTCCTGAAGGCGTGACGGCCCTGGACTGGGCGCTGGAGCGGGTCAACTACCAGAACCCCCGCATCCGCGCCTTTCTCGGCTGCATCCGGCTGGTCGAGGGGGTGCTCGAGAGCAACTACGCCATCCTGCACTGCTCGCCCGAGCGCCTGCTCGACATCTGGAGCAAGGTGCGGCAGGTCTCCGAGCTGATCCGCCGCCAGATCGCCCCCCTGCTGGAGATCGCCTCGCGCCTGCCGCGCATCGAAGAGGCCCGGCAGAGTGCCGGCATGGCGCTCTCGATGCTCGAAAGCAACGTGCTGCGCGACCTCGACCGTTTCCCCTCCGAGGTGCCGCCGGGACAGCTCATGGAGGTGCGCAAGCTGCTCTGCGTCTCGATCGGCCAGATGCACTCGTTCCTGCACGACACCTTCGGCGAGATCGTGGCGAGCGATCCGCGCAGCCTCCACGACGCCGACTACTTCCTCTCCCGCCGCTTCCCGCGCGACATCGAGGAGGCCGAGTGGCTCCACTCGACCCTCACCCGCCTCGGCAAGTACCTGGACGGCCTGGAGCACGACCGGCGTATCCACCTCACCGCCGTCGCCGAGGCCATCCAGCGCGACGAAGCCGTCCCCGGCCGCCCCATCTGGGAGGGCACGCGGGAGTTCCTCAGCATGCTGCTCGGCGAGCTGACCCCCAAGCTCCGGGAGGTCCTGGCACTGCGCGGCGTCCGTTTCTACGAGATGGAGATCCTCGACCGCTACGCCTTCGACATCCCCACCCGCTGCCGGATCCTGCTCGAGCTCCACGAGACGACGCAGGAGGCCATCGAGGGGATCAAGACGACGGTGGGCGACTCCCAGCCCGAGCGCACCCAGGGGGTGAGGAGCCTGCTCCAGTGCCACGCCTCCTTCAGCCGCCGCATCGCCACCCAGATCCAGGAGATCGACAAGACCCTGCGCGACCTGGTCGCCTTCATCCCCCTCTGGCTCGAAGCCATCGAGAAGCGCCGCGCGCTGCTGCTCAAACGCAGCCTGGAGGAGGGGGCTAGCGACCCCGCCGGATTGCCTGAATGACGGTGTCCAGGCTGGCGAGGAAGCGTGAGCGGTCTTCCTTGGTCTTGGGGGCGGGACCGCCGGTGACGGCCCCGGCCTGGCGGAGCTGGTCCATGAGCTGGCGGGTGGCGAGGGCGTCGCCGATCGACTCTTCGGTGAACGGGTGGCCCTTGGTGCCGATCACCCGCGCACCCTTTTCCAGGCAGCGGCCGGCCAGGGGGATGTCGGCGGTGACCGCGATGTCGCGGTCGCCGATGTGCTCGACGATCCAGTCGTCGGCCTCGTCGAAACGCCCGCCCACCACCACCTGCTCGATGAGCTCGTCCAGGGGGACGTTCATGCGCGAGTTCGAGACCACGTAGACCTTGAGCCCGTAGCGCCGGGCCACCCGGTAGACCTCGTCCTTGACCGGGCAGCCGTCGGCGTCGATGTAGATGTCGAGCAGGCCTTGGCCTCTAGCGGTCCTTGAACCGGCGCTTGCTGCCCTTGAACGGCGGCTTGCCGCTACCGCCGACCGGGGGACGCGGCCGGGGACGGCCTTCGCGTGCGGCCTCGGCCGCACGGTCGGGCGTCGCGATGCGGATCGCGACCGGCCGGCCGCGGATGGTGGCGTTCGCCATCTTCTGCAACACCTGGTCGCGGTACTGCGTCGGGATCTCGACGAAGGTGAAGCGGTCGTAGATGTCGATCGAGCCGATCGCCCGGCCGGGCACCCCGGCCTCGTTGGCGATGGCGCCCACGATGTCGGCCGGGCGCACCCCGCCGCGGCTGCCGGCGTCCAGGAAGAGGCGCACCATGCCGTCCTCGGCGCGCGGCACCTCGGCCGCCTCGGGCTCCAGCTCCACCTCGAGCGGCTTGTCCCCGCGCGCCAGGCGGGAGGCGGCGGCGGCGATCTCGGCGAGGTCCAGCCCCTCCTCTACCAGCTCCTCCACCAGGCTGAGGTAGAGGTCGAGGTCGCCCTCTTCCACGGTCTTCCTCAGATTGTCCTTGAACATGGCGATGCGACGCGCCGCCACGTCGGCCTGGGAGGGCATCTTCATCGCCGTCAGCTTCTGCCGGGTGTAGCGCTCGATCTCCCCCATCATCCGCCGCTCGCGGGGGATCACGAAGAGCACCGCGATCCCCTTGCGCCCGGCGCGGCCGGTGCGGCCGATCCTGTGGACGTAGGCCTCGACGTCGTTGGGCACGTCGTAGTTGATGACGTGGCTGATGCGCTCAACGTCCAGACCGCGGGCGGCGACATCGGTCGCCACCACGATCTCCACCTGGCCGCCCTTCAAGCGGCGGATCACCGTCTCGCGCTGCGCCTGGCCCATGTCGCCATGCATGGCCTCGGCGGCGTAGCCGCGGCCCTGGAGCTTCTCGGTGAGCTCGGCGGCACCCGTCTTGGTGCGGGTGAAGATCAGCACGGCGTCGGTCTGCTCGGTCTCCAGGATGCGGGCGAGAGCCTCGATCTTCTGCTGCGGCGAGACGTTCAGGTAGCGCTGCTCGATGGCCGGCAGGGTGAGCGTGCGGTGCTCGATCTCGATCGTCACCGGGTTCCTCAGGTGGCGCTCGGCGATGCGCCGCACCTCGGGCGGCATGGTCGCCGAGAAGAGCGCGGTCTGCCGGCCGGCCGGGGCCTGCGCGAGGATCCATTCGACGTCCTCGAGGAAGCCCATGCGGAGCATCTCGTCCGCCTCGTCGAGCACGATGAAGCGGATGGCGTCCAGCTTCAGCGTCCCGCGGCGCAGGTGGTCCATCACCCGGCCCGGAGTGCCGACGACGACGTGCACCCCGCGCTCCAGCCGCTTCAACTGGAGCTGGATCGGCTGGCCGCCGTAGACCGGCAGCACCCCGACGCGCCCCAGGTGCTTGGAGTAGGAGTGCACCGCCTCGGACACCTGGATGGCGAGCTCCCGGGTGGGAGCGAGGACCAGCGCCTGCGTCGTCGCCACCGCCGGATCGATCGCCTGCAAAATGGGCATGGCGAACGCCGCCGTCTTGCCCGTACCCGTCTGCGCCTGCCCGATCAGGTCTCGCCCGGCCAGCAGCGGCGGGATGGTTTTCGTTTGAATCGGCGTCGGCGCTTCGTAGCCGACGTCGGCAATCGCCTTGAGCAGGGGCTCCGAAAGCCCCAGGTCCGCGAAGGAGGTACTCACCTCACTCATCTGTTCAGTCTCTTCCATGCCTCACCCCCGTTGCAGCAACTATACCTGGCTCGTGGGAGAATGCCTGTTCCGGAACTATCGAGATGAAGAATCATCGTTTCCCGCGAGCCCTGCCGCCGCTACTGCTCCTTCTCGCCGCCTGCGCCGAACCCGGCGGGCCGGGCGGAGCGACGCTCGCCATCCGCAATGGCCGCCTGTTCGACGGCTCGGGCGGGCCGGTGATCGAGGACGCGGTGGTCGTCGTCCGCGGCGACCGCGTGGTGGCCGCCGGCGCCGCCTCCGAGGTCGAGATCCCCGCGGGCACCCGGGTGCTCGACGCCGGGGGCGGGCTGATCCTGCCCGGTGTGATCGACAACCACGTCCACCTGAACCTCCTCCTCGAAAAGGAGAAGGACCCCCTCACCCGCTGGCTGCGGGCCGGTGTCACCACCCTGGTCGATTGCGGCTCGCCCCGCGGCGGCGTGGCCCGGCTGCGCGAGAGGGCGGCCCGGGCCTCCGGGCACGCCCCGCGCCTGCTCGTGGCGGGGCCCATCTTCACCGCGCCCAAAGGCTATCCAGCCCTCCCAGGCGAAACCGAAGGGGACGCCCTCGCCGAGCGCGTGACGAGCCCGGAGGAGGCCGAGCGCAAGGTGGACGCCCTCCTGGGCGCCGAGGGGGCCGACCTGGTGAAGGTGGCGATCGAAACCGGCTTCGCGTCCGACTACGACGATCCGGGCGGCTGGCCGGTGCCCGGCCGCCCGGTGCTCGCCGCGCTCGCCCGGGCCGCCCACCGGAACGGGCGGACGATCCGCGCCCACGTCACCCAGCCGGGCGAGCTCGAGGCCGCCCTGGAGACCGGGTTCGACGCCACGGCCCACACGCCGATCGCGGACGTCCCGGAGAGCCTGCTGGTGCGGGCGGCGCGCGCCGGCATGATCTTCACCACCACGGCGAACCTCTGGGCGGAAGACCCTGCCGCGACCGCCGCCGCGCAGCGCAACCTCACCCGCTACGTCCGGCTGGGCGGCAGGATCGCCCTGGGCACGGACGTGCCCTTCCAGCCGGGCTCGGCCATGCCGGTCGCCGAGATGCGCCGGCTCGTCGAGGGCGGCCTGACGCCGCGGGAGGTCCTCCTCGCCGCCACCAGCCACGGCGCCCATGCGGTAGGCCGCGGCAAGGACCTCGGCACCCTGGCCCCGGGCTTTCTCGCCGACCTGATCGTCGTGGCCGGCGACCCTCTGGTGCGGATCGGCGACATGGGCCGCGTCCGCGTCGTGGTGCGGGGCGGCGAGGTGATCGTCCCGTGACCCGCCCCTGGGAGACCCTCGACGCCGTCGACACCGCGGAGGGCCGGCTCGAGCTGCGGCGCCGGGGGGAGGGGGAGTATGTGATTACCGTCGCCGGGCGCGTGCTCATGAACAGCGCCCTGCATCTGACCGAGGTGGCGGTCGCCGAGATGGCCTGCCGGGCGGTGGCGGGCCGGCCCCGGCCGCGGGTGCTGATCGGCGGCCTCGGCATGGGCTTCACCCTGCGCGCGGCGCTCGACGCCCTGCCGGAGAGCGGGCGGGTGGTGGTCGCCGAGATCAACCCCGTGGTCGTCCGCTGGTGCGAGGGGCCTCTGGCCGGGCTGACCGACAACGCTCTGGGGGACCGCCGGGCGAGGGTGGCGCTGGGCGACGTGGCCGCCTTGATCGCCCGGTCGGGGGCCGGCGAGCGCTTCGACGCCATCGTGCTCGACCTCTACGAAGGCCCCCGGGCGGCGACCCAGGCCCGGGAGGACCCCTTCTACGGCCCCCGGGCGCTCGCCGCCGCACGCGCCGCCCTCTCCCCCGGCGGTGTCTTCGCCGTGTGGAGCGAGGACCACGACCCCGCCTTCGAGAAGCGCCTGCGCGCCGCCGGCTTCCGGGTCGAGAGGAAGCGCCCGGGCAAGGGCGGCCCCCGGCACGTGGTCTATCTGGCGGCCGGCTGAGGATAGAATCGCTCTCCGCCCCGGCCGGGTCACCGCGCGGCCGAGGCGGACCAAACCTACTACCTGAATCGAGAGCCTAAATGAAAATTTTGAAGAGCTACGTCTGTGGCAGTTGGCACGAGGGCAAGGGCGGCTTCGCGACCCTCGTCGACCCGTCGACCGAGGAGGAGATCGCGCGGGCCTCGAGCGAGGGGATCGACTTCGGCGCCGTGCTGGCCTATGCCCGTGA
>Ga0190265_10001706_pt1 | contig 14489 bp, 12 predicted proteins | sample Popmic124T_FD_133135 | JGI IMG/M metagenome (GOLD analysis project Ga0190265, IMG submission 133135) | Populus adjacent soil microbial communities from riparian zone of Indian Creek, Utah, USA - 124 T | ecosystem: Environmental > Terrestrial > Soil > Riparian zone | place: USA: Utah | collected...
GGACGGCGCGGGCAATCCGCTCGCAGGCGCGACCGTAAACGTCCTGCTCTACATGCCCCCGCCGCACGATCACCCGCAGCCGGGGAGCCTCGGCACCGACACTGGGGGCGGGACCTACGCAGTGACGAACCTGAATCTGACCATGCCAGGCTTCTTCCGCATCACCGTCGACGTGACGCCGCCCGACGAGCGGACGGAGAGCGTTCAATTTCATTTCTGTGTTCAGCGCAAGGGCAACTGAGCGCGAACGCGCGCCGCCGTGCGCTTCACTTTCGGGCGATCTGCCCCACGCAGTCCTTCGCGACGCCGCCTTCGGTCCCCTGGGTCGTCAAGAAGATCCTCGAGCGGCGGACGGCGTCACTCCATTCGAAGGAAACTTCGCGAAATTGAGGAAACCGATCGGCGTAGGTGACGTTCGGCAGCACATTGAAGATCGGCATCTTCGCGCGAAATTCGGGATCGAGGTGTTTCGACGCAATGAGGTCGTCGAGAACGTCGAAGCCCATGGGCTGAAGCCGCACCAGCACCGTCACCCGCAGGCGCGCCGGATCGGCGGGGGCGGGAATGGTCGCCGACACCTGGCGCGGAAACTGCCGGACCCGGTGGTTGTTGTAGGCGTCCTGCATCGTGGGATCGCTCGTCGTGCGCGCGGGCAAGGTGCCGGGTAGGGATTCGATGATGTCCCAGAACATGTGAGGCTCCTTGCCCGCGACGACGCCGCGGAGTCGGTCTTTGATGAGCCAAACATCCGGATTGGATGCCGCCAGTGCGGCGATGTCTTCTCCGTCGGCGACGACGCCGCTCTGGTAGACGGGTGTCGGCTGCCCGTCCAAGTAGGCTTTGACCTCGACCCAGGCGCGGCGATCGTGCGAGGCGCCGCTCGGCCAAGAATGTCCGGCGGTGAGGTTCTCGAGGCTGACGGACACCCTGCTTCGGTTCACATCGACGTCGTAGACACAGAGCTCGTTTACTTGCAGGGTGGTATTGAGCAGATGCTGAATGCGTTCACGATGGTGGGTTTCGAGGCGCGTGTCCTCGTCGAGGTTGCCCGTGTCGGGAAAGCGGGTGATGGCCACATCGACACCTGGAAACAGGTGCTCGTGTAATTTGCGCGATACGACGGGGATGCCGGGTGCTTCGGCGGCTGGCCCCTCGTCCTTCAGCGGCGACGGCGGCATGTGATGCGCGGCGCAAGCAAGATTGGATCGACCCGGGCCGAAGGCAAAGACCGAGTCTTGCCACTCACTGTACGTGCGCTCGAGCTTCACCGGCCCATTGCCGGCCGGCGGCGGCGCCGCGGGAGTGTCGAGGACGATGTCGTGGCACGCTCCACAGAATTGCGCGCTCTTCTCGGACGATCCCAGCATGAACGGCGAATATTGCGACGCGTGCGCCGGACTCTTGACCGGCGGCGGATCGGTGAAACTTCCGCGCATCACGTCGTCATTGGCAAGGACGATGGGGTTATTGTGCGTGCCTTCGACCGAGGCGACGTTGTGGCAAAAGTAACAGGTGATGCCCCGCAGCTTCGGCGGCAGATCCTCGAGATTGAGACCGTCGGTCGTCTTGCCCTCTCGAACCGCCATGGGTGCATGGCAATTCACGCAGAAGGAACCGAGCTTACCACCTGTCTCCTCCTGCCCGCGGCGGTTCATGGCAATAAATACGGGGTCTGCCGAAGCGTAGGCGTGCATGCTCGCCGACCACTCTTGAAAGTGCTGCAGATGGCACTCTTTGCAGGTCTCGGGGTCGAGCAGCTTCTCGCGACGAACCGCGGGATCTTCCGTCGGCTCGGTGGGCGCAGGAGAGCCGCATCCGAAGGCCGGAACGCCGGCAAGGAAAAAACTTGCCCAGAGGATATTGCGCGCACGTCGAAATCGTGCGCGAGTGGTCCGACCGACGTCGCCGTCGTGGTGCGAGGGCGCGGCGCGCCTCGAGCTCACGGCGATCGCGATGCGCCCATCTGGACCCAGCGGCGGATGGAGCATCGCGTCTCCTCGTCCAGCGGGTTGGCCGGAGGCATTGACCATGAATGCCCCATTGAATCTAGTCGGACGACTAGCTCGCTGCAACGGGCGTTGCCCGCCTTGACGCGGGGCCCATCTTGTTTCGCCGCGAGCAAGAGCTCGTAGCTCGTATTCGCATCGACGAAGGCGAGCCCCCCTTGACCCATGCCGCCATGGCAGGCCCCTCCCGCCGAAGCGCACTTCGGCGCAAAAATCCGATCGAACAAGATCGGATATTCGGGCGGATGAGCGAGTGTGCAGCTTTCGGCATCGACGTCGACGCACGCCGGTCGGGCATCGTTATCGTCGCTATTTCCACAACCTGCGGCGATCGCCGTAACGAGCATCGTCGCAAAAAGCGTCGCCCGGCGCGCCCCGACATGGGGTGCGCGTTCACGGGGCCCAACAAGAGCACGGTCCCCTCCGGGAGAAATAGGATTGTGTGGCAACGCTGCCCCAAGGGGTGTTTCGAGGGTTCGAAGCAAGAGCTGTTAAGTATGGCATTCGCCATGCCGAATTCGTTCGCATATCATAATTCGATGATCGGGCGCAGCACGCGATGGCTCGCAATGGCCGCCGCTGGGATGGCCATTGGCAGTTTCACGGCGGCGGCAGCAGCCAACGGTCGCTACCCCCGCGGTCAATATCTGAAAGAGGCGGCCGGCGATCCCAATTCGTTGGTTCTGTCGGCCACGTACGGTCTGCTCGTCACAGCCGATCGCGGCAAGAACTGGTACCTCGTCTGCGAGCGCGGTCTCTTTGGCAGGCTGCCGGGTCAACTCGACGTCATCGAAACGTGGCTCGAACAGACGGCGTCGGGAGTGCTGCTCGCCGCTTCCGATAAAGCCCTGCGCGTTTCGCGCGATCGCGGTTGCTCCTTCACGACGGAGACCGCGCTGCCGGTGGATTGGAACTGGTTCGACTCCACCAGGACGAAGGACAAGGGACACGTCGCCGACTTGACGTCGGAGAAGGCGAAGGGGGAAAAGGCGGTGCTGGCCCTGGTGGCCGACGTGAATGGCCCGCAAACGGGCTTTCAGATCTACGAGACCCTCGACGACGCTGACACGTGGAAACCGCTCGGCAACCCGATTCCGCCGACGACGCTCGGCTCCGGCATCACGCTCGACGTCGCGCCGAGCGACGCCAACCGGATCTACGTGAGCGGCCGGGGCAAACAGGGTCCGATGGTGGTCGTCGCCTCCACCGATGGGGGCCAGACTTGGAGCTCGGCCGAGGTTCCCGACACCGCGGACTCCTACGGAACGTACATCGCCGCCGTGTCTCCGAGCGATCCGAACGTGCTCTACGTGCGAACGGACATCTGGCTCCCCGAGCAGGAGGAATTCGGTGAAGATCGCCTTCACCACTCGAACGACGGCGGCAAAACGTGGACCGAGATCCTGCGTAAGCGGGCCAAGCTCATGGGTTTCGCTTTGTCGCCCGATGGCAAGACCGTCTTGGCAGGCTACGGCGATCCCGCCGAGGCCAGCGGTCGGCAAGTCGAAGACGCCGATGTCGGCATTTATCGCGCCGACGCAGGGTCCGCGAATTTTACGAAAATCTACGATGGCTCGATCTCGTGCCTGACGTGGAACGCGACCGGCCTTTACGTTTGCACCAAGCAAGATCGCGATGGCTTTCACCTCGGCTTTGCGCCAAACGCCAGCTTCGACCTCGGGAACAAGGACGCGCTGCAGCGGCTCTTGACGCTGCCCAACGTGCGCGGGCCTCTGCCCCGGGCGGCGGGTTCGGGGGAAAGCGTCTGCAAGGGAGATTGGATCGGAATGCCGCCGGACATGCCGGGCGCCTGCGGGATTTTCGGCGCTTGCGGAGATGGTGGAATACCAACCAGCGGGCCTGCGCTGTGCGGGACCACTGGTGGCGGCGCCGGGTCGGGTGGGGCGAGCGGCGCTGGCGGTGGAGGCGGCACGCCGGGACCCGACGGGGGCGGCCGGGGTGGCGCGGGATCAGACGGGACCGTTGTCGGCGACAAAGAGTCCAGCTGTAGCTGCTCGCTCCCGAGCACCGGCCAAGGCAAAGCCTATGGCGCGTGGGGCCTCATCCTCGCCGCGATCGGCGCCGCAATCAGGGCAGGCCGCCGTCGGCCGCCGGACTGAGGGCCCCCGCATCCCGCGATGCGGCGCGGTTGGCCTTCATCAGCGAAAGAGTCAGACCGTCGTCCTCGCAGTGCAGGCGATCGTCGAGACCGCGCACGCAGCGTTGTCCGTCGGGACACGATGGCGAACACTCGCTCGGGACGCAGAAGCCGGTTTGCCGATCGCAGACGTTGCCAGGGGTACACATCGCGTAGCAATTGCCGGTGACGGCGCGATACGCAACGCTGTGCACCGCCACGGCCGCGAGGCCAACGCCGGCAGCTTGGTAGTTTCGCGTGTTCCTCGAACTGCTGCAGGTGGTCGCGCCTGCCAAGACCGCGACCAAAAACAACCCTCGCGGCCCGCGCGGGAGCCCCGCACCTTTTTTGGCCCCTTCTTTGAGCACGCGATTCGGAAACTCCGCTACTACCCTATCACCCCGCCCGGGGTGATGCCGCGACGCTGGCCCGTGCGAGCCCTGCCTCGATCGCGCGTTAGGCGACGGCGCTCGCAGACCCCTTGCGTGGGGCCTTCTTTTTCGAGGACATCCCGTTGGCGGGCCTCAGCAGGTCGTCCGCAAGCTTGGCGGCGCGGGTCGTTTTCTCCCAGGTGAACTCCGACCGACCGAAGTGCCCGTAGGCCGCCGTGCGCCGGTAGCCGGGGCGCAAGAGGTCGAGCTCCTCGATGAGGGCCTTGGGGCGCATATCGAAGTTCTTCAAGATGTAACGACCGAGCATATCGTCGCTCACCTTGCCCGTGCCGTAGGTGGTGACGTGCACGCCGACCGGCTGCGCGACGCCGATGGCGTAGGCGATCTGAACCTCGCATCGCTTGGCGAGACCCGCCGCGACCACGTTTTTGGCGACGAAACGCGCGTAGTAGCAGGCCGAGCGGTCGACCTTGGAAGGATCTTTGCCGCTGAACGCGCCGCCGCCGTGGCGGCCCATGCCGCCGTAGGTGTCGACGATGATCTTGCGGCCGGTGAGCCCGCAATCGCCGTGGGGTCCGCCGATGACGAACCGCCCGGTGGGGTTGACGAAGAACTTGGTCTGCTTGTCGATGAGCTTTTTGGGGATGACCTTTTCGATCACGAGCTCGATCACGGCTTCTTTGAGCGTCTTGTATTTGACGTCGGGCGAATGCTGCGTCGAGACGACGATGGCGTCGCAGCGCACTGGAACCTCGTTCTCGTATTCGACCGTGACCTGCGTCTTGCCGTCGGGGCGAAGAAAGTCGACCTTGCCGTGCTTGCGCGTGTCGGCGAGGCGTTTGGCCAAGAGGTGCGCGTACATGATGGGGGCGGGCATGAGCTCGGGGGTCTCGTCGGTCGCGTAGCCGAACATGAGCCCCTGATCGCCGGCACCTTGCTCCTTGTAGAGCCCTTCGCCTTCGGTCACGCCCTGGGAGATGTCGGGCGACTGTTTTTCGATGGCGGTCAGCACCGCGCACGAGTCGCAATCGAAACCCATGTCGGAGCTCGTGTAGCCGATGTCCTTGATCGTCTGCCGAATGATGGCCGGCATTTCGACGATGGCGGAGGTCGTGATCTCGCCGGCCACCAGGACGATCCCCGTCTTGGCCAGCGTCTCGCAAGCGACGCGCGCGTCGCGATCCTGCGTCAAGATGGCATCGAGCACCGCATCCGAAACCTGGTCGCAGAGCTTGTCCGGGTGCCCTTCGGTGACCGATTCCGACGTGAATTGATAACGGCTCATTGTGGCTCCTCTAAGCGTGCTTGGTCCGTGAGATGCGGGTTGACTTCAGAAAATGCTGGTCGCCGGTGTGCGGTAAGCGCGGCGCTGCCGGCGGCGGGTCGCTATAGCATGGCCTTTTCACTGTATCTACAGAGGTTCGAACGCCCGCCCATCAGCGCAGCGGTGAGCGCGACAGGGGCGCCCGCCGGACCGCGATCCGCTCGATCTTCCCGCGCCGGAGCAGGGTGAGATTCACGGTGGTTCCGATTTGCCCCTCGAGCAACCGGTGAATCACGTCCGCGGACATGCTCCGCACGTCGCGGCCCTCAATGAGGAGTATCTCGTCGCCGGGCGCCATGCCCGCTTCGGCCGCCGGGTGGCCGCTCGGAGTTTCGCGCACCGTGAGGCGCCCATCGCTTCGCGACTGCGCGAGCACGGCGCCGATCGAGCCGGGATCGGCCGCGCAGCTGAGCGTCGACGTGAGGATCAGCTTCGATACGAAGCGTTGCACCGCACGTAGCCTATCCCCAGATCGCAAGCGAAGTATCGCGCGCCTCCCGGACCGTTGCCGAGAACGACGTCGATGGCGTAGGAGGGTTGTGCCATGACGGCGCGCGCCCGGTTTTCCAGCTCGGTGCCGAGGCCCACCCCCCCCTTGACGATGGCGACGCCTCCCACGGCGATGGACGAGCGATCGGGATCGAAAGCGACGCCGGCGCGGCCCGCGGCACCGAGGATGCGACCCCAGTTCGGATCCTGACCATAAAGAGCCGTCTTCACCAAAGGAGAGGTAGCGATGGTGCGAGCGACCGCCAACGCGTCGGCGTCGCACGCCAGACCCCGCACGGTGATTTCGACCAGATGTTCGGCCCCCTCGCCGTCGGCCACCATGGCCCGCGCCAGCCGATCACCGACGAGCGTCATCGCTTCTTCGAGGGCGGGCGCGACTTCGGCCCCTCGCCCCGGTTCGGTTGCCGCGCGACCGGACGAAAGGGCGATGAGCGCGTCGTTGGTGCTCGTATCGCCGTCGACGCTGGCGCGGTTGAACGTCTGCTCCGCCACCCGCACCAGGGCTCCTTCGAGCGCACGCGGGTCGGCCACCGCGTCGGTGAAGAGGAAGGCGAGCATCGTCGCGTGCGGCAAAAGCGGCGCCACGGTGGGGTGGATCATGCCCGCGCCTTTGGCGATGCCCATGACCACGAACGGTCGGCCCCCGATCTCGCCTCTGGCGTGGGCGACCTTCGGTCCGCGATCCGTCGTGAGAATGGCCTCGGCAAAGCGGTCGGCGCGGTTCGGCGCGAGGTCGGCCGCCAGCGCGGGCGCGAGCTCGACCAGCCGCGCGGCCGGCAAGAGGGCGCCGATGACGCCCGTCGACGCGGGGAGCACCTCGCCCGGATCGGCCCCTAGTGCACGCGCGACGGCCGACGTCGTGTCGCGCGCGGCGGCGAGCCCCGCCGCGCCGGTGCAGGCGTTGGCACAGCCGCTGTTGGCGAGGATGGCTCGCGTCGTTCCGCGCCGAACGCGTTCGGCCGCCACCACGACAGGTGCGGCGCGAACGATGTTGGTGGTGAAGAGCCCTGCCACCGAGGCCGGCGCGTCCGCGGCGGCGAGCGCGTAGTCGAGCCTTCCTTCCGCCTTGATGCCCGCCGCGACCGCCGCAAAGCGAAAGCCAGCGACGATCGTCGTCGAATCTTCGAGGCGAATGCCCATCGTCGTTCGCTAGCTCGGCTCCCTGCCTTCGACCGGTCGACCGAAGGCGCGCAGCACGATGGGCGCCCAGACCGGCTGGAGGCCATTTTGCTCGCGATAGTCGATCTCGCGCCGGGAAATGACGCCGGCCAGGAGAAACGCGCCGGTGGAGAGGGAGATGCCGGCGACGACGTCGATGAGGTAGTGCCAGCGCAAGAACATGGTGGCGATGACGATGTTGGCGCTGAAGAACGCGACGAATGGCCACGTATACTTGAACGGCAACTTGTCGCGGTGCCGGAAGGAAAACAGGGAAAGAAACACAGGGCCGGCTGTGTGAAGCGAGGGGAAAATGTCTTTCTGTGCGCCGCCCGACTGCACCGCATTGAGCACCGCGTCCAGCCAGAACCCGGGCGGCAGCGGGTGCTGATAGCGATCGGCGAGGAAACGCACCGGCCCGTAGCCGGGGACGAGCATGTAGACGGTATGTGCGATGGCGTAGACGAGGATCATCCCCATCGCGAATTCCGCCGTCAGCCGGAGCTTCCGCGAGAAGAACACCATCGGTAGAACGTGAACCGCCAGCAGCGCGAAGTAGCCGAAGTAGAAGAATGCGAACCACTCGGTCGCGGCAGGCGTGACGAAGCGATCCAAAAAGAGCGAAGGCTCGAAATGGAGGATGTGCTCGTCGATGTACGAGAGCTCCGCGTCCAGGCTTCTCGAATTGACGACGGGTAAGAGCTCGCGCAGCTCGAAGTACGAGATCTGAACGGTGCCGTACACCGCCAATCGATAGAGGAGGGGAGCCACCACGCCTCCTTTGACGAGCCCGCCGCGCACCAGAGCCAAGACGGCGACGCAAAAGGCGAGCATCGAGGTGACATGTCCGAGACACTGGTCTTGCGCCGCCGAAGCGGGGGAGAGCCCTACGGCGGCCACCAGAATGGTCAGGTACGCGACGACCACCCAGTCGTGGATGGCGAGCTCGCGCAGCAGCCGGACGTACCAGGCACCCGCCCCCTCGGGGGGCGAGCTAAACGTTCGAGGCGCTGGCGCGTCCTCGACCGATGCTGTCTCGGGGTGGAAGGCGTGATTGTTGAGTGGCATCGAAAAAAACGGACAAAATGGGGTCCCGCGAACGTACGTTAGGCAAGCGAGCCCGAGGCATCGTGGGAGTTCAGGGCAAGGGGCCGTCCGAATCTGCCAGACAGGGAGGGTTGGGGCCAGAAAAGCTCTCGACTAGGTATAGCCGCCGGGCGGCTAGGTCAACCGACGGAGTCGGGACGCGCCGGCACGCCGCTGTTTGGGCGGCGCATGGTGGGGCCTTCGACCGATCGGATTTGTGACCTACCATGATCGCGACGTCATGGCGCGGATCCGGGGGCAGTATTTTTCGGCTCCGCGGGCGCGGAAAGTATCGTCGAGACAGACCGTTATGCGGTCGGGGCGGTGTGCGCACGGTATTACGCAGAGGAAATGGAAGTTTCGCGCGATGCTTCAAGGGATGGCTAGGTGAACATTACGAATCGGTAAGGGCTATTGCCCCACTTCCACCCACGCGATAAAGTCGCTGCCGGCAAAAGGTCAAGGAGGCGACATGACAAGGTATAGACTTAGCTCGCTCTTGTTCGTGCTGGCATCAGGAGCGGTATTGGTTACTTCTTGCGGAGGCGACGACGACACAACCGGTGCGGGCGGCAAGGCCGGATCGGGTGGAGGCGGCGGTTCGACGATGACCGGCGGCTCCGGCGGCGTCGGCGGCACCGGCGGTACTGCGGGAACCGCAGGCAAAGACGGCGGAGTTTCGAAGGACGGCGGCGTCATGTGTGGAACAACGACTTGCACCGCCACTGGTACCAACCGCCATTGCAATATGAACGGGCCTAGCGGACCGCGTTGTCAGGCTTGCCTGACCGACACGGACTGCGCGGGCAACATGCAGATGCGGTTGTTCTGCGACGTCAATGCTCCCTCGTCCGCGACGTGCCGTTCGTGCGTGACCGACGCGCACTGCACGGCGCCCCAGCGGTGCATTCCGGGCAACAACAACAACACCTGCCAGACTCGGTGCGCTTCGGATGCGGACTGCGCGACGCAAATGACGAATCGCGCCTGCAACGTAACGACGATGATGTGCGTGGAATGTCAGGACAACACGCACTGCGTCGGCAACGCGGGTGGACCCGTCTGCGACGGCGACAGCTGCGAAATGTGCGTCGTCGATACGGACTGCGCGGCCACGCCGGCCACGCCCATCTGTGACACCGCCGGCACCAACGCCTGCGTGCAGTGCCGGGACAACACCAATTGCATGGCACCGACGCCGATCTGCGTGACGGCCGGCGCGAACACGTGTCGAGAATGCGGAGCCAATGCCGATTGCGCAGGCAACCCGGCAGGAGCGGCATGCGTGATGAACACATGCCGTCAGTGCTCGGGGGCCGTGCCTTGCCCGGCGGGCTTCACGTGCACCATGAACACCTGCGTGGCGCTGCCTGAAGCAGGGCCGCCCGAAGCAGGTCGCGACGGCTCGGAAGGCGGCACCGAGGGTGGCTCCGAAGCAGGTCCCGACACGGGAACGGACGTGCCTTTGGACAGTGCAACCGACGCTACCAGCGGCTAAAATCGCTGTCTCGTCGTTCGTGCACTGAAAACGGGCGTCCCGGAAACGGGGCGCCCGTTCTCTGAAGGTCAAGGGAGGCGCACATGTCAAGGCATCGAATTACCTGGCTCCTTGTAGCGCTGGGAGCGGTGGCGACCGTCGGTCCGGCCTGCGGTGGCGATGACGACGGAACCGGCACCGGCGGCAAAGACGGCGGCGGGGACGGCCGTGGCGGCTCGGGCGTGACCGGCGGCACCGGCGGCTCCGGTGGCACCGGCGGCTCCGCGGGAAAGGGTGGCACGGCCGGCAAAGGTGGCGGCACGTCGAAGGACTCGGGGCCGCCCCTCACACCCTGCGGTAACACGAACTGCAACCCCACTGGCACCACGCCGCTCTGCGACACGGCGAATGGCCGGTGCGTGGAGTGCCTCAGCAACGCCAATTGCCCGTTCACGAATCGGACCGCCTGCAATCCGACGACAGGGGTGTGCGTGCAATGCGTGAGCGACGCGACGTGCCCCATGGCCACGCCTCGCTGCAACCCGGCCACGAACACGTGTCGCGCGTGCCTCACCGACACCGACTGTACGCCGCCCAATCGGTGCATCACCATGGGCAACACCAGCACCTGCCAGCTTCGCTGCACCTCGGACGCGGACTGCGCCATGGCGCCGGGCAACAACCGCGCGTGCAATCTGGCGAGCATGATGTGTGTGCAGTGCCAGAACGACACCCACTGCGCCGGCAACGCCAATGGGCCGGCCTGCGTTGGCACGACGTGCGTGGCATGCGTTACCGATGCGCACTGCACGACGCCAGGGCTCCCCGTATGCATCGGTAACGGCTGCGTCGCATGCAGGGACAGTACGCAGTGCGCGGAGCCGACACCGATATGCGTGCAGTCGGGCGCAAACGCGAACACCTGTCGGCAATGCGCGAACAATGCCGAATGCGCGTCGAGGCCGGGCCTACCGGCCTGCGTGACGAACGTCTGCCGGCAGTGCTCGCCCACCGTACCTTGCCCGGCGGGGAATACCTGCACGGCGAACAACTGCGTGCCGATACCCGAAGCGGGACCGCCGGAAGCAGGTCGCGACGGGCGGGGGGATACCAGCACCGATGTTGGGACGGACCCGACGATCGACGGTACCTCGGAGGGCGGGCCGACGGAGGGCGGCGGTGACACCGCGGTCGATACCAGCGGCGGCTAGGTCGACCTCATCCTCGTTATCTCACTACTCGGGTCCAAGTCCCTATTCGACGTGGTCGAAGCGGGCGCTCCACGTTGGAGCGCCCGCGCCACTTCGGCAGATCCTCAAATCTCGTCGTCCGCGATGCGCAGGCGAATCACGCCCTCTGCGCGCCCCACCTTCGCCTGACAAGCGAGACGATACGTCGGCGGGTCGCCCAGTAAGCCGAGCAGCTCGGCCTCGGGCCCTTCGCGCGGCTCGAGCAGCTCGGCGCCTTCGTACACCTCGACGCGGCAGGTGCCGCACGTCGCCGAGCGGCACGAAAACGGCACCGGCGCTTGCTCTCGATCGCAAACATCGACCAGCCGACCGCCTTCCGCGACTTCGACGCGGCAATCGGGCCCGAAGAGATTGCCGTCGAAATGGAGGGTGGGCATGGCGATGCTTCTGGTCAACGCGCGGTCTTCGGCCAGCAAACGATAGCGTGCTCGCGCCGGGGGCGGCGGTCAAAGGCGCGCGCCGTCGGGCCGTGAAAGTGCGGGCGAAGCTGAGATCCAACCACGCTCACCTCGAGCCCGGCGCGGGGGGCCACCTCGCGCACGAGATCGTCGGCGTAGAGTGCACGCCGGCCGATCACGGTGTCGGCAATGACGAGCACCAATTTACCGTGCCGTGCGAGCACGCGCGCCGCGGCCGCCAGGACGTCGCCGAGCTCGGATGACCAGCGCCCGCGCGCCGCGTGCTCGGGCAGGTCGGCGAGGTGACGGCGCGCGCCGAGCTCGATGGCGGCAAATGCCTCCGCGTCGAGCCCGAGCCAGCGCAGCCGAAGAGCGTGATGCGCCAGATAGTCGTAATTGCCGGGATAGGGAGGCGAGGTGACGATGAGATCGACCGAAGCCCGCTCGATGCCCTCCATCTTGCGAGCGTCGCCCCATCGGACGGTGGGGGACGGCAGGCGATGAGGGCGAGCGAGCGCTGCAAATTCGCCGAGAAGGCCCGACAATTCTTCCGCCTTCCGCTGAAAGATCTTGGTCGTGAATCCTGCGGAAATACGTCGAGGGGCAGTGTTTTTTGATGTGTCGCCGGTGCGTCGGCTCACCTTGACGAGAATGGACGATAGGACCAGCTGCAAAGCGCGGCGCGCAAACTCGTGCCGCACCTTGCCGAGCCCGGCACGCAGGCCGTCGAGCTCCAAGAGAACGTGCGGATCGAAGAGCGCCGCATCCTCACGGCCGTAGCGATGCGTGGCGCCCGCTTTGCGACGCCGCCGATCTTCGGCGTGTGCGACGACGATGCCGGCGGCTTCGCGGAGCGCCGCGCGCTCGTTTTCGGTAGCACCGCGCGTCTTCAGCCGCGTGAGCTCGACGGCGAGGGGGTTGGCGTCGATCCCGACGGCGCGTCGCCCCGTGACGGCCGCTTCCACGAGAACGGTGCCGCTTCCGCAGAATGGATCGAGCACGAGCCCGCCGGGCGGTGAGAGTCGTTCCACCAGGCGCCGTGCGGTCAGGGGATGTAGGCGCGCCGGGTAGCTGTGGAAGCCATGAACGTGCAGCCGCGCGCTTTCGTCCGGCTCGACGTCGAGCGCGTGTGCGATGGCCGCGCGCTCGACGTCGTCTCGCCCCACCAGCTCGATCGGGCCGCCGACGTTGGTGAGCGAACGCCGAACTTTGCCGGGACGGACGTTCATGCCGTTCCTCGTCGGATACCGGGGACTTGGCGCCCGCTAGTTGCCGCTCGCGAGCGCGCGTGGCGGCTCGGCACCCGCGTCGAGGAGGGTGTATTTGAGCGACCCTTCGGGCGTGACGGCGCTCGCCAGCAAACTCTTGCTCGACATGCGACCGAGGAGCTGGTCGGCCTCGCTCTCCGTGGTCCGCGTCAACTTGGCGAGCAGAGGTCCGTCGATTTCGCCGCCGCGAGCGCGCGCGATATCGCACGCAGCGGCCATCCAGGCCGCTTCGACGAAGCGCGCGATGTCGGCGCGGTGGGCCCGTGACTTGCGGAAGGCGAGGGCGGCAAACCCGAAAGGGACCATCGCCGCGAGACCGGCCATGACCGCGGCTGGCGCGGCCGGGGCGGCAACGCTGATCACGAGCGCCAGCACCAGGACGGAACAGAGTCCGAACGCCGCCACCACGGCGGCCACGATGGTCCAGACGGTGGTGGCCGATCGTGCCACCGTCGCTTTTGCCAGCAGCTCGAGCTGCGCGTGAGACCGCTCGATGGCCGCGTCGTCGATGGGAATGCGCATCCCTCCACAAAGCCGACACCTGAACCTCACATCGGGCGCGGGCTCGACGTCGACCACGGCGCGGCAATGTACACAACGCTGATGCTCGCCCAGCGCCATGCCGCAACTCGGGCAACGGTCGGCCCCCTCGGGGAGCGGCTTGGCGCACGCCGGGCAATGGGCGGAGGCGGGTGCGAGCTCCCCGCTCGGTTGCGTTGGCTGGGACGGCTCGACGGACATCGGCTCCGAGGATTACTGCCGATGGCAGCCGGCTGCCAGCGCTTTTGCGGCGCTGCTTACTTTGTTGGCTGGGCGCTGCCCGCGCGCAGGAGAGCTTCGAAGATCTGGCGGCCGTCCGCGCCGCCCACGAGCGTTTCGCTCATGCGCTCGGGGTGCGGCATGAGCCCCATGATGTTTTTGCGTGCGCCGCCGTAAACGCCGGCGATCCCCTGCACCGAGCCGTTCGGGTTCGCCTCGCCCGTGACGCGGCCCGTCTCGTCGCAGTAACGAAGGGCGATCGCCTGTTGTGCTTCGAGCTTTCGCAGGGTCGGTTCGTCGGCCTGATAGCGTCCTTCGGCGTGCGCGACCGGCATGCGCAGGACCTTGGCAAGACCCGACGTGAACGGACCTTCCGCGGCCGAGGTCAAGAAAATATCCCGACACTCGAAACGAAGATGTTGGTTGCGCGTCAGCGCGCCGGGCAAAAGGCCCGCTTCGGTGAGGATCTGAAAGCCATTACAAATGCCGAGCACGTAGCCGCCGCGTTCGGCATGGCGTCGAATGTCGGCCATGATAGGGCTGACTTTGGCGATGGCGCCGCAGCGCAGGTAATCACCGTGCGCGAATCCGCCGGGAATGGCGACGAGGTCGGTCGGTCCGGGGAGTTTTTCGTCCTTGTGCCAGGCCACGGTGGTGGTCACGCCGACGATGTCGCGGAGCGCGTGAATCAACTCGACATCGGCATTCGACCCGGGAAACACGA
>Ga0190265_10001707_pt1 | contig 14480 bp, 7 predicted proteins | sample Popmic124T_FD_133135 | JGI IMG/M metagenome (GOLD analysis project Ga0190265, IMG submission 133135) | Populus adjacent soil microbial communities from riparian zone of Indian Creek, Utah, USA - 124 T | ecosystem: Environmental > Terrestrial > Soil > Riparian zone | place: USA: Utah | collected...
CCCTTGGCATTGCTATAGGGAGCTGCGCTCCGTGCTGTCTCCGTACATCGCCACCACTCAGTCTCTGTCGCCCATCGTGGCCATGGCCGCCGCGGTGGCTGTGCTGGTCTCCGGCTGCTCGCTGCTCATCGACGCGGGCGCCGACCAGTGCTCGAGCGAGACGGATTGTGAGCGGCTTGGCCTCGAAGGGGCCTGCGAGCGCGGGGTGTGCGTGGCGCCGATAGCAAACTCCCCGACGTTGCGCCAGGACGGGGGCGCGGACTCGGGCTTGGCGTCGGGGGCGTGCGGCGGCGACGGCGACTGCGACGAGGGCGAGAGCTGCTTCAAGCAGGAGTGCGGGCCCACGCTCGACGTCATGCCGTTCATCCAGGGGTGTGAAGTCGCCGCCCCGCCGATTGCCAGCGAGCTGCTGATGTTCGAGATGCCGGTGCGCGAGTTCGTGTCCGACCTGCCACCGAAGGGCCTCCAGGCTCAGGCCTGCAGCATCAACGACGTGTCCTGCCAGAATCCCCTGGCCAGCTTCACGGACATGGCCGGCACCGCCGACATCAAGATGATGCTGCCGCGCGGCTTCGACGGCTTTATCAAGGTGACCAGCGCCGACACGCTGCCGGGGCTCTGGTACTTCACGCAACCGCTGGTCAAACCGCGCATCGCGAAGCCGCTGGCGGCGGTCTCGCCTGACACGCTCGACCTGCTGGCGGCGGTCACCGGACTCAGCGTCGACAACAGCAAGGGCCTGGTGATCCTGGAGGCGTTCAACTGCCGCGATATCGCCAGCGGCGGGATCCATTTCGAAGAAGGAAAACGCGCGGCGCGCCCATTCTACATCATCGATGAGCTCCCGAACCTCGAAGCGACGGTCACGGTGCGGGACGAGATGGAGGACATCGCGGCGGGCGGGTTCATCAATGCGCCCCCTGGCTTCACCGTGTTCACCGCGCGCATCGGGGTGGATGGGCCGGTGCTCAACGAGCACAACGCCAACGTGCAGGCCATGACGGTCACCTACCTGGACATCTACCCCTAGTGGCAGCCGCGATGAATCCCGATGAACGGCCAAACCTGAAGCATCAGATCGGTCGCTATCGGATTGTCGCGTCGCTCGGCCAGGGTGGCATGGGCACGATCTGGCTGGCGGTCGCGGGCGGGCTCGGCGAGTTCCGCAAGCTGCTGGTGATCAAGGAGCTGCGCCAGGACCTGACCCGCAACCACCGCTTCGTCGAGATGTTCATGGACGAGGCCAAGCTGGCGGCGCGGCTGAATCATCCCAACGTCGTGCACACGCTCGAGGCCGGGCAGGACGGCGACCGTTACTTCCTGTCGATGGAGTTCCTCGACGGCCAGCCGCTGACCGAGGTGATGCAGCGCGCGACGAGCGACCCGCGCATCACCTTGCCGGTGCGGCTGCGCATCCTGTGCGACGTGCTGTCGGGCTTGCACCACGCGCACGAGCTGAGCGAGTACGACGGCACCGACCTGCACATCGTGCACCGCGACATCAGCCCGCAGAACGTGTTCGTCACCTACGACGGACAGGTCAAGGTGGTCGACTTCGGCATCGCCAAGGCGGCGGATGCCGGCAACGTCACCCAGCCGGGCGTGTTCAAGGGTAAGTTCGCGTACGCGCCCCCCGAGCAGATCAAGGGCCAGCCGGTCGACCGGCGCGCGGACGTGTTCTCGGTCGGCGTGCTGCTCTGGGAGCTGGTCTCGCTGCAGCGCTTCGCCAAGGGCAGGCCGACCCAGGCATCGGTCGATGCGCGGCTCAAGGGCAGCGAGCCGCGGCTCGCCGAGATCGAGCCCGACACCGACGAGCTGCTGTGCGAGATCTGCGACCGCGCGCTGGCGGTCGATCCCGCGGACCGCTTCGCGACCGCGGAGGAGTTTCGCGCCGCGCTCGAGCAATACCTGCTGGTCAGCGGTGATCGCGTGGACTCGACCACGCTCGCGACCGTGATGCAGGGCACGTTCTACACCGAGCGTGCGGCGATGCACCGGATGATCGACGGGCGGCTCAAGGACTCCGACTTCTCGGAGTCGATGGTCCGCGCCCTACGGCCGGTGGCGAGCGACGAGCTGAGCGAGGAGGACCCGACCAAGGTCGGCGACCTCTCGGAGCTGGTCGAGTCGAGCCGCAACGCCCGCCTCGACGAGCTGGTGAGACCGGGCAGCACCACCGGCGAAGACGCGTTCGGGCGGGCGCTGCGCGGCGACCCGCGCGCGAAGTGGGGCGCCGCGCTCGCGCTCGGCTTGTTGCTCGCGTTGATCGTGTTCGCGATCGTGCGCGAGCCGCGCGCGCCGTCGAGCGCGACGCCCAGCACGGTTCCGCCTGCAGCTGAAGCGGGGCGCGTGGAGAGCGCGAGCGCGCCGTCCGCTCCAGCGGGCTCGGCCACGCCGCTGCCTTCCGCCCCGTCAGGGCCCGCGGCGTCGGCCGTGGCACGGCCCGTGCTGCCGACCGAGGCGATCGCGCCGACCCCTGCCCGGGTCGAGTCGCGTACGAGCTCGCCCGCCCGCAGCCAATCCGCGCGCAGCGCTCCGGCGCGCCGCAGCGCCAGCACGAGTGACGCGCCGCGCGAGCGCGAGCGCGAGCGCGAGGACGAAAGCGCGAGCGAGGAACGCGCCGCAGCGCGCAGCGAAGCCGAAGCGTCGCCCGACGAAACGTCCGCTCGCGAGCGCGCCCCCGCGGCGCCGTCTGCGAAGGGCGAGCGCACGCGGCCGCCGGAGCTGGGTGCGGATCTGCGCGAGGTGCCAAAGGCGGAGCGGCGGCGGCTCGACCTGGAGGATCCGTTCAAATGATGCGTTGGCTGGCAACTGGTATCGGGCTCGCGCTCGCGTCGTGGCTGGCGGCGCCGCGCGCGCTGGCCCAGGACGAGCTCGCCGACGAGCCGAGCGTCGAGACCGGGGATCCGGTCACGGACGAAGCGCGCGCGCACTTCCTGAAGGGCGTGGACTTCTACACCGAAGGCGATCTCAATGCCGCGCGCGTCGAGCTGGAGCGCGCGTACGCGTTGCAGCCGACTTACCGGCTGCTCTTCAACCTCGGCCAGGTCGCGTACGAGCAGCGCGAGTACGCGGCCGCGGAGCGCTACTTCCGCGACTACCTGGAGCAGGGCGGAGACGAGGTCGACGACACGCGCCGGCGCGAGGTGGAGCGCGAGTTGGAGCGCCTGCGCGGGCGCGTCGCCAACGTGCAGATCACGACCAACGTGGCGGCGGCCAAGCTGTTCGTCGACGGTCGCGAGGTCGGTACCGCGCCGATGAACGAGCCGGTTCGGCTCAGCGCCGGGCGCCGCTTGCTGCGCGCGGAATCGCCCGACCACTCGCCGGTCAGCCGCGAGGTCGATGTGGTGGGCGGCGAGGACCGGCGCTTCGAGCTGCGCTTCGGGCCCGATCTCCGGAGTGAAGCCCGCGCCGCCGATGTGATCGATCCGGGACCGCACCCCGCGCTGTGGACGGGGATCGCGACCGGCGTGTTCGCGCTCGGCGCAGGCGGCATGGCGTTCTGGGCCAGCGTCGACGATCGCACCTACGACGACGAGCTCGAGCGGCGCACCTCGCGCGGCGAGCTCGATGCGATCGAGGATCGCACCAAGACCAAGGCGCTGGTCGCCGACGTTCTACTCGGCACCGCGGTGGTGGGGGCAGCCGCGACCCTGGTGCTGCTGCTCACCGTGGACCACGACCCCGAGAGCGGTGAGTCGGTAGGCAGGGCGTCGCGGCTGGTGATCGGTCCCGGTAGCGTGCGCGGCACGTTCTGAGCGTCCGCTCTCGATCACGAACCGTCGATCACGAACAGCGGGACCTTCGGGTCGAGCAGGTAGCCCTCGGCGTTGCGCGCCAGCACGCGCGCGAGGCCGCGCTTGCGCAGCTCGGCGAGCGCGACTTGTAGGCGATTGCCGGCCGCGCGCGCTGCCAGCCGCTCGTTGGGCCAGCCTCGCTGCACGAGCTCGGCGGCGGACAGCGGCGTCGTGGCGGCGCGCAGGCGTCGTTCGACCAGCGCCGCGAGGATGCGGCGCAGCACCTTCTTCGAGCTCAGCGGCGAACGGCGCGCGCTCGGGCCGCGCAACCAGGACTGGTCGCTCGCCACCAGCAGGCTGCGCTCGAGCTCGCGATGGCGCCCGAGCGCGGCGCGCAGCACGCGGACGGCCAGCCGGTGCTCGTCGCTGTCCGGCAGGCCCGGGTCGTGTGCGCGCGCGCGGCGGCGCGTCGGAGCTGCCGCGCCGCCGCTGAACCGGGCGGCGATGCGCGCGCGCGTTTGCGCCAGCAGCGCTCCGTGCTCCGCGTCGGCCCCGTCGCCGTACGCGCGCAGCGCGTGGGCCAGCTCCAGATGACCGCGGTGCACCGACAGCGCGCGCCCGTACACGCGGTCGCCCAGCGCATCGAGCTCGCGCTCGGCGCGATCGAGGTCCGCGCGCGCCGCTGCGAGCCGTCCGAGCGCAGCGGCACAGGCCCCGCGCAACCCGAGACAGAGGGCGGCCTGGCGGCGATCGCCCTGCGCTCGCAGCAGCTCGAGCGCCTGCTCGGCCCACTCGAGCGCCTTGCTCCACAGTCCGCGCTCGAAGCACAGCCCGGCCAGGTCGAACAGCGCGATCGCTTCGAAGCGGCGATTGCCGAGCGCGATCTGCAGCCGGTGCGCCTCGCGGAAGACGACCTCGGCTTCGAGCAGCTGGCCCTGCTCCTGCAGGATCAGGCCGGTATTCTGCAGCACGACGGCGGCGCCCCGCTCGTTGCCGAGCTCGCGGTAGAGCGCGAGGGCGCGATCGTGCAGCGCCCGCGCGCGCGCGATCTCGCGTTGCTCGAAGAACATCCCGCCCAGGCTGGCGAGCAGCGCCGCCTCGGAGTCGCGGTCGCCTTGCTGCACGTGATGCGCGAGCGCCTGCTCGTACGCGCGCTCGGCGAGCGCGTGCCGGCCGAGCTGGCGCTGGGCATTGCCCGCCCCACAGCAGGCCGCGGCGTGGAAGCGTACGTCGCACGTGCTGGCGAGCACGGCGTCGAAGTCTTCCAGCGCGGCGGCGGCACGGCCGGTGCGAAGCCGGAGCCGGCCGCGCGCGAGCCGCGCTTGCACCTCACCCGCGAGGTTCTCGCCGTGGTCGGGGTGCTCGACGTGATCCGTGTCGGGCCGCGCGCCGCCGTCGAGCGCGCGGTCGAACAGCGCGAGCAGGGCGGGCACGTCCGAGGCGTCCTCGGCGAGCAGGCACAGCGCCGCGAGCGCCTGCGCATGGGTCACGCCGCTGTGCGTCCCGTTGGCCGCACGCTTCGCGCTGCCGTCGGTCGCTTCCAGACCGCGTGCGACCACCGCGTGCAAATTGTCGCGCGTGCCGTGCGCAGCGCCGGCGGCGCCGTCCGCGAGCCCGCGCGCGCGCACGCCGGCGCCGGGCCGCGTGGCGGCGAGATAGTGCCGGGCGTGGCGCGCGAACACGGCCTGCCGGTCGCCGCGCTGCTCGAGCTGTTCCTGCGCGTACTCGCGCAGCGCGATCGGCAGCCAAAAAGCGTCGTCGCGCATGCACAGCAGCGAGTGGTCGCGCAGCTGGCGCAGCACGTTCGGCAGGGACGGAACCCGCTCGTTCTGCGCGCGCTCGGCGCTCGCTCGCAGCACGGCTTCGGCGGCCTGCAGGGTGAAGCTGCCGCGGAAGACCGCGCTCTGCGCGAGGACGGTTCGCTGCGCCTCGTCGAGCAGGCGCCACGACGCGTCGATGGCCGCGCGCAGCGACGCGTGGCGCGCGCTGGCGCCGCGAAAGCCGGCGTCGAGCAGCGCGAGCGGTTGCTGCAAGCGCGCGAGCAGCGCGGCCGGGCTCAGCGCGACCAGCTGCGCGGCGGCGAGCTCGAGCGCGAGCGGAACGCCTTCGAGCAGCAGAACGATCTCGGTCGCGGTGGCGAGCTCGTCCGGATCGCGCAACGCGCCGTCGCGCGCCTCGCGCGCGCGTGCGACGAAGAGCTCGAGCGCCGAGGGCTCGGACAGCGCGTCGAGCTCGTACGCGGTCTCGCCCGCGATCCGCAGCCGCTCGCGCGAGGTGACCAGGCAGCGCAGACCGGTCGCCGCGCGCAACCAACCGGCGGCGAGCTCGGCGACGGTGTCGGCCAGGTGCTCCGCGTTGTCGAGCACGAGCAGCCGGTCGCCCGCCGCGGCGAGCTGGCGTGCGACGGAAGGCGCGGGATCGGGGCTCGCGTCCAGCTCGCCGCCGAGCGCCGCGCCGACCCGCGCGCACAGCTCGGAGCGCGAGTGCACCGAGTCGAGGTCGCAGAACAGCACGCGGCGCGGATCTCGGCCGGCTTCCCGGCGCGCAGCCAGCGCCAGCGCGAGCCTGGTCTTGCCGATGCCCGGCGGGCCGATCAGCGAGACCAGCGGTCGCTCGCCGTCGAGCAACGCCTCGAGCCGTTCGAGCGCAGCGCTGCGTCCGAGCAATGGGGTCAGCGGTTCGACTACCGAGGTAAAACCGCCAGCCATCGACGACGCACGCTATCAGGCCGTATACAAACCTTTCTAGCAGCATCATTCCCACGTTCATCGTTGGTGAGTGAAGACTGTGAATCCTCGAACGCTGTGACGGAAGGTCGCAGAGATCCGCACGTGCACGGACACTCCAAGAGGCGGGCGATCGCAGAAGGGTCCTCGTGTCTTTCGCGGGATTTGCGGGGTGGTTGCAGGGTCTTCACGTCGTGATCAGCGACGATGGGGGGTCGTGCGATCCGCAGCGCGAGTGGCTGCTGCAGAGCGGCGCGATGGTCACGCACGCACCGCAGCTGAAGCAGGCCATCGAGCTGGTGCAGACACGGCCCGCCGAGTTCGATCTGCTGGTGATCGACGGCGACGCCCACCCGCGCTGGGCTCTGCTGGTGAGCGAGCTGCCTTCCGTGTGCAGGGCGCTGATCGTGTGCGCGCGCGCCGACGCCGAGCTGTTGCGGCGAGTGCTGGACAGGCACGCGGGCTACATCGCGAAGAGCGCCGCGCCGGCGGACTTCGTGTTCAGCGTGTACAACCACGGCCGGATGGCCGGCGCGCCCGACCTCGACCGGCTGGTGGGCCGCGCGGCTCGACTTTGGGCGCTGTCTCCGCAGCTGAAGCGCGTGCTCCATCACAATCTTTGGGGCTACTCGGACCGCGACATCGCCGATGCCCTCTCTATCAGCCTGAAAACCACTCAGCAGTATCAGGAAGAGCTCCGGCGCAAGACCGGCGTGAAGACCAAGCAGGGCTATCTCCGCCGCTTGCTCCTGCTGGCCGGGCACCAGCCGCCGCTGCCGGTAACTGACCAAACCCTGGTGCGCGTCGAGTACGACCGCGAGCGCCTGCTGGCCATGCGCTTCCACGACGGCGGCCACTGAGAAGGGCCCCAGCGGCTTCGCCGAGGGGGGCGGGAATTCGACCCACACTTCACGACCGGACCGCTCGCGTCGCGCGCGCGAGCGCCGCGAAGCCGAGCGCGTATACGCCCGCGGCGCACCACAACACCGCCGCGAAACCGAAGTTCATCGATACGATCACGCTCAGGATCGAGCCGATCACGCTCAGGCAGCCGTTGATCGCCCAGGCCCAGGGCGTGAGGCTGGGCGCGAACATGTTCGTCACCCGCAAGCCATGCGCGAAGGGGATGCCGAGCAGCACGCCGATCGGCGCCAGCACCAGCACCGCGGTCGCGATGCGCAGCGGCAGCCGTGCGCCGATCACGGCCTGGACCAGCGCGCCGGAACCGAGGTTGAACAGCGCGACGTACAGCACGATCCCGGCCGGTACCAGCCAGATCGCTCGCGAGCCGAGCAAGCGACCGGCGAAGAACAGGCTGCCGAGGCCGGTGAACACCAGCAGCGAGAACAGCGTGACGGTCAGCGAGTAGATCGGCTGGCCGAGCAGCAAGGTCAGCTTCTGGATCATCGCGATCTCGAGCAGGATGAAGCCCATGCCGAGCGCGGAGAAGTAACCGAGCAGGCCGAACGTGCCGCGCCGCGGCCGCTCGCGCGTGCGCAGCAACGGCCATACGATCAGCACCGCGCTGAGCAGCGCGCTGAGCAGCAGCTGCGAGAAGAGCAGGAACGGATTGCCCTGCGAGACCGAAGGCACGTCGCTGATGGCTTTCAGCGACCCGAGCGGGTCCTGCCACTTCGCAAAGTTGAAGAAGTAGGGGCTGTCGTCCTCGGTCGGGGTGATCTTGCCGGGGAACTTCGCGATGAAGGCGTCCTTGTCGGGTGAGCGCAGGAAGCCGTCGACCAGGCTGCCGAGCGGGCGGTCGGGCGTGTACAGCACCTGGATCCCGTTCTCGTGCGCGAAGCGCGCCGTGCTGGCCAGCTCCTCCGCGCTGAACGCGCCCTTCTTGATCTGCACCGACATCATGAAGTCGGCAGTGCCCAGCACGCTGACCGAGCGCTCCGCGTCCTCGACGCCGAGCGAGCGCAGCGCGGCGTGGACGTTGGACATCAGGCGCAGCGCCTCGAGCACGGCGGCGAAGCGCGAGATCTGGATGATGCCGCCCGGCTCGAGGTGCTCGTACATCGAGGCGATCGCTTGCCGCGTGTACAGGTAGTTCTCGGCCAGCACGTACGCGCCGGAGGCGAGCGCGGTCCAGGTGTCGATGCCGGTCATCTGGACCACGTCGTAGCGACCGGGATCGCGCATCAGCGCGCTGCGCCCCTCGTCCACGACCATGCGAACGCTGGGATCGCGTACCAGCCGATCGGAGTAGCGACGCAGCACGCGCCGGTGGATGTCCACGATCGGCCAGTTCAGCTCGATCGCGCGCACCGAACGCGCGCCGTTGATCTTGGCCGCCCACACGTCGTTGCCGCCGCCGAGCCCGATCACCAGCACCTTGGCGCCCGGCTTGAGCCGGTACGCGGCGGAGTACATCGAGCCGTGCAGCAGGTCGAGGTCGGCCGGGTACTGCGAGAAGTTGCTGACCGTGGTGCTCGCGGTCGCGTCCTGGGCGATCTCCCGACACTCGTGCGGCAAGCGGCCCTTGACGCGCGTGCCGAGCATGAAGATCGGCGCGTCGCAGCCCTCGCGGTGCTGCAGATCGATGCGGCTGTTGGCGGTCCATACGCTGTCGAGCGCGACGATCGGGGCTCGGCGCGGGTCGAACTCGGGCTTGGCGGGCACCGGGACCATGCGGTCGAAGCCGGGCAGCAGCGCGAGGCCGATCGCGAGCAGCACGCCGCCGGCGACGAGCGCGCCCCGGCCGTGGCGCGCGTACAGCACGGCCACGCACGCGATCAGCGCGAGCAAGCAGCTGGCGATGAACACGCCGCCGCCGCCGATCGAGGGCAACAGCAACGGACAGAGCAAGCAGCCGAGGCCAGCCCCGAGCAGGTCGACGGCGTAGAGCCGGTCGGCATCCGGCGCGAAGGTGCTGAGCAGGAAGCCGATCACCAGGCCGCTGAAGAAGAACGGTACCGCTCCGACGAGGTTGAACGCCGACAGCACCAGCAGATGTCCGCTGTTGGCCACGCTCAGGTCGCGCGGCAGCGGGATCCACAGCAGAAAGCCGTAGGTCAGCACCAGCGCCGCCAGGTACCCGCAGCTGAAGCGGCCGAGCCAGAGCCCCGGCGCGGCGCGGAACCTGGCGTGCTGCGCGGTCAGCAGGCTGCCGGCGGCGCCCAGCCCGAGCAGGCAGTTGCTGATCACCAGAAAAGCGAAGTGGAAGTGCATGCGCAGCGCGCACACGCGGGTGAGCAGGATCTCGTGCATCAGCATCGAGCACGCCACCAGCCCGATACACGCAAACTCGGCGAAGCGCGGCCGAACCGGTCCCTGCTGCATGACCGGGGAGCTTGGCACGGCTCGCGCTGGCGACTGCCGAAAACGTGCACAGTTCGGCCCAAATGCGCGGGCCCGGTGCCACGGCGCAGGCGCCGTTAGGCAGTGCTGCCGATGCCCTGTAGGCTGGTCTCGTGATTGCCGACGCCCAGCGCCGCACGCGACGCTCCTCTGCGCTACGGCGCGTGTCGCGGTGTGCGCGGGCGTCGTCATGACGCCGGCCACTCCCGAGGCCAACACGGCTGTCGTCGCGTCCGTCGCCCGCAGCGAAGTCGCGGTTGCCTTCGTCGGCACGTACGGGCCGCGCCGCTGCGGGATCGCGAGCTTCACCGCCGATCTGGCCTGCGCGGTGGCCTCTCCCGTGCAGCGCGTGCGGCCGATGATCCTGGCCGTCACCGAGCCTTCCGGGCGCTACCAGTATCCACCCGAGGTCAAGTTCGAGATCCGCCAGAACGTCAAGGCCGACTACGCGCGCGCCGCCGAGTTCGTGAACTACAGCCAGGTGCGCCTGGTCTCGATTCAGCACGAGTACGGGATCTTCGGCGGGCCGGACGGCGGTGACATCCTCGACTTCGTCCAGGCCTTGCGCGTTCCGGTCGTGGTCACCTTGCACACGGTGCTCAAGCGCCCGTCGCAGAATCAAGCCGCGATCGTGCAGGCGCTGGCGCAGAAGTGCGCTCACCTGGTGGTGATGAGCCGCGTCGCACAGGAGCTGCTCGAGAGCTCGTATGGGATCGGCGGGGACAAGGTCCGGATCATCCCGCATGGGATTCCGGTCATGGATCGCGCGCCCGACCAGGAGGCGTTGAAGCTCAACTTCGGGGTGCCCGACCGCAGCCTGCTGTTGACCTTCGGTCTGCTGAGCCCGAACAAGGGGATCGAGACGGTGATCCGTGCGTTGCCCGAGGTGGTGAGCGCCTATCCCGAGCTGATGTACTTCGTGGTCGGCGCGACCCACCCGGTGATCCTGCGCCGCGAGGGCGAAGCCTATCGCACCATGCTCGAGCGCGAGGCCGAGCGGCTCGGCGTGCGCGAGCACCTGATGTTTCGCGGTCAGTTCGTCGCCGACGACGAGCTGCGCCAGTACCTGCAAGCGACCGATATCTTCGTCAGCCCGTACCGCAACGAGGCCCAGGTCACGAGCGGCGCGCTGTCGTATGCGATGGGCGCAGGCGCGGCCGTCGTCTCGACTCCGTATTGGCACGCCCAGGAGCTGCTCGCCGACGGCCGCGGTCGCCTGTTCCCGATCGAAGACCACGCGGCCTTGAGCCGCACGTTGCTCGAGCTGCTCGGCTCGCCCGGCGAGCTGCGCCGCGCGCGCGAGGCGGCGCGCGAGTTCGCGCAGGCGATGGCCTGGCCGCGGATCGGCGACACGTACTTCGAGCTGATCCGCGACACGGTCCAGCAGGCGGGACGGCGCCCCCCGCGCATGGCGCTCGCGCCGGAGCCCGCCAGCGCGCTGCCCGAGCTGTGCCTCGACCACCTGCTGCGCATGACCGATGACACCGGGATCATCCAGCACGCCAAGTACAGCGTGCCCGCGCGCAGCACTGGCTATTGCGTCGACGACAACGCCCGCGCGCTGATCGTGGCGGTGCACGCCGATCGCCTGTGCGGCACGCCCGAGGCGCGCGCGCTGGTCACCACCTACACGGCCTATCTGCACGGCTCGCAGCACGCCGACGGCAGCTTCCGCAACTTCATGAGCTACGAGCGCGTGCTGGAGTCGGCGCCGCCTTCCGACGATTGCATCGGGCGAGCGATCTGGGCGCTGGGGGTGACCGCCGAGCTGGCGCAGGACGAGGGCTGCCGGATGCTCGCGCGCGAGATGCTGATGAACGCGCTGCCGCACGCGCAGGAGCTCGGACCGCGCGGTACGGCGCAGGTCGTGCTCGGCCTCGTGGCCTTCCTCGGGTACGAGCCGGACGCGCAGGCCGTGCGCGAGATGCTCGACGCCCTGGTCGCGAAGCTGCTGCGCTGCTACCGCGAGAACTCCAGCGCGGACTGGCGCTGGTTCGAGAGCTCGCTCACGTACGACAACGCCATCTTGCCGCTGGCGCTGTTTGCCGCCTACGGCGTGACGGGCGAGCGCGCCAGCCTGCGCGTTGGGCGCGAAGCGCTCGAGTTCCTCGAAGAGGTCTGCTTCGACGGCGACCAGCTGCAGCTGGTCGGCAACACCGGCTGGCACAGCCGCGGCGGGCAGAAGGCTCACGCCGACGAGCAAGCGATCGACGCCGCGGCCTTCGTGCTCGCCTTTCGCGGCGCGCACGCGGTCACGGGCGACCGGCACTACCTGCGGCGCATGCGCGCGGCCTTTGCCTGGTTCCTCGGCGCCAATCGCCTGGGCCTGCCGCTCTACGACTTCGCGACCGGCGGCTGCCGTGACGGCATGGGTGTCGCGCACGTCAACCAGAACCAGGGCGCCGAGAGCACGATCTGCTTTCTGATGTCGCTGTTGAAGATGCTGGAGCTCGCCGGGGATGGCCCCGACACCAGCGTCACGCCCCTCGCCGAGACCGCACGAGTCAACCGATCATGAAGACCATCCCGATCAAACGCACCAAGCACAGGCTCTTGCCCGACGCTCGCCGCGTCCTCGCCAAGCCGTACGTCCCGGGCGAAGAGGTCTTGCTCGCCGGCACGTCCCGCGCCCACTTGCTGATGGCGCGTATCCTCGCCATTCCCGACGCACAGGTCGAAGAGCTCAACGCCGACACCTTGCGCCGGTTCGAGAACCGCCATCACGGCTTCAGATCGATCCTGGAGCGCCAGTTCGACCTGGTCGCGCACTACATTCCGAGCGATGCCCGCGTCTCCGACGAGCGCAGGTTGCTGATCGGCTCGTACTTCACGCACGAGTACGCGGTCGAGGCGGCCGCGCTGTTCAACCCCTCGATCGTGCTGGCGCCGGACCAGCGCGGAGTGGCGAAGGGGTGCAAGCGCATCGTGCTGAGCTTGCGCGCGGTCGGAGAGGGCCATCTGTCGTCGATCGAGTTCCGCTCCGGGCAGCTCGACGCGCACGGCGGCATGACGCTCGATCCGGTCGGGACGCATCTGATCGGGGGCCAGCGCACCGCTCCGCGTCACTTCGAGAAGGCGCTCTTCAGCGCCAAGCTGGTCGAGCTCGGCGGGCTCAACGAGCTGGCGTCGAGCGTGCTCGCTCGGCTCGGGGACAAGTTCACGCCCGACGAGCTGGAGACGTCGCTGGTGGCGCTCGAGGAGCACGGGCCTCCGCACGCGATCTGGTTCGAGACCGTCAAGATCATCCGGGTGCTGGCGTCCTCCAACTACGTGACGACCTTTCCCAAGGACTCCGAGCTCTCCGAGCGCGTGATCTTCCCGGCAGGGCCGAACGAGACGCGCGGCATGGAGGATGCGCGCTTCGTGCGCTTCACCGCCGCCGACGGCGACGTCACGTACTACGCGACCTACACGGCCTACGACGGCTTCGAGATCCTGCCGCAGCTGATCGAGACCGAGGACTTCGCGACCTTCACCATCTCGACGCTGAACGGCGAGGCCGCCCAGAACAAGGGCATGGCGCTGTTCCCGCGGCCGATCGACGGCAAGTACGTGATGCTCTCGCGCCGGGATCGCGAGAACCTGCACCTCTCGACCTCGACCGACGTGCACCACTGGAACGAGGTCCATGAGCTGTACCGGCCGCAGAACCCCTGGGAGCTGCTGCAGATCGGCAACTGCGGCTCGCCGATCGAGACCGAGGCCGGCTGGCTCGTCTTGACGCACGGGGTTGGCCCGATGCGCCGCTACGCGATCGGCGCGCTGCTGCTCGATCTCGAGAACCCGCGCCGGGTGATCGGCTATCTGTCCAAGCCGCTGATCGAGCCCGACGAGGACGAGCGCGAAGGCTACGTCCCGAACGTCCTGTACACCTGCGGCGCGATCGTGCATGCCGACCAGCTGATCGTGCCCTACGGCTTCTCGGATGCGGGTATCGCGGTCGCGCAGGTCGCGCTCTCCGAGCTGCTCGAAGGTCTGCTCGCGAGCCAGCAGCCGAAGGCTAGCCGAGCGCGCCCCGTGGCCTGATTGGGGCAGCGGTTGCCCGCTGCGGCCCCGTTGACGTGCGGGCGATCAGGCGACAACGTCTCGACCCTGGGTTTTGGGCCGGGCTGCGGCTTTGCTGCGCCCGAAGCGCTCGAGCGCTTGAACGTTGGAGGAGCCGATGGAGCACTATCAGATTTTGATCGGTGGCGAGCTGGTCGACGCGGCTGACGGCAAGCGGCGCGAGAGCTTCGATCCCGGCAGCGGTGAGCCGGTCGCGACCTTCGTCCAGGCCGGTCCGCGCGAGGCCGAGCAGGCGGTCGACGCCGCGTCGCGCGCGTTCGAGAGCGGCGTGTGGTCGCGGATGGATCCGTCGGAGCGCGCGCGCGTGATGATGGACCTGGCCGACCGCATCCAGGAAGCCGCGACGGAGATCGGCACGCTCGAGGCGCGCGACAGCGGTGGGGTGATCCGCCGCACGATCGGCGACGTGCACATGGGCGCGCGCTTGATCCGCAACCTGGCGCGCGCCGCGCAGGACGACTTTCCGTGGGAGACCGAGCTGCCCGAGGCGAGCTCGCCGATGTACCCGAGCCGGCACTACGTGCGGCGCGAGCCGATCGGCGTGTGCGTCGGCATCGTGCCGTGGAACTTCCCGTTCACGATGGGGATCTGGAAGGTCGCGATGGCCGCGCTGATGGGCAACAGCGTGATCCTCAAGCCGGCCAGCGAC
>Ga0190265_10001708_pt1 | contig 14480 bp, 11 predicted proteins | sample Popmic124T_FD_133135 | JGI IMG/M metagenome (GOLD analysis project Ga0190265, IMG submission 133135) | Populus adjacent soil microbial communities from riparian zone of Indian Creek, Utah, USA - 124 T | ecosystem: Environmental > Terrestrial > Soil > Riparian zone | place: USA: Utah | collected...
GACCTCCTGGGCGACGAGCTTGACCTCCCCCGCCTCCTTCTTGTCGACGCGGCCGCGGACGGTGATCACCGAGTCGACCTCGACCTTGTCGGCGTTGTCGGCGTAGACCTTGGCGAAGACGAGCATCTCGACCTGGCCCTCGAGGTCGTCGAGCGTCGCGAACAGCATCGGGTCGCCCTTGCGCGTGCGGATCTTCTTGCACTCGGTGACGATCCCGCCGACGGTGACCCACTCCTGGTCCTTGCGGTCACCGAGGTCGGCGATCGAGCAGTCGACCTTGCGCCGCAGCGCGTGGCGGACCTCCTTGAGCGGATGGCTCGACAGGAACAGACCGAGCGTCTCCTTCTCCCAGGCGTTGAGCTGCGGCCGTTCGTCGGGCAGCGCCGGGATCGGCATCTCGGGCTGGTTGCTCGCCGTGCCACCCCCGGCGACCGGCTCCTCCATGTCGAAGATCGAGCCCTGGCCGACAAGCGCGTCCTGCTGCGCCTTCTGCCCGGCCCCCTGCGCCTGCTCGAGCACCGCGAGCATCCCGGAGCGCGTGGCGCCGGTCGAGTCGAGCGCGCCGCACTTGGTCAGCGCCTCGATCGCCTTCTTGTTGACCGCGCGGCAGTCGACGCGGCAGCAGAAGTCCCACAGCGACCCGAAGGGTCCGCCCTCCTCGCGGGCGCCGATGATCGCATCGACCGCCGCGGCGCCCACGTTCTTGACGGCGTCGAGGCCGAAGCGGATGTTGCGCTCGCGGACCTCGAAGTTGTGGCCCGACTCGTTGACGTCCGGCGGCAGGACCTCGATGCCCATGTCCTCGCAGCAGGAGACGAAGAACGGCACCTTGTCCTTGGTCGACATCACCGACGAGATCAGCGCAGCCATGTACTCGGCCGGGTAGTTCGCGCGCAGCCACGCCGTCCGGTAGGAGATCAGCGCATAGCAGGCGGCGTGGCTGCGGTTAAACGAGTAGTCGGCCGCGTCCTGGTTCACCTTCCAGAGCTGCTCGATGACCTGCCGGCTAGTGCCGCTGGCGCGTGCGCCCTCGAAGAAGCGCTCCTCGAGCGCCGCCATCGCCTCGCGGTTCTTCTTGCCGATCGCCTTGCGCAGATCGTCCGCCTCGGCGCCGGAGAAGCCCGCAATCGCCTTGGCGATCTGCATCGACTGCTCTTGGTAGAGAATCACCGAGTAGGTCGCCTCAGTGATCGGACGCAAGCGATCGTCGATGTAGGCGATCGCCTCGGGTGTGTGCTTGTTGCGGGCGTAGGTGTCGATGTAGCGCATCGCTCCCGGGCGGTAGAGCGCCACCAGCGCCACGAGGTCCTCGAACTCCGTTGGGCGCACCTTGCGCAGCGCGTCGCGCATGCCGTCGGACTCGAACTGGAACACGCCGACCGAGTCGCCGCGGGCCATCATCTCGTAGGTCTTGACGTCGTCCAGCGGCAGCGAGGCCATGTCGGGCTTCTGGCGGCCAGATTCCTCGATGATCTTCAGGCAGTCCTCGATCACGTCGAGGTTGCGCAGGCCGAGGAAGTCCATCTTCAGCAGCCCGATCTCCTCGATCGGCTTCATCGAGTACTGGGTGACGGTGCGATAGGCGCGCTCGCCGTCGACCGAGGCGCCGCGATCCTCCATCAGCTGCAGCGGGACGATGTCGGTCAGCGGTCGGTCGGCGATCACGACCGCGGCGGCGTGGATGCCGGCGTTGCGGACGATCCCCTCGAGCCCCTTGGCGGTGTCGATCACGCGCCGCGCGTCGGGCTCCTGGTCGTAGGCGCGCTTGAGCTCGGGCTCCTCCTTGAGGTACTCCTCGAAGGTCTTCGAGCGACCCATCACCGGCTCGGGGATCAGCTTCGCAAGCCGGTCGCCGGTGCCGTAGTCGAGGCCGAGTACGCGCGCGGCGTCACGCGTGGCGTTGCGAGGCAGCATCTTGCCGAAGGTGACGATCTGCGCGACCGACTCGCGGCCGTACTTGTCGGCGACGTAGCGCATCACCTGCTCGCGGCCCTTGACCGAGAAATCGATGTCGATGTCGGGCATCGACACTCGCTCTGGGTTGAGGAAGCGCTCGAACAGCAGTCCGTAGGCGAGCGGGTCGACCTCGGTGATGTTGAGCGCGTAGGAGACGATCGAGCCGGCCGCCGAGCCACGGCCCGGGCCGACGGCGATGCCACTGTCCTTGGCGTACTTGACGAAGTCCCAGACGATCAGGAAGTAGGCGTCGAAGCCCATCCGGCCGATCACCTCGAGCTCCAGCTCGAGTCGCTCGGTCGCCTCCGCGGGGACGGGATCGCCATAGCGGTGGCGCAAGCCCTGCTCGGCTAGCTGACGCAGGTAGACGCCCTCGCTCTCGCCGCTCGGCGTCGCATAGCGAGGGATCAGCATCTTGCCGAGCTCGATGTCGACGGCACAGCGCTCGGCGATCTCGAGCGTGGTCGGTAGCGCCTCCGGCCAAGCGGCGAACTGCTCCGCCATCTCGGCGCTGCTCTTGAGGTAGAACTCGTTCGTGTCGAAGGTCAGCTTCGGCTCGGCGAGCGTGCTCTTGGTCTGCACGCAGAGCAGGGCGGAGTGGTTGTCGTAGTCCTCGCGGCCGAGGTAGTGGACGTCACCGGTGGCCACGAGCGGCCGGCCGACCTCGCGAGCGATCCGGACGATCCCCTCGTTCGCCTTCTCCTGGGCGTCCAACCCGTTCTTCTGGACCTCGAAGTAGACGTTGTCGCGCCCGAAGACCTGCATCAACTGGTCGACGTGGGCGTGTGCCTCGTGCGGGTTATCGGCCAGCAGCCGCTGGCAGAAGCGCGACTGCAGGCAGCCGGTGAGCGCGATCACGCCCTTGCCGTGGCGCTCCAGCAGCTCCATGTCGACATTCGCCTTGCCACGCTTGTAGCCCTCCAGGAAGCCGGCCGACGTGAGCTTGACGAGGTTGCGGAAGCCCTCGTCGTCGGCGGCGAGCAGCGTCAGATGGTTGCGCTCGTAGCGGACCTGCTCCGTCTTGCGATCGTCGACGTAGTAGGCCTCGAGGCCGATGATCGGCTTGATCCCGTGCTTCTTGCAGGCCTTGTAGTGCTCGACCGCACCGTTCATCACACCGTGGTCGGTCAGGCCCAACGCCGGCTGGTCGAACGAGGCCGCCCGCTCGGCGAGATTGTCAATCTTGCAGGCGCCGTCTAGCAGCGAGTACTCGGAATGGACGTGGAGGTGGACGCAGCTCACGGGACGCCGAATATAGGGCTAGAGCCCGACGTTCCCGGCTTGTCACTCAGACTGTCCCGCTCTTTGCGGACAGTGGCGAAACAGCGCTATGCGTGGCTAGTCGTCATCGCCCGCGGCGAGCACCACGCCCGCGATCACAACAGCCACGATCACGGCAACCGCGCCGAGCTTCGAACGGTTCTGGGCGATCTTGCGCTTGGCCACTCGCGATCCGATCTGCCAGACAAGCCAGCCGAGGACGGTGTAGCCGCGCGAGGTCATGCCTCCGTGGTTACCCCCGCTTCCGATTTTCCATGCCGGAAGCGCCCGGCTCGGCCGGGTGCGCTCGGTTCCTTATCCCGTACGCCATCCGCGACTGGAGCGTCCAGAGCTCGATGAAACCGGGGCTGGCGTGCTGGGAGAAGAGTCCGCCTGACTCACCGAAGCCGGCGAGCGCCTCGTCGTAGAGGGCGTTCGGCGAGCTGCGCGCAACGGCCTGGGCACGGCCCTTGTAGAGGCGGACGGTGATCTCGCCGGTGACCTGCTCGTTGACGCTGTCCATGTAGGCGTCGAGATCCTGACGCAGCGGCTCGTACCAGAGGCCGGCGTAGATGAGGAAGGCCCACTGCTCGTCGAGCGAGCGCTTGAAGCGGTTCTGGTGGATCGTGCCGACGAGTTTCTCCAGCTCGCGATGGGCGGTCAGCAGCACCTCGGCGGCAGGGACCTCGTAGAGGTCGCGCACCTTGAGGCCGACGATCCGATCCTCGATGTGGTCCACCGTCCCGACGCCGTGGCGGCCGGCGATCTCAGCGACGCGGTCGATCAACGCGACGAGGCCGAGCCGCTCGCCGTTGAGCGAGACCGGCGCGCCCTGCTCGAAGCCGACCACGAGATCCTCCGGCTCGTCGGGCGCGTCGCGGGGATCGGTGACCAGCTCGAAGACGTCGTCGCGCGGCGGCTCGTTCAGGTCCTCGATCGGCCCGCCCTCCGAGGAGCGACCCCAGATGTTGTCGTCGATCGAGTACGGCGGCGCCTCGGTGCCGCCCTTGACCGGGATGCCGTGCTCACGGGCGTAGGCGATCTCCTCCTCGCGACCCATCTGCCAGTTGCGCACCGGCGCGACGATCTTCATCTCGGGCGCGAGGGCGAGGACGGTCGAGTCGATCCGCACCTGGTCGTTGCCCTTGCCGGTGCAGCCGTGGGCGATCGCCTCGCAGCCGTGCTCACGTGCCTTCTCGACCGCGAGCTTGGCGATCAGCGGGCGGCCGAGCGCGGTGAACAGCGGGTAGCCGCCGCCATAGAGGGCGTTGGCCTTGATCGCCGGCAGAACGTAGTCGCGCGCGAACTCCTCGCGCGCGTCGACGACCTCGCAGGCGAGCGCGCCCAAGTCAAGCGCCTTGCCGCGCACGACGTCGTAGTCCTCGCCCGGCTGGCCGAGATTGACTGTAAGGGCGACCACCTCGGCGCCATAGTGGTCCTGGATCCATTTCAGCATCACCGACGTGTCGAGGCCGCCCGAGTAGAGCAGCAGCACGCGGGCTACCTCGCCGGGGCCAGCCTCGTAGGAGCCGATCGGGTTTTGGGGCTCGTCACTCATCGGGCGCGCAACCTACCAGCGGTCCCACGTCACAGGGCGGCGCCGATCCGCCCGACCGCCTCGTCGATCTCCGCCTCGGAGACGGTGAGCGGCGGCAGCAGGCGAATCGTGTCGGGGCCGGTCGCGTGGACGACGAGCCTGTGCTCCAGCAGCAGCCGGCGGGCGACCTCGGGTGCCTCGTCTACGCGGAAGCCGACCATCAGTCCCCGGCCGCGCGTGTGGAGGCCCAAGGCATCGAGCGCCGTCCAGAGCCGCTCGCCCTTGGCCTTCACGTCTTGGAGAAACGCCTCGTCGTCGACGACGTCGAGCACCGCATGGGCACCGGCGGCGACTACCGGCCCTCCCGCGAAGGTCGAGCCGTGATCGCCGAGCTGGAAGACGTCGGCGTGCTCGGGCGAGGTGATGCAGGCACCGATCGGCAGGCCGCCGCCGAGTCCCTTGGCGAGGGTCATCACATCGGGCCTGATGCCGCTGCCCTGCCAGGCCCAGAGATCGCCGGTCCGACCCATTCCGCACTGGATCTCGTCGAAGATCAGCAGCGCCCCGTGCTCGTCGCAGGCGGCGCGGGCGGCGGCTAGCACCTCGCGGTCGATCGGGTGGATGCCGCTCTCTCCCTGGATCGGCTCCAGCAGGACCGCGGCCGTGTTGTCGGTCACGGCGTCCGCGAGCGCGGACGCGCCCTGACGTGGGACCACGCTGAAGCCGGGTACGAGCGGCGCGAACGGCGCCTGCTTGGTCTCCTGAGGAGTCGCGGAGAGCGCGCCCATCGTGCGGCCGTGAAAGCCGTTCTCCAGCACGACGAAATCGCCGCCGTTGCGCCGCCTGCGGGCGAGCTTGAGCGCACACTCGACAGCCTCGGCGCCGGAGTTGCAGAGGAACGCCTTGCCGCCCAGCGACCGCTCGGATAGCCGCTCGGCAAGCCGGATTCCCGGCGCTGTGTAGTACAGGTTGCCAACATGCATCAACTGCCCGGCCTGCTCGGTAATCGCTTTCACCAGCGCCGGATGACAGTGACCGATCTGGACGACAGAGATCCCCGCCAGCAAGTCGAGGTACTCGTTACCCTCCTCGTCCCACAGCCGGGTGCCCTCCCCACGGACGAACTCGACCGGGTTGCGGGCGTAGGTGCCCATGACCGCGTGCGACTCGACGCGCTGAAGATCCGTGACGCTCACGAGCGGCTCACCGCGACAGCTTGGTGCCGATGCCCCTGTCGGTGAACAGCTCGAGCAGGAGCGAGTGGGGCTGGCGCCCGTCGACGATGTGCGCGTTGGGAACCCCGCCCTCAAGCGCGGCGACGCACGCCTCGAGCTTCGGCCGCATGCCGCCCTGAACCTCGTCTAGCCGCGAGCGGACCGCGTCGAGCGCGGCCTGCTGGATCAGCGACGACTCGTCCGACGGGTCGGCGAGCCAGCCGACGACGTCGGTTAGGAACATCACCTTGAAGGCGCCGAGTGCGGCAGCCACCGCGGCGGCCGCCGTGTCGGCGTTGACGTTGTAGGACACGCCGGCGGCGTCGGCCCCCACCGAGGCGACGACCGGGATGTAGTCCTCGCTGATGTGGCGCAGCACGTCGACGTCGACGTGGTCGATCTCCCCGACGAAGCCGATGTCGACCTCGCCCGCGAGCTGCTTCTTGACCGTGAACAGCCGCCCGTCGTCGCCGCAGAGGCCGACCGCCGGCTGCCCGTGGCGGCCGATCCGCAGGACGATGTCCTTGTTCTGCTTGCCGACCAGGACCATCTTCGCCACCTCGACGGTCGCCTCGTCGGACACGCGCAGGCCGTCGACGAACTTGACGTCCATGCCGAGCCGCTCCATGTAGGCGGTGATGTCCGGGCCGCCGCCGTGGACCACGACGGGGTTCATCCCGACGTACTTGAGCAGCACGATGTCGCGCGCGAACTCCTCGCGCAGCGCGGGGTCGGTCATCGCCGCGCCGCCGTACTTGATCACTACTGTCTTGCCGTGGAAGTCGCGGATATAGGGCAGCGCCTCGAGGAGCGTGCCGACGTTCTGGAGGGCGCTGTCGGGAGGCGTGGTCATGTGGAGTATTCGCTGTTGATCGTCACGTACTCGTGGGTGAGATCGCTGAAGAAGACCTCGGTCTCGCCGCCCTCGCCGGGCAGCGTCAGCGCGATCTCCACCTCGCTTGCTTCGACCGCTTGCTCCAGCGTCCTCCACGTCTCGCCGTCGAGATCGAGGACAGTGCCGGCCGATGCGACCTGGATCCCCTCGATCGCGAGGTCGACGACGAACGGCGTGCCGGCGCCGAGCGCCTGCCCCGCGGACTGCAGGATCCGGCCGAAGTTCGGGTCGGCGCCGAGCAGCGCCGTCTTGACGAGCGGTGAGTTGGCGATCGCGCGCGCGACGAGCTCGACGTGCTCGAGCGCGCCCTCCACGGCGATCCGCGCGACCCGCGTCGCCCCCTCGCCGTCGGCGACGATCTCGAGCGCGAGCTGGCGCATGAGCGCGTCGAGTGCCTCGCCGAGGGCGAGCTCGTCGGGCGACTCCGGCTCGACCCGCACGCCGGAGGCTCCGTTGGCGAAGGCGATCACGGTGTCCGACGTCGAGAGCTGGCCGTCGACCGAGATCCGGTCGAAGGAGCGCTTGATGCAGACACCGGTCAGCAGCTCGACCGTCTCTGACGCCAGCTCAGCATCGGTCTCGACGAAGCAGAACATCGTTGCGAAGCGGGGCGAGATCATCCCCGCGCCCTTGGCCTGGCCGGCAAGCCGGACGATATTGCCGGAGGGCAACGCCACATCGAGGCACGCTCGCTTGGGACCGGCGTCGGTCGTGAGGATCGCCTGACAGAAGTCCGTCGTGTCCGAGCCGAGCGCCGCGGCGCAGCCCCGAGCGCCGCTCAGCAGTGCCTCGCGCGGCAGCTCACGGCCGATGACGCCGGTGGACGCGAGGGCGATGAGGTCGGCGTCGAGCTGGAGCGCCTCGGCTGTGGCCGTCTGCGATGCCCGCGCCGTCCCCAGTCCACGCCCGCCATCGGCGACGTTCGAGTTGCCCGAGTTGGCGAGCACGGCACGCAGGCTGCCGGTGCGCGCCTCGCTGGTCACGGCGACCGGGGCGCCGACGAGGGCGCTGTCGCAGAAGCGCACCGCCGACACCGTCTCCCTGTCGGAGACCAGCAGCCCCACGTCGAGACCGTCGGGCTTGATGCCGGCGTGGACTCCGGCCGCCCGGAAGCCCCGCGGGAGCGCATCGGGCTCGACTTCGGTGACATGCGCCGGGCGATCTACCCAGCGCGAGCGAAAGAAGCTCTCGCCACTCATGTCAGGCCCTCCGTCTCGGACAGGCCGAGCATTAGATTCAGGTCCTGGACCGCCTGCCCGGCGGCGCCCTTCCAGAGGTTGTCGATCGCCGCGAAGGCGAGCACCCGACCGGTCGCCGGCTCGACCGTCGCGTGGATCCGGCAGAGGTTCGTCTCGCGCACGTCACGCACGCCCGGGGGCGCGTCGGCGAGCTCGACGAACGGCTCGTCCTCGTAGGCGGCGCGGAAGAGGTCTCGCACCTCGTCGGCCGTCACCTCACGCGACGGCGTGACATAGCAGCTCGCGAGCAGCCCCTGGTCGATCGGCAACAGGTGCGGCGTGAACGTGACCGTCAAGCCCGGCAGCTCCTGGTCGAGCTCGGCCCGGTGGCGATGGCCCTCGACCCCGTAGGCGTTGACGTTCTCGGCGACCGAGACGAAGTGCGTCGTGGCATTGGCGTCGCGCCCGGCGCCGGACACGCCGGACTTGGCGTCGACGATCGCGTCGGCGGCGATCTCGCGCAGCGGCCAGAGCCCCAGCAGCGCCGCCGTCGGATAGCAGCCGGGCGCGCCGACGAGATCCGCGCCGGCGATCTCGTCGCGGTGCAGCTCGGTCAGCCCATAGACGGCCTCGCCGAGCAGCTCCGGCGCCTCGTGCGGCTGGTACTCGCGCTCGTAGAGCTCCCGCGAGAGCCGGAAGTCGGCGGACAGGTCGACGACCTTCAGTCCCCGCTCGCGCAGCGCCTTGACCGCCGGTGCCGCCGCCTTATGCGGGTAGCCGACGATCGCGACGTCGGCCTGCTCGGCGACCCGGTCGGCATCGAACTCGTCCATCGTCAGGTCGACCCGGTGCCGTGGGTAGACGTCACACAGCCGCCGGCCCGCGTCGGTCCGCGCGGTCAGCGCGGTCAGCTCGATCGACGGATGCGCGTCGAGGATGGATGCCGCGACGGCACCGCCGAAGCCGGCCGCTCCCACCACCGCTGCTCTGTGCTCAGCCACGCAGCCGCCCCCCGATCTCGCCGAGCGCCCGCTCGATCGCCTGCCGCCGCTCGGCGACCTCGTCCTCGGTGAGCGTCCGGTCCGGTGCGCGGAACTCGAGCCGCAGGGCCAGCGAGCGGTTGCCCTTCCCCACCTGCTCGCCCTCGTAGACGTCGAAGACCTCGGTCGCGACGAGCAGGTCGCCGCCGCCCTTGCGGACCGCCTCCTCGACGTTCGCGGCCGTGACGTCGCTCGACACGACCACGGCGATGTCCTGGAGGACGGCCGGAAAGCTGGTGACGTCCTGATGGGTGGCGAGCACACCATCGGTCAGCCGCGCGAGCGTGTCGGCGTCCAGCTCGAACGCCACGGCGCGCTCCAGGTCCCAGGCACGTGCCACCAGTGGGTGCAGCTCGCCGACCCAGCCGATCTCGTAGAGCCCCGGCTCCCCGCCATCGCCGAGCGGCTCGTCGGCGGCGGCGAGCACATTCGCCGCCTGGCCCGGGTGCAGGAAGGGCAGCGATGCCGGCTCGACGTAGAGCTGCAGACCGGCGGTGGCCATCAGCGCCTCGACGACGCCCTTGCCGGCGTAGAAGTCGGCCGGCCCCGCGGGGCTCCGCCACGTCGGCGGAGAGGACTGAGTCAGCAGGCCCGCCACGTGGTGGCGCTCCGTCGCGGGAGTCGCACCGCCGGGGCTTCCGTCCGGCGCGCCGAGGTCGCCGTCCGGCCGGTAGACATGCGCGGACTCGAACAGCGCCACACCCGTCGCTCCGTGCGCGAGGTTGTGGCGCGCGGCGTCGAGCAGGCCGGGCAGCAGCAACGGCCGCATCGCCGAGTGGTCCTCGCTGAGCGGATTGGACAGTGTGAGCGTTGGGACGTCCGCGATCCGCAGCCGCTCGAGCGTCTCTGGCGCCGTGAAGCTCCAGGCGACGATCTCGTCCAGGCCCCGGTCGCGCAGCGCGTCCTCGAGCCGCCGCCGCAGCCGCTGCCCGTGCGTCAACCGGCCGATCGCGCGCTCGCGCGCCGGCAGTGTGATCGGCAGCTTGTCGAGCCCGTAGACCCGTGCCACCTCCTCGATCACGTCGGCCTCGCGCTGCACGTCGGCGTCGCGCCACGGCGGCACCGTGACGGTCAAGGCGGAGCCGTCGTGCTGAACGCCGAAGCCGAGGCTTACGAGGATCCGCTCGACGTCGGCGTCTGGGATCCGCTCGCCCAGCACTCGCTCGAGCCGCTCGAGTCCGAGCGTCACCGCGCGCGGCTCCAGCGGCGCCGGATAGGCGTCGATCGTGCCGGGCACCAACCGCGCGCCGGTCAGCTCGACCATCAGCCGCGACGCGAGCCGCTGCGCGGCCATCGACTGGTCGGGATGGAGCTGCTTCTCGAAGCGGGTCGAGGCCTCGGAGCGCAGGCCGAGCGCCTTCGAGGTCTTGAGCACGTTCGGGCCCACCCACGTGGCGGCCTCCATCAGCACGCGCGTCGTGGCGTCCGCGACCTCGGAGATCTGGCCGCCCATGATTCCCGCGATCCCGGACGGGCCCTCGGCGTCGCAGACGAGCGCCATCGAGGAGTCGAAGGCCCGCTCGACGTCGTCGAGCGTCGTCATCTCCTCCCCCTCCCGCGCCCTGCGGACGACGATCCGGCTGCCGCGCACCTTGTCGAGGTCGAACGCGTGCATCGGCTGGCCGGTGAGCAGCATCACGTAGTTGGTGATGTCGACGACGTTCGAGATCGGCCGCTGCCCGGCCGCGATCAGCCGCTGCTTGAGCCACAGCGGCGACGGGCCGATCTTCACGTCCTCGAAGACCCGGGCGGTGAAGCGCAGGCAGACCTCCGGGTCGGCGATCTCGACCGATGCGTGTGCCTCGGCCTCATCGCTCCCACTCGGGTCGGCGTCCTCGGCCGTTGGGTCCTCGGCCAGCGGAGCGCCGGTCGCGGCGTGCACCTCGCGGGCGATCCCGTAGACCGACAGGCAGTCGGGCCGGTTGGGCGTGATCTCCAGCTCGAGCGCCTCGTCGGCGATCGGCAGCGCCTCGACCAGCGGCGTCCCCGGGGCGAGGCCGTCCTCCAGCACGACGATCCCGGAGTGTTGGTCGCCGATGCCGAGCTCGTCCTCGGCGAGGATCATCCCGCTCGACTCGACGCCCCTCAGCTTCGCCTTGCCGAGCTTCGTCCCGTCAGGCATAACCGCCCCAGGCAACGCCACCGATACCGTCTGACCGCCGGCGACGTTCGGCGCAGCGCAGACGATCGTGCTCGGCTCACCGGCGCCGACGTCGACCTGGCAGACCTTCAGCCGATCGGCATCCGGATGCTGCTCGGCCGAGAGCACCTTGCCGACGACGAACCCGTCGGCCTCGCCGACCCCCACCCGCTCGATCCGCTCCAGCTCCGTACCGGTGAGATCGAGCCGCTCGGCGATCTCCTCGGCCGACATGCCGGGATCGACGTACTCCCGCAGCCATGCGAGCGGCACCCTCATGAGCCGAACTGCTCCAGGAAGCGCACGTCGTTGTCGAAGAACAGCCGCAGGTCCGGCACGCCGTGGCGCAGCATCGCGATCCGCTCGATGCCCATCCCGAACGCGAAGCCCTGCACCTTCGCCGGGTCGTAGCCGTTGTCCTTGACGAAGCCGAGCACGTTGGGATCGACCATCCCCGAGCCGAGGATCTCGATCCAGCCCGAGCCCTTGCAGAGGTTGCAGTGCGAACCATCCGGCAGGTAGCCCTTGCCGGAGCACTTGAAGCACGACACATCGACCTCAACGCTCGGCTCGGTGAACGGGAAGTAGTGCGGCCGCAGCCGGATCTCGCGCTCGGCGCCGAAGATCGCCCGCACGAACTCGAGCAGCACGCCCTGGAGGTCCGCGAGCGTGATGTCCTCGTCGACAGCCAACCCCTCGATCTGGTGGAACATCGGGGTGTGCGTGGCGTCGTGGTCGCGGCGGTAGACCTTACCGGGGACGATGATGTAGATCGGCGGCTCCTGGCGCTCCATCGCCCGTATCTGCATCGGCGAGGTGTGCGTGCGCAGCAGCACGTCGTCGGAGAAGTAGAAGGTGTCCTGGAGCATCCGCGCCGGATGGTCGGGCGGATGGTTGAGCGCCGTGAAGTTGTAGTAGTCGAACTCGACCTCGGGCCCCTCGGCGACGGAGAAGCCGAGGCCGATGAACACGTCCTCGATCTCGCGCCGCGTCTCGGTGATCAGGTGCAGGTGACCTGCCGGCCGCGGCGGATCGCCGGGCAGCGTGATGTCGATCGCATCGGAGCCCAGCCGGTCGTCGAGCTCGTCGGCCTCGAGCGTGGCGGTCCGCCTTTCGATCTGCGCCTCGAGTGCCTGCTTGACCTCGTTGCCGCCCTTGCCGACCGGGCCGCGCTGATCGGGCGGCAGGTCCTTGATCGAGCGCAGCATCTGCGTCAGCTCGGCCTTGCGGCCGAGGTACTGGATGCGCAGTTGCTCGAGCTCCTCAGCCGAACCGGCGGCGGCGATCGCCGCCTCGCCCTCGGCACGGATCTCCTGGATACGGGCCGGAGCGTCAGGCATCGGCGGCCATCCTATTCCTGAGCTCGTAGAGTCCGACGGTCGCGGCCATCGCGACGTTGAGCGAGTCCGGGCCGTCGGGCTGGACCGGAATGCGCGCGGTCTCATCGACGGATGCGAGCAGCTCCCCAGGCAGACCCGTCCGCTCGGCACCAACGCACAGCACCATCGGCCCCGGCCTGCCGGTCTCCCCCGGTACGGCGCCGGGCGAACCGGGAGAGGATGGCGTCGAGCCGCCTGGCCCGCCGGCAATCCGGCTCGCGACCTCGGCCAGCGTCTGCGGCGCGGCGCCGTCGAGTGCCAGCTTGGTCCCCTTCAGCTCAGAAAACTTCGCCTTTGCCGGTGGCCGGGCGAACAACGAGCCCATGCTGGCTCGCACGGACTTCGGGCCGTATGGATCGGCGCATTCGGGTCCGAGGATGACCGGCCCGTCCGAAAGCGCATGCGCAGCACGGACGATCGTCCCGACGTTGCCGGGATCGCCGACGCCGTGGAGGTACACGCACACGTTGCCCCGCGGCTCGGACCAGCGCTGCCGGTACACCCCGATCACGCGCGCACCAGAGCCGAGCGAGCTGACCCGATCGAGCAGCTCCGGCTCGACGTCCTCCCCCGAGCGCAACAGGATTTCGGGCGTCCAACCAGCCTCCTCAGCGGCGGCGATCAGATCCTCGCCCTCGGCCACGAACAGCCCAGTCGCATCCCGCTCCTTCTTGCGCTGGAGCTTGTGGATCTGCTTGAGCTGTTGGTTGTCGCGTGAGGTGATCATCTGTGGCGGTGGGTTGAAACGGCTTCAGAAACGAAAAGGGGCGCCACTCTGGGCGCCCCGGGAAGCTCGATCGGCCGTTCACCTGAATCAGGCAGCGGCCGCCTCCCGGGCGGTCTCGGCAAAACGTCGGAAAGTCTCGGGATCGCGCACGGCGATGTCGGCCAGCACCTTGCGGTCCAGCTCGACGCCGGCCAGCTTGAGGCCGTGCATGAACGTGCTGTAGCTCATCCCCTCCTGGCGCGCGGCGGCGTTGATCCGCTGGATCCAGAGGCGACGGAAGTCGCGCTTCTTGTTGCGCCGATCGCGGTAGGCGTAGCTGTCGGCCTTGAGCAGGGCCTCCTTGGCCCGCTTGTAGCTCGAGTGAGCCTGCCCGCGGTAGCCCTTGGTCCGATCGAGCGTGCTGCGACGCTTCTTGCGCGCGCCGACTGAGCGCTTGACCCGGCTCATCCGCGCAGCAGCTCCTTGACCCGCTTCGCCTCCGGCTTCGGCAGCACGACCGGCTCGGCCAACCGCCGCTTCCGCTTGGCGCTCTTCTTCTCGAGGATGTGGCTCGTCATGCCGTGACGGCCAATGATCTTGCCCTTGGCGGTCTTGCGGAAGCGCTTCTTAGCGCCGGAGTGGGACTTCATCTTGGGCATAGCGGCGGAAGACTATAGCCCTTCAGGCCGGCCGGCCTCAAGCAGGCAGGCGCGCGCCCGGTGGTTCTAGGAAGCCTCGGCGGGCTTCTCAGCCGGCGCCTCGGCGACCTCGGCAGGCTCCTCAGCCGGCGCCTCGACAGTCTCAGCAGGCTTCTCGGCGGCCGCGGGAGCCTCGGCAGGCTCGCCATTGGCTCCCTCGGCGGGCGCCTCGGCATCCTCCTCCGCCTTCTTCTGCGGAATCGGCGAGAGCAGCATCGTCATGTTGCGGCCATCCTGGATCGGACGCTGGTCGATCACCCCGAGATCGGCGACGTCCTCGGCAAGGCGCATCAGCAGCGCCACCCCACGCTCGGGGTGAGTCTGCTCGCGGCCGCGGAACATGATCGTCACCTTCACGCGGTCGTCGCCCGAGAGGAAGCGAACGACGTGGTTCTTCTTCGTCTCGTAGTCGTTGTCCGCGATCTTCGGGCGCAGCTTGATCTCGCGCACGTTGACCTGCTTCTGGTGCTTACGCGC